>Ga0268284_1000004_pt1 | contig 335132 bp, 266 predicted proteins | sample saktaG_14_FD_190137 | JGI IMG/M metagenome (GOLD analysis project Ga0268284, IMG submission 190137) | Saline water microbial communities from Sakinaw Lake, British Columbia, Canada - sak_2013_06_06_40m | ecosystem: Environmental > Aquatic > Non-marine Saline and Alkaline > Saline ...
GGGCGACAATCTGTTTATGCAAGAGAACGTCTTTTTGAACTACTCTGGCCTCTTCCATGGCTTTGCCATAAGGAAGGCCTGTGGTGTTAAAATGACCTAATTCATGGAAGAGTCTTTCGGCAACGATAATCGGCTCAATAGAGCTTAAAGCCGGCATATTGCAATAAGTAGGAAGAAGATCGAAAATAAATTTAAAACTAAAAATGATTTCTACGCGATTTAATTTTTGATTAAAGTATCGGATAGCATTTAAAGGCAGATTGGAAGCGATTCTGACCACAATCGGAGGAGCGCGATTATCTAAACGCTCCAGGATTAATTTTAAATAATCTTTTAAGGCCTGGTCATTAGAAGTATTCGCTAAAGCTTCCAAAGAGATTAACGCCGCATTCAACAGACTAGCAACATCCAAAGACTGCTGATGCGCGCCGTTTTTAGCCACAAAACGAGATTGAGGATCGCGATTTAAATCCAGACTAGCTTCAAACTCATCCATAAAATCTAACTGAGAATAGTTAAGATTAATACCCGGAATGGGGACGAAGGTTTTGAGAGTGGAATTCTCCAACTCTTCTAATAATCCCACCAACGCCAGTAATTCCTGTTTAGCAATTTTTGAGCTAGTTTCAAAATTAACCACAATTGGCGCAGAAACATTATTTGATTCTCTCAATCCGAAAATATAAGAAATTATATTTACAATCATTCGATTAGCTTCTGAACCAACGTTTTGAGAAAGTCCGGAATGCTTATCAATCCAACGGTTATGCTCCTGATCAAATTCAGGAACGGTTATATGTATCTCTCTTAAACGATCGATATTCGATACATTCACTAACTGTCGAACATAATCCATATAATCCGAGTATCCCAGATTAATTGCGCTGGTTAAGGCATGTCCGGCATCAAAAAGAAGCCCGGCTTTGGTTTCCGCTAATATCTCATTTATAAATTCAGGCTCACAGATATATTCATAAGCACCGGTCGGGCTATAATCCAAATTCTCCAAAAGAATTTCACCTTTATAGCCGGCGTTTCTTAATCCCGAGGATAATAAATCAAATCCGTTGAGGATCCTCTCTTTGGTCTCTGCCCGGGAAAGAGTGCTTGCCGCAGGAACGGAAATCCCGAATTCTATTTTTGTGACTTCGTCTGCGGATGAATTAATATGGAAAGAAACTATTTCCGGATTAATCTTAGCAACCAGTTTATAAAGCGATAACCCCGGATCCGCGGCAAATATCGGTAACTCCCGGCCGGATAAACGCAGACTTACCGTAACATTCTCCGGAGACCGCGCTCTCTTAGGATGTACCGTAAACCTCTTGCCCTTAAGAAAACCGGCGAGCTCATCTGAAAGATTATCCGGAAGATCTTTTATTTCCAGTATGCAATCTTCACCGCATAAAACGCAAAAATCTTTTAATTCAGCCGTTATATCTTTTTCTACCGAGCCTACCCGGTAAGCCGGAACAACATTAAATCTATATATTGCCTTGCGCACGACTGGCGCCAACAAAGCATTCTCATCAGTATAACCGCCATTATCCAAAGTCGCCGGCTTTGCCGCTTCTAACTTTTGGGCAGCATAATAAATAGCCGCAATCGCCTGACCAAACCTCGCCTCCTCCGCCATCACAATATTTATTGTCTTGGATAATCTAACATCCGCATTTGAAAGTTCTTGTTTTGCCTCCTCAATTCTTGCCAGCTCTTTTTTCGCCGCTTCGATAATCACCTCTCCTGCGCCATCAAGCGTACATCTTCCGAAAAGAACAACATTTCTTACTTCAATATCTCGGGAAATATCATAAATTAACGAAGCCAGATAACTTCCTAAGAGATTAAAAATTTCCCAGGCCAGAGGATTAAATTCACCTAAATATTTTCTCGCCATTTTGAGCTTCTTACCATCAGAAATAATCGGCTTGCCTTCCTTATCTTTAGAGTCACAAGAAACAGTAGAGCCGTCACTATTTTTCGTGAGATCTAACTCTAACTGCTTGGCAAGTCTTAAAACGCCGCGCTGAGAAAGATACTGCTGCAAAGCTCCTCTAATCCGTAAACCTTCATGTAGCTCTGCCTTGCTATGCAAATCGATGCTCGCTTTAGCCATCTCTCCAAGCATAGATAATAATCTTCCGCCTTCGCCGACATAACCTGCGGCTAAACCTGTTCCAAAACTAAGCGCTAATGCATGAGTTAACCCGGCAGCGGTAGAGACATATAATCCGCCAGCATCGCCGTCATTTAACACAAACACCGGCGTATTGCCAAAACGCTTAGAAATAATTTCAGCTATCGGGGCAATCTTCCCCCAGAACTGTTCGTGATTAATCTTCTTATAAACTCTTGCCCCTTCCTGCACAATCCGATTGTTAATTACTGCTCCGGCTGAACTGATTCCAATGGCATCCAACTTAAATTCCGATAAATTATTTCTAATGCGATCAAGAAAGGTAACTATTTCACTTAGCGGAGCATCCGGATTATTTGCCAGGCGGTCAAGCTCTGCTTTTAAAACCACATAATACGCGGAAACGCAATCTACTTGATTTAAATACAGAGCAGCTTTGCCCAATTCAATGAGCGTCGCAAATACAAAGATATGTTCATCGGCATTCTCAATTTCATGCGGCATCCAGTTATATTCCTTGAAAAATATCGGCTGATCGGTGCCGCGAGGTTTGGCGGTTAATTTAACATCCGTCCCGCCAATATCGATCGCCACCATATCTCCTTGTGTATAATCTACTTTCCCAGTCGGAGATATTTTTTCTGTAGACTTCTGATTTAATTCATCAATTTTAAGAGCTAGCTCTTCTTTTGCTCCCGGTAAATAAAATATTCCAAAATCTTCTTTCTCATAAATAGTTCTAAAATACTGACCTACTCTTCCGTATCGGCCGCCCGGCGCAAAAACTTTTAAAAGTAAATCGAATATACTTCTATCGCAATTAATATACATGCCTTCCGCCCCGAAACAAAAGAGCCGGTTGATAATCCTCAACGCAACAAAATCAATATAGTGGGCAATATCTTCCGGTTCATGGACATTTGGTATGGTGATGTTAAACATATGCGCGCGACTACTACCGCGGATAAGCACAATATTTATATCCACGGATTCATCTTGAGCGTTTAACTTAAGATTATCCGTAAGTATCTGCCAATCCACCATTGGATCATATGTATAAGCATGTATAACCGGATATCCGATATTATTTAAATAAAGCCTGATTTTCAGCATGCGCGCCTCTAAGGCCAGGCCATCTAAGCTCTCCAGAAAATTAAAATAATACCCGGACCGATTTTCCGGCCTGACTTGAGCGTAGAATTTATTTACATGCTCCTGCATTACCTCATGGCCTGTTCTTACATAATCCCGCAAAAATCTATGCAATAAATAATCCCAATAAATAAGATGCGACTCTTCGGTAATACTGCGCACGGTGTCGGTATGGCCCAGCTCGTGAAAGAACCTTTCCGCTAAGATCAAGCAGCTGGCCACGGAATAATGAACGTTATTCACCAACAACATATCAATGAACTTCTCACTAAAGATCATTTCTGTCTTTTTAGTTGAATAATTAAAATGGCGCATGGCGTCTAATTCCATCGCCGAGGATACCCGGATAAGTATTTGTTTGCCCTGCCCGTTTCGCGAAAGAACGCCTTTAAAATAAGTGCCTAAAGCTACATCTTCAGCCAATAATAATTTCAACATTACTAAGCTGGCTTTTATAAAGTGAGAAAAGTCCTCCGAAGTCTTGCCAACTTCACGCAAAGTGATCTGGCCATTGGATATTTCCAGCATCACCTCTAATTCCGGAATACAAGCCGCAGATATGGCATTATAACTAATCAAATTTTCTAATTCGCGCGGGGCAAAGGTATTCATCTCGGCGTTCAGCGCACTGGCGTAAACCTTGAGATATTTTATCGCGGAGTTCGACCAGGTTCTGTCTTCCATCTGAGCGTTCTTAATTATTTCTGCCCACATTTTCGGCTGATTATATAATCTTATCCCCCTGCGGATAGCGTCGCAAAACTCATTATCATCCACATTGTCAAACACAAAACCATTGCCTTCTAAAGTGTAAGGATTAAATTCTCTCACTGTATCGGCTAAGCCGCCGGTATATCTGACAACCGGTATGCAGCCAAAAGCCAAAGCTACCTGCTGCGCAAGGCCACACGGCTCAAACTGAGACGGCATAAGAAACATGTCTGCGCCTTTAAAAATCAACTGCGAAAGATTTATATTGCTCGTAAAACGGAAAGCCATATTTTTATTCCAGTAGCTAGCAATATCCTGAGCCATCTTCTTAACTTCGCCAAAATATGGATCATCATCATGCCCCTTGCCGGTGATGACAAACTGGATCGCTCCGTTAGTTTCAGACAACAACCTGCCGATGACCCTTAAAACCATTAAATTATTTTTCTGGCTGGTGATTCTGGATGTGGACATCGCTAAAAGCGGAATATTCGGATTAACCTCCAGGCCAAACTCTCTCTGCAATTGCTCTTTAAATTCCGCCCTGTTCTTTGAATCTTCCGGATCAACCTTTACATCTACGCCATTGATAATTCCGGTTAGCTCATAAATTCTTTCTCTTAAACAGCTATCCAATCCTTCGCCGTAATACGCCCCCAATATCTCGCGCGCATAAGTTTCGGAAACAGTAGTAATTCTATCCGCGTGGTAAATTGCGCCTCGCATAATATTAAAACTGCTCTGATCGGTGGGATGTCTTAATCCAAACCAATGCTCTGCGCCAATGCCTAGCTCATCATAATCCCAACCGGCGAATCTGTTGGCTTCCCCGCCCTGGTACGCAAGATTATGAATTGTAAACACTGACTTAGCATTAGCAAATAAAGGATGGGTATTAAATTTTACTTTAAGATAAACCGGAATAAGCCCTGCCTGCCAATCATTGGCGTGCAGAATATCCGGCTTGCCGATTAAGCCGCGCGCATGCAATACTTCAATAGCCCTAAAGGTTCCTTCGCAAATCAAAATGGTCCGGCGAAGAGGATTGCCTCCATAAACCACCGCGTTATAATCTAAAGCATCTTCAAGCAGATACACCGGAACCCCCTGTAAATCTTTTTTCCAAATATTTACCTTGATCTTATCCCCGCGAATATACATCTCAAAAGAATCAACAAATTCTGAATCCGCGCATTTAATATTTTTATAACGGTAAGAGAATATCGAGACATTCATCCCGAGCTTATTCAAGGCCAGCGGATAATCATGGCTGAAATCTCCCAAACCGCCTTCGCGGGAAAAAGGAGTAACCTCCGGAGAAATAAAAGCAATATTTAATTTCTGAACGTTAACTTTATTTTTATCTAAGAAGGCTTTTTCTCTATGTTCATTCTCATTATGACTGGCGCCGAATAATACGCCGATTTCATGCACCAGGCTAGCTGCGCGTTCGACTACGTTGTCATGTAAAGGATGGGCGTTATTTAAAACTATACCATTATTAAAAGTTGTCGCTAAGAATCCCGCAAACGGACCGGCGCGAATTAATCCTTTGGCCGCAATCTCTTCCAAGTGCACGGCCATTGGTTCTTCGCCGACGTGACGTAAATAATCTGCCGCCAACTTAACTTCGGTGGGTAAACCATCTTTGGTGTAGATCTTGCTCAATTTATTCCAACCCACTAAATTTATTTTTGCGTTAACTTCCTTACGCTTAGGCATCGGCTGGCCGGGTAGCGGACGCGCCGGATCCCCCTCAACGATGCCTTCTTTAAGCAGGAACTTCTTAGTCTGTACCGGGCTGATTCCGCCCATGGTCTCAATGGCGCATTTGCCTACTGCCGCTTTTAAGTTCTTGCGGGCAACGTCAATAATCTGCTCGATGTGGATATTCTCAACCGGGAAGCGCGCCAGTAATATTTCGCGTAGCTCGGCATCGGTGGTGTAAACCATTCTCTCCCATTTACCGGCTTCGGATCTTTCATGATAAAGCCGCTTATCCTGCTCTGCCCAGCTTAACAGCCAGAGTTCTTTACGAGCTTCCGAAGTAAGATGCGCAAAATCTATTCCATGATCTTTAGCAAAGTTAGGATTATCAATTAAAAATTTAATGTAACGGTTAAGATAGACAAAATGCGACGGATAGGCATTTACTCCTGGCCTTATCTCAATTTTATCTCTATCGGACTGTTTATATTCCCTTCCTACACCGGCTTCATCAATTAATGCAGGATAAGACTCAAATATGCCTGGTTCTACTTGTATCTCATGTTGGACTAACGAACGCTCTTCTATTTTAGAACCATCTTTTTTTACTTTAATTTTAATAATTTCAATCCCGCTATAAAGCTTGCGGTCATCGAGATTAAAGAACTGCGGAAGATTGCTGTTGGTAAAGGTAACAATGGCTATCTGACGCGGAGCGTCGACATCATAACCGTAAGCCGCTAGTTTATTCTCCCGGATATAATCATCAATGTCTTTAGCAAGCGTTTTATTGATCAACACGCCGCTGACCATATCCGAGATGCGCACATAATATTCATTAGTACCACGCACTCTGTATATACCGGCATCATCTACATAGTAATTACCCCGGGAGCCATTGGACTGCGCAGAGATCTGAGCAATAAAGTTATCGGCTACCGCGCGGCTGCTTAAGATGCGCTCAATGGCGTTGATATAATCGACTAATGCATAGTTAGATGACTCTTCAGTATTCACATTGTTGAAGAACCAGATCTTATGTTCTGCCGGGCTGTTTCTGACGGAGTCAGCTAATCCCGGGGTGCCAATCTGCGGAAGCATGCTAGAATAAGTTGAACCCGGGCCGATAACTACAGCATTAATCTTCTGATGGCCAAGCCACGTAACTAATTCCGGATTCACCGGAGAGATCGGGGCGTTCGGTTCTTTTTCACTTTTAACTACCCTAAAGTCAACTAAGGTATTGCCGCGAAGCTGATCCATGAATTTCTGACCAAAGACGCCGATCGCCTGTTCTTGAGCATTATGGATTAAACATTCATTTAAATCTATATCTACATGTTCCCTTAGATCTTCTAGTGTTCCTGAAGCAATCGGCTCTGCATAAGTCACTCTTAATGTCGCCGGATCCAGAGCCACCGGAATAACATGGAAGCGTAAATATTCTTCACCCCAGGCGTTTTCCAACCAGATCTTTTCCAATAAATACATGGCTACTTTTGCCTGGTCCTTTTCTGTGCCGCCGCCATAAACTAAATCAATGTATGCGCCTAACTCATGGAAGAGTGCCAACATATTTAAGTTGCGCACGGATTTACCATGGAAAAACTCTATTCCCTTAGCCGCAAACTGCTCGTAGTAAAGCCTGGCTTTTTCAGAGTAAGCTTTAGTCATACCGGTAAATTCCGTATCCACGATTCTGGCTAAATTAAACTGCTCAATCATAAATTGCTCATAACCATGCGCTAAACCAGCGATCTTTTTAGTGGCTACCAGAATGATTGTTTCCAACATGTTTGGATAATCCTTAGGATACTCAATACTAACTTCACCAGTCTCCTCATTTTTCGTTTCTACTTCTTTATCCGGAGCATTAAAATTAGAAAAAATCTTCCGAGACGTAAAAGTATCCGGCAAGAAGCCGTCGCAGACAGCGGCAGCTTCATCGCCTAGGCCAATGGTCGGCCCCTTAGCCAGGCGTAATTCTTTTTCCTGCTTGCCAGTTCTGCCGCCGTTATCCGTAATCGCTTGACTCATCATTACGGCGTACTCTGATTCAATTAACGCCGGCAACATTACCGAGAGCGAACCATTGCCACCGATGACCATAAAGATCTTACGGTTAAATTTAATAAAATAGTCCTCACGCAACGCGTCTACTTCTCCTGCGGTTAATTTTAAAATATCATCGTTACCCAGCGTGCCTAAGAGTATCTCTTCTTCTGTGGTATTTGATTCTTTAGCTAAAGCTTCTAATGTACTTTGCGTCTTATCACCATATCCTGGCTTCTTTTTATCATCACCTTCTAATACCCTTGTTAAAGCTATTCTATTTGCATTAATTATCTCTTCACGCTGGCCGGTAACTCTGAACTCGGAAGGATACGCAGAGCTTAAATATTCAAAGATCGCTTTAAATTGATCCTCTTCGGTAAGGCCTAACCAGGAATTTAAATGCGAGAAGAAGCTGCCCGTACGGAAGCTCGCTTGATGCTGGCTTAAGTAAGCGGTTATCTTGGTATGATAACCCTGGGCGACAATCTGTTTATGCAAGAGAACGTCTTTTTGAACTACTCTGGCCTCTTCCATGGCTTTGCCATAAGGAAGGCCTGTGGTGTTAAAATGACCTAATTCATGGAAGAGTCTTTCGGCAACGATGATCGGTTCAATAGAACTTAAGGCCGGCATGTTGCAATAAGTAGGAATAAGATCGAAGATAAATTTAAAACTAAAGATGATTTCTACGCGGTTTAATTTTTGGTTAAAGTATCGGACAGCATTTAAAGGCAGATTGGAAGCGATCCTGATCACAATCGGAGGAGCGCGATTATCTAAACGCTCCAGGATTAATTTTAAATAATCTTTTAAGGCCTGATCATTGGAGGTATTCGCTAAAGCTTCCAAAGAGATTAACGCCGCGTTCAACAAACTAGCAACATCCAAAGACTGCTGATGCGCGCCATCTTTAGCTACAAAACGGAATTGAGGATCACGATTTAAATCCAGGCTGGCTTCAAACTCATCCATAAAATCTAACTGAGAATAGTTAAGATTGATGCCCGGGATGGGGGCGAAGGTTTTGAGGGTGGAGGTAAATAAAGATATAAATTGTTCAACTAAAGCTTCACCTTCTTGACCATTCCAACGTGCAACATGCGCGCTTATATCTCTTAAATCCGGGCTAACCATCACGGCATCAAATTCACTGCTGCGCGCTATTTCTACCATGGCTGCTCTGGCGCGGATCTCTCTTTTCGCCGGTTCCGTAGGTAATTCCAATGCGCGTTCATTCTGACGCTGAATCATTTCATTATAAATTACTTCATTCTCACTAATACTTTGAGATAAAGAACGCCTATGAATTTCTTCTTTCGATAAAGGAGAAATAAATATTGTGAAAGTTGACTTACCAAAAGTTTCTCTTAAGCGCGCTGCCCAATCTACAGAAACTTCCGCAATCAGAGTCTTGCCGCTTTGCATGGCTCTCTTAACTTCATCTAAATCTATTCCTTGAATATCGCTATGAACCACTAAAGTAATAAATGTATCCGGGTTTGCCTGCCCTAATCTTTGTATCTCTTCAACAGATCTGAAGTAATAGTCTACCCCATCAACTTCACCTGGCCGCATAGCTCTTGATGTATAAAACACTATTCTCTGGAATTGACCGGGATGTCTTTTTTGAATCTGCTGCCATAACGGACCCTTTCCCGTGCAAGAAGGACCGGTGTATAGTATTAATTTCTGCAGAGTTACATCGTTAAATCCGCCATTGTCAAGCGACTCTGTCTCTATTTGCGTATTCGCTGCTGCCTCTAACTTCGCCGTGCGCATTGCCTCCCGGTCCATATGGTTCTTCATATCTTTAAAGCTGTGCCCGCTAAATACAAATTTACCCTTTGTTCCATCCCAATCATCTTTAGGATCGTCATCGATTTTTTGCAAGACATCGATTACTTTCCTTGAGCCGTCTGTTAACAATAAAGGTACCCGGGTAAACATCGCTTCATTCTCTACGATTAAATCTCTATTCCGGTCATTTACGGCAATAACAATGCATTCACCTTGGGTTTCTAAAGAGCGTAAGCTAACATTCGCCACCACTGCTCCGGATCTAACCCTGCCAAACTGGAGATTGTTTCTGCCTAAGAGTATCGCGCCGTCTTCCACTACCACATCTTTACCTAAATTCGTCCGGGCAGAGATAATTTTAGCCGGTTTGATCGGGCTTAAGCCCACTAATATCCTAAGGATCGGATTATTAAATAAAGCTACGGAATCATCATAGTATCTACGATTGTTGCCTAAGTCCGTATAGAAGGTCGCTTTACCGGTATCCACAAAACCTAAGGTAATCCCCGCGGTTCTTAAAACTTCCGGTTTCTTGCCGATGTCCTGGTTGACGTCCTGATCTTTTCTAGTGATATCTGGACCATTAGCGATCGGATTGGTATCGGTGGCAATCAATCTACGAATCGCTTTACCGGATAAATAATAGCAGGTTAAATTGTTCGCCGGATAATGCGTTAAATGACTATTGGCGGCTAAGTACTCTGCTTCTTCAGAGCCCTTACGTTTTAAAAGAGCAATGATCTCTCCTTCTTTAGTATGCTTAACCTTGCCGTAGTAATCCCATTCCGGATGCTGCGGCGAGATGGCGCTTCCTAAGATCTGGATATCCTGAACACCTAATCTTCCAGTGATATCCTGGCCGATAGATAGAGGCCTATCAACAGGAGATGAGACTATGCCTTTAACTGTTTTAGGTAAAAGCTGTAAGCTTTGTAATAAAGCCTGGAATAAATTAGGCTCGCCATTTAATCCGGCAACCAAACCTTTGTTACCAAAACCATCAGAAGCAGTCATACCGTAATTACGTTTTCCGTCGCCGCCGGCTAAGACCATGGCGATCGACCATTCTTCAAATTTACATCCGCCTAAAGCTAACTTGCGTGAGCAGTGCATCATCGCCGATAAGTTGCCGGCCACATCCTCTTCCACCACATATAAAATTACCGGAATAATTCCTTTTTCTTCTTTCAATCTAAAAGCTTCAATTAATACTGCATCCGGGGTAGATTCATAGACATCATAGATCACGCTATTCGACGGAATAACTTCCCCTTTAGCCGCTTCTAAAGCCTCATGATTATATTTAAGGGCTTCGCCTTTAACCAGGATAACTACGGCATCATGATATTTGGTAGAGTCCGCTAAAGATTCCGCGAGGCGCTTATTTTGTAATCTTGCGCCATATCCGCCTAAAAAGGCTTCAACTCTTTCTAAATTAATCGTATCGACTTCTACGGTATTCTCTCCAACCTTAACCACTACTTTACGCTGAGCAATGGCCTCTAAAGTCTCCAGGATATTATAAGCAATCTCCACCTGGGCCATATAATTGCGTCCTTCAACGGTGAGAGTAAGGATCGGTTTAGATAAAGACTGTCTGAGCAAGAACCAGCCTAACCACTGACCATCTTTGTCTAAAACTGTTACACGCGCACCATCAATAAATCCGGAGATTTTATTCCCTGCAGCGTCAAACTTCTCGTTAGAAGCGTATTTTACAGAATATCCTCTTTCAGTATAAATTGCTCCTACCTCTTTAACCAATGACTCTTTAATTTCTCTAAAGTTAGCGGGTTTGTTCTTTTCTTCAACGCCCGGAAAAATTTCCATACCAATCGGCTCATTGATGCTATAACCATGCTTTCTATTTGGTAATTTATCTAAAATATCCTGGAGGGTTTCATCGGATTTTGCTAAGAGCGCAACTAAAAGCGCGGCGACATAGGTACCATCATCAAAATTATGATTTTCCGGGATCATCACATGTCCGGTAGTCTCTCCGGCAAAACAAACCAGCTTGCCCTGGGCTTCCAGTTCATCCATGCGCTGTTTGATATAAACGTATCCGGCAGCCCAGAGATCAAAGTGTCCGCCGAATTCATTAACTACTTCTTCAATAGCATACGATGCCGGGCTATCTGTAGTAACATATGCACCTTTACCTTTATATTCAGGTTGAGATAAGCGAATCTTCGCTAAAAGCATCAAGAGCTCGTTGCCACCGAAGAGATTACCCTTGTTGGTTACAAATCCGGCGCGATCGCCGTCAGAGTCAAAAGCAATACCAAAGTCCGCGCCAACTTCTCTCACCTTGGCTTTTAAAGCTTCCATATTTTTTTCTTTAGAAGGATCGGCAATATGGTTGGGGAAGGTGCCATCCGCTTCCGGGAATAAAGGCACAACATCCGCGCCTAAAGATTCCAATATCGCCAGCATGCTGCGCGATGCGCCGTTACCGATATCCACGACAATCTTTTTGCCGGTAAGCGGTTTATTGGTGGTCGTGTTGCCGATATTTTTAGTGATCACGTTGCTGATGTTCTGACTATAGGCCTCGATTACCGAGATGTTTTCCACTTTGCCGCCTTTTAAGGCGCGCAGCGTGCCTTTCTTGCCTTCAAAATAACTAAGCAAATCTTTGGCCGAGACATTTTCAATGCGCTCGATGCCGGATTTAGATCTAAGACGTACGGTGAATTTTTTACCGTTATATTCCGGTTCCAAATGGCTGGCGGTAATCATGATTCCGGCATCGGCCTTAAAATATTCACAGGCGAAGTAAAATTCCGGGGTGCTGGCAAAAGGAGCGCGGATATTAATTACATTGATACCTAATTTTGCTAAGGTTTGAACTGTATCATAAGTGACAAACGGAGTAGAGATCCTCACATCTCCGGCCACAACGATGGTGATTGTTTCCTTGGTTGGATTTTGCTCTAAAACATAGGCCACAAAACCCGTGTCAATCTTGGCCATCAGTTCCGGGCTCAGTTCAGTGCCGGCAAGAGCGCGAACATCCTGTTCCTTAATAAGTTTTTTAACGGAAACATCTGTAGCCGCCGGGGCGGGCTTAACGGAAGTGCGGATCTGGAATGCAACGTTGGCAAATTCAGCGCCCACTACTTTCAGGGCAGAACAGATAATATTTAATTCATTTGTGGCCCGGGCATGATCGGTAAGCGATACGCCAAATAAATAATCCGCTAGATCTAATTTAAATGCCCGAAGATCGGACTGTGTATAATGGGAAACAAACTTTGCCGCGATAAACTGCGCGATGGCCTGCTGAGCATACCAAACGCCAAAGCCGGATTCGCGGGCGGTATTTACTTCATGGGAATCATTAAAGAGCGCTCCGGCTTCATGAACAATGGAGATCGCTCTGCCTAAGACCGTAGCATTTAGAGGATGCGCGTTATTCAAAGCTATACCATGTTGATAAGGCGCAGCGAGAAATCTAGTAAACGGGCCGGCGCGAATTAAACCTTTAGTCGCAATCTCTTCAACATACTTAGCTAAATTTTCCTGATTGATTGAACGTAAATAACCGGCCGCCAAAACTGCTTCGGGAGCGATCGCGCCTTGACCATAAACTTTAGTTAAATTATCCCAGCCAATAGCATTTACTTCAGCATTAGTCTGAGCTTGACTTGGCATGGGTTGACTTGGGATTGGGCGAGCGGTGTCGGTCTTATTAATAGATTCTATAAGTAGCTGAGGATCCTCATGGGACCTGACAATATCACCATTCACAACATCTATTAACTCACCAACCCCTGGTGTATATGTTACTTGAAAATCTCCATCTGTCTCGTGTAATTTTATGGCTTTTTTTAAATCACGTAAGCCTATCTCGTCTGAACAATCATAACGAGCCTTAAGGATAATTTCATAATATACGTGAATTATTAAACGTGCTTTACGCATAATTTGGTTAAATAGCGATGAAGACTTAACTTTCCTTATCTTTATAATTGTTTCACATATAAAAATTAACTTTAGAACATTTTTGTCTCTCAAATCTATCATTTTGTTTAAAATAGGCACTAACTTTGGCAAATCATTTTCTGAACAAATATTGAATAATGCATGCAAAATTGGACCAGCGGGTTCTCTACTAATGTATCTCTTACCATAGTTAATACACTCGAGCCCCCAATTGTCAAATCCATTTGCATTATCACTGTCTAAGAATTCAATTAGTTTCTCTGTAAGAGTAATGCTTTCATCTTTGAGAATTGCTTTCTCATCTCGTGATACCCAATAAGATATATATGTATTATTAATAAAATAATTAATTAATTCTTGGATCTCTTTCTCGCTATGTGAACAAGAAAGCTTAAAAAATAAATAACTTTTAAGAAATTTTTCTAATCTATAAGCAAATTTATTATAATCTCTTTCATACATTACTTCCATGAGGCCAGATAATAACTTAACTGTTATAGGTAAAGTTTTAACTATAGCTATAATAACAATTGCTAATGCTATAGGTAGTGAAACTGTAATTAAACTAGGACCAGCTACTATGCTACCAGAACATCCAATCGTAGATAGCATTAATCCAAGCCCGAGAATAATTAACGGGGCTTTGCCGCTAAGTTTTCTTAAGCCTTTTAGCAGCCATACAAACCCTGACTTTATTGGAGAGGCTTGAGGACAACCCTGTTCATGCACTTCAGCATTAACTTCTGTATCGCTTAACTCGAAATCATTATAATAATTACCATTGTAATCTTCATAACCATAATAGCCATAATCCCCGTCTTCACTTTCCAAATCTTTTCGCTCTAAAGTCAAAATCTCCTCTTGGATTATCGTGTTCAAATTAGCTCTTACTTCTGAAACTAGATTATCCCAAGTTTTATTACTAGCTAACCTACCAAAAACTCTATGAGCTAATCTCGGATCGACATTATGCCCATCCTTATGCATTATATCAATAATCAAACTAGCTATACTTATAACTTTCTTGAATTCTTCTACGTTAGTTGCATATTTTAAGAACATCCTTAATGCTTCTTTGTTTTCTGAGGTTGAGTCAAATGGCATACCCATTAAACTAATATAAGTATCGAGTAAGCGATCTGAATAATCACTATCCATCACTCCAATAAAATGTAAGAAAGAATCTACAACTTCATTTCTAATAAGATCATTTGATTCACCTATTAATAATGTATTTAATAGGCCTTCTAAATCTCTGAGGTTATTTTCAAAATCTGAAATATCTCCGTTTGATCTTTCTGCAGCTAAAGTAATAATTTCTTCAAGAGCCTTAGAAAAAATAATGCCTTTTTCCTCTACAAGTCTAATACCTAAAGCTACGCATGCTAATTTAGCCCTTTCCTTATCTTTAAACTCTTTAGAAATTCTTATAATTGCAGGAAGAACAAAATTACTAAAGTTATAAGATTCATTAATACATTTATTCTTTGCTAGTATCTCTAAGAACGAACTGGCAGGTTTAATTTCATTTTCGTATAAAGCATTTGCTCTCTTAATTATTGTATGCTTTATTGATATATATAACGCAACAAATTCCCAGAATAATAAAGGATAAACTGAGAACTCAGATAATACATCACTTGTCCTAGAGCTTCCAGAAATTGCTCCATTTAATAATATATCTAAAGCTGCAATCATTAAAACCAAAACAGGGAAAAATGAAATAGCGGCAAAGGCTATCCAAAATAATACTTTAGATTCGAAAGGAACATATTTATGCCAAAGTGGAATAATAATTAGCAGGCCAGTCGCTACTGCAACCATAATTCCATTTATACCAACTACAGTAACGGCTCCCACTGAACATCCAGTTGTAAATAACATTAAACCAAGCCCAAGAAGAATTAACGGGGTTTTGCCGCCAATTTTCCTTAAGCCACTGAGCAGTCTAGCAAATCTTGACTTAACCGGTGGAGCCTGGGCGCGTGCTTGTTCATTTACTACTGCTACAGGTTGATTACCAACCTGAGAATTGTTAACTTGCGCTTGAGGCTGATTAGCAGGATTCACAACAGCATTAGTTTCAACTGTAGCTTTAGGAGAAGATGTTTTACCTGTTATTTTATTTAAAGTCTTAACTAAGTATTTAAATTTAGACTTAGCGAAAGAGTCTATTTTTTTACTAACATCATTAAATTTGTCTCTAATAATTCCTCCCCAGTCACAACAAACAGCATAAACCATGGCAACGAATCCATAATTTACAGCCAACCTAGCAGTATTAATTATATGCACAGGCTTAAATGTAAATTCACCCCTTAAGTTGCTGAAACGCTTATAATAAGCAATCAAAGAATAAACCACCTCAATTAATACAATAATCCCTGCGGCTAAAAGAACAAACTTTGTAAATAAAAACGCAGTTACTAATACAGCTACTGCACCTATAGCAGTTACAACAACTTGAATCCTAGGAAGAAAAATAACCTTATTCTTATTTAAATCCGTACCATCCTTTACATTATCATGAATCTTAACGTGCTTACCTTCATATATTTCCCTAAAAGGCAATCCCTTGCCATCCTTCTCCTCACCTTTGTTTCCAGGACGATATTTATTTAACACAATTGCGGATAATCCCCTACCTAAAGGAATCTCCAATAAGAAATAAATCAATGCTGCTAAGCCATAAATAATACCCTTAGAATATTTCTCTTTGCGCACTGTGCCTAATACAATTGTTGCTACGCCTGCAATAATGATAATTGTGGATAATACATAAACAGGTAATAACGCAAGCGCTACTCCTAATATGCCCATAGTAAATAGAACAGAAACAACACCTTTAACCCAAAGCTTGATTTTCCCATGTTCAACAAATATACCGTTATTTCTATTAATATGTTTAAGCGATAAAGCGGTAGTTAATAATCCTAAGCCTGCTATAGCTAATACTATTGCTACTGGAAGTGGAACTATTCCAAATACAGCTGTACCAAAAAGTGCCAAAGCTATACCTGGATACCAAGGTTTCGATTCTCCATTCTTCATAAACGGACCAAACAAGAACGCTACCGGGAAGATATAAAACAAAAAGTTAGCGGCAATTCCCACAGGATGAATCGCAGAAACAAGAAGAATCGCAGTTAAAATTACTGCCCACTTTATTGACTCGCGATATTTATTATACAGCGATAAGAACCCTTCCGAGCCCCAAGTTACCTCCTTAATACCACCAAGGAACACGCCTAACTCCCCGCTTAAGGCGCGAATAGTCTTAGCCGAGTCATTAGGAATTAAGGAGATAAAAGTAAACGCCGCTGACCAGTAGCCTAGAGCAAATTTAAAAGAGCCCTTGAATAAACCGTGCTCCCTAACTAATACCCTGACTGCACCGGCTGAATTTGCCTGAGCAAACATATACTGCGTAGTGACAAAAGCTACAAATAACAACGGCCAAGACACCCAGGCAAAAGGAGTAAAGCTAACAAAGAAGGCTAATAAGTAAATCATCAAATTATAGCGCGGGATTAATACCTGATTTACATAATGATCATCATTCAACATTAAAGTTATTTTTTCATACTTAGTTAACTGATCACTATGCTCCATCTGCTGATAATGCGGAGTCATGCTATTGTCCAGAGTAAGCCCGCCGAACCGGTTTACAAACTCCGGCATCGCACCGTGTTGTTTCTCACGACCGCGGGTCATGGTGATCTCAGGAGCATATTCAGATTTAAAGCCCTGCTTTAGCATCTCCTGTGCTGTAGCAGAGTCTTCAATCTTACTGCAAGTGGCGATGAAATTACGCAAAGCCCTAAGACGAATAATACTCGGGCCATAAAGAGCCGGAGTTCCTATCCCGGTTTCAGCAGCGACAAACTGCGTATTCCAGGTATCTTCAGCAAGCTTCTGGTCTCTAGCTGTCGGAGTCATGTCCTGATCGGCATCTTTTAAATCTACAAGGCTATAACCTATCTGTTGATTACGAGAATAACGATAAACCACAAACGGCAGCATAAATGTATCTACCGGCAGTATAGTATGCTCCCAATCGAGATTGAAAATAACTCCGTCATCTTCCTTCATATGTCTCATCGCATAGGTCCAGTTATCCGTTTTAAAACCCCAACCATAAGCATAGATTTCCGGATTAGCTTCAAATGGAACAATAGTCATCGAGCTTTCTCTTATTCTACCGGCATCCCAACCTGCCCTTTCCCAGCCGATATTGCCTAATATATATTCCAAGGTTGAACCAAACTTATTGCCATTATCCGACATCTCCATACCATGCGTAAAGAGCGAACGAGTAAACTGAGGAAGCCTTGCTTCTACCTCTGCCTTTGTTGCTTCTCTTCCTTTTTGCGTCCGAATAATATGCCTAATAAAAATCCTAAAAGTAGTAAATATAGCATGGGTGCTGCTCAATACCGTTTTACCCAAATTGTCCACGCGATAAAGCACCCAACCTAACATTATTTGGTTAGAGAGAGCAAGCTCAGTAAAATGTTTACTTAACAACTCAATTTCCTCAATATCCCTTAACCTAGATAATATAAAATCTACAAGCACCGGATAAGTCCACGCCCCTTTTTTATTATTGAGTTTTTTCTTATCTTTAACGAAACTTAATAACTGATCTTTAGAAAAAGCTCGCACCCTACTTCTCAACAAATCTTTTAATGAAGCATCATCATTTATCTTAATTGCATTCTTCTCGCTATCCTCAAAACACCCTATTAATTGTTCTCTTTTAAGATGTTGAATATTAAACACTACAAAAAACAGTAAATTTTCATCGCTCATCTTCTCTAATACTATTTCTTCTTTGAGCTTCTTAGTCAAGAAAACTACTAAATCACTCTGAGGCATCGACCTTAATTCATGTTCAATATTAGCCAACAATACTGCTTGTCCGGGAAGAGTAAGTTCAATAAAATGACGTCCTAAAATATGCACATCTAGGTCGCTAAGCTTGGCTAAGATAATTGGGATTATTTCTCCTTCAGTTATACCTGCTGCTAAACTATTTAAACCAATTCTTCCAGCAAATACAATTAAGTCTGCAAGAGACATAGATCTTAATTCATGCTCAATATTAGTCATTAATTCTACTTTGCTTACTCCATTAATCGCATCTGTTAAAGCAGAAGGCAATATATGATATGTGCTCACAAGCAACTTAAATGTCTCCTCAAAAGATAAAGCCGGATTACTCATCGTCCGGACAAAATCAGCGCGATTTGCTTCCGGCAACTGTTCAGCTAAATATCTTAAATAGGCTCTCCAGTCACCGGCAAAAGCCTCTTTCAAAAGCCTAAAAGGCGTCTTAATGTCACCACCCTTACCATCGGCAGTCTTCTTATTCTTATCCAATTCTCCTCTAGTAAACATTCCCTTTTGATCCCTAGATGTAATCTTATTAAATGTTCTTAAGAAATTATCCTTCTGAGTAATTACAAATTTCGTTATTTCATTTAGTGAACATCGATCATACATATTTACACGATTAAAGAACTGCACAATCAATTTCTTTGCCCGCGGATTATCTAACTTCGGCAAGCTATTCACCGCCGAATTGGCTAATGCCGCTAATAGCTGTTCTCTTTCTCCGGCATCAATCATTCTATAATGCCACAGGGTCTCCTGAACCAACATAAGATTAAACTCATCTCTTAAGAAATCATCACCCCTCACCTTGTCTAACAACTCCTTGCCAATTTGATTATAAGAGTTCAGATCTTTCCAGTGCCCAATATCTTCCATGGCTTTAACTTTTGCTGCCAAGTGTAAAGACCACCAGGTGCGCATAGAGACAATAAAAGTAAACCCAAAAACAATTAATCCGGAGACAACCATACAAATCCAGCCTACCGGAAATACTACTCCGAGTGCATGTAATATTACCACAACCAGTACGAATAGAAAATTAACCCCGACCCAATTTAAAAGGAACGTGCGGAAGAAATGCTTTTGCTCCTTAATATCCGCAGCACGATTCCCGGTATATTCCTTGCTTACGCGGTCGTAACCGCGATAATTATGCGCAGTTCTAAAGAATGTAAACCAACCGCCAATAATTTTATAACGTACGATATAAATAGCAAACGGAAGCAGCTCAATTGCCTGCCAAGCGAGCAATGCATAAGCAGCGAAACCAAGCAGTACAAATAAACTAAGTGGAGCAAAAACTCCGGAAGCAGTAGCTAACCAAGCAAACCAGGCAATCCCGCCAACTCCAGCCAGACCAATTACGACCTTACGGCTAATCGTACCTTGAGCAAACGCTCGCGGATAAATATACGGAATATATCCTGAAGCTTTATAATTTTTATCCAAATACTCACGAATTGGGTCAAGAACCAGTGTATCAACTTCTAATTCCTTAAGATCATTACTCGCCTTTTTTTCTTCCTTTTTCTGAGGCTCATCATCATCATTGATTTTTTCCGGAATCCAACCTCTAAACTTAAGCATATGCGCATTAAAACCAAAATTAACAACCGGATCAATCCCTTCTGCAAGGCAATATTCCATAAATCTGCGAAAATCCGTGTCAATAACTAAAATCGGAGCAGATCCACGCGCTTTGGTGTCCCGATTAAATTTTGCAAACGGATTATTTCTATTTGTCCACAATGTTTTCTTATCCAGATTTCCACCAGTCCAATTTTCTTTACGTAAATTATCCAGGGTCACTCCGGCATGAAACATAAAGGCAATCGGATAAATCACCAATCGCTCTATGTCAGTAAGTTCCATGCCGCCATAGAGCTTTTGATAACAATCAACTGTATCAGTTTTTTTATTCTTTGGTAAATCTAAAAACTTAGGTTCGCTTGCGCTGCCTTTAACGCCATCCCAACCATAAAATCTCTTGATTAAGGCATTTTCCATCGTTTTTCTAATTGCAGGATTAGCCTTAATAGCCTCAAAGTACCCAACCTCTCCAGGCTTGGCCTCATAGTACCCACCCTCTAGATAAAGATTGTAAAGATACAATCTAAACTCATAAATACGCGCCAACGAAGGAATGATCAGATCAATTCTTGTCCTTACTTCTTCCGGAATATCCACTTCGCAGGCAAACGGCCGATCATTGCCTTCTGCTGGGCCAAGTGTCTTACGCGCTGCAAATTGCGCCCTAGTGCTTTTCCTGTAAAAAAATCTTGACAATAAACTTACCGCCAATAATAAAAAGAGCGGAACAATAAACGGCAAAACCACAACCATCAAGAGAATCGTCACAACCGTCGGCCTTAAGGTATCGCGGCTGGACGATTCGGCCATATTCTGATAAACGGTGTTCTGCATATGCTTATCAAAATCAGTCTGGATCTGGAAATATTCCTTCAGCCCGCCTTTATAATCACGATACTCATAAGGAGTAAATTTATTCTTGCGCTCAAAGATAAAGTTGCCCATCTCAAAATATCTTCCACCGCGCTGCGGCAGAAGCGCAGTATCCGTACTTAAAATACTCGTTACGCGTCCGGATTCAGTCTCCGCCAATACTGCCTGCCGGCCATCAAAGAATTCTCTCACCTTTCCACTATCTAAATCCGTCTGCCAAGACCAGTAAGCACCTAACTTATCACTAAAATAATTTACGCTATATTCCCAGCGCGGACTTTCCTCGCCTCGACCAAGTTTCATCTGATCAAAATCTGATGCGCGAGAAGCTAGCTGAGTAAGCGGGCTATAATAAACTTTAACCTTGGGATTCGCCAACGGGTTATTCTCCTGAGTTTCCCAATACAAAAGGCCATTATGCAAAAAGGCTCTCTGCTTAACGCTAAATGCATTAAAACGGTTCTCCTTAGTACCATATAAGAAGATAATATTGCCATCATTATCTTTTGTAATCGTCTCCAGCTTAGTCTGACTTACCGGTTTACCATCCTTAGCAACATATTTATCTTCGCCTTGATCCAGTCGGCCGTCAAATATATAAGTAGATCCGATTTTACCCTTGCCTAAATGCAACGCCCCGGCATCGTAGGCTTTGGTAATCGAATGGTTATAACCATGCAAAGTAATGAAATGGAAATCCTTTAAGTCTAACAATTGCGGATTTTCCATTGTTTGGCGCAAAGATTGCGGCGTAAACAACTTTGTATAACCATCGACATATTTTCTTAAGCGACCGGCTCCGGAGTTGCCCATTAATGAAAAGTTTCTTAAACCGGAACAGTTAACGTTATCCGCCTGTTGCTTAAGATTGCTATAATTTAAAGAAGGGTCCTCTGTAAAGTTAAGCCCCGGCACCTGGAAGGAACCGTCAAAAACCATAAACCACAAATTCCCTCCCTGTCGGGCGTAATATCTGTTTAATGAATTAATCTGATTGTTTACGGTGGTAAAAGACTGATGTCCGACTCCATACTCATCATGATTGAAAGCGTAAAGCACATAGTTGTATTTATTAATTAACTTCGTGCGATTATCCGTAATCTGAAACTCTGATCTCTGAATCAGAACATTGCCATCAAAATCACGATAGATGTTATAACCGGCCTTGCCTTCCAGTCCGGGGTTATTCTCGACATTTTTGTAAATGAAAACCATATTTTCAGATTCCAGCATCGCCGGCGCGTCATTATAATGTATATCCTTAAGATACCCGAACCCTACGGTCTTTTGATCGCTGCCGATATGATAAACGGTGACTGAACCAAGCGGGGCGTCATATGCTTTAAGCAGGCCGGCAGGAAGACTAGGAATCGGCAGCTTATCTAAATCAATAGCTTTCTTAATCTCTTCGGGCAGCTTATTAACATACTCCGCTACCGTGGCTTTGGAGTAGAACTGATACTCCGTTCTTTCTTTCGGCCAGGCAGATATTTTGGTAAGGTTAGTCATAATATTGCTAAAGTTAGAAATTAACGCTTCGTTCTCGACATCCACCGTTAAATGCTCTACCCTTATTTTATTCTTCTGCTGCTCATCCAGCACTTCTCTAAAAACCAGACCCTTAGTATCGATAACCAATGTTTCAGTTTCGGAATTTTTCAACGCCACAGCATCAACTTTAAATAATTCCTGTCCGGCTCGGTTAAGATTAAACTTTAAGCTCAGCTTCTGATCGCCTAAATAAACCACGACATCCGCCAATCCTCCCTTAGATATCTTTACTTCCGGATCCTGGCTATGCAAGAAAGCCTGGAAGGAATGACCTAACTCCAACTTGCCTTGCTCATTTCTGGTAACCTGAGCAATTCTCACCCAATTCAAATTACTGATATCATTGCTCGCGCCTACCAGAATGGAAGGAATTTGAGCAGAGATCTGTTGCAATTTACCCGCCCAGCCATCAGGAAGACCGGCCATATTCATAAAACTCGAGGAAGAAACAAAATGCGTTACCTTGAATTCCTTAGCGCCCGACTTAACGACTACAAAAGCGTCTGCGCCGTCTTCCCTGGCCACCTCAAAAACTTCTTCGCCAAAACGCATCCTTAATTCTTTACGATTATTATCTATACCAAATGCGCGCTCAAACTTACCCTGCATATTAAACTGACGCATTAAATTAAATCCAATTTTAGAAGCGCCATCCACTAAGGCATACTCGCCTAAATCAAAAACCCAACCCGTTTGGGTTTTAAGATTATACACATCTCCAAGCTCATTCTTCACTACATCAAAACCGCCATAAACTCGTTTCGCCGGTTCGTTCCCGGTTAAACCTAACTCCCCGGTATTCGCAAAAGCCTGTTCTGATTGCTCGGATAAATCCGCCGTAGCATATTTAACCTTGCCCGCTTCCACCCCGACATTCACCATAACCTTGCCCCAGGCATCATTGCCGACATAACCAAGAACTTTTTTATCAAGTTCATTGCGACTTAACCGATATTGTTTTAATATCTCTCCCTGTGGCCCGATAACGGAACCGACGCCTAAATCTTTTGAATAATATAACGGCTGATTACCGTTACCGTATGTTGTATCTTCATTCATCCGATTAACCGGAGCGCCTTGATCGCCGTTTTGAATAACCAAAACCTTAGCGTCTTTTGGATCAGGATAATGGAAGGAGATAGCGTTGCCATCGGGCGCTAAGCGCATTAAGGTCGCACCGCGATAAATCTTATCGCCTAATTCTTTTGCCCTAACGCCAACCTGCGCATTCGGTATCCATTCTTCACGCTGCGCCTTATTCGCTAAAGGATCAACTAACAAAAGATTCTGGCTATAAATTACGGATAGCTCGTTTCTACCTAACTGATTCAAGCGCACCGGTACAAAAGCATCTCCGAACTGCATGCCGGTCATGTTTACCGGTCTCCAACCTTCTAATAATGCTTCTTCGGCGGTATAAGGAGCATTGATATCTGCATTATATCTTCCTTCGGCCAAAGAGTTCCGGTCGTCAGAAGCAAAATCAAAATCTACTTTCTGTTTGCCAAGATTCCAAAGATACCGAGAATTCTCCGCAATCTGCCTTGCTCTTAACTCCTTAACTTCTTCCTGAGTGGTTAAAGGAATATTCAAATATCCTCTAGGATCAAAATGATCACCTAAGGCGAGAACAAGTTTGCCAACATTATTCGTATTAAATCCTGCGGTGGAATCAAAATAAAGCCGGTTTCTGTAAAAATCCACGCTGCGCTGCGCGATATAAGCCGGAACGCCTACGTTGATAAAATCACCCGCTTCACCCTTAAACCCATGCGGTCTGGGGATAACTAATCTATACTCATTGCCGATTTTTTGAGTCCTTACTCCTAAATTCGACTTTGGATCAACAAAACCTGCCTCATCATAGAATCTCACCTGATTATCCGGACCGGGAACAATAAATTTAGTTGTGCTCAGCTTATTCAAATGCTCCATCGCCTTAACCCCTAATCCAAAAGGACAATGCAGCTCTACTTCCTGACCGTTAATCTTAACTTTTAAACCTTTTATTTCAAATGTATAAATAATATTTCCGGCGGCGTCTCTCTTAAACTGCCCGTTCTCCATTACCGGAGTAAAGTGCAGTCTGCCTTCTTCGATTGCCCGGTTAAATGTCGCTTCGTCAAATATAAAGTTGCGCTCCTGGGCGTTCACCGTTCCCCAATTATTTAAAGCCTGCGCTTCTCTCTCTAATCCTTGCAGACCTAAATTAATAAATCCAATGCCTCTGGCAGGCTTAGCCTGAGGAAGAATAACTAAAACATCCTCATCTATTTTAGAGACTCTCGTTTTACCTAAATAATAACCATCTTTTTCATTACCATTTTCTTCTTTATTTAATCCGGCGTCTTTTATTTCTTCGGCATTTAAGAATCTTATAACACGGATCAACGGATAGGTGTCTTCGGTGAGTTCCTGCGGTAAACTACCATCAACGTAATTCACCATACCTAGCTTAGGCATGTATTTCTGGGTGAGATTATAAGCAACTTTTCCAAAGATAAAAGTGCTGCCATTTGTCGTGGTGGAATTCTTGGTAATAATCTGACTCGGGACGACTGCCGCAGGAGGACCTTGCGAAACCTTAGGATAAAGCTTGCGCCAGATAACATCTAATTCTTGAGTCGGAACGCCTAATAATTCTACGTTCTTATCTTTTCCGATCGATAAAGCCGGGCCAAAAACTAATTTCCATCCCTGTCGGCCGCCGCTTGATCCATAAGTAACTGTCGCGGTCTTATTTTCGGAATACGGAACCGGAACTCTTAAGCCGACGCTATAAGCCTTCAAATTATATTTATCATTTTGAGCCACATCAGTATTAAATGCAAAACCTTTGGGCAGCTCCACCTGCAATCCCGCTCTACCCTTGAATGAACCGCTTCCGGCGTACATCGCTTCGGCGGAAACAGTAGTTTTAGCGTATTTGCCGGATAAGAAATCCACTTTTGTTTTTCCGGCCGCGCCCACATAAGGATAGAAAGATTTATCTACCCATTTTGAATAATCATATTCCGGCCTTAAAAATAACTTCCAGGTATTACCGGTCTTCTCATCTTCCCAACCAAAATCAATGCTTCCATAGATTAATCGCTCATTAACAAACATATCCTTAGGAAGATAGATCGCATCGCCGGCTTTGTTATGCTCCTGAATAAGCACGGATTCCTGACCGCGAGTTAATAAAGCGTGGCCGCTTAACTGTACATAGAAATCATGTGCCAGTTTATTCTTAAGTTGGAAATCCTGAATGATAATCGTGTTGTCCCCGGCGGAAGCAACCTTGCCCTGCCCGTCTACTTTTCTGCCCAAGGATATATCCGCATATCCCTGATAAACAAAAGATAAGCTGCCATCTGAAGCAGCAAAAATTTCTCCTAAAATTAACCGCTGTTCTCTCCAGGCCTTATATTCCGTGTTGTTCACTTCGTTTGTATTATAGTAAGATAAATACTTAGTCCTATCGGCAACCCCGATGGCAAATAAATTCATCGCATGTTCTCCTAAAGGAGTCTTAATATAACCGCCTCTTTGCAGCGTGGCCGGCGTGCCTTCTGCCGACTGAAGACTAACGCTATAAAAGCCAACCTTGCTGCCGAATAAATTCAATACTGAATCTGCCCGCGCGCTATTACCGAGGAATCCACTGTATAAAGCCGTGCCCAGGAAACCACCGGGCTGCTCAGACTCAATCAAATCTTCTAATTCCTTCTGTGTATAAACAGGAAGGTAAGGATATTTCTGTTGTAATTTTACCCCTTCGGCCGCGACGCTCTTGGCCTGTTGATACATTTTCTCTCTAGAGCGCTGAATACGGTCAGTATCTTCAGCGATGGAACGCACTAGTCCGGAAAGATCATCGCGCGCCCCTAAGAATGAACGCAACAGCACCACCCCTTCATCAATTCTATCTTTGCGCCAATCTATATAGGTCGCCGCCTTAACCGCATCGCTCTCCATGCTGCTTAAATAAGTAGTTGCCTCTCTTACGCTAATAATCTTGTCGTTCGGATTAATCGAATCCGTCACCAGGTCGCGATATTCAACTGCGGAATTATACTGATTCTGATAATCCGTAATCTGCGCTTCGGCAACGCCAATGCTAGAATTAGCCGTTGGCTCATGATGCGTTCCGTCATAAGCAGCGCCGGTCAACAGCGTATAATATTCGTTGGCGTTATCTAATTTTGCGCTCCAATGCACCGTCCCTAACACATCACCGTTCGCCTGAGCCTGAGCCAACTGGTTCCGCATACCCGAAATACTATTTTCCAGATCGTTACCTTCTAAAGTCGTCTGCTGCGTATGCTGCCCGGCGTTATTGTTCTGAGCTGCGGTGAGCTGATCTCCGTAATATGCGATTCCTTCTGTAGCGGCGCTAAGAATTGCTCTCGATCTCGCTTCGCCAATACGCCCCTCGGAAATTAAGGTTGCCGACATTGTTTTCTGCGCAGTCTGCCATAAAGCATTTGCTTTTTCCGGATTTGCATACCAAAGCTTGGCATCCGGTAAATTTATGCTCGCTTTTAAGGCGTTCCATAAATCTACAGATTGCTGACCGTAATTTAAATTGATATCTCTTTCCGCAGATTCCGCGCTAGCCCGGGCGATCGCCAGATTATCCAATTGTTCGGTAATCTTGGATTGAATGAATGCCGTCGTCTCAGAAATATAAACATTATACTGTGCCACGACGCTTTCCATATAGATCTTGCTATCCGCATCCACCCGGACATTCTCCATAGCTTCCGGAAGGTCGCGAACAATTTTATTTAACCAGCCGTTAACCTGCGCCGTAAATTTCACTTCGGTCGCCGATAAGCGCAAGCTATGCACTCTATGGAAATAATTCATCAGATCTAAATCCACCGCTGCATTCGGCGCTAAAGATGCAGCCTTACGCGTATCATTCATCGAAACCGAGAACATGGAATTTGTAACCGGCGCGCTGGTCTGGATACCTCCGACCGGAGGCTTGCTTCTGGCCAGCCATCGGCCATTCGCCTGTCTTTCATAACCAAAGATCTGCTCCGGCGTTAATTTAGACGGATTATCCATGGCAAATCCAAACTCTACAATCGCCGGTATCGGAACCTTTTTACCATCCTGCATGGCCGTACCCACATAATCCGGATGCCAAACTTTAAATATTTTCGGCCCTAAAGTTAACCTCTCAAAGTCGCCTCCAAAATCCACCACCACGGTATCTCCAGAGCTGATATAATTTCCTGCTTCTAACTTTTTGTAATCTTCAAAATTTAAGAAATACGCAAAAGGAGCGTTCTGTCTAAAGGTCCAGACAATCACATAAGGAACATTTACACTGATCTCGCGAACCAGCATAAAAGGCTTATCTGATTTTTTAAATTGATAGAAGCTATTTCGGCTTAAGGTCTCGTCCGTGCTGATCTTCATCGCTGATTCTGCCGTGCAAGGAATAACCTTTTTGTTCATATGTGAATTCAATCCCCGGGTAACCATAGTTTTAGTATATTCTGAGCCCTTAGGTAACTCTTGAGTTTTTATCAAATTTCCAGGGACAACCAAATGGCCCCGGCCATTATCTATGCTCATGCCTTTCTGCATACCCGTTTTACCATGCTGCATAAAATAGCGCATTAAAGAAAGCTGCTCAGAAGGTCCATTCATCAGCGCATTATAAGGATTGGCTCGAAGCGTAGTGTCGGTGTAAGGTTTGCCTTTAGCGTCGAAAGCAAATGCGCCTTCTCCGGGCAAGCTCTTGGGCACACGTGCTGAGATTGTCGGAGGAATATTTTCCGGATTACTGATTACCGCTACTTTATGGCCTAAAATATCCGTGGTATAGCCGAATTTATTCATCACCCCGTCCATCATCGTATTCATCTTGGAGAAATCCCTGATCCCGGTAATTTTAAATAATTTTTCAGGATAAAGACGCTCTTCTACATCCGTCGCCCATGGCCAGTTACCGATTTCCCGGCGATAACTTTCAGTTTCATACTCTCTGGTTTTAAAATCTTCCGCTCTAAAATAAACTTTGGCCTGAGAAACCTTCTCCGCCTTCTGAGTTTTTAAGTTATAACGATACACAGTTTCTAGCCCGGTAATGTTGCTCACGTGCATCCAATACTCATAATCAAAAGCGCCTTTTTTCTCTTTCGCAGCCACTAAATTATTTTTCTCAGCCGTTAAGCGTTTTGTTTCAGCAGCTAAGGAAGAGATTTCGGTTTTTACGCGGGCGCTCGGATTACTCTTCTTCGCCAGTCTTGCGGAACTATCTTCAATCGCGCTCAGCCGATCGTCAATTACCTTAATTTTTGGATCAATTATCTTATCCGGCTCTTCAGAGGTAACCGCGTTCATCAAAACCTGCAGTTGTGCTAAAGAAGGAACGGTAATCGCTGAATAATTACGCGGCAATTTACGATCGCGGCCTAAAGACTCAATCAAATCATTCAAGCATTCGCCAAACAACTTCATCTCGTATGAGTTTTCCGGCTTTTTCTCTACCAAAACGTTGCCATTTTCTGTCTTGACCACTGTGGGATAGAAAACATAAGTTCCATAGGTAGTTTTGAGCAAATATATGCTGTTGCCGCCTAAGGCAGCGTTTAGTTTTATCGTTGGAATTATACGGCCGAGCCAAGGAGCCTTAATTCTGTTCTTTAAGCTTACGCCGGCTTCCGCGCTTACCGCCCAGATATCCACGCCAACCTCGGTATCCGGACCAACTTTAGCCTTTAATACTCCGCCTAAATCTATGCCGATAATATTAAAATCTTTCATATTACCCAAACCTAATATTTCAAGGCGGAACGCTCTTTCCTCTGCTTCATATAAAGGAATAACTACTGCGCCGTATTTTTCCAGGTCACGATTATTCTTCATCTGGATTATTTTCATAAAATCAGAATAAAGGGCTAAGGAAGCAAGTGCCACAGATGACCCGGAAGAAACTTGATGCTTATAAAAACCGTACAAAATATTAATCGCGTCCACCAGCGGTCCGACTTCGCCGCCTACCTGAAGGCCGAAATTAAAGTTATTAAATTTGCCTAAGGTTATCAAGGTATCCGCAAAATTATTTTCAAAGGCGACATATAAATTAAGCAGATCTGTCGTTCTCTTATATTTTAACTGTTTGATCACTTCCAAGAATGTCTCTCTAAGTTGCAAGAAATTAAAGTTTATCTCGCTGATGGCCGCGCTAGAATACAACAAATCCAGATAAGCCGCTGAGCTGCCGTTTAATTTATTTTTATTTAGATATTCCCTGATCGATTTAACGCTTGTAGAGCTTGAGCTTCTCAATTTGGCGTTAAATTCATTCAGGCTTTGTTCCGCATAAGCATCCATACGCCCGAGCATCTTTTTCTCTTCTGGATCTTTTGTATCTTTTAACATCGTCTTGAGCATCGCGGTTAATTCTACTGTGCCATTCACGCGATCAACTAAATATTTATGGAATGCGCTCGGCAATTCTCTGTCCTTTAGTGCAAACATATCTTCCAATTGCTTATCCCCGGACTTAAGGAATATAACCATTCTGGTCGCCGCTTTAAAATGCCCGCTAAAGATTGCTCTTTCTGTATCCGCAGTTAACCCCTGACGTAACTCCACACCCCTAATCAAGAACTCATCTGGAGCAGGAAGAGAAAGTGCATTTTTTACATCTTTAGCCGCTTTCTCTATTGCATCAAGCTTAACCGCGATCGCCTGCTTACCCTTTAATAAATCTAACTGGGCCTGGTAAAGCATTCTTTCGCAGTCTGCCTCTGCCTTCGCAGCCAACTCTTCATCATTAGGTTCCGGCAATGCTCTATACTTAGCCAATCGATTATCGCGAACGCTGATTTCTATGGCTAATTTTTCAGCCGGCGTTAACTCCCGCACAGGAGCTACTTTTAATTCCGGAGTTACCTTTGGATCCGGAGTTACCTTTGGATCCGGAGTTACCTTCAATTCCGGAGTTGCATTTTCTGGCTGAGTTAATGCCACTTTACCTTTTATCGCTGCGCCTAAATCTCCCACCACCTGTTTAGCTACCCCGTCCTTGGTCCAGAAACCCCAGCTCTGTCCGTTAAAATTATCTGGTGCGCCATTCGAACGGATCAGTTTGGCTCCGTTAGCCGCGCCTTCGTTAAACGGCTTCCACCCTTCATCATTAGCGCTCATAAATGATAACAATTTAAAATTACTCGGGGCAAATTTCAAAGTAGCCTGATAAATCGCCACATTTTCCGCTGACTGCATCGCCTGATCTTCGGCCGCCTTCGTAGCATCAAAGGAATCAACCCCGGTTTCATGTAAACCAAATGACTTATCTCCAAAAACTTTCTTTGCTTCGCTAAAGAAGTTCCCGTTTACAATTCCCGGGAGATCATAATGATTGAGCAGCCATCCGTTAACTGCCGGAACAGCCGCTACCTGCTCGACTCTGGGCAGTCCGCCCCAAACCAGATAAACCGGCTTATCCGAAATACTCTTGATCTTACCCGCGGCGTACTGGGCGGCCTTAAGAATATTCTCTTCGGCCTGAGCGAAATTCTTACCCCCGAACCACTCCGGATTGTTTCTGGCTAAATAATTATATTCATTAAATAAAGTAAATGCCTCTACGGCGGGATGATTTTTATACTGCTTTATGAATTCTACAAAATTGTCCTTCGGTCTTCCGGCAGCTCCCCAGAAATTAATATCCGCGGAAGAAGGATTATTTCTATCGTCATAGTTGCCAATATTTATAATTACGCGTGCTCCGGCATCATGCAGTTGACCAAGCCAAATTTTAGACTGTGCATAATTGTTTCCGTCAATTACAGCGTAATAAACCGGAATAGTCACCGTAGCTAAACCGGATTTTTCTCTAAACTCTTTAACCTGATTAACGAGTATATCTACATAGTTCTGGTTCCAACGTAAATCCCTGCGATCGCTAATTCCTAATCCGGGAGAAGCGGTAAATCCGACTTCGAACGGAGGAGCGCGAATATTGATATTAGTAACTGGCTGTACGACTGCCGAAGTAGCTTTCGGAAGATCAACGGTGCCTTGTGCAGGAAATTTATTTGTCGGATTAATATCCGGAGGAATTGCATCTACTTGATTTGTCTTGTTCGCTACCGTCTCAATCTTAAACGGCTTAGCCGGGACTGTCCCAAGAGGAGACTGTCCCTGATTTACTATCGGGGCGTTCTTATTAATCGGAGCAAATAATGCTCCGGGAACAAGCGACTGCGGATTTTCGTTAGCTAACGCCTTTGAATAATCTTCCCAGCTTAATCCGGGATTCTGAAGATCAAATCTCCAGAGCTGATCTAAAACTGTATTGTTTTGGGCATTCGCCACTACCGGTGCAACATTAGTCGCCACAACCTGAGCCGGCTTAGCCGGGACTGTCCCAACAGGAGACTGTCCCTGATTCACTAGCGGAGCGCTCTTATTAATCGGAGCAACTAATGCTCCGGGGACAAGCGATTTCTGACCTAAAGAAAATTCTCTATTGCCCGGCAACATATTCTCTTGAGCCAATGCGCTAGAATAATCTTTCCAATTAAATCCGGGATTCTGAAGATCAAATCTCCAGAGCTGATCTAAAACTGTATTATTCTGCGGAAGAGCAATTAACGCCGGCGCGTTAGTCGTTACTACCGGAATGTTCGCCACTACCGGTGCAACATTAGTCGCCACAACCTGAGCCGGCTTAGCCGGGACTGTCCCAACAGGAGACTGTCCCTGATTCACTATCGGGGCGTTCTTATTAATCGGAGCAACTAATGCTCCGGGAACAATCGACTGCGGATTTTCTTTAACTAACGCTTTTGAATAATCTTCCCAGCTCAATCCGGGATTCTGAAGATCAAATCTCCAGAGCAGATCGAAAATTGTACCCGGCTGTGCTGACACAAAAACTTTTTTAACTGTTGTCGGCTGAACAGGAGCGGCAATCTCTAAATCCGAAGCCTTGCTATCCAGCCAAGAAACATTAACCACGTTTTTGCCATCATCCTTTACCAATGACTTAACCGTCTTAAATGAAGTTTTAACCAGTTTTTCAGGAGCCACCGGAGCTAACGGCTCAATACTCTCAATTGTTCCGCGAGCACGGCTAATCTGCGCATTGCCGACCGCCTCCGCATCGATATACGCCAACCCCGCCCCCTTAGGAAGCCCTAATTTATTAAAACCAGCAACGAGAATATCCATCACTCGACCCTGTTCCTGAAGAAGCTGCCGATCATGCGGACCAACTCCGGCTGCCGGGCCACGATCAACGATAACTACATAAACTTCTTTGCCCGTATCCAAAGCCTTAACTTTCAATACCGTTCCAAATGGGAAATAATATGAGGCCGCGCCATAAATATTTTCTTGCTGTTTACCATTAATTTTAAAAGAATAAGTTTTATTAGCATATCCGCTGGAAGTAACTTCATCGCTAAAAGAAGAAGTTACGCCGTTTATTTTTCGCACATCACCCTGGACAATTTCTTGTACGCGAGGATCCTTAAGATTTCCCATCTGAACATCCGCCGCCTTAACATCTGAAGGTATTGCGGCGAGCGCGTCATCGATTGCCGATACTCGATCCGGTAACAAGCTAGGTTGGTTATTCGCATCCGCCGTTGTCCCATTGGCTACCGGCAAAGCCACCATAACTTGCGGCTTAGTCACAACGATATGATGCCATCCGGCAATCCCCTTAACCGCATTATTTAACTTACTACGCTTCAAGTTCGGAGTGCCATCAACGCTAACCACACCTGCAGCATCCAATCCCTGCAAAGCAGCTAATACCTGATCGTATTCACTCTGAACGTAGAAATTAAACTCCATTTGTTTTTTATCGCCCTTAATAATCCTAAACAAATCGCAAATCACCCATGCCGGGCCATCATTATTATGCAGCCCCTTATAAGCGCTCTGGCTTAAGGCCACTCTTAAATTATTCCACAGATCTGCGCTAGTTACATCTGAATGCGCATAAGGCAAGCCGGCAGTTGCGGCTTTGAGCTCCTCGGCTAAAGTAAGCAAGGCTTTATCCTCATCGGCATTAATTCTTCTATCGCTGACGGCTTTCTTTAAGAATGCCAAATATTCTTTATCCGCTCTAGAGAACCGGTTTAAAGAATTAGTATAATCATCTGACGGAGCAAGCAGCTGCTCCAATGGCGTAATCTCTTTAAGGGAAAGATCATCCGCGATATCCAAGCTGTCCGGAACAGTCGGAGCAGTATGATTATCTTTCGGAAGAATTAACTGATCTGTCAGCAGTATGCCGTTGGTTGTCGTAAGATGATCGGTGTAATCTGTGGCATGCGTCGCATGCATGCTCGTAGAAGCGCAACCCGTTAAACCGATCAAGGCCACTAAACCGCACAGCCCGAATAATCCAACAGCGACAAAGCTGAATTTTACCGGAACCGGAGCGGGCTTCGGAGCAACAGAAGTAACTACGTTCATAGAATTCAATTCCGCCACTCTCTGCTTAATTGCTGACCTTATCTCATTATATAATTGCGCAATTTCTCTCGCCTTCTCAATTAATTTATCAACATTTAAAACATAGGAGAATCTTCTGGCCAATAAAGAAGCTCTGGCCGCCATAAGATTAGTGGCGAATGCCTTAGTCTTATATTCCACACCCGTCTTAATCTGATCAATGCTGGTGGCTCTCTCCGTATCTTCGTATTCAGGAGCAACGGCCTTAATCGCCGCATCCAGTATCGGACCGAAGTTCTGAAGATCCTCAAGCGTTGCCTCTTCTACTCCTTCCACATCCGCCATCGCCAATTGCTCGATACTATTATCCATTAAATTCCGCAACTGCTTTTGCGCTTCTGCTTCAGGTATTTGAGCAAGCTCTCCGGCCCTTAACCCCTTTAATTCATTTACTACACTGCCATGCACATGAGACTCAACAATTTCTCTAAGCTTAGCCGCTCTGCTTGCGGCGTCCGGCACGACCGCATAATAATCAACATAACCTAATAACCACTTACTAAAACTGCTATAAATCGTATAATTTAAATAATCCATAGAGGTAGGGATTTCACCACCAAAATCACCTTGCTCCAAAGCTTGATTTTCTAAATAAGCATCTACCTTAGCTATGGAAGCAGCCGTCTTAGCTTCCAGCTCAGCAATCAACGTTTGCACCTCTGCTTTCGCTGCTTCTAATTTAGCTTTTTTCAACGCGCTCTTTTCTCTATGCGCATTGATTGATTTCTTAATTAAGGACTTTGCTCCGTAAAAAGCCACAACTAAAGTTACCACTCCTACCAAAGCTGCCCCGGCAATATTCACCACCGCGCTGCCGGTAAAACCAAGCCCCATCATTGCCGTACCTAAGAAAAGCAATGTGCTGATGATTTTATCTCTTCCCAGATTTTCCGACTTACCTTCAGTCGCCACGACTGCTCCCAAATCCCTATTATCATGAATAACCAATGGGGCGGCAATCACAATCGGCAGCTGTAATCTTCGATCATCATCACTGAGCTGCCTGCTGATCTTATTTAATCCCGATAGAATTGCCTCTTCCAAACCAAAGCTTAGGTCGGCATTCAAACCTAACTGTTCGTCTTCAAAAGTAATCTCTAAATCTTTTCCGCCATTAAAGAAAGATAAATTCAATCTTCCTTCAACCTCTTTAATTATCGGAACAACAATCTGCACATTGCCTCTTTTAAATAATTGCGTAGCGCCATCCTGCTCAAAAGCAGGCCGGAATAAATCGATCGCCTTTTTCTGCTGATCGGTTAACGCATGCAGAGACATTAAGCAATGATCAGCGCGAATATCATCGCCAACCATAACCAATACCGCGTCGCTCAAAGAGCTCTTGCCAAATGCCTGCAGCATAATTGAATCAATAAATTTCGCGGCCATAAGTTTTCCGGCTTCATGTGGCTTAGCTACGACAAATAATGCTTCAATCAAAGGCTTTGTTTCTTGAGTTCTATCCTGAACCCTTATATATCTATACATACCATCGCCATAAACTACACCGATCGCCAGGAAATCAAAATCATCAATCTGAACACCTAGCTTCCTAAAATCACCCTCGAGTTCTACAAAATTACTGCTGTTCTTAGCCGCGGCAATTATTTCTTTTTCAGTCGGATTATTGCAGGTATCCTCAACGATAAGCACCCGGTCAGTTATTACGCCAATCAAATTACCGTCAGTACGTAAAGCCCCCATAAGCTCAGGGAAATCTTTTACTTTCGGTTTGCCTTTCTTAGAAATAAGCGTACCGTCTATATCGAAAGCGAATACTATCGGGTGATTTTTTATACCTTTTAATACTGCAGATATTGCATTTAGTATATCGAGTCTAAAACGTTTGATATTCAGCCCAATACCGCGAACCATAACATGGAAGGCACGCGCTAAAATAGATGGCTCTAAATCTTTCTCAGCATCCAATGCGGCTGGATCACGATCTTTACCGCGGAATAAATGAGCAGTTTCCACAATTAATTTCAGATCACCATTAAAAGCGATCTCTTCCCACAGTCTCTGTCCATCCGCCGCCTCTAATGCATGTTTATTATAAACATGCGCTAAACCAAAGAGAGCGCCAAATTCATGACGCATGACCTGGCCCTGACGTTCAACGCCAAGATCCGATTTTAAGATAACGAATTTTCTACCCTGATAAGTAAGATTGATGCCGTCAACGGTTACTTCTATATAAGCAACTTTGCTTTGTGCAGCCGCTTCTAATGCCTTGAACAACTCCGGTGGTCCGCGAATAACAATCGTATCTTCATTAAAATCTGCCACCGGTGTAAACTGAGGATAAGAACGCAATCTTCCTAACTCCCTGATTCTATCTGCTTCTGCGACAGGAGAATAACCAAGTTCCTCTTTACCAAATCCCGGAGCCCAGTTCAAAGCTACATCTAAAACAGCCTTCTGCGCAGCCTTTTCATCCGCATCAAGAATAGAACCGCCCTGAGCCCTTAAAGCTGTCTGGTCTTGATCTGCCGATTTTGCCCATTCCGCAAATTTATGCATTATCGCTCTGGCGGAAATTTTCTTAGTTTTCGAATAATCCACCAGTATAAACGGAATGAATAACAAACTTCCGGAGAAGAAACAAATATCATTAAATATATCTTGAGTCTTGGTAAACCATCTAAGGTATTCACAGTCTATGGTAAGCATGGCCGCCCAGAAAAGTCCGCTTAATAAAACAGGCACAAATCTAAAGAAGGTCATCGAAGTCACAATCATCTTAGCGCCGAATAACTTCCAGCCTGTTTTCACATCAAGCACTAAGATTGCTGAACCGATAAATTTAAGCAAAGGTGCGGTCATCAGAATAAACAACGGACCGGATAAGAAATCATTCAAATAGTTAGCGGACAAATAACCAAAAACATTATCATCATATGGTTTAACAAACTGATGCAGGGCATAATTATAATGCGTAACCACTGCTAAAATTGTGGATAAAACCGCTGCCTTATAATAAATTGATTCCGCTTTGGATTTGCCTTCACGCTTAATCTCTTCATAAGCTTTACCTATATAATACGCAGCTAGCGGCAGGACTACGGCAAACTCCAATCCGATAATCTCTAGTTTCGCCACAAAGACAGTCACAATCAAAGCCGGAACCGCTAAAACTCTTCCCAATTTTATCGGCTCTGTCTGACCATTATTTTTCACGATATATGAGTAAATTGTTTTTGTTAAATAACCGGCAGCGACTATAAATCCGAGTAAAGCCGTATAGAAAACTAAGGTATTGGCTAAAGTGAATCTAAAATGCGCGGCCTGCATCATATGCGCGATCATTGCTGGGAAGACGAAGAGTGAAATCGTGCTCAATGCCGCTAATGCGATATAACGAAATTTAAGAGAACTAATTTTTTCTACTGCGGGTTTAATATTTAGCGCCGCCGTATCCACCGGCTCTGCCGCTTCTTCACCCTTAACCTCTGAAGCTACCTGATCGCTTTCCACGCTTATCTGACTTATTGAAGAAACAATCTCGATCTTTATCTTTGTGCTGCTGCCATCGCCATAGATAACTAAAGGTGTGCCCGTGACAATATTATTATTAACGGAAATAGCGATCTCTTTAAATCCGACCTTCGCAAAATATGCTGAACTATACAAATCAAAATAAAATTTTTGTAAGAGGTACTCCCCGGCAGCGTCTTGATGCGTACCATACAAAGCATCTAACGGAACAATTATCCGGATATCCTTATTTTGAGCTATGCTAAACTTGATCAAAGAACCTAAAGCGCAAAGATGGCACATATCGGAATTTCCTCCGATAAGCACAACATCCCTTACGATGCCTAACGCTGAAATGTTTTCAATCGTCCCATTACCGGAGATTATATATTTTCCCGTAGAAACAATGCTGTCGCTATTCGCAACTATTTCCGTTGTATTATTTTCACCAAACTGCCCGCGCAAACTAGATAATTTTTCTCTTAAATTAGCTCCGGCTTGGCTATCCGTTCTAGAACGCATATCTAAATGCACCGAGATCACCTTAGCTGAAGATTCAGCGACAACATTAACATTCTCATCAGCCTGTTGATTAACGCGCTTTTTAGCTTCCTGCATTAACTCTTTGATTTCGGTAAATGAAATCGGCTTGCTTGCAAAGGCATCCAGCTGATTGTTCGTTCTGGCAAGCGCCTCTTCCTTGGCTAACCTGCCGCTGGCCATCATCACATCTGTTTTCGAATACTTATTTTTAATCTCATTGGCAAGCTTTAATCCTGCATCTTTTCCCGGGCAATCATTGTCTAACAGAACAATGTCAAACGGCCCTTCTGTTTCCAACTTTTCCCTGGCTGCATCCGCACTCGCAGCCAGAGTTAAGTTGAGAGATGGGTCTCTACCATAAACCATGCTATACAAGCGCAATATGCTCGGTTCATCATCAACGACTAAAACCTTAAAAGTTTCTTTCGTTGAGCTTGTAGACTGGGACACTGCCCCGAGCAGCGATAATCCGGCTAAGGATGCCATCGCGGGCAAGGCCACTAAGCTCTTCCCAACTATCAGCCCGGCCATTGCGTGTATAAACGTTGCCGCTACCGTTATAAACAAGAAAGATCCTAAGATGATTGTTGCCGTTTTCGCGAGCGGCTGCGAACGTAGTGTGATCTTTAGCGAATTCCACGATGTGGTCAATCTTAAGCTCATTGGGGTTAACAGGGCACATAGCACACCTCCGATTATGATTGTTGTAATGGCGACGACAGAAGAGATCATTCCCTGGAGGAGGGCTTCTGCGCCGCCATTAACAACATTAGCCGTAAACTGACTTCCTGCCACGGAAGGGTTAGCTAACGGCTTGGTTAAATTTAAGATTGTCTGTTGATCTATACCGAATGCTTCGGATACAGCAAATACGAAGAATACAATTACTGAGGCAATAAATACTTTTGCAGTGGAAGTCAAATATGGCGGAGCGCGTCCGCTATAATTTACAATACTTGCATCGTTCGGAGCAACTGTGCGATTCTCGGATAAAGCCCCGACTACTGCGCCATTCTTAGTAATTAGTTGTTTGGCTTTTCTGCTATCATCCCCCTTAAGTTCAGAATCTCGAGTATCGCTAACTGGCGCATTTCCTGCAGACGTCTTATGCGGTACTGATTTTCCAGGGACGCTATTTCTTCTCTCATCTCCATCATATTGTTTGCGTTCATCTTGTCCTCCTTTAGTTGGGTTAACTGCGCCTATCAAACGGCTAAACAAGCTAACTCTCACTGGAGGAGCGGTGTTGCTGATGGTGTTCTCAAAACCAATCTGTTGATTTCTGGCTAAATTATTTCTAAAATTATCGACTCTTGCGGATGTAAATAATGCTCTTAACTGCGCAATTAACCCCTGAGCGGCGACAGATATCGCGGATAATGCTCTGGACAATATTGATGTAGGAACTGTCCCCGCAGGGGACTGTCCCTTTGTTTCTGCCGGCAATCCCGCAGGGGTTGTTCCTTGTGTTGAAGCATTATCATTGCTTTCTGTCCTTGACGAATCTACAGGAACTGACCATAGCGCTTTCCCCTCTTGAATCCAGGTTGTGTTTTCTCTCTGAGCATAGTCTCTATCATTGCGTGAAACTACCGCTGCTTTTTGAAGCGCGATATTATCCATATTCGGAAGATAACGCAAGCTCCTGCTAAATCCTTTTTCTAAACATACCGGCTCAACAGAAAGCATTGGAGCATTATCAACAGAATACATCGGATCAGCCACTTTCCAGCTACCGGTAATTAAGAACCGGGCAAATATATGCCGCGCTCCACCCCAACGCTGTATACCGTCGAACAGCGCCGGATGCAATAATCCTCTGAATTCTTCCGCCTTAAGCATAATCAATCCATATTCAGCAGTAATCCCCAAGGATCGAGCCATGGCAATCAAAAGATTTGCCTGATTAAAACACATTCCTTTTCTGCTCTCTAAAGTTAACGATGCCGGTGCATCCCAATAGGCGCCTTCGCCAACCGCAAAATCTATATTATTCTTAACCCACAACGCTAATCTTTCCACCTTCTGCTCATCGCTCTGGCACCTTTGAGTGATCAGCCTGGCCATTTCAACTATTAAAGAGTTTTCAAAATCACAAAGCATGCTCGGAACAGCAGCCATAGGATCAACGTTATTCTTTCCGCTAGAGAACGCCGATCTGATTGCGCTGACCATCGAAGCTACATTTCTTAAAGCATTTCTCAAAAGCACAGGAGAAACATTACTAAATAAATTTGACTGCGGATTAACTGAATTATTTAATGTAACATCCGCGGATCCAGTTTGATTCTGAGCAGCGATTGCCGCTTTCACAAAATTCTCTTCCTTTAACGCCTCGATAAACGCATCTGTTTCGTTAAGTAAAATCAATGCCGCAGAAAGCTGAGCTTCGGAAGTAGAGGAAAGGCCAAATCTACTGGCAATTAAACGGGCAGCGCGGAAATAGCGGCCGTTAATATCCTTTAAATTACGAGTCTTAATCGCGTTGATTAATTTCTTAAGCAAGGCCACTAAATAATTATCATCTTCACGGCGCACGGCTTTTTCGGTAACCACGGTTTGTGCTAAATAATTAAACCAATCTATCGCTTCTTTTAAGGCTATCGATACTGCTTCAAGGCTATTAGATAAATTATTGAAAACAGAAGTTCCTACAGCAGTAGCTAAATTCTCTAAAGTAGAAGCAGTATTATTGATAAGTTCTAGAAGCTTGGAAAGTTCTGAATTATTGCTATTGGATATTGCAGGATTTAACTGATTGGTTAAAGCACGTAAGGCATTAGCGGTATTCAATAATTTATTAATTGTCTGTTTGATTTCAGTCTTGTTTCCTACTGGAGGCGCGCGAAGCGTATGCACACCTAATGCCGCAGCAGGAACCATTCCTGCAGGGACTGTCCCCGTAGGGGACTGTCCCTGATCTATTCCCGGTCTATCAGCCGATTGATTATTATTTATAGATTCATTTGCTCTATCATTAGAATTACTTGTTCCCTCTGCACCGGTAGATTTGGCAGTGGCTGTCCCCGCAGGCCTGCCTGCCGGACAGGCAGGGAACTGTCCCTGATTTGTTCCGGTTGCGTTGCTTGCATTCGTTCCTTCCCCACCATTGCCATTCGTACCATTACCTTCTCCATCATTACTATTTCCACCCTTTCCACCGTTACCGTTTGTACCGGTACCACCATTACCATTTCCACTATTTCCACCCTTTCCACCATTACCTCTTAAAGAACTACCCTGTGCTCCATTGCTCTGCCCAGCATTTGAACCATTAGCTCTACCTATTTCTTTAATTTCTTTTCTTTCGCCTTCTGTAAGCTCATTCTTCGAAGTAAACTGCTTATCTCTTAAAGTAGAAAGCGCCACCATCACAACTTCCTGAGATAACTCATTAACAGCAATCTCTGATTTTTTCTCACTAATCAAACCGTTTTCCTGCATAATTCTAATATTTCCTTCTTTAGTTACTCCCATTCCTGTAAAAGCATGATGTCTACCATTTTGAAGCCTAACTATTAATCCAACCTGCGCATTATGCCTTCCAACAATACCGGCAACACTATTCTTATTAACTTTATACGCCCTTAAGTCTAAACCAGTTACTTTATTAAATACTCTTATTAATACATCCAAATCAGGCACATCATATTTACCCGAAGATATACCTGTTATATTCCTAAATTCTTTATCTATTTCTCCTACAAACTTAACAACCTCATCCACAGAAAGTCCTGTGCTGCTGAGTAAATCATAGGACATACCAAGTACGCAGTCACTAAAATCAATATGTGCTTTACCATCAAAACTAGATTTTAAATTATCATTTAAATCCTTAGCTGCATCTGCTTTTGCACTTGCTTCTCCTGCTTTTGCACTTGCTTCTCCTGCTTTTGCATTTGCTTCTCCTGCTTCTGCCCTCGCCGCCTTTACCTCTTCAAGTAATTGTTTAACCAACGCGGATTCACCGACATCTTCTCCCATCATTCTTGCAGCTTCAATCTGATCCCTACCAGACATCACCTGTTCAGCCGCATTCTTCCAATGGCCTACGGAAGGCCCATAAGCCTTTTCAAATATTTCTATTAAGCGATCGATATCCGCTTCTCTCTGATTAGAAACTTTCCTGGCAATCGATCCCTTAAACTCTTCAACTTCTAATAATCCTATTGCTTTTATTATTTCCTTAGAATGATCATCAACGATTCTACTCGCGTTAACCCAATCCTGCTGCTGCATTACGATTATAAAAGCCATCTTCCAATGCGTCTCCGGCGTGCCCTGATACTGAGTGGCTAAATCGCGGGCGGTTTTAACAATTTTACCATTTCTATATTCATAAGTTTCTCTGGCAATCTTCTCTCTTTCGTTTTCTTTAACTACATTCTGCTTACCGAACCAACGGCTCATGAAACCACCGTTATCCAAAGAAATTATACCAACTAAAGCTATGGGGATGATTGCTGCAAATATACCTGCGCCCACGGTTGCGCCTGTGCCTACAGCTATGCCGGTACCGGCTAATGCTATTGAGGGGAATCCTAATAATAAGATTGCGGAGATAATAAATACTTTGGTAAACCCGCTAAAGATGCTAGACGCACCAATAGAACCTTCGGTTGGGCTGACTTTTGCCGCACCTGCGGTTCCATTTAAACTAGATCTTGCAGCTATATGGTTAGCAGCTGCTGCCAGGCTGCCTGCTTCTTCAACGCTACTGCTTGCTACTACAACTGCGCCTACTTTTCTTACTTCTTCAGTGCTTACACTTCCCAAACCACTGTTTCCGCTAGTTTTACCAGCACCTGTACCTATATTATCGGTGCCAGATTCAACTACAGAACCTGTCTCTGCTACGACCCCTTCGGCCGTATTGCTTCTATTGCCGGATCCCTTTACTGGATCCTGCCCTTCTTCTCCCTTTTCGGAGGTTACACTCTGGGCACCTAACAACTTCTCAGTACTTGAAGCTGTGCTTCCTGCTACATTTACTTCATTTGCTACACTACTTGATACATTTGCTACAACTGCACCTACTTTGCCTCTCGTATGCGAATCGACAGACTCTGAGAGAGAGCTTGTCGGCTTAGCCACGGGCGGGGCAAGTCCCGTTGCGGTACCTAACAAAACACTTGGACCAATCTTACCTACATTATTATTGATTACTCCTAATCGCCGCATCTCCAATGCATCCATCGCTCCGGGGCCAACATCCGCTGTCTGGCTACTTAATCCGGCTACCGATGCACCAACCACCCTTACCGGTATCTGCGAAGGTGCAGGTATTTGCGTAGGCGATGTTGCCGGAAGCGCAGAGCTCACCGGAACTGTCCCCACAGGGGCTTGTTCCTGATTGTTATTATCATTCGCCTCACCTTGAGCCCCGGATGAAGCCAATTTTTCCTTACCTATATTAGCACCCGCACTCAATTTAACCATGCCGGCTTTAATTGTTTTATCACCAACCCCAAACAGATCCAAAGCTACTATCGCGCCTAAAATAATCGTAGCCGTAGGCAATCCGATCGCGCCGACCAATGGCGCCAAAACAACGAAAGCAACGGTTGTCGCCACGCCGCGGCCATACACAACTCCTATGCCGCCATTAATTACTGTAGCCGCGTCACGAATGTCTCTTTTTAGCGCTTCCGCTATACCGTTCGATATAATCTTCGAACGGTTAATCTCTTCCTCAATCGCCTTAAGCCCTGCTGCATCGGAAGCCGCTTCTGCCTGCTTAATTTTTTCCACTAATTTCCTACCGTAACGCACCTGTCTAGAAAGAAACTCTGAATGAGAATATCTACTATCTCTTTCCCATTCTTCATCAGTAATCGTTATATCTTTGCCCTCTGATGTTGCGGCAATATTATTTCCGAATACCTGCTGGGCCACGGCCAAGGCTTTGACTACATTCTCCTGCTGCCCGGCAAGATCAGTTTCACTTATTCCGGAACCATGTATAACAATATTATCAAACCCTCCCAGCGTTCTTACGGGGTTAGTAGAAATTTTTAACTCGCCTCTAAAGCCGGCAGCAACTAATGCGGATAAATATGCCTGGAAAATTTCCGAAGTAAAATCTTGAGCTGTCTTAAGCGTAATATATGCTTTATGTCTTGTGGCCGGATTTAAATCATCCACTGAAATTCCAAAACGAAACCATCCATCCATAGGAAGTCCGGTTGTAGTCACCCCGGGAATTGAATTCTGCACTACATTGCTCCATAAATTACGAATCCCTTGCATCCATTCTTCAACGCCTTCTTCAGATCTTAAGGTAGCCTCAAGCGCAGCTTCCGACAAACCGCGTAATTCCGGACGCCGGGTTAAAAGATCATAGATATTTGCCTCGTCTCCGCCAACATTGTTATGCAGTAGATACACAGCAAACTCATCCTGCGTCATATTTTCTAAACTATCCGGAGTAACATCGCTCGCCTTATTCTTTCTAAATAAATCTAATGCTTTAGCCAGGATACCCTTGCCTTGTTTTGCCTTTGCCGCTGCTTGAGCGTCCGATAATTCCTGACGTGCAGCAACAATATTATTTTCTAAATCTACCAAAGCCAACTCTGCGGTTGGTGTCTGATCTTCAGTTAATCCCCTAGCCTCAGCAAGAGATTTCTCAGCTCGATTCAACGCTTTCTTCGCCGCTTTAAAATTATCTCCGCTAATTTCTTGTCTCGCTCCGTCTATCTGCTGTTGTGCCGCTTGTTTTAATTCCAACACCTTCTTAACCAGTTTCTCAAATATTTCTTTTTCTTGTTGTATTCTTTCTTCGGTATCTCTACGCTCAGCCTCAAGTCTCTCCTGTTCCTGTTTACGTGCTAATTCTTTTGCCGCATCCGCTGCCGCGCCGGCGCCAGATCCGCCAACGCCTACTCCTCCAACGCTTGTACCGCCGCCGATGCCTGTACCGCCAACTCCAACTCCACCAACACCAGTGCCGCTTCCGGTACCGCCAATACCTACACCTACTCCATCACCAACAATTCCAGGGACTGTCCCCGCAGGGGACTGTCCCCTACCCTCAACCAGCCCTGATGCTTGTTCATTTCCCACCGGCGCTGGCTGCGCTTCTGCGCCATTATTAATCCTTAAGCGCTCGGCTATATCATTATAAATTTCATTTTGTCTAGATTTAAAAGCAAGTTGACTTTCTTTCTTATTTTTTGCTTCTTCTATCTTTCTATCTAAATCTTCAAGCTCCCCTTGTTCTTCTGAAGTTGCCCATTCAACCACACGATCCATAACTCTATTAACGCCATAACGACCTTGATTATTCTTAAGAGCAGCTAAACTCCTATTATTAGAAGTTAGAACATTAAAATCCTCATTCCTAGAAACATACGTTAGCCCGGGTGCCGGAGCTTCTACAGGTTGGCTAATCTTAGTGTTTAAAACAACTGGATTCTTTGCGTCTCCAATAGTAACGGTTTTAGCTTGTGCTTGCATATTCTTAATCATTTCTGCAATTTGTTTAGTTGCTTCTCGACGACCGATATGACCAGCCACTGCCTGAACAGTTGTTTTATCCGGATCAACATGCCTTGAAGATATAATCTTAGCGAATCTATCCGTTTGCGCATCTCCCACACGCACTCCAAATGGAGCAGCTAAATGATACACTCTCGCGGCATTATCACCGGCTAATGGACTTAATTGAGAAATCGGAGTTTTTGTCAGACTATCTAAAAGATCATTAACGCTTGTCCCATATTTTCTAGGAGCTCTTAATCTCGCAATCAGACCACCGCCGGCAAATGCATCTATTAAACGTCTCTGTGATTCCCGGGCATTATTCAATGCTGTTACGGTAGGGCCATATGCCTGCTCTATTTGTTCTGAAATTTCACCATCATTCTGATAATCAAGGAGAGCTGTTAACGGGGTAGATTCTGCAGAAGATAATGTTGTCGCAAAATTCCTCTGGGATTGAACAAGGCGATCTTTGGCCTGAGCTACAATTTCTTTGGCTTTAGTTTTTTCTTCACCCTTAGTTCCCTTAACTGCCTGTTGAGCTTCCTTTAGATCCTGAGCTGCTCTTGAAGTCTGAGCAGCTGCAGTTAAAATACCACTAGTTGTCCCAACATTTGGCTGGCTAGCTACATCATCTAAAAGCGCACTACCGTCAATACCTAATCCTAAAGCCAAATGTCCTGCCTCTAATGCAACCTCCACAGCCTGGACTGAAGTAAGTCCTCTTTCATGTAACTGCCTCGCCACGCCAAATGCCTCTTGAGGAGTTAATCTAGCTACGGGAACTGTTCCCATAGGAGACTGTCCATCAGCCTGTGCCACAGATGCTGCTGGCTCAGAGACATTAATACCAGCAGCTCTCAATGCCTGACGATCATTATCTGAAAGATTTTGCGCTCCAGAAATATTCCCCAGCAATACTCTACCAGCTGGAGTCAATACATTAGGATCATGCTTAAAAACAAAACCATTATTGGGATTTTGAACAACAGCCCTAATCGGCGCTCTATCAACTTCTCCTAAACCCGGTAAAGCTCTATCTATTAATTCTTGAGGAGTTCTTGGCATATTAGCTTCTCCTCCTGAAGAATAAGCCCTACTGACTGCTTCTCCTCCACCAGAAACATGTTCAGGTAGCCAAGAAGATTTAACTCCTTTTTCTACGCTTAACACAACAGTAACAGGATCTTTAGCTAAACCATAAGGAATGTACCCATCTCCCCTTTCCCCTGTTAAGTTAATACCTTCTTTATTTAATCTATCCCTCAAACCTTCAGCACTTGTTCGTAAAGTATTAAAGTTTACTCGTCCTAAACCTGGCAATTCAATCGTTGCTTCGCCTCTTCCAGGAAGACTTCTAACTAAGTTGCCGTTTTCTGCCAAAACAACATCTACTAAATCACCAAGTGCCTTCACCGAGGTAAGCCTCAACTGTTCCGCGCCCGATTTAGTTGAGTCCGGATCTCCTCTTTGAAGAATACTCCAAACACTATGCTCTCTTTGCAATCTACGGCTTAACTCACGACATGCTTCTACAACTCTCGGAGTATCTTTATAGGTATCCCTAACTACATCAATAAGTTTATACACGCTATCAAAAATATCCTGAGTCGTATCATGAACAATAACCACTCTATCTAACCGCTCTTGATTAGGTCTTGCAACCGTGGTTAATATTGCATCAATATTGGCTACTATACCATCTTTACTAAAATAGATACCTTTTTCTACGCCAGCTTCACGCATTCTCGCAGGTACCTGAGCAAGATCGCCTTCTACGGTTAATCTATCCATCAATACAACAGCTTTAGGCATTTTTGCAATACTAGGATCAAAATCTGTACCAACTCCCTGACCAAGACTTACATAAACTCCTATTTTCTTACCATTAGATCTAGCTTCTTCGATAGATCTTAATGCCTCAGCTGCTGTTTTAAATTCTACAGTAGAAATAATTTTCCCGTTTTTCACTCCAAAACGCAAATTAACACCATGGGGCTCGAATGAAACTACGGTACCATTATTAACTCCTTCAATTACAGCCTGACGTTTCTCATGTATAGATCGACCCTGAGCTCTTGTTGCATCAAGAACAGTCAATCCTTCAGCGCTACTCCTTGCGGTTTCCCTAATAAAATCTGCTGAGTCTCCGCTATTTACTTCAACTTTTCCTCTTAAAGCCGCAACTGAATCCGCCTCTGGACCTATAGTAACAAATCCTAATCTAGATAGCATGCTTTCTCCCATTAAAGGAGATTGAAAACCTGTTGTAGCAAGTGTTTTACCGCCTCTGTCGACCCTAGAAGCATACGCCTTATTTACAGAAACAGTAGAACTATCTAAATGTTCCGGAGAAACAGTCGCATCACCTGTTTTAATACCTGCCTTTATTGCTTCGCGCGTTGCTACAACATGCGTATTGACACCTTCAATTATATTACGAGTAACTACATTATGTGCCGCTCCATCAGTATTTTGTAACTCATATGTCCTCTGTGCTTCTGGTGGGAAGTACTGCCTATTTGAAGACGCGACTTTACCTACCGCATCTACAAATACGGCTAATCTCTCCTGCTTTTGAGGATTACTACCAATCTTTGTTAGCAGCTCCTGGTATCCTTCATTAGGCCCTAATTTAATTCCCTCTGTTTCTGCAAACTTTCTGTAAGCATCTTTAGTAGGAGTTGTAGACCTGCCGTCATATCCATCAGTAGATGGATGCTGCCTAGCAAGATTCTTACCTTCACTAGATAGTTGCCCTGCAATCTTCTCAACTGTCGTTACTATCTCATTCGACAAAGCAACTTCTTTTGCAACGCTTTTTTCTCCAAGCCTACCCGTACCTACATGAAGAGCTGGCTGCTGACTTTGTAGTTGAATTTCATCACCAAAACTAAATGTCCTTTGATTAGTTTTACCTAAACCTTCTTGTTCTTGTGCCTTCAAAATATCTTTAATCTCTACCTTGCCGCCTATCGGCTCTGCCCCATGCTTCACTAATTCTGCGTTCAATTTTTCTCTTGCAACTTCAGCATTTCTCCCCATAGCCTCGCTATGCACAATAACCTCTGGCGCATTAAGACCTAACGCTTTTGCACCTTCTTCCGCTATTAAGCTTGCCAATGTTGTTTTACCTGCATTGGTTCTGCTTCTAACTATAACACCATTAACTGCTATTCCGTTAAACTGACCTGCGTCGAGAATATTGATTGCCTGACCAACTGAATCTACAAACTCCTGTTGACCTGGCTTAAGACTACCAAACGCTGTAGTAAGATTATTAACAAGCGCATCTCTAACTTCTGCTCCCTTATCTATACCTATTTTATCATCGCGTAGATCACGAGCAACCTCTTTAGCTCCATCAGCAGCTACAATAGCAATCTCTGGAGTCTTTACTCTACCAGCATCTCTTGCAATCCTTACTGGACCTTCATTAATAATAGGTACGGTACCCGCAGGTTGTTCAAGCTTAAGAGTTTCTACCCTCGGAGCTTCAACCCGAACAACTTCTAGTCTTGGGGCTTCAACTCTCGGAGCTTCAACCCGAACAACTTCTAGTCTTGGGGCTTCAACCCTAGAATTATCAATTACAACTGTTTCCCTAGGAGCAACATCAATTTTAACATTGCGGCCAACCATATTGGCATCGCCATTTACAATCAGTCTTCCGCCTTCACCAACATTAATATTTACCTTGCTATCAATAATTCTTGAATTACCATTTCCCTCAATAGACCCACCTCTTCCAACATTAATATTTACAGTCGATGGATCAACAAAACTACGGCCATCAGATCTTACCTGACCATCGATGTTCATTCTTACTACAGAAGGGTCCCCAACAGGTATATCCATTCTACCTCTACCAGCAATATCTCCTCTACCAGTTACCTGCACATCCGGTTTCCATACCTGTTCCGGAGCCTTATAACTAATATCTGTTGGTGTTTCAGTTAGTCTGTTATGAGCTAGTTGCGTATCAAAAGAGGTCGGTAAACTCGCACCTCTTCCGGCAGCCAAATCCATTGCACCACTAATTTCACCCGCTTCATGCTGACGCCATCCCTCATTCTCTGCAACTGCCCGGGACTTTACTGATACATCGCCTTCTCCGCCCATGATATACCCCAAACCTGGACGGTCGCCAATACTTGTTCTAACGTTAGGAGAAGTAAATGTCTCCTGAAGATGATTAATTGTTTCTGCTCTATCAATTGCCTGTGTAAGGCTTCTTACATATTCAATATTATGTCCGTCATTAACTGGTGTTGCCTCGGTTACAACCCTGCGACCGCTTGCATCCGTAGTCTCAAGTCTCACTACCGGTTGCTGTCCGCTTCTTGTTGCCGCGGTATCAACCATTCCTACTACTCTTTCACCCAATGATTGATCCGCACCGCCTCTTGAAGAAACAACCGCCGGGCCAGCACTTCCTCGACCAGAATTTTCCGGAATTGAGAATCTGCTCGTCCAAGATTTATTAAAGTCCGCTTTCAACCCTTGCGTAGGCAAAACACTTGAACCAACTTGTAACCCAATATTTTTTACAGCATCACTGACGGACTCGCTTTTTGCCGCAATAAAAGGAGATTTTCCTAAACTTATAAAGAAATGCGTCGGAGCCATTACCGTACCGGTTACCGTTTCATAACCTTTCATTACTTCTTTAAACCCGCTTACTAATCCAGATCTACTCACTGTAGGAGTTTCTACCTTTTGATCTTTTAACCCGAGAGCACCACCCAACATCAACCCGTTAGCAACAACATACGATAAGCCCTCGAAATCTCTCTGAGGAACAACATTAGCCATACCTGTAGGATCAATATAATTACTTATTCTTTCTCCTAATCCACTTTTAATTTTATCAGCAAGAAATCCTTGATAGAAATTTCCAGTATTACCGCCCCCCTCCATAGTATGTAAAGCTGCATCGCCTATAGAGGTCATATACGAAGCCATACCCCAAGCACCTTTTAAACTACCCCGCGTAACTCCGTCAGCTATCGCAGCAATACCGTCGGATGAAGACTCTCTGCCATACATAGCCATATCATTTGCTACTGTATATGGAAAACCGGCAAAACCAGGAATAGTGCGTAAAGCCTGGGCGCCCAATTCTAATGGAAATATTTCCGTGCTTTTTGCAGAAGTAAGCAATTGACCCAGATCGCCTTGATAAGATTTATCAAATCCGGCCGTAAGATTATCTAAATATTTTGCAGCATCTACGTCACCGGTTACATATGCCCCTGTTGAACCAAGCCTTGTAGCTATTGAACGTGAAAAATCTCTCCAGGTAGTCGTCCCGGGATTTCTACCCTCGACAGTCGCTCCGGGAACGCCTGCTCCTACTGCTGAATATTGCGCTAATTTTTCATCAGAAGTAAGCGCTAAATCCACACCACCCCAAGCCGCTCCGGCTAAACCCGTAGCTCCTGCGCTCTTTGCTACGGTTGCTCCTACAGTCCTGGCAGTAGGAGCTAATAATAATGGAACCATCGCAGCGGTTGTTGTATTCGCTACCAAATTATCTGTTAGATCATTACCCTTAGCGTAATTATAACCTACTGTACCCGTAGCTGTACCACCAACCAAAACCCCTTCACTTATAGCAAGATTCACGCCTCTATTAGTGCTAAATGTTAAAAGTTTACCCTCTAATGTGCTCGCAATAGGAGTCGAAAGAGGTTTAAATACCGTATTAATTGCCCTACCTGTCCAAGTACTCGCTAAAGTCGCCTGGCCACCGGCACTGCTCAAAAGGATGCCATTGCGAGCCACTAATCCGATAACTGCTCCGGTAGCTTCGTATTTTAATGCCTGAGCAGTTGTAGGATTCCAATTCCCTGTTTCCGTACCATATTTTACATAACCACCTACCGCCCCAGCTCCTGCCCAAGCCGCATTATATACAGCGAATGCTTTTGCACCTTGTGAACCGGCACCTGCGAGAGTGCTCAAAGTACCAGCTGTTCCTGAAGCAGCTCCTGAAGCTGGAGCTGCAAACGGTATTAAAACTGTTCCTGCAGCAAACACGTCCAATCCCGCACGCCAATCGAAATACTTCGACTTAGAGGCCATAAAATTATACCCCCAACCAGACTCATGGCCATATGATATAACTGCTTCGGTAGCGGATGTAAAAACACCGGCACCATGAGCGGAATGACCAGTTAACGCCGCTCCTCCCCAGTATATACCTGTCCCGGCAGCAGTAATCACTCCGGCAACATTTCTTACGCCCCTTGTCACAGGTTTAGCAAAATAATTAACCGGCACATAATCTAATGTCCAGTTTGGATTATAAGAATAATCGCGCTTCAAGTATTCATTACACCAGACCTTCCAGCCGTTAGTTGTCAATATCTGCTCAATTTGTTTATCAGCCCCTAAACGTTCATATAAATTTTTAGTATTGTCAATTAATGTTCTAATGCTCTTTTGTTGCTCAGAAGAAAGTTGACCTTTATTTTGTTGAAGCGCATTTTCTAACTCAGCGATATTTTTATTCCTTTGGTCAGCAAAATTAACCAGACCATCTTTAAATCTTGTTTTACTTGCATCTAAATCTTTTTTAAAGGTTAACGGCATATCTACAAATCTTGGGTTATCGGTTGTTTGGATTAAGCGCTCTCCGCCAGAAGCAGCAAGCTTATTTTCTGATTCAGCGAAATAATTAATCGCACCAATAATATCATTATAATTCGAATTTACTTTTTGCAGGGCATGATTAAGCGATAACAAATCGCCACTCTTTATTAATGTAGCTTCCAACACCTTATACTCTATATCGCTTATTCTAAGCCGATAACCATCTTTAGAAGGAGCCTCATTCATCCGAGCACCTTCTGGGTGAGCAAGATCATAAACCTTCGAAGGATCCGTTTTTAATAAGTCTTGGGTGTATTTACGATAAGCAGCTTCAAAATCATACTGCTTCTGCTTCAAATCTGCTCGCAAATCACTTTTTGATTTATCTCTATTCCAAAAATACTGTTCCATCTGGTTATCATAGTATCTATTCGCGTCCGACAACGCTTTACGTGCAGCACTCATTCTAGCTTCAGAGACTGCGGTCATACGCTCCTGCTCAAGAGCTATTGCTTGCCCTTCTTTAAGCTGTGCCAACTGTGCTTTTAAAGAGATTGTTTTTTCTGATTTTTCATTATTCTGCAAACCAGTGTTTATATCCCAAACCCTTCCGTTCTGGTCAATCACTAATTCCGTCTGCTGATTATCAAATACAAATAAATCTAATTTTTTATTATTTTTATCATAAAAATTTTGACTTATCGCGCTTATCTCTCTTCCGCTTATCTTGTATTCTCCCTCGATTCTCAAATCACCTCTCGTCTCGGTACCCTTATACTGCCCATCGGGTACCACAATCTTCCCATCATCCACAGCAATATTTTTACTAACCCCTTCCAATTTCAAGTTTCCATATGCAGCTGTTCCTGCAGATTGATAACCATAACTTAACCCTTTGGCTAAACTAACCACATTAAAATTGAAATCACCCTTCTTATCTAAACCCATAAGCACAGGCATAAGCGCTTCTTTTGCCGTAAGAATACTATTTTCATTGGAGAAAATTTTATCCTTATTATCTAATTTATAGCCCAATATATAGGTAGAAGGATCCCCGGCTGCTCCGCTTATCTTATCCGGCCTAGCAAACGAAACCCCCTTAACCAGATAATGAAACATGTTCTCCATGCGCGTACCATCTTTATCTTTAACAATACCATCGCCATCTTTTAAGGACATTCTCGTATCCTGCGCGACTACATCTCTAGGATTATCATTCTGCAGCACCTTAAAGGCTAAACTATCCTTAAAATAAGTTCTGCCGGAAGGAGTTGCCCACCCAGCTTCACCCTTGGTCTGATTAGTCATTTCCTCATAGCGCCATAAACTTTTGGCCTTGTTAGTAATTCCATCGGCAGTCGCACTAAAATATCCCGTATCTCCTAAAGCCGTTTGACGAATCAATCGACCAGCATTATTATTTAATACCAACCCACCATTAATAAGCGAATAATTTACTATATTTTCTTTCTGTTCAGCTCCTGCGCCAATAAATGTTGTCTGACTATTAATCGGTTTGCCATCCAGCCCTAATGTAACTAACTTATTCATTGGCAAGGCAAATGGGCCATTAATATTTTCATTAAATCCGGCTACTCTTATTTTGTCTCCGGCAACCAAATCTGCTTCATACTTAACACCATCTTTAGACAAAGTAAACTTACCCGGAGCATCCCCCGTGCTAACATTGAATTCTCCCATACCCGGCAATTCTACTTTACCGCTCTTTAATTGTTCGACGGAAATATTAGCATATTCCGCTACCCTTACATTCCCATAAGTTAATTTACCTGCTTCTAAAACTAATCCGGCGCTAAATTTATTTGATAACGGATCATATTGTTCAGAGATAAGCGTTTTGGCTAATGTAAAGGTCGGATCCTCTCCTCTAGTTACGCCTAACACGTCTATATGAAGATTATTGATTAAATCAATGGGTTTAACACCCCCTTGAGGCTTTAAAATATTACCTGCTTTGTCTGTCTGCACTAAAACCAGCTTACCATCCTCCATTTTCTGCATCTGATAACCCGTTGGAGTATTAATTTTAAATGAATCAAACACGCTAATCGGTAATATCTGATCGCCTTGTTTGCCAACCACTTGACCGAAACGATAGACATTCTCATCTCCCCTTGTAATCTTTAAATCCCTAACTTTAGCGAAATCAGAAAAAGCAGCATTGATAAGCTGATCGCCCTTCCAGGCAGTTACAGTATTATCTGTTTTAAATCCTTCCGGCATTACTTCAAAACGCTTACCATCGCCAGCGGAATTTAAAAAATATTTTACATCAAGCCTTGGGCTGTCTTGCATGCTGATCTTACCTTCCGGGGTAGCAGCAAAATAATTTACCTGATGATGAGTATATTCTTGACTTTTACCGTCAACCGTAGGAGTATAAAGTTTATAGGAAAGAATATCTGGAATAGCGCCTTTCGGTATTTCATAAACGTTCCCCATTTTAATTCCTTCTTTGGAGAAAAGATCAGACTGTTTGGCAACAGGAAGAATATTTCCAAACCAAGTAGCGCCGTTAGTAACAGATAAATCATTAAAGAACCATCCGCGGAGTACGGCGTCTCTATCCGCGGCTTTTATCGCTTCTGGCTCCAAGGTTGTAAATAATGCCTTCGAAAAATTATACTCCGCGCTACGCACATCCCCATTCTTCATATCAAAACTAACTAACTGCCCGACACTTTCATTCTTGCTTCCTTTGTTATTCAAATCCTGCGTAGCTTGCTGCATATCAATAACCTGATGCGTAATTTTAAAATTATCGCCGGCAATCCACATTCTGGGAACATTAACGCCATTAACGACATCGATCTTCCCGCCGACAATATTAAACTTCTGACTATCGCTTAATCTTACGGCTTCACCCTGATAAAATACATTCTTGAGTTTTTCGGCAGTTAATTGATTCCATTGCTGTTCAGTGTAATTCTTACCCAGCTCTTGTGCAGAAAGCATCTTAAAGGCATTCTGATATTTATAGTCAAACTTATATGCCTGATTATCCACTGAGTCTATCGCCCTATTAAACTGCCTTGACCCGGCAATAGCAAATCCTGCATCGCTTGTGCCGTCTAATTTCGCGGCAAACCTAAACGGATCAGAAGGATTGCCCACTATTTTTATCCCGCTGGCAATGTCACTGAATTTACCAACGCTAAAATCATTAGTAATCCTTATGCCACCCTCTAATTTATAACCAACGATTTTATCCTCTATGCCATTATTCGCACGAAATTCATGTGCATTAAATTTCGGGATTTCTTTCCAAACCGCTCCGGGTGAATAAGTAGGAGAGAAATCTAGCCCCCAAGATTTTCCCAGCTCATCCTTTGGAGTAACCAGCACGCCCGCCCTGCCTAAATGCTCATTAATCCCTGAACCAATTTCAATCGGTTTTATGTAATCCAGCACAACTCCTCTACCCAGATCCATCGCCGAAACTCCAGGCACACCGATTTGCTCTTTTAAGTAATGCGAATAGCTATAAGACTTCGTCCCTTCCGGCATGAGAAGCTTAACAGATCCATTTGCCTGTAATTCTGCGTTAAAATCTTTTAAATCTATTTTTACTGGGCTGTACTGCGCTGCGAGTGGTCCGGCGATACTCTGATTGAATACACCCGTTAAATTTTTATCAAACTTTATCTCATTTCCAACAAAAAATCTCTCTGCAGATATTCTTGGATTTTCTATATGTGTAATTGCAGTATTAGCTCCGGAAATAAATTCATCCCTTATGGCATCCGCTGAAAACATGCTGATGTGCCTAGCAGGTGCGATAACTCCATCAATTTTATAATTCTGCGCAAACCCAGCCCCCTGAACCTGACCAGCACGAACAAGCTGGCCGGAAAGATTAACCGCAAAAGAATCACCCGCCATCGGAAGAACATTCTTATCCATCTTAAATGCATTAAAATCAAATCCTGATCTGCTTACTAGCCCAGAATCTCCACGCACATCAATTCCTCCGGCCATATTGGTAGGATTAGACCATACAAACCCATCAGTAATCTGATGCACAACTAATTCATTATTAATCCCACGCGTTTTTATCTCCCATAACCCCCCAAAGTTATTATTAATCGCTCTACTTGAAAGATTCACCTCATTAGAAATGCCCACGCGCTCTGCGTTCATTGTACTTAAAAGATTCAAACCTGTAATACTTTCAGTAGGAGCAAACCCTAGCCCCCCAGCTCCCTGCTTTGTCCAATCCACCTTCACTATCTCTGTTGCTGCGCTTGGTTGAAAAAGAGGATTGTACTTTCCAAGGATATCTTGCGCTGGTATATTCAAATTCTGACTTGCGATATTGCTAAATTTAATCGGATCCCAATTATATTTTTCTCCAGTTACGACGTTTTCTGCGTTTACTAATTTTTGCTGATTAGTTGTAACAAATAACCCAGCTTGACTAGGAGATAAAGCAAGATGGGCCATTTCGACACCAGTATCAATCCTAATCGGAGCAAGTGGAGTAGTTCCAGCTGGTCCAATATTTAAAAACTTTGTTCCTACCCCGGTAGCATTAAACTGCCAATCGGCAACTTTATTATTTTCGACTACTCTCCCAAAGGCAAGTTGCCCACCAATCTGTGCAGATACCATATGCCCCTGCGGCATAACCATAGAAGTAGCTATGCTTGCAGAATTTTGTCCAAACATATTAGGAGAAATGCCTACACTATCACCGGTTGGTTTAATATAAGTAAATTTTTGATTATCTGTAACATAAGCATGTTGTGCATATTGCTTAGCGGGATCAACCCAGCCATTCTGACCACTAACAAACCCCACGCCAATATGAGAAGAATTTAAATTTTGATTATTCACGACAAACGGAGTTATACCTTTATAGATTAAATCTGTATGCGCGTTAAAATTGTAAGCGGTCTGCTGTTGATTACCTACTGTGCCTCCAATCATCTTACCAGCCTCATGAAAAGTAGCAAACGCAACTGGTTGACTTAAAGAGTCTCTTCCTTGTGAAATTGTTATTGTGTTTGCAGGATTATAATTTTGTATAAATACATCATTATTTTGCGGCGATTGCGTATAAGCCTTCAAATCTCTAAGAGAAACTGCTTGTGTATTGTTAAATTTATAAAAATCAGTGTTGACATTCTGAACAGGCAGATTATTAATCTGTGACACTCTTGGCAATTGCTGCACATCAACTTTAAAATCAATATTTAGATTCTCCGGAGTCACAACTCTTGCTTGGGCCCCGGTAGTCGAACCGATACGTCCATTATTTTGATCAAGTATTTGATTCAATGCTGCTTTATTATATGTAGTATCAGGCAAGCCGGGAGCAGTATTTCTTAAGTTCGCAACTGCGTTATCAAATCCTGGTCTCATACTAACAGGGACTAAACAAGAACCACCGGGGCAAATATCTATAGGAGAATTAAGACTCCCAGAAACACCAGTTATTTTGGCACCGGTAGATGGACTAACCTGAATTACAGGAAGATCAGTTGCAAGACAGCGCCCTGAAGTACAACCCGGGGTATCTTGTGATTGAAAGTTCTGCATACCTGCAAAACCCTGTGAACCAAATCTATTATCAAAAGCTGATGCGGCAGCAACGGCAGGATTATTTTGTCCAATATTAGCGCCTTCTGATTTCCAGTTATTTACAAGATTTGGAGGGACAGGCGGCCCCATTACACCTGAATTGCTAAAATCTTTTAAATAATTATCATAAGTATATGAGCCACCACTTGACACCGGTGCAGAATAACTCGGCTGAGCAGCAGCCATAACGCCGTTGTTCATTTGATAATTATAAGTGCTACCGCCAACATTTACCGGAACTGTTCCGGTAAAATTTGCCGGAAGATTCTGAATTGCATCATATGCCTCAACTGGTGAATAATTTTGTGGTGTTGAATAAGGGGTGGTATAATTTGAATATGTCGGTGCAGGAGATGTATAATTACTTTGATAGCTTGCGCTTGAACCCACGGTCGGCGTATAATTTTGTGGATTATAATAGTTCGGTGTTGAATATGCCGGTGTAGAATAACTCGGCTGAGCAGCAGCCATAACACCATTATTCATCTGATAATTATAAGTACTACCGCCAACAGTTACCGGAACAGTTCCGGTATAATTTGATGGAACACTCTGAACTGCTCTATATGCCTCAATTGGTGTATAATTTTGCGGTGCTGAATAAGGGGTATAATTGTTTGAATTTGAATATGTCGGTGCAGGAGAAGAATTACTTGGTGGAGGAGAAGAAGGTGCCACATACGTAGTTGAATTCACAGCGCCATTAAAATCAACCGTAGTCGCTGCTCCCATTACCTGCATTGCTTCCTGAACACTAAGCTCAATAGCCTCGTCCGTTAACTGAGTAACCAAAGCATTACCCGTAAATTTCTCAGCAAATTTTTCTACCGGCAAAAATTCTTCTTTATGCAGATCACTAAAATATACTTTGCCATCCGCGATGCGTGTAACCAAGACATAGTGATTGCCGTTAACATGAGCTAAAAATGGTACCAAAGTAGGGGACACCCTTGAATCAGTATTATTCCCACTTTCAAGGGTGTCCCCTACTTTCATAATATTTAATTTAACCGGATATGTCTTAAGACCAAAAAATTCGGAAGCCTTGGATAAAGCATATAAAGAGTTAAGAATTATTTCAGGATTACCTTCCGGCTTAACCACATCATTTAAAATATCTACGGTTAAAGCCATTACGGCAATATCTTGCTCTGAAGCCTGAATTCCCTTGAAACTTAAAAAATCATAAAGTGCCTTAGAACCGCAAGGTTTACCTTGAAGCCAGTTGTAAAGTTCTTCTACTCTCTGATTGGACATTTCCAATGGCTTGTTCAACTCTAAAGTCATCTTATCGGAAATTTTAATCGAAGTTACGGGTTTATTAGCTATATCTTTAAGAATATTACGGATGGTTAAAGCAGTATCGATATTGCCGAGATCCCTGAGATACCCAGGGGTAAGATTTCCACCTACCGCAGGCTTATTCCAGATTATCCGCCAGTCATATTCAACGGCTTGAGCCACCTGCTCCGGTAAAAAGACAGCCACAATAATAAAAGCTACCACGCGGACCCAAGCCTTAAAACTTGATTTAAATTCTGGCTTGGCCTCTTCTTTGGTAGCTACGCTGTCATCAAACTGGGCATTTGGCTTTAACATTTTATTTTTATATTACTATATAAAAAGTTAGGAGAGCAAACTCTCCCCCTTACCCCCACTACTCTGTTAACTTGTGTGTGAGAACTTCTCATTTTCATAATAAAATGTTTGTAAAACTCTTTACTAAGTTGCTAAAAAATAAGAGCCAAACTGTCAAAACCTCGTCGGTAATTCGGCAGCTCGGCTATCCCTTTTAAAATAACTCTTTAATTTTTTAGGATCCGCGGCTTTGCGCCCCAGGATTACTCCTGGTTTGCCATTTCGTTACGTGCTTCAATTACAACCAAAGTATAGCACCTGAATCGTCGCTGTCAAGTATAAAAATAGGTTTTTTTGGTACCGCTTTCTTACCTAAGAATCTTGTTATTTTTTTGCCACAAAAACACTCCCACCCAACCCAAAAACAGGGACACCCTTCGTGCTAATCAGGAGGGTGTCCCCCTAAAAGGGACATCCTTAGCTTTAGCCTAAAGGGTGTCCCTAAACTAGAATGGACATTTATTACGCTAATAATTCACAATGGACAATTAATTTATTGTTTATTATTGGATTTTGGTATCTCAACGGATGGACTGGTATTAAGCTTATCTGCATGTGCCTGATTCACCATAAAAGGAACACTAGCTGTTCGCGTTACCGGCGTTAATTTATTAGCTGTCGCAGCAACATTAGTATTATAAGAAGAAATGTCCTTGGTCAAATCTTCTATTGACCTATGCGTACTATAAACATTGTTCAGTCCAATCCAAGTAGGATTATTGCGATCTAAAACTACGCTCCTGCTACTACCCTGTATCGGATTCCCTGTTAAAACCCCTGCTCCGGTTATAGAGACTTCTTTATTGCCTTGATTAAAAGCGGATGTCACAGCATTTGCTATGGGATCGTACGAAAAAATATCTACCTGCGCATACGCAACTGGAGTGCCAGTCATCGGGTTTTGACCATATCCTCCGCTTTTTTGCACAACTAAGCCCGAACTTTCAGCTTGTTTTACGATCGGAGAATTATAAACATTTGCTACTACATTCTCATACATTGTTTGCGCCCTCTGAGCATCTGATAGCAAGTCGTTCCCGCTCTGAGAATAATAAGTGCCGACAACCGGTACGGCCTCGGTTGTAAAACTACTGGTACTATAATTCGGCACGCTAATCGCACTATTATAATTAGGCACCAAGGCAGGAGTATAAGAATTACTTCCTGCATTATTATAAGTTACAACCGGCGGTGGAACCACGCCATAATTAGTCGTACTTACCACTATCGGGCTATTGTAACTATTCGAAGCACTATAAACTGTACCAACTTGCGTAGGTACGCCATAATTCGACGAGCTTACCGCCACAGGAGCGCTATAATTATTAGGGATAACGTTTGGGATTGGAGCATTATTCACCAAAACAGGTGTGCTGTTTAAACCGCTTAGATTTACTAAACTTAAACCCGGATCAGAAACCATGCTGCCGCTAGTAAGGCTATTGGAATAACTTGTTATATTACCAGAATAATTATAGCCGCCTCCAAGCTGTATAGATGAGCCATAGCTAGACGGACTGACTACTACGGGATTGCTATAACTATAAGGAGTATACGAATACTGCGATATAACCGTATGGCTATTTACAGGCAAATTATCAACGCCTAGATTACCAGCTCGGCTCGAATCCGGTGGAGAGGAATTACCGCGGTTGTGATAATCTTCTGCATTAACATTAAAAAGCAAAAAACTAAAGGAAATCATCAAAACTAAAACAAATAATCTTACTAGTTTTGTATTCATTATCTCCCCATAATTTTTAAATACAACTTAAGTATAGCATGTAAATCATCTCTCGCAAGAGAAAAAATAGCCTTTCAATAGTATTTCCTTTCCAGGGACACCCTTTGTGCTAATCGGGAGGGTGTCCCCCCCCCTAAAGGGGACACCCTTAGCTTTGGCCTGAAGGGTGTCCCTAATAGAATGGACATTTTATGCTCAATTTAATACAGATTGGACATTAATTATCAATTTCTGTTATTCCTGCACCCCCTAACAATCAAAGATTGCTTCATCACGAAACCGCCCCTCACCATTAAAGTAAGCTCAATAAAATTTATTTCATCAAATTGAAACAAAATTACTTGTAGAGCGCCAAAAGATAGAATATAATATAATCAGCTAAAATGTTTGATTAAAATTATAATCTAATTATTATTCGGAGGAACACATGCGTCAAATAATCATCGCTATTTTGTTCTTTGTTTTTCTTACCCCGATTTATGCGCAAGAGAATGTATCCTGGGAGCTTGAAGAATATCTTGACGGATACAACGACGCCTATTTTTACGCAGAATATCAAAAAGCCATCGACCTAGGCACAAGCGCCCTAAACGTAATTAAAAGAATTTATACTTCGGAGCATCCTAACACGGCGGCAATGCTGAATAATTTAGCCACGCTTTATAAGGCCTTGGGAAAATACGGAGAATCCGAAAAGCTTTATAAACAAGCCCTGGTCATCTACGAAAACACCCTTGGGCTAGACAATCTTTACGCCGCTAAAGTTTGGAATGCCTTAGGAGAGAATTATCAGGCAAGACGAAAATACGCTGAAGCAGAAAGTTGCTATAAAAACGCTCAAATAATTCTTGAAAAAAATGTGGGCAGCAATGACCCCAGCGTCGCAATTATCCGCAGTCATTTAGGTTCCTTATACAAAGACCAGCGTAAATATGCCGAAGCAGAAGCTCTTTTGAGGACCTCTTTGCAGGTAATCGCCGGCGCTTACGGAGAGGGGCACCCCATGCTCATTCGCCTAATTTCCGATACGGGGAATCTATATGAAATCCAAAAGAAAAACGCTGAAGCTGAGCAATATTACCGATATGGCTGGGGAGTATTCAAAGGTAATTTTTATCAAGAAGACGCATCTGTTGCCAAAGCAATAAATCGTCTTAAATCCGAAGCCGCCAGGCTTTGGGCCCAACGCAACGAACCTATTTATAAACGTCTAATGGATCTTAATGATCTTTATATCGGCCCCTGGCATCCGGATGCCCCTAGAATTTTGGATAATCTGCCATCGCTTTATTTAAAACAGACCCGTACCGCTGAAGCGACAAATATTTATGAAGATTCTCTGGAAATAATGTTAAGCAATCTCGGGCCGGAACATTTAAACGTTGCTAAGGTTTTAGAAAATATGGCCAGATTTTATCGAAAGATGGACAAATTTGATAAGGCTGAAGAAGCGTACGAAAAAGCTAGGGCAATCCGTAATCGAAAAAGATATTGAAATACTTTTAAATCATATTATTTGGCGCTTAAAGAAGCGATCGCTTCCCGAGGATCGGCCGCATACTTCTGAAAAAATTCCGTTACTTCCTTCATCTCCCGGATACCCTTTTTCATCATTTTCCGGATAACCCCAGCGCGCACCTTTAATTCATCCATGATCTCTACTGTACTCCTGCCGCTTACCTGCGCAAGCCTATCACGGTATTCGCTACCTACAGAAGATTCTATAAAATTGCCCGAACCTAAATCAAAAGTCCATAATGTAGAAAGCAAGACCATCTTATCCGCCATACCGGCCGTCTCAACCAGCTCGCCGACCACGCGGGTAATTTTACCGTTTAAATTATAACGCCGCATAATTACAAATACATCAACTAGATTTACCAACACCTCCGGAACATTCATCGGTTCATTTTGAAGCCGAATAATCGTTTCCCGGGCGGTAGAAGCATGCATCGTGCCCATACAGTATTTACCGATATTCATGGCCGTCATCAAGTCCTGGGCCTCCTGTCCGCGCACCTCGCCGACGATGATTCTGTCCGGGCGCATACGCAAAGAATTCTTCACTAAATCCGCGATTGATGCCTCTTCATCGCTTTCTAAACGCGAACAATTCTCCTCAAGATTAGTATTTAACTCCAAGGTATCTTCAATAACTACAATCCGATCAGTGACGGGAATAAAACTAAAAAGTGCATTTAAAAGCGTAGACTTTCCCGCCCCGGGTCCGCCGGAAATAATAATATTCGCGGGTTTAACCCCTAAGCCTTCCACATAAAACCAAAACTGCGCTGCGATCTCGGGATTAAGCGTGCCGTTCTCAATCAAATTAATAATACTTAGCGGTTTTTCCTTAGCGCGCGTAATAGTAATCTGCGGGCCAAAAGGAGAATATACAATGTTCCCCCTTCCTTTAACCTCGGCAAGCTCAATATTGTTTATTTTTTTAATCGTCTTTCTACCGGAGAAAATAATCAGCTTTTTAATCAACAGATCCAACTCCTCGCGCGAATCAAATTTTTTATCTGTCTTTACCAAACCGGCGTTAGTCTTGTGCACATAAATAAGCGAAAGATTGTTAATCATCACATCTTCTACTTCCGGATCAGCCAAAAATTCATTAATAATCCCGTAAGATAAAAATTCATTAAAAAGGACTTCCAGGTCCATATTCTTTAACTTTCTAACCAACCCCTGGCCGGAAACAGAGTTATACACCTCCAGAAACGTCTGAAAAATCACTTCGCGCTTATGCCCTAAGTCCTGCAAAAGAAAAATCTTGCCGCCCAGCCTATCCAAGATTTCATTTTCTATCGCGATTCTTTCTCTTTCCATATATTTCTCCGTCTTTCTCTTTTAAATTATTTTTAATTATTTATTTTCCCGTCCGTCACAATATATATTATATCACGAATATTCTATTGTTAAAGGCTCTTTTGTTAAGCTGAATTACTTTAAAGGCTGGGTAATCGGCGCAGCGGCTTGAGGCGCCGGCGGCACCGGAATCATCGCATTATCCACTTTCGTAGCAAAAAATTCCCCACTACCTACTTTTGTATATCCATCTTGTGCTTTCCGTAAATATGCATTGCCATTTTGATCTCTATAGCTTCCATCCGCACGCATAGTTAAATTAGCGCCGTTTGAAAGCGTTACTCCTCTAGGATACGAACTTTCAGGCTCTTCTCTTCTAGCAGATTCACCACCATATTTATCGGGTAACACGCCCGAACCTCCTCCATCAAACTCACCATCATATGACTCTGGTAGCGGCGGCTGTTGTCCTCTACCAACACCTGAACTAAAAGACCTTTGTAACGTTGTTCCCGGCGTACCTGACGCTCCTTGAGATTTTCTTTGAGCTCCTGTGCTATTATTCGAACTATTAGTATAATTAAATTTAACCGCTGGTTTTTGCTCATTTAACCCAAGCTCTTTTTTTGCCGCGGCTGCCGTTTCAGGACTAACCACGCCCATCCCAGCGACAAATGTACGATTTACCGCATTTCTTAAGCCCGTCGCTACGGGATCGCGTCGCGGTTTAACACTCTCAACTAATCCGGCAATTACTGAATTTACCGTAACTAAAGCCGGAGCGCCGTCTCTAACCTCAGAATTTGCAGAAACTTTTTTATAAAGTTCTCGAAGAATGCCGTTAAAATTACTCTGCTGTTCAATCCGGGCGTTTATCTCCCCCATCAATCTTTCATAATTTTTAGCTGAACGTTTACCGCTTTTCTGCTCATTAATCAATTTTTCACGGTACTTCACATCATTTGCAATTATTTGATCGGATGTCCTTATGCCCCCTGCTAACTCATTAGCCGTAACTTCAACTTCTCTTTCTTTGCCACCGTGAACTAAATTACTTACGCCCGCCTTTAATTTTCCTACGAAAGCCCGGGAATACTGCAATTGCTTACCTTTTGGATCAATTTTTCCATCAATCACTTCACTTAATGTCTTGCCACGCAATTTTTGGCCTATTACTCTTTGACCGGTAGTCGATGAATAAAACACTTCTGAAGAACTTGAACCGGATTCCCTCTCGCCTGATTCCGCTGTCTCTTCGGAACCAACTTCTTCACCCTTGCCCGATGCCTCTTTAGAGACCCTTTTCTTCTTCGGTTCAGATGACGCAGCGGGAGCGGGAAGCTCTTCTTCTCGTTCCGGCATTAATCTAGTATATTGCATAAAATTATCCGATATAAATTTACTTGCGAGCGACGAAATCAAACCTGCCATAGTCGGAGACATGCCGAATTTTCTGACCAATAAATCGCGTATTGTTTCTTGAATAACCAGCTGGGCAAACTCTGTCACCACTCGCTCAATTATTGTGCCGACACTAATACCTCGCCCGCTAACTGCCCCGGCCACCGTACTTGCGGCTACAGAAGCCACCATCCTAAACATCTGACCGCGGCTTATATCAATGCGTGTGCCACCGATATCAAACGAAATTAATGACTTGCCATACTCGCTATAGTAATGCGTGTAATACCACATGTCCGCAACTTCAACCGCTACGGTTATTGCAATATCTATAGCAAAATCACCCCAACTCTGGGTACTCGATCCTTGCGCGCCAGAGTACATTCCTGAAATCATCTGTTCAAAAGCGCTAGCGTTACCAAAATTTCCGGATCGAGCATAAACCGGAGCAAAAGTGCTCAACACAAGCGCAACAATTAATACCAACGCCATTAAACGTTGCGCTACTGTTTTTCTTTTTTTATTCAGAAAATTATTCATTTTTATCCAATTTACCCAAAAAAATAAACCGAGCATACCGCCCGGTCATTCCTAAAGAATCATTATTATAACGCTAAATTCAACCATAGGATCCGTGGCTGTATCCTTTATCACAATCTAAATATAACATGATCGCAAAGAATATCAAGGGCATTATAACCCCCCAAAGAAAGCCCTTTCTAGGGACACCCTTGCAGCCAATCGGAAGGGTGTCCCCAAAGGGAACCGACTACCGCGGAAAAAGCCTTAAAATTTCAAAAAATAATCAAATTACTCCATTAGAATTTAATTAACTATGCGTCTATTAAGTTAGAGAGGGGAGAATGCTATGCCTAGAGGAGCAAGAATCTTAATAAATAACGCCTATTACCACATTATAAATCGAGGCAATCAAAAACAAAATATTTTTTTTGATGCATCCGATTACGATGCCTACCTTAAGATTATAAAACATTACAAAAAAATCTTCTATTTTAAAGTCTTCGGTTACTGCCTTATGCCTAATCATATCCACTTAATCATCCAGCCCAAAAAATCTCAAGAATTAGCCTCAATTATGCAAAGATTGACGCAGGTATATACACTTTGGTTTAATGAAAAATACAAAAAAGTTGGCCATCTCTGGCAAGGAAGATTTAAGAACATGGTCATAAATAAAGACGAGTATTTTATTGATTGCATCTCGTATGTCGAAGCAAATCCAGTAAAGGCAGGATTAGTCGCTACCCCAAGAGAATATCCTTGGAGTAGCTATAGAAGCAGATTATTCGGAAATAAAAACAGTATTCTAGATATTCCTGATTCAACATAAATAAAATGGGACACCCTTAGCTTTAGCTCAAAGGGTGTCCCTAACGGATGCGGAAGGAGGCGAGCATTTTGCGGAATATCGGCTCGATCTGTTCTGCTCTTCGTAAATCCATGACACAAGTGAAAACATAAACACGCTTATCTTTTATCCAAACCGCGCTAATCGCCCGAATCAAGATCCGGTCATCAAGCGGAGCAGTAAAAGCAATCCATTGATGGCGCACAAAACCACTCATCCCCTGGCCCTCTGTGATATCGCCCATCTTTTTAAAAATCTGCTTAAATTCCTCACGGTTGACATCATAATAAGTGGCCAGATCCATCTGCTCCGGCAAATCATCAGTAACCACCCGAATATTGCTCGTAAAAGTTTCCCGGGGATCATTTTTAGGTATATAAATTGCCAGAACCGCATCCTGTAAATCCTCTTCTACCTCCCAATCTTTAGGCACGATAAAAGAAAATTTATACTCACGATTATTGTACTTGCGCCAGGCAAACATCTCGCAGCCCGCAAGGCTCAAAGAAAATAAAATCAAGATTAAAATTATACTAAATTTACGCATATTAGAAACCGCCCGAAAGCATCTCTCCCTGAGAAAATTTAATAATAATCGGCCCGGCCACAATAATCATAATCGCCGGAAGAATACAGAAAACAAGAGGAAATAATATTTTAAGCGAAGCCTTAATTGCAAAACGCTCCCCATTCTGAAAGCGCCGATCGCGCGTATCATCGGAAAGATTCTTAAAAGCCTCCTCTACCGGAGTACCCATACGTTCCGCCTGAACAATAACGCGGGAAAAACTAGAGATATCGGCCAGCTGAAGCCTTTTCGCCCACTCTCTGAGCGCTTCCGCCCTGGGCTTACCCACCTGCACCTCACTTAAAATTACCCCCAGCTGTTCAATAAACGGATTAAAAATACTCTTATCGATAACCCACTTAATCGCCGCCATTAAATCCGCTCCGGCGTTAATACACATATGCAAAAGATCGACGGTTTCCGGAAAACAGCGCACAATCTCTGCCTTTTTGCGCTTGACCTTCTGCCACATCAAAAAATCCGGCAAAAAGAAACCTATAAAAGGCGCAACAATCGCATAAATCGGAGAGATCGACTTTAAAAATATAAACCCAATCAAACTAAAGATAATCAATAATACAATCTTAAAACCAATCAACACAAAAACATTTAGTTCAATACGCAATATCTCCATTTGATATTTAAGTTTCTTCAGATAAGTTAATTTCTTATAAATAGGATTAATCGCGAAACTCAACGGTTTGAAAGCTTTATCTAACTGCTCTGTTTTCACTTTAAAACTAAACGGCTTTTTTTTCTCTCCCGCAGAACTTAAATCCGTCCGCAAATGCATATAGCTCTTCCACTCAATGAATAAACCCGAGCCGATCAAGATAACCGAAGTAGTAACTAAAACAAATATTATCGCGAGCAAATTTCCTCCCCCTAAAACTTCATCGTACTGATCTTCTTAATCATAACCACGCCGACGATCTGCAGCCCGATCGCCAATGCCAAAAGTTTTTTCCCCAACTCTGTCTGCAACATAACATCAAAATGTCCCGGATTCTGTTTATAAACAAAATAGGCAAATCCGATAGGCAAAATAATCATAATGATACCTTGCAATCTCCCCTGAAGAGTCAAGGTCCCGATTTTTTCTTTTAGTTTCAAATTATCGCGGATCGTTCCGGTTAAGCGGCTAAGCACCAAAGGCAGATTTCCTCCGGATTCCCGGGCGATAAGAATTGAAGTAACGATCAGATTAACTTCTTCCGTCGGAATACGCGCGCGTAACTTTTTTAAGGCCAACTCCATGCTTACGCCCAACTTGCTCTCGCTTAAAATAAGATTAAATTCCTGAGAAATAGGCGGCGGCATCTCGTCGCATAAAACCTCTATCGATTGCGGAAAGCTCAAACCCGCTTTTAACGAAGAAGAGATGATCATTAAACTATCTACTAACTGGCTGCGAAATTTCTTAAGCCTTTGCTGCTTAGCTATCGTGATTATTATTTTAGGCATACTAAAACCAAGTAAAAAACCAAAAAATAATCCGATCACGTGTCGAAATAAAATTAAACCGATAATTGAGAAGATGAAAGGAAAGAGGTAGAAAAGAAGCATCTTCTTCTTTTCCCAGAAAATAAATGAATCTTCGAGCGTTACGCTTATATCCGTAGCTCTTTTATCCTGAAGTTTATTGTATTTTCCTAAGAAATACGGGATGATAACTTCTGAGATAAAAATTACCAAAAGAACCACTGCGGAGAAAATCAATAAATACATAATCATATTTTTTTATTTTGTATTAGGAATGTACACTTCGCCTTGCCCAAAGACATCGGCTGTCTCCCTGTATTTTCCCGAAAGGCCATTACGTATATAATACCCCATAATTAAAAGCGCTGCAATAACTATTGTGAACACTAAAATGTAATCTAAAACGCCTTGACCGGAAACACTTCGACACATTAAAGCCATTTTTTTAATTTTTGGCGATTTCATATGTAACCTCTAATATTGAGCCGGATTTTGAATCAAGAAAGTTCGTATAGATTATCAAATTAACCGTTGCTGACTCGGAACGAAAATCCAAAACACAACTATTTTTAATTATCTCTCCCAAATCCAACTTGGTTCCAATAGGTATGCTGGCCACCAAAGGTTTCCCGCGATGTTCTTTAGCATAAAGCGCATCGGTATCCCTTAAATTAACTTCTTGTACCAGCGTCCATCCGGCAGAAGGCATTTGCTTTAAATAAAAATCGCGCGCCTGCGACACCGACAAGGGAAGAGTATACGAAAAATTAACCATGTCCTTCGGGGTTCCTCCGGATAAACGCACGCTTCCTGAAGGGCGCGGTATATCTTCTAGATCAACGCCGCCGAAATTATCTTTTTCAGGAAAGCTTGCAAAAGCCAAAGGCTCCGCCTCCGCTTTCGAAATACCGTTTCTATCCGCATATTTGACGATAATAATATTGCAGGTCTCGCCTTCCGTGGGAGTCAAGTAAAGCTCCAACGCAGCGTCCCTTCTTTCAAACCTTATACGCTTTATTTCCATCATCTTAAAATTCTTGTCCTTAACTTCCTCAAAACCCTCCCGTCTAAGAGCTGAACGATAAAAATCCTCTACACTTTTTGGACTATCATTAATTAAATACATCACCCCGATGCCGCCATCTCCCACCAGAGATGAAGGCGCCGCATTTTTCAACAATTCGCCTTTCGGATGAACGGGCACCTGAAAATCTGAATAATTTATTTCTTTATTTACACCCATAAAAGATTTTTCAATTTTTGCTTGCGACTTGTTATCGTAATTATATTTAGGCAACTCCACCGATGGTTTACGGATATAATTCGCGCCGTCTTTTACATCCAAAACAGTATCTGAGGCAAGATAATGTGTGACAATTATCCTTGTTCCTTTGTTTTCTAAAGCAAAAAGGCATACATCTATAATCTGATTATTTCGATCAAAGCGCAATCGACGGAATGCCCCCATTTTCATCGCTTTGCTCTTTTGATAAATAAAGCCCATTTTATCTAAAGACTCCCTTAATCTCAACTCCACGGTATCCGAATCAAGATTGCTTAGAAACATCCGGCCATTATTGCCACTTTGTTGGGAATTTGCGAACCTGTTAACTTTAGGATTCAAATCTTCGGCGCAGAAACCAAGGGCCGGAAAAAAGATTACTATTAACAAAATAAACAGCTTAATTTCAAAAATATCTTTATATTTTCTATTCATTTATTGTATAAACTCTCCGACGAGCTCCGTCTCAAAAAGATGCAACGATGTTGCAAACCAGCTTCCGGTGTCATTTCCCAGTGCACCGGGATTCATCGTGCCGCTTGCGTCTTGAGCGGAACCTGATTGGGAACCACTACATAGCGCCCCATAAATCATATACTGTAAAATAGTCGTAGCAACCATACCCGGACCACCAGCAAACATGGAAGAAGCAAACCCGGCAGCCCCCACATAAGCCATATATTCCATAACGCAACCCCAATCATCCCAATCACAAGAAGGAGCGGAATCCCAAATGTTATCAATGATATCCCCGGCCATCATATTGACAATGCCACCCACCGTTCCCAGCATCCCCATGCAAAAAATTCCTTGCACAATAGTAATAATCATGTTTGGACTCGACCAGTCCACCTCGGTAACCGAGCCAGAGGCGCTGCCCAATAAATTACCCAGGTCCTTCATGCTCTCCAGCAATACCGGCTCAATGGTCACCTCCGGTGTTTCCTGAAAAGCATGAGCGGCAGATTTTCCTACCACATCGCCGTACTGAAAATTCCACATGCTCAAATTAACATTTTTCTTATGCCGCTTTACTTGAACCACAACAGGATTATTCGTTGTACTTGCCGCCATACCGCCTTCAAAGGTAAAACCAACGGGCAAAGTTTCAATCATCCCGCGAAATGCCGCGGCATCTACAATAGCATAAATCGCCCAAAGAATATAACACCACCACCCTTTACAACTATCATACTGTATGTATTTTACATACGCACCGCCGCCGACAATCGCCGCCAAAGTATTCGCTACCGCTGATCCGAAATAATCCGCGAAGGTCAAGGTGCTCAAAGGATACATAATGCTTCCGTAAACAATTACCTCAACATAGCTATCATAAAAACCCTGTTCATTATACTTAGCGCCTGCGTAATTACTAGCTCCAGAAAAACTACCACTAAATGTTTCATCTTCATTTTGCTTCCAACCATAACCGGAGGTAGTAACTAAAGCTGTAATTAATCCAGGGCGTATTTGACCTATTTGCTGGGCATATCCGCTTAGTGGATGATCCATAAACTGGGCAAAGCCCGTCTTATTGGCGTCCTGAGCCATATACTCATTCACGTAGCTGTCATACGAACCGCCCACATTTTTAAACTTTTTTTGCGGATCCGGACGCTCATCGACTCCGGAATTCTGAAAAGCCGCCCGTAATGCCGTTTGTTTAGCGTTAGCCCAAGCCATCTGATTATCCGCAACCGCTCGAATAAAAGCCAGATAATACCTTATCAAATACTTAATATATAATCTTATCGTAGCGAGCAAATCATTTGGAAATTTTTTCAAATCACTACTGCCACTTCCACTGCCACTGCCACTCCCACTGCCACTTCCACTGCCACTTCCACTGCCACTTCCACTGCCGCTGCCACTACTACCAGTGCCAATCATAAAACTCGGGATGACTATATCATCCCTACCGAAAACAAAAATCTCCAGCATCCTCGCCGTAGTCACCACTGCTGTTCCGCACCAAGTATCGCTCGTTAAACCTAAGCCTAATAATTCACCGCTTAAAATACTGGCAGCCGATAGCGCCCCGGCATCCGCAGCATTAGAAACCTCTGTCTTAAATATCGCTACTTTACCTAAATTAGCGGTAATCATCCCCATAATCAAGAGGATGGCGAGCGAGGCAATCAAAAAAGGAAAAATCTGTCCTTTGTTATAATTTGTCTTATTTTCCGTAAACCAAATAAACATTCAATCCCCCTTAACCGCACACTCCGCTTACTAATTCATCTGCTGCGGCTCTCGTATCATTGGCTCCCGCTCTAAGAGCATCTATCGCATCTTCATATTCACCAACATCTATACCCAAAGCCATAAATACAAAAAAAAGCGGTTTATACCATTCATCCCCCCACCTGATAAAATTATGCATCGTGTCCGCCTGGTCATCCATATTCGCTGCTTGTTGACGCAAAGCTGTTGCTGTTTCTCTGGCGGAAGCACACGCAGCTTCACCACCTTGATCGCCACCATCTCCGATAATAGCGTCGATAATCGTAGTTGAGGCTGGCGGCATGCCCACCGTTCCGCTAGTTTGACCTTTAAAAACCCAATCATCATTTATCGTCAAAACTTGATCATTATAGGCCAGGGAACTAAAATGACTATCGTTAGCTTTGCCGGCGGCAAATCTAGTATTTTGATAATCTACATTACGTTTAGCATAATTGGCGTTAAACCAAATCCAAATACGCGTAAGCCCGGCTATAAAAGTAACTAAAATACCAAAAATAAGCACAAAATCTAAAATTGATTGCGCTTTATTCCTTCTGCCGGTTATTTTAAACATTCTGCTCCAATCTTAAAACATAAATTATTTCAAAATAAGCATTGCCCTTACCCCATATTGCAACTACCGCCGCCATTAACCCAATCATTCACAACAAAGGAATACCCGCTGGATACACAATTATAAACAGAACCACCAATCTGATTCCTAATGCCTTCAACATTCCTACCGGGAAACATAGCATCCCATTCTTCTATAGAAGTAACCGTTGCTTCTTTGCCGGCAACGACACTTCCGGTACCAACTCCAGTGTCATGCGGCACTGTCCAATCGCTATCATAAGTGTAAACAGTGGTATCGCTATACGGGATTGTCGCTGCCGGTTCATAATTCGGCATCACCGGTTCATCGTCTCCGGGAGTCTCGTCTACCGCCGTATTAAAATGCGTATAAATATCACCCGAGATAGCGTCATCCACCCTGGCTGTCTTTTCATACTTTATATCCGCATTGCTCTCCTGCTTATTCCCTGAAAAAGCATAAGTTTCCGTACGCTCAGCGTTATCTTTATACATTGAGGCAGGAACCAGCATCTCATTATCGCTTTTTGAGCCATCAGCACCATAAGTATATTGCGCTCTAAGCGGCAGACCATACCCTGACAAATCTCCGCTCAAACCCTCGGTATCATGTGCAGCGGCAACATTCTTATCATTTATTTGCCAAAAAGCAAAAGAGGTCTGGTTAATGCTCCCGGGATCGCCGGCCCTTCCTTTTTGCCAAGTAACGCTCGAGGAAGCTTCCGGAGCAAGGCCTTGACCCTGAAAAAAACCTGCATTCGGACTGGCGATGTTAACAGTTTTCTTTAAAGTATAACTCGTGCTGGCGTTTCTAATGTATGATTTCTGTAAAGCCCGACGGAAAGATTCCATCTTGGTCTGTTGCTGCGCTCCTAAAGATTGACCAAAATTCATAATATATGCAAAAGCGGTGATAATCAGAATCCCCATTATCGCTAATTCTGCTGCCGCCTGACCTTTCTTGTTTATCAAATGCAAACTTGCCTTCATCTTACACTACCTCTCGTTAATAAGAGCTGTACGTAGATGTTGTTTGCGAATCCGCGTCAAGAACTGTACGTATCTTGCCTTTATTTTCAAGATGCTTATTAACTAAATTTTGACTCGTGTTAGTTTCCACCGCTCCTATTTGGTTATGATTCCAACCGCCTTCTTCTTTAACCTCATCTCCCCAAATCCCCCATAAAGCATGATCCGTAGTATGCATTATCTTAGCAGTAATTCCTCTTTTTACCGGAGTAATAAATATCACCGTCGCGCTAATCACTACCGCAAAGACTGCCGCCCACATCACCAAACTATAACCCCTCTTGGTTATAGACATAAATTACTCCGTAGCGAAAGAATCAATCGTTTCTCTTTTATCCATAGCCGAGTCAGCTTCAATCGCCGTTGACTGTATTCCGTCTTCAGTATTACCCACTGACGTGCTATTCGTCGTAGTCGTAATAATTGACGTCGTATGCCCGGGAGAATATAAATTCCCCTGCCCAACGGTGTCTGTATCTTTTTTAAGCCGACCCTGATAACCTCTTTTAATAAAAAACTGCATAATCAGAATCGCGCTTAGAATCACCGCAAAAAGAATCGAATACTCTAACAGGCTTTGACCCCGTCGTTTATAAAAAATCATAAAATCACCGCCCTCTAATCTGCCGGAAGATCCGGATCAGTAAAATTAGATCCCGATGTATTGGCGTATTCATCCAATCTCGCCTTCTCCTGTTGCGCTGAGTCTGTTTTCGTCTCGGTTCTCGTTGAGACCACCCCACCGGTGCGCGTATTCAAAGAATATGTAGGAGTAGACTGATCCAATGTACCGGTAAGCGTTGTAGCCTGTAATGCAACCGGTAACTGACCGGTAAATTGACCCATTACCGCAGCCGACGTACCCACCTCTGTAACTACATCCTGATTCCCCACCATATCCTGTCTCTCCTTAATAGTCGTGCTACTCGCCGAAAACTGTTCTCCCATTTTATCCGCGGAAGACTTTAAGGAACCCTGATACCCTCTTTTAACAAACGCCTGCATAATCAATAAAACGGCAATAACTACCGCCAGTAAAATTGAATACTCCAGAATGGATTGGCCTTTCCTGGTAAACATTTTTTCACCTCCTAAATAAATTAATTAACCGTTTGGATCATTTGTATTCGCTTCTAATGTTTCCACGCTAACCGCTCCGCTTTCCGTAGTCTGTAACTGAGTTTTCTTCTCCGCGCCGCCTTTTTCCAAAACGGTTACATTTATATACTCATCTCCACCTTTCACCTGAGTCTTAGAAACCTCCTGAGTATACAGCGGGACTTCATTATCCGCTCCGTATTGACTTAACAAATCGCTTCCTCCGAGCGTAGCGTCATTACCGGCCTTCATTAAATAATCCGCCGCTTGCTGGTTTTTTCCGCGAATTGCCCCTTTTAGACCCACCGACAAAAAACCTACCGCTACCGCTGAAACTAAAGCAATCAAAATAGCGTATTCAACGGTTGACTGACCTTTTGCTTTTAATAACATCTTATCCACCTCCTTCATGTATTTATATATTACAAAATTAATTCTAAGCTAATTAATTACGATGTTTATCCAGGTGTTGTCCCCGCATCTGGTGCTGTATCAGTAAATACACCACTAGTAAGATCAGCCGAAGTTTTAGTAATCGCATCTCCGGTTTTAGTATAAGTATCCTGTACCTTTTGTTTGATCCCCCCATTGCCCAATAATACAAAAACAATCACCGCAATTACCGCTCCTAAAACCAAAGTATATTCCAATATGCTTTGGCCACTCTCATATCTTATGCGCATCTTTACCCTCCTTTTTACTTAAAACTACCTATCGTTTTTATAATACAATTCTTCCTGCACCTGTTTTAGTCTGGCGTTCATCGAACGTGAAATATATTTGTTTGTAACAATAATCGCAGCCGAGACAATTAAAAAAAGCAAAACATATTCGATAATATTCTGCGCTTTTCTATTCAACATTCCTCTTTAACCCCCAATCCGACTTTTTACCGTATCAAAATGGCTGCTAAACCCCGTCATTAACGAACCTTTGAGTAGGGAATTTGCAGCCAGCAATAATCCTACTAAAGCGATAGCCACTAAAAGCGTATACTCCACAAAACTCTGCGCTCTTCTCATAAATCACACCTATAATAAAAAAACCGCATCACCTTTACAACTTTTCCGATGACACGGCCAGCTTTCGCTTAATCACTAAGCAAAAATAATCTAAAATATCGACGAGCAACGCACCGTGGCATTTTTTGTTGCTACATCTTAAATTCGCTCTCAATACACTTAAAATATAACACCTCCATCACTATGCGTCAAGCCTGATAGCTTAAAAAGAGAAAGCGCTTTCTATCCCAATTTTAAATATAAATTCAAGCCCTCGGATAAAACAATCTCGCTTTCATTAATCCTACGCAAAGCGTAGTTTAAATCCTGTTTAAAAATATAGTCCGGTGGCAAAATAAAATTAGCCAAGCAATGTTTATCATTAATCTTCTCTATTTTTAGGCTGAGGCTATAAAAACGCTCGCGCATCGTTAAAAAATCTTTACTTTCATAACCCGCAGGCAAAAAATGTGTGCGCACATAGGCATCTAAAGTAGTCAAATAATTCTTTAACAAATCCTTGGTGCTTAAAATATGTTCCAATGGCAACTTTAAATTTTCAGTAGGAGAAAGGGTCCCGGCATTAGCCATGTAGGTAAAAAGTTCGATCTTTCGGCTATAGTCTTGAAAGGCTTCTTCCAGATTGGGCCATTGATTGAGATAAAGCTTGGCCAATTCTTCAGAGGTTCTTAAGTCAGAGGAAAGATTGCTTAAAACAACTATTCTGGTCTTATCGCTAAGCGTGGCTTTTAAGGCGCAACCGTTTAAAACTATCTGCTTCCCTGCTTCAGGGTTTAACAACTCAATTTCAATATCCGCAATACATAATTCTCTGTTTTGTTCCTCGATTCTAAGCTTCCTAAATTCTCCTATATTCTTGACGCGACGCGACCCGGAAAATTGCCACGCCCAGACTCCAAAAATAACGCATCTTTTTTTAGATTCCGGCACAGACAAGGTTGCTAATTTTTCCAGTTTATTATTATAAAAAATAAAGCTGACAACTCTCCGACTTTTTGCCTCTATGGCGGCAAGAAAATCAAAAAAATCCGCAGAAAGACTATCGTATCCCGGGGCATTAAAAAGAACTAGCTCGGAATCTTGATTGAGGTATCTTTCAATCTTATTTTTTATACTATATAGTGGGCAAGCAAAACCGTACGGGATATGCGTCGAAGGCCAGACTGAATACATTTGGCCATCCAAATACATACTTTCTCCGTCGGAATAAACAATCTTAACGCAACGCACCTCCTGACTAGCCGTAGAGATATTCTTAAGCACATCTAAATCGAAAACCTTGAGATTATCCAATCCATCTGCATAAACATTTAAGCCGCTTAAAACAGCTACATCCATTTTATCTTGAATTAGAGGAAGATAGAGAAGATTTTCGACTTTCTGAGCAACTCCAAACCCGTCTTGATTTGTTTTATCCTTTATTATTTCGCTAATCAGTTTGCTCCCTCCGATTATCGAATCTGCCGCCTTAAGCAATAAAATTCCCGTATTTTCAATTCGCGAGAATCGATCAACTTTAATCGCCGCAATAAACTTTCTTTCGTTTTCCTCTGCAGACTCTCTCACCGCCTGAGACAAAAGATCTTCTCGGGTTTTTTTAGTCGCTTCCTCTTCAAGCCTACGCGCTAACTCAGCTTCAGCTTTTAATTTTTCTTCTTCTTGAGCTCTCTTAGCTGCTTCCTCTTTAAATCTACGCGCTAATTCCGCTTCGACTTTTAATCTCTCTTCTTCTCTAAGCTTCGCCTCTTCTTCGAATTTTTTAATTTCTTGAAGTTTGCGCTCTTCCTCAATTTTCTTAGCCGCTTCCTCTTCAAGCCTACGCGCTAACTCAGCTTCAGCTTTTAATTTTTCTTCTTTAATCCTTGCTTCTTCTTTAGATTTCTTAATTTCCTGAAGTCTACGCTCTTCTTCAACCCTTTTCGTCGCTTCCTCTTCAAGCCTACGCGCTAACTCAGCTTCAGCTTTTAATTTTTCTTCTTCTTGAGCTCTCTTAGCTGCTTCCTCTTTAAATCTACGCGCTAATTCCGCTTCGACTTTTAGTCTTTCTTCTTCTTTAAGCCTTGCTTCTTCTTCAGATTTTTTAATTTCCTGAAGCCTGCGCTCTTCTGCCGCTTTTTTAGTCGCTTCCTCTTCAAGCTTGCGCGCCGACTCAGCTTCTATTTTTATTCTTTCTTCCTCTATAATCTTGGCCTCCTGAAGCCTGCGCTCTTCTTCGACCCTTTTAGTCGCTTCCTCTTCAAGCCTACGCTTTTCTTCTGCATTCACATCAACATCTATTCCATTTTCTTCTTTAGGAAAACATTCTAATAAAACCGGTAAAGATGGCATAGTTATATGCCTCTTTTTCCTCTTAAGTGTTCTGCCTACAGGCGCACTTAATCCTGCCTCTTTAATAACGATATTTATACTGGATTTAGATGTTTTAATATTAAAATGCTCTAGAATTAAAAGGGTGAGTTTGCGACAACTTAGGGTAAGATTGCTTTTCTTTTCCTCAATAATAAAATCTCGAATTTCTGGCTTTAATTTATGTATTGTCCCCATGCACACTCCAGTCTGGACATTTATCAATAGTCATAATATAGTGCACAACTAGCGTTGTGTCAAGACATTATCCAAACAGGGACACCCTTAGTGCCAATCGGGAGGGTGTCCCCTAAAAGGGACATCCTTAGCTTTACCTCAAAGGGTGTCCCTAGGCTAGAATGGACATTAAAACTAGACTATAGCTAACTGATCACCTAAAGTAGTACGGGTAGTTTGGATTGTGCCAGCGGGCAATTCGATTACAAATTGACTGGAAAAACAGATAGGGCTCAAACGAAAAGAAGGCAGATTAGCAATTAATTTAACCACTTTATTATGCTTATCCACGAATAATACGTCTATGGGAAACCTCATGAAAAAAGTATGCACGGCATTGCAGGGCTTAATAATCATCGCTTCTGAAATCCCCAAACTTTTTTTACCCAATAAGCCCTGCATCCTCTTAAGCGGACTATCGGCAAAGAAAACAACCTTCGCTACGGTTTCATGTTTACTCTGATTAATGATCATTAATTTTATAATGCGGAGCGGAAAATTTCCTCAGAAAGAGAAACACCGCGACTCTTCATCTCTTCCATGAATGAGGGAATGTACCCGGTAGCGAAGAAATCACCGATGACATTGTGTTGAGCATCTAATCCTAATTGCTTAAAAAGAAATATATTTTGCATCTCGATGTGCATATCATCTTTCATTCCAATTACTTGGTCGACTTCAACTATCTTTCTCGTTCCGTCGGATAGACGCGTAGTATGAATAATCACGTCTATCGCTGAAGCAATCATTTCCCTGATCGCTCTTACCGGAAGCTCTACTCCGGACATAAGAATCATCGAGTCCAGCCTGGCTAAAACATCGTGCGTAGAATTAGCATGAATGGTGGTCATCGAACCGTCATGTCCGGTATTCATCGCCTGCAACATATCTAATGTTTCTATACCGCGGCATTCTCCGACAATAATTCTATCCGGGCGCATTCTTAAGGTGTTCCTAAAAAGATCACTGATCGTAATCTGCCCCTTGCCTTCAATGTTAGACGGCCGTGATTCCAGCCGGACCCAATGCTCCTGATGCAACCTTAGCTCGGCTGTATCTTCAAGGGTGATAATCCGCTCATGATCAGGAATGAATGCCGAGAGGGCATTTAATATCGTAGTTTTTCCTGAACCGGTCCCTCCGGAAACAATAATATTTTTACGCGTTAAAACACAAGCTTTAATAAACTCCGCAATATTGTTATTAAAAGACTTAAGCGCAATCAACTCATCAACCTTAAATCTCTCTTTTCTAAATTTACGAATCGTTAAGGTGGGGCCTCCCAAAGATAAAGGAGGAATTATAGAATTAACACGCGAGCCATCCGGAAGACGTGCGTCGACCATCGGAACAGACTCGTCAATATGCCTGCCAATCGGAGCAATAATCCGCTCGATAGTTATCTTTACCTGCTCGTTAGAAAGAAATTTCTTATTCGTTAGCTCGAGCTTCCCTTTTCTTTCCACATAAACTTCATCCTTATTATTCACCATAATATCGGTGAGCTCCGGATCAGCCAACAGATCCTCTAAGGGACCTAATCCTAAAGCCTCGTCGATAATCTCTTTAACCAATTTCTTGCGCACCTCAAAAGAAGAAATCAGCATGCCGGATTCTTCAACCAGTAAATTATTTACCAGCATTTCCGCTTTTTTCTTTAACTCCTTTTTCTTGCTAGCGTCCGTAAAAACTTTTAAATCCAACTTCTTAATATTTAACTCTTCAATAAGCCGGCCATGTATGCGGCGCTTTAGCACAAGTATTTCATCTTCTTCTTCAGGAAGACTGGAAAGCGGAGCTTCCGTCAGGCCAAATTTCTGCCAAAATTCACCGCTCTTCTCAATAGTCGTTTCTTTAAGCTTAAGTTGGTCAATATTTTTATGTTCGATAAATATCTTGGAATCGTTAACAAAGCGCTGGCTTAAATTTGCAATACCTTGAGAAAATTTTGTGCGCGGGCTATCGATAACCACCGGCACCCCGCGATTAACCGCCATGCCTACCGCCCTGCCTTCCGATGGAAGCTGGATAATAATATCCACCGGCAAACCCGCCCGAATCTCGTCTAAACTTATGCTCGATATAGAATCCGCTCTATTTAAAACAATCTTAACCATGCTTAAAGGAATCTGCAGAAATTGTAAAGTATCCAACGCCCAACGCGTCTGATATATAGAAAGTATATCCGGGGTAACCACTAAAAGTATAAGGTTGGCTTGATTTAAAGTAGCGACGAAGGCCTCGCTAAAACTTTTACCCACATCGACGATAATAAAATCATAATCTTTGGATAAAAAATTAAACATATCTTTAATCTTATCCGTTTCAAAATTCGAAGACTGCTGAGGACGAGAAACTCCGGAAAGAAAATCTAAACCAAAAGATGTCTTGGTTAAAAATTCATATTTTTTAAGCAAGGATACGGATGATGTCGGCAGATCTTTTTTAAGATAGGCAATCAGGTCTAGGGCGCTTTTTTGAACATTGAGGTTAAGCATGCGCGCCATATCCCCGGGAAGCTGTAAATCCAGATCAACTAAGCAGACTCTCTTAACTTGATCCTTAACTAATGAAACGGCGAGGTTGGTAGTGATTAAAGTCCTACCCACGCCGCCTTTTGTGCTAAATACCGCGACTGTCTTGGCCATATTATTCCAACTTATAAGATATCGGCACTTCTATCCAGAGGTCCTCAGCGGTAATCAGAGGCGGAAACGGTGGATAAGCGGAGATGCTTTCCGCAGTTTTTAGCGCATTCGCATCTAATACTTTATAACCAGAAGATTTTTTTATCTTTGTCTCTAAAAGCTCTCCTTTATAAGAAAGCTTCAGGCTTAAATCTACCACGCCCTGAAAACCAGCGTCTTTGCCGGTAACCGGATATTTTAAGTTATCTAAAATACGTCTTTGCACTAACCGTGCATACTTAACCTTCGGATCAAGCAAAGCTTCATCGACTTCCGGAGGAGGAGGTAATATTTTAGAAGCTGCTGCTGGCTTAGCGCTATTCCCTTTTGGCGTGCTCACTATCCTCGGAGTAAGCGTAATAAAAAGCTCAGAATCATCTTTTGATTCGGAACCTTTCCCCTCTTTATAATTTTTACTCCGGAAAAATACTCCGAGCACCGGGACATCGGCCAAGAAAGGAAATTTACGCAAATCTTCTTCTGACTTCTTTTTAATTAAACCGCCAATTGCCATTGTCTGTCCGTCATCAAGATAGAGTTCCGTATTCGCCGTACGCTTAGTAAACGGATACGCCAAAGCATAATCCGTTACTACCGCTACGCCGACTTCGCTTACCTCCACCCCTAAATTAAGATATATCCGTCCATTTTCTTTTACCGTAGGTTTGATGTTCAATTTAATTCCATATTCTTTATACTCGACGTTACCCGGCGTAGCCGTTGTCCCGGCAGTGCCACCGCCAGTTACCGATGCGCTAAGTATAGGAACTTCTCCGCCGACTAAAAGTTTGGCCTCTTTGCCGCTCAAGCAAGAAAGACGCGGACGCGAAAGTATGCGCGCCTTACCCTCTTGCACCATAAGATCTAAAGTTAAACTAAAAGCGCTGCGTGTCATGCCGCCGATTTTGAACAACTCACCCCAACTACTCGTCCCGGCGGTAAGGGCAGAAGAGGCAATTTCAGTGATGGCGATAGACTGTGGCCAAGAGAACCCGAGCTTCTGGCTTACACCTTTTTGTAATTCTAAAACCTGAACATCAATTTCAATCACCGTCTCATCTTCCTTAATCGTCGTAAGATCAACCACCTTATCTTTCAACGCGCCGATTGCTAAAAACGCTCTTTCTCTTTCCCCGAGATCCCTAAACCTTCCTAAAATAAAGACCTTCCCCTCTTCATCTTCAGCTTTAGTATAGGCCTCTTTTATATTCAACCGGGTTAGCGCGCTATCGATACGAATTTTAATTTCTTCCGTTCTTTCGCTAAATACTTTAATGGCATAAGACTGTTCACCAAAATTATCCCAATAAACAAGCGTAGTTGTTCCGACAGACTTTGGCACAATGATCATATCTTTTTTACTCACCTGCGCCACATCCGCGATCGCCGGATTACCAATAGCAATACGCGTGGGATTGCTTACCGAGATAGTTTCATTTGCCCCCATGTACATCCTTAATTCCTGGTCCGCCATCTGACTTAAAGAATACTGATTACAAGTAAAAAAAACACTACTTAGAATCAATAACGCCACAAAAAAAATTTTTTTCATAAGTCTCACTCTCTTTATTGGGATATGGGTATTTTTTCTTTATTTACCCCTCGGTAAATATCAATTGTCTCTATTTGTTCTTCTTTCGGCTTTAAAGATGGTAGATACTGTAAAACACTCTCCCAGGTTACCGGTTGAGCGGTTTCTACTTGAGAATCTTGAGCAGAACGCAAAGAAATACGAATCTTACCCTGATCCTGAAGAAAAGTCATAATATTTGCTTCAGTGGGCCCTAAAGCTACGGTGATCTGATTAACTTTTTCCTTTTCTCCTTTTGGCACAGAAGCACCCGCTTCTGTTTCTTTACCAACCGCTAAAATCAAAACATTTTGAAAAGCGGGTATAATTGTCTGCTGCGTAACTTTTTTACCCTCTTCTCCTGTGGGCAGCGATAATACCGCGATCAAATCAATATTATCTCCCGGCTTAATTAAACTAGACACTTCATTAATATTCTCTGCAATCACCGACACTGCTCTTTTACCGAAAGGAGTGAGCGAAGAAAGATCTCGACGCTTTACTTGGCCCGAAGAAGAAAGCTTGGTCAAGCTGATCTGCTCGCCTCGAGAAATAGGAGCAACCGTGATCATCCCGCTAACCCTGTCTAAAGACGTCGCTACCTGCGGCTGGACATATTCTCTGGGGACGATCGCTGTTTCAAGCATCGAGCCCTGAATCGAGGTATTCACCGGGATATCCTTGCTCGCCACCAAAACTACCGCCTGATTCTGCCGCAATTTTTCCAAGGTCTTAGCCGCCTCTTTCCGGGAATTTCTTTCCATATCCTTAATATAACTACTCACCATAAGTATGGCAATCAAACCCAAAACAACGCCGACAATTAAAATAATCAATCTCTGTTTTTGCACTATTTTATCTCCCCTTCGTTTATCTCTATCTTGTTGGGCTTAGAGATTTGACTGATTAAATCCTCAATTTTTTTCTGCTTCCTTAGGTAAAGAAGTGTATCACTAATATCCGCAGATACCTCTGAAAGCGGCTTCTGCTTGCCGCCTTTTTTTGCTTCCAATTTTAAAATATAATAACCATCCGGTCCTTTAAAAATATTGCTGGTCTTGCCTACTTCCAAAGAATCTGAAAAAGCCACCCCATCAAATTGAACAAATTTCTTACCCTTGCTAATAAATCCCAGGTCTCCGCCTTTCTTACTACTACTCGACTTCGACTTTTCACTCGCCAAAGTGGCAAAATCCGCACCCTGAAGAAGCTGGACTAAAACATCTTTAGCCTCCTGCTCGGTACCCACCATAATCTCTCGTATGTTTCTAGTCTCCGGCTCTTTAAACTGGTCTTTATAAGTGTTATAAGCTTCCTCGACCTCTTTTGAGGTTACTTCTAAGTTATCCGTTTCATCCTTCATAAGCTTTAAAGCTAAAAGTTCCATTTTGGTTTTTTCAAGAACAAGCACAATATCTTCATTCTGATCCAAACCGCGGTTCAAAGCCTCCTGATATAATAAAGCGCGACGCACCATCTCATTTTTTACATAATCGATTCTTTGTTCACGAGTGGTAATTTTTTTTTCAGGCTGATCCTCGGAAACCATTTTATTATAACTAGCGATATCTTGATTCAAATCTTCCAAGGTAATCGGGACATTTCCCACCTTAGCGATAAGTGTACCTTTATATGGTATAACGGAATTTTTTTTCGTAAGTTGCGTTTTTTTCGGAGTTAAAAAACCTAAACTATCGCAACCGGATAATAAAAACGATAACGCGACCAAGATTGCCAGCAAGCTGAAATTTTTTTTCATTTATTCCGCCTATTCTTTCCTAACCGCATTAACAATTTTTGTTAAAAGATCAGAAATTTTAGCAATAAGATATAAAAAGAAAAACAAAAAAACATAAACTAATAAAACAACTAACCCCATCCATTTCGAATTTCCAGGAACCTGACCCATCCCTATGGAAATACCAGCTATTAATCCTATACATAAAAAATCCAAGCGCCAATCTTAACAACTACGCTACATATCTTTAAAAATCCTAATTGCTCCTTCATCAACCCCCCTCATTATCTTATTTTTTATCATAAACTAATAAAAATTGCAAGACAATTTTTATTTATGTAGTCACCACAAGATTTTCCGCCACATTATTTAGCTCTCCGCCACAATCTATAGCGGAGAGCTAAGATTATTAGCCCCAACCGGATTTGAACCGGTGTTTACAGCCTGAGAAGCTGACGTCCTAGGCCAGGCTAGACGATGGGGCCAAAATTTAGTTTATGTCATTCTACTATATACGCGCCTTTAGTCAACAAATTTATTGACCCTCCCATATTTGCATTATATACTGATTAAATATGAATATCAGCATCGGCTTTAGTGAATTCAAAGATCAGATCCAAGCGGTTAATGCCGCCATAACTCAAGCGGTAGTCGGACTGGGAAACTTACATGCCAACCTCGCTTTTATCTTTACCACCACGGAATTCGCCAATCCCCTCGTCTTAAAAACTGCTAACTACCTGCTCGGAGAAATTCCTATACTTGGATGCAGCAGTCTGGGGATTATCACCAACCAGGGAATATTCAAACACGGATTTTCTATTTTGCTTATCCATTTAGATCAACCGACTTTCTTTAACACCGCTTTAATAAAAGATATTAATAAAATTGATCCCGTTGCTAGCGGTAAAAAACTTGGAGAAAAACTGCTCTACGGGTGCAGCAATATACACCGGAGCCTAAGCATCATTTTTTCAGACGGATTAACCGCAGCAACCACAGGAATACTTAACGGCCTACAAGATAAATTAGGTAAAAGCTTCCCGTTAATTGGAGCATCCGCTTCGGATAATTTAGCCTTTCAAAAAACTTATCAATATTTCAATAAAGAACTTTGCTCTGAATCATGCTGCGGGGTGCTTTTCGGCGGTAAGTTTAATTTTGGAATCGGCATAAAACACGGCTGGAGCCCCTTAGGGAAAATGCGCTGCGTTACTAAATCCAGCGGGAACAATATTATAGAGATCGATAACAAACCCGCCGTAAATCTCTACGAAGATTATTTAGCCAAAGATGTTTTAGAGTTGTCTAAAGAATTACAACGCGTATCTATTTTTTACCCAATCGGAATTTATTTAGAGGGTGAAGGCGAATATCTTTTACGCAATGTTATCTCCATCAAAGACGACGGCTCGTTAGTGACGCAAGGAGATGTTCCGGAAGATAGCAAAATCCGTTTGATGATCAGCACCAAGGACTCTTGCTTCGCGGCCACTATGGATTCTTGCCAAGAGGCGAAAAGAAATCTCGGAAATAAAAAAATAAAATTCGTAATGGTCTTTGATTCTGCTTTAAGATTTTCATTATTAAACAGGCAGCACATAAAAGAGCTTTCGATAATCAAAGAGGCATTCGGTGCCGATACGCCATTGATCGGAATCTACACTTACGGGGAACAGGGCACGCTCAACTCAATTAATTATCTAGGCCGGAGTTATTTTCATAACCAAAGTATCAGCGTCTTAGCCGTCGGAGATCAATAAAATGTTAACCTTGACCTTTTTGGCCATCTGTTCCATTATTGCCGGATTAGCGATATATTTATTCATTAAGATGCAACGCTTAAAAGAAGCGGACGATCGGGTATCCACGTTAACCGCCTCTTTAGAAGAAATGGACGAGCAGGCCAAGATGATTATGCGCACGGATATCGAACTCAATAAAGCGCAGGAAGAGTTGGATAAAAAAATCGCCGGACTAAATACTTTGCAAAAACTCTCCCGAGAGATGAGCACCACTCTGGAAGAAAAGCAAATTTTTCAAAAAATAAATAAGAAACATTTAGAAGAGTTAGGTTTTGAAAATGCACTGGCTTTTTTATGGAAAAACCTGGAAAGAGAATTTCAATTATGCCTGAGCATCGGATACAACGAAACCGAATCCGCCAAAATAAAATCCGCAATCAACACCGAAAAGGATTACTATTTAAATTTAATTAATCACGACCAAACTATCTCCTCCATATTTATCCCGGATGGTTTTTTGTCGAAAGAAAAAGTTTGCCGATTATTTTTGGTGCGCGCTTTTATCATCTGTCCGGTATTAGCCCAAGAAGGTGACCAGGGATTTATTTTTGTCGGCACACAAGATAATGAAATACCGATCACCGAAGGAGACCGCGAACTTATTGCGGTGCTCGCTAATCAAATCGGCCAAACTTTAGATAATGCCCGTTTATTTGAAAAAACATGGCGATCACAACAAGAGCTAGAGCTTAAAGTTGAAGAAAGAACACGCCAGCTAACTCAGGCCTTAGAAGAACTTAAAAAAATAAGCAAACGCAAAAGCGACTTTATTTCCAGCGTCTCTCATGAAATAAGAACCCCGCTTACCTCCATTAAAGGATACGCGGCAATTCTTTTAGCCAGTAAATTGGGCGCCCTGCCGGAAGAGGTCCGCAGCCGACTGGAAAAAATCAACCGCCACAGTGACGAACTAGTGCATATGGTAAATGACCTGTTGGACATTTCACGCATTGAAAGCGGCAAAATTGAAATCAAAAAAGAGTTCTTAAATTTAAAGGTTATAATTGACAAAATTGTAGATCTGTTTTCCGAACAATTAAAAATTAAAAACATCAGCTTTGGCAGTTTCATCCCGAACGACTGCCAGGAGATACTCGCCGATCGTAGCCAGATTGAAAGAGTTTTTATTAACCTGGTAGGAAATGCTTTAAAGTTTACCCCGCAGAATGGTAAAATCGACATCAATGCGAACTACATAAATAAAATAATTCAAATCGATATTCGCGACTCCGGATTTGGTATTCCTCAAGATGCGCAAGAAAGCATCTTCGATGAATTTTTCCGCGTAGACAACACGATCAACCAAGAGGTTAAAGGCACCGGCTTAGGACTAACTTTAGTTAAACGCATTATCGAGGCGCACCAAGGTAGAATCTGGGTAAAAAGCAAGGTCGGCGAAGGCTCAACTTTTAGCTTTACGCTTAACGCTGCTAAATAAAACTATGAGTATAAAAATACTGATCGTTGATGACGATGCGGACATTCGGGATATCCTTAAGCTCACTCTCGGAGAAGAAGACTATGAGATTATCGAGGCTCCGGACGGTGAAGAAGCATTAAAAATTATCCGTTCCAAGCCCCTAGACCTAGTGCTTCTTGATTACAAGATGCCTAAAATGGACGGCCGGACATTATGCCATCTAATTAAAAAAGATCTATTACTTGCGCACTTGCCGATTATTATGGTCACCGGCAAAGGCGAGATCAATGAAAGAATCGAAGGAATCGATGCCGGAGCGGATGATTATATTGTTAAGCCCTTTGAACCCAAAGAACTTTTGGCAAGAATCCGCATGGTCTTAAGACGCACCAAAAGGGATCTCGAGGCCAACCCGCTCACCCGTCTTCCCGGCAATGTGGCCATTCTTAACGAGCTTTCCAATTGCATTGAGAAAAAAATCCCTTATGCCGTCTGCTATGTTGATTTGGATAAATTTAAAGCCTACAACGACAAGTACGGATTCGAACACGGCGACAATGTCATCCGTGAAACTGCTCGCATATTATTAAATGCAACAAAAGAATACGGGGAGGCGAATGATTTCGTCGGGCATATCGGGGGAGACGATTTTGTGGTAGTCACTACTCCAAATTTATCGGATAAAATTTGCGAGAAGATGATTCATGATTTTGATAAAATTTCTCCGTCATTTTATAATCAAGAAGACCGAGAAAACGGCTATATCATCGGCTATGACCGCCAAAGCAAGATTCATAAAATCCAATTGCTTTCAGTTTCTATTGGCGTAGTAACCAACGAAATGCGCGAGATTACACATGTAGCTCAGATCAGTGAAATTGGTGCGGAATTAAAGAAATTAGCTAAAGATATGGAAAAAAGTAATTACGTTAAAGATAAGCGGCAGAAAATACCCTAAAAATTTACTAGTGCGCGAGGGGGGAGTTGAACCCCCAAGCCTTTCGGCACAAGCCCCTCATGCTTGCGTGTCTGCCATTTCACCACCCGCGCATAAATTGTACTTGTTATTCTAAGGCATAACTTAGAATTGTCAAAATCTTTTATTTCTCTAAGATATTTTTAGCGCAGCGGCAATTCTGACTAGCAGGATATTCCCCGGTAAAACAAGCGGTGCAGAAATTTTCTTTAGGAAGCGGCATAGAACTCAACATCCCTTCTAGACTTAAATACTCCAAACTATCCGCGCCGATAAAATCACGAATCCAATTTATATCATGTTTTGAAGCAATCAGCTCTTTTTTAGTCGGAAAATCTATCCCGTAAAAACAGGGAAATCTAATCGGCGGGCAGCTGATTCGCATATGTATCTCTTTGGCTCCGGCTTGCCGGATATTTTTCACGCGCATTTTACTGGTTGTGCCGCGCACAATCGAATCTTCCACAATAATTATTTTCTTGCCATTTAACACTTCTTTTAAAGGATTAAGTTTTATGCGCACCCGAAAATCGCGCAAATCTTGAGTCGGTTGAATAAATGTCCTTCCGATATAATGATTACGGATCATCCCAAACTCAAAAGGAATTTTACTGGCTTCTGCAAATCCCAAAGCGGCAAATACTCCGGAATCAGGAATCGGCATGACTAAATCTGACTGAGCGCCAAATTCCGCAGCTAACTGTGCCCCCAATCGCTTACGCGTTAAATAAACATTGTGCTCAAAAACATTGCTATCCGGCCGGGCAAAATAAATATATTCAAAAATACAAAAAGCCTGGGCACTTTTCTTAAAAGGCATCACCGATTCTATTTTATCTTTATAGATAAACACAATTTCACCGGGCGCAATATCTCGAATATATTTAGCGCCGATTAAATCTAGTGCACAAGTTTCACTCGCTAGAATATAGGCGCCATCAAGCTTGCCCAAACAAAGTGGACGCCAACCAAAAACATCTCGAGCGCCAACCAGTGTATCATTAAACATTAGCGCCAAAGAATACGCACCCTCTAGCTTTGAGAGTGCTTCAATCACAATACCCTGCAAATCTTTTTTCTTACTATGCGCTAAAAGATGCACAATAATCTCTGAGTCCATCGTCGTCTGAAAAAGAGCGCCATTATCTTCTAATTCTTCACGCAATTTAACCGTGTTAGTAAGATTGCCATTATGCGCAATAGCAATGTCTCCGACTTTTGATTTCACATAAAATGGCTGGGTATTTTTAAGCGTGCTGCTTCCGGTAGTCGAATAACGCAAGTGCCCGATAGCAAAATCACCCCGTAAGCTGCGCAAAGATTTATCGTCAAAAACATCACTAACTAAACCTAAAGCTTTATGCAAATACACTTTTTTACCGCTGCGCGTAATTATTCCAGCAGATTCCTCTCCGCGATGCTGAAGCGCATAAAGTCCTAAACAGGCAAGTTGCGCTGCATCTTTATGTGGATAAACTCCAAATATTCCGCACATATTTTCCTCTTTCTTTTTATTTATTCAAAGCACCAAACTGCAATGCCGCCTGAATAAAGCCGCTAAACAATGGATGCGGTTTATCCGGTTTAGATTTAAATTCCGGATGGAACTGCACAGCAATAAAATATGGATGTGCTTTTAACTCCACGATCTCGATCAAATTCTTACCCGGGCAAATCCCCGAAAGCACCATCCCATTTTTTTCAAATATTTTTTTAAACTTATTATTAAACTCATACCGGTGACGATGACGCTCAGCAATTAAGCTTTTGCCATAAACTCGATTAGCCAGAGTATTTTTCTTAATTTTACAAGCATACGCACCTAGGCGCATGGTTCCGCCTAAATCTTTAAGCTTAGACTGCTCGGCCAATAAACTAATCACCGGATATTGAGTAGTTTTAAATTCCGTAGAGTTAGCCATCTTAAAATTACAAACATTTCGGGCAAATTCAATTACCGCACACTGCATCCCCAGACAAATACCTAAGAAAGGAATTTTATTTAGCCGGGCAAACTTGATCGCTTTAATTTTTCCTTCAATCCCGCGATAACCAAACCCTCCCGGCACCAGTATACCAGAAACTCCTTTAAGCGCCTGTTCAATTTTATCCTTTTCTAAATCTTCAGAATCGATCCTTTTAATTTCCACCCGGCTATCACAATAAATTCCACCGTGGATCAGCGCTTCATAAATTGATTTATAAGCATCTTGTAATTCAATATATTTGCCAATTACCGCAATGGCTACCTTGTACTTAGGGCTAAGCACCCGGTTAACTACACCTTTCTCCCAATCTTTTAGATCCGAAAATTTACAGATTAATTTAAAATGACTCAAAATTATCTCATCTAGAATTTGCTTTTTAAAAACCAAGGGAATCTGATAGATCGACTCCATATCCGGCGACTCAATCACCGCTTCTTTTCTTACATTACAAAATAATGAGATTTTTTCCTTAACCTCACTATTTAACGACTCTTCCGTACGACAAATAAGTACATCCGGGATAATCCCAATCTCACGCAAAGTCCCTACGCTATGTTGAGTGGGCTTAGTTTTAACTTCACCGGCGGCCTTAATATAAGGAACCAGCGTAAGATGAATATAAAACACATTTTCCGCTCCCATATCTAACCGAAATTGCCTGGCGGCCTCCAGAAACGGCAAACTTTCAATATCCCCAACCGTTCCGCCAATCTCGACAATTACAATATCCGCCTTAGAAACTTCGGCACATTTTTTTATTCTGTCTTTTATTGCATTCGTAATATGCGGAATAACTTGAATTGTTTTTCCTAAGTAGTCTCCTTTTCTTTCTTTGGCAATCACACTATGATAAATCTGGCCGGTGGTAATATTATTAAATTTACTCGAAAGCGTATTGGTAAAACGCTCATAATGCCCTAAATCTAAATCTGTCTCGGATCCATCCTCCGCAACATAAACCTCCCCATGCTGATAAGGATTCATCGTCCCCGGGTCAACATTAATATAAGGATCCAACTTCATCAAGGTAACTTTTAAGCCTCGAGATTCTAAAATTTTCCCAATCGAGGCTGAAGCGATCCCCTTACCTAAACTTGAAATGACCCCACCGGTTATAAAAATATATTTAGACATTTCTAGTACCCCTTTCTTAACAAGCTTTTGACTTACGATTTAAAACATATAATTTTTTGCGACAGAATATCTGACATTATCCGATAGGGAGTTTGACTTAAATCATAAACTCCGATAACCTCATCATATTTAACTGCTTCCGGCATAAATTTAGCAAATAAATTATTTAACCCGGTCAACTTAGTCGTATCAAACAGGCAATCTTTCTTTTCCGGAAATAGTGCCACATAAAAAATATTCGTCTCGACCAAATCCTGGAAAAAATGTGTACCAAAAGATAACTCCGGCATCAGATTCCCCGCAGAAAAAGCCACTTCCGCCAGCACCGCCACATTATTAATCTCGGCAAATTTAACCGGCACTCCTAAAGACGGCGTGGTTGTCCCCCATCTTCCTGGCCCCATCAACAAAGTAGGCATCTCTTCTTTATTTTTTATAATCCGATTTAGGCTTCCGACTAAACGCGCGGTTTCATATTTATCTGTTAAAGTTAATTTACTATATGCCTGTGGATTAACATAAATAACCCAATCGATTCTTTGTGAAATATTCCCTCCCAAAAAATATCCCTGAGATTGGAATAACTTATCCGCTTTGCTGATTTGTTCCGGCAGATTAACTTTAGGCCCCAAACCTCTAGTCTGCAGCGGTCGACATTGCAAGAGATTTATTTTAAAAACATTATTCTTAGTATAATTTATAGTAAATTCAATCTCTACCGGATAATGATAACTTGCCTCCAGCAACCCTAAGATCTTCTTTAATGAGCTAATCAATTCCTTTTTAGCCAACACCTTATCCAGGGTGAGGATCCAATAGTCTTTATCCTCCAGTCCTCTCTCGCGCATTAAGGTTCTTGATTCATCATCCTTATCCGCAATGCGCTCAATACCTAAAAAAGACTTCTCGGCTACAATCTTTTCAAAAGAAATAGTTTCAAAGGTATTCCCTTTAATATTTATCAGATCAACCATATGCTGTGAATATTTCCTTAAATCATCTTTCTCAGCATACGGTCGACGCGCCGGATCACTCAAGGCCACCATCCGCGGATAATCCCCTTCCACACGATTCACCGCCCGCGTACCCATTCCAAATACCAGCCGAAGCATCCCGGCCTTGGGGTCAATATCTTTATTCCAAACATAAGTATTATAAGATACGCCCACCCCGGCAAGATCCGGGAAAAAATAGTTCTTATGAGGCGACCCGGAAACACGTTGCACTAAAAGCGCCATCTGTTCATCGGATTTATCCAATCCCCTTTGTTTCCTATAAACTAAGGCATCCTCATTCATCGTAGAAGCGTAAATCTTCTTTACCGCTTCTGCAAATTGAATATATCTTTGTTCGGGACTTCCTTGATTAGCTAAAAAAATACTTTCATATTTACCGGCAAAGGCATTACCAAAATCATCCTCCAAAAGAGAGCTTGAGCGCAAAATAATCGGAGAGGAACCAAAATACTCTACAATCTGCTGAAAATGTTCCATAATCTCATCCGGAAAAATCCCATAAAGCATCTTCTCTTTAAGTACTCGCGCAATATTAAAATATCCCTCTGGATTTTTTTGCTGCATATGCAATTTCCACCAGCGATTATGCACGATAAACGAATAGAATATGTCTGAGCCGATATAAAAAGAATCATGCGATTCAGAAAGTTTCTGCCAATCCAATTGTTTGCTCTTGGCAAGAATCTTCCGCGCTAAAAGCATCCCCACTGCTTTGCCGCCGATAAAACCGGTTCCGATTAATCTGGATTTAATTTCAATTAATTCCTCCAGTGAAAAATACTCCATCGCTAAAGATAGGATTTTTTTATTTTTCGCAATCATGATGCTGCAAAGTCTTTTAACCATTTCATCTTTTTGCTTTATTGATGATTTACTTTTCACCAATGCTTCTACTTCCATAAATAAACGATCCCAATAATCTAGATTCCTGGTCGCGCTTTGCGCTCCTTTTTCACGAATATCGGATAATATTTTTACCGCATTCACGCTATCCGTGATCGGAATAAATTTTTCTCCTTCTTTTTGATGCGGCAAAAACATCGTTGCCGAATAACGATTCCAGACTTTTAAAGGATGCACATAGAAGCTACCTTCACAGTGGTAAACATCCATCAACAACTGCGTCGTTTCCCGAATACGGGCAATCGATTTAAAAGAGTGATTGTTTCGCAAAATTGAGAAATAGGTAACGGTCTTAAGCTCATATAAATACGGGCAGGTAACCATAAAGAAATTACCAATCATTAAGTCCGTGGCCCAGGCTAAAAGCAGTTCCGATAAGCAATCGAATACATAATAAGCCCCTTCGCCTTCTTGCGTTATAATACTATTTACTTTTGCCGTAAAAGATTCAAATCCGGCTTGAGCTTTAAGTTCGTAACGTTTTATCTGCGCAGAAGGCTTAACCAACTCCTGATGCGTAGCAAATCTTAAATAAATAACTTTCTTTTTATTTTTTAAGGCCTGAGCGACAAAAGGTTTTACTAAATTAACATAATCATCGATGTCATCAATCTGCCAAACGACATTATCCCCCAGCCTTAATCCTGTAATTACGTTATCTAATCCTGTTATTCCGGTACTAATCATCTTTTCACCCCGCTAAATAATCGGTAAATTGCTCTCTGACATTAAATATTTATCCATAAAATAAGCGCAACGCCTTCCCTCGGCAATCGCCCAAACCACCAGTGATTGCCCACGCCGCATATCCCCGGCCGAAAATACTTTTTCTACGCTAGTCATATAATTTTCTTGCGTCGCAATATTTCCTTTTCCATCTAACCTTATCTTTAAATCATTTAATAAGCCCGAATGTTCCGGATGTAAAAAACCCACCGCCAAAATAACCAGATCGGCATTAATCTCAAACTCGCTTCCGGCAATCTCCTGCATTACCGAACAAGTACTTCCACTGGGTTGTGTAAAATTCCGCTGCCTAGCGGACACCGACGCAATACCTATAGGCGTCGGGTGCACCTTAACACAAGAAAGTTTTTTTACTAACCCTTTCTCTCCGATAAAACGTTTAGTTAATACCGCCCAATGACGTTGACCACCCTCTTGATGGCTGGAGGACACTTTCAAAAGTAATGGATATTTTGGCCAAGGCTGCTTAGCCGTGCGACAAACATCCGGTTGTGATAAAACCTCAATTTGCACTACAGAAACTGCTCCCTGACGATGTGCCGTACCGACACAATCGGCTCCACTATCTCCACCCCCGATGACCACCACGCGCTTGCCATTGGCATCAATCAAACTTGCTGGTGAAATATCTTCTTTGCTTATACGTCTATTTGATTGCGACAGATAATCCATCGCAAAATATACTCCTTTTAAATCTCTTCCCTCAATGGAGAGATCTCGCGGAACCCGTGCCCCGCCGGCTAAACAAACTGCATCAAAATCTTTTAAAAGCTTCCCGGCTGGATAATCAACCCCCACGTTCACTTTAGTTTTAAATTCCACCCCTTCTGCTTGCCAAAGGTCAATGCGCCGATCTAAAATATGTTTCTCAAGTTTAAAATCCGGAATCCCGTAACGCAAGATACCCCCGGGTTTATTATCCCGCTCAAAAACAACCACCTGATGCCCCGCTAAATTAAGCTGGGCAGCGCAAGATAAACCTGCCGGGCCTGAACCAATCACCGCAATTTTTTTATGCGTCCGATTCTCTATATGTCGTGGCTTAATTAATCCATTTTTAAAACCCGCCTCCGCAACGGCTAATTCATTCTCCCGGATAGTCACCGGATCATCATTCAAGCCTAATACACAAGAATATTCACACAATCCCGGACAAACCCGACCGGTTATCTCCGGTAAATTATTCGTCGCCTCTAATAATTTAAATGCCTGTTTCCAATTTCCCTTAAAAACATCATCATTCCACTCCGGAATATAGTTACCTAACGGACACCCCCAATGACAAAACGGAGTCGAGCAATCCATGCAACGGCTAGCCTGTTCAGTCGACTGTTCGACAGAGCGCATTTTATAAACATCCTTAAAATCACCCAAGCGTTCAGCAACCTCTCGGCAGTCACTACTGCGTCGCGCTGATTTTAGAAAACCTCTTTCTTTATCCATCCAACGCCTCCGTAATATCTAGCTTTTCCTCAATTTTTGCTCCTTCTAAAATACGCTTATATTCTATCGGCAGAACCCGGACAAATTTCTTTAGCTGTCCATGCAGATTATCTAAAATTTTCTTAGCTTTTATGCTTTTGGTATATTTAAAATGGTTGCTTAATAAATGATAAATTGTATCCCGATCATCTTCTTTAATCTTCCCCAACTCGACCATATCTAAATTACAACGCTCTTTAAAAGTTGCCTCTTCATCATAAACATAAGCAATTCCACCGGACATACCGGCCGCAAAATTCCTACCCGTTTTGCCCAGAATAATTACTCTTCCGCCGGTCATATATTCACAACCATGATCACCCACCCCTTCGACCACCGCATACAAGCCGGAATTTCTTACACAGAATCTTTCTCCGGCCAACCCGCTAATATAAGCCTCACCAGAGATCGCTCCATAAAAAGAAGTATTGCCGACAATAATATTCTCATCAACTTTATAATTTATCTGTTTATCCGGGTAGATAATAATTTTGCCTCCGGAGATACCTTTACCAACATAATCATTAGCCAGCCCCTCCAATTCAAAAGTTATTCCCTTGGCTAGAAATGCGCCAAAGCTTTGACCGGCAATACCCTTAAATTTAAAGTTCATCGCATCCTCTAAAAGCACACCATCTCCACAACGACGGGTAACTTCGCCGCTGAGCATAGCACCGGTTGTGCGATTAGTATTATTTATCTTTGAGGCAATCTCAACCGGTACATTTTTCTCAAGACACTCTTCCCAGCGTTTGATGAGTTCTCGATCAAGAACATTATCTAGTCCGCTATCTTGCTTAACTTTACAGTAGCGACCGATATTCCCAGCGAGTTTGGGCTGATAAAGAATTTTAGAATAATCCAGCCCCTTAGCTTTATCCGGAATAATTTGACGATTTAACTCTAAAAGATCGGTTCTGCCGATCATTTCATCGACCGTCCTTAAACCGAGCATCGCCATAATTTCACGTAGCTCCTGGACAATGAAATTAAAATAATTAACAATATGTTCAACTTGCCCTCTAAATCTTTTTTGTAAAATATTGTCTTGCGTAGCCACACCTACTGAGCAATTATTTAAATGGCAGTGTCTTAACATCACGCAGCCCATCACCACCAGAATCGCTGAACAAAAACCATATTCTTCTGCGCCCAGCAATGCGGCCATCGCTACATCCCGGCCGGTACGCATCCCTCCGTCAGTTTGTAGGCGAACCCGAGAACGTAAATTATTCAGCAAAAGTGTTTGATGCGTCTCAGCTAAACCCAGCTCCCAAGGGAGTCCGGCATATCTAATTGAGCTTCTCGGAGAAGCCCCCGTGCCTCCGTCTCCACCTGAGATAAGGATCATATCCGCGTGCCCCTTAGCAACCCCGGCGGCCACTGTGCCCACCCCCACCTCTGAAACTAGTTTTACGCTAATTCGGGCATGCGGGTTAGCATTTTTTAAATCAAAGATTAACTGTGCTAAGTCCTCAATCGAATAAATATCATGATGCGGAGGAGGAGAGATTAAAGTCACTCCTTGAGTGGTATATCTGGTGCGTGCAATAATCTCACTCACTTTATGCCCCGGTAATTGACCACCTTCTCCGGGTTTAGCCCCCTGAGAAATTTTAATTTGCAGCTCATCGGCATTCACCAGATAATTTATGGTCACTCCAAACCTTCCGCTGGCTACCTGCTTGATTGCGCTTCGGCGAGAATCACCATTGGGTAAAGTTATAAATCTATTCGGATCCTCTCCACCTTCTCCAGTGTTAGATTTCCCACCGATTCTATTCATCGCAATAGCAATCGTCTCGTGCGCTGAGCCACTAATCGAACCAAAGCTCATCGCCCCGGTTACAAAACGTTTTAAAATATTTTGGGCCGGCTCAACCTCATCAATCAAAATAGATTTTATCTTTTTCCCATCAGAAAAATCTGTAAATTTGAGCAAACTTCTTAAAGTCGCCGGATTTTGCGATTGATCATTAATTAAACGGGCAAACTCTTTATATTTATCATAGTCTGCATTCGCCGTAGCATCCTGCAAAGCCGCGATACTTTCCGGATTCCAAAGATGAAACTCACCGTCTTTTTTCCATTGATAAATTCCGCCGCTCACCAAATAATCTTCATCTATGCCTCTGGGTGCATATGCCTGAGCATGCCTTTGGATGGTTTCCTCGACAATCCCCTCCAAACCCACCCCACCGATTCTAGATACCGTTCCGGTAAAATATTTATCAATTAACTCATTTGCTAAACCCAAAGCTTCAAAAATTTGCGCGCCACGATAACTTCTCAATGTCGAGATGCCCACTTTAGAAAGAATTTTTAATATCCCGTCGGTAATCGACTTATTATAATTTTTTAAAGCAGTTTTAGAATCTAAATTTACTTCTTTTTCAGCAATTAAAAATTCCACAGCAGCATAAGCCAGATAAGGATTAATACAATCTGCCCCGTAGCCAAAAAGCAAAGCAAAATGGTGCACCTCTCTGGGCTCGGCGCTTTCCACCACCAGCGCCACCTGCGAACGCACGGTTTTTTTCACTAAATATTGATGGATCGCACTCGTTGCTAAAAGCGAAGGCAGCGCAATATTATCTTTATCTGCCCCCCGGTCACTTAAAATTATAAAGGCATACCCCTGTTCAATGGCATACTCAGCTTCAAAACAAATCCTCTCCAAAGCCTGTTTAAAACCTGTCTGACCGCTTGCGGCATCAAAAAAAGTATAGATAGTCTTGGTCTTAAAGCTATTGATACTAATATCGCGTATTTTTTCCAGATCTTGATTAGTAAGTATCGGATTTCTCACTCTCAGCTTATGACTATGTTTCGGGGTCTGATCAAGAATATTTTTTTCCGGGCCGATAAAACTTTCCAAGCTCATCACCAACTTCTCGCGTATGGAGTCTATCGGTGGATTAGTCACCTGCGCAAAAAGCTGCCTAAAATAACTGTAAAGAATTTGAGGTTTTTTCGATAAAAAGGCATACGGGATATCACTGCCCATCGAGCCGGTCGGCTCTTTTGCTTCCTCGGCCATCGGCTTAATTACCATTTTTAAATCTTCGCGCGAATAACCAAAGGCCTTAAGTTGCGCAATCAAATTTTGCGAAACTTTTTCGCCAGATCCAGAACTAACTAGCCTATCCAGATCAACCATACTTTCTTGATTCCAAAGACCATAAGCAAAACGCTGACTTACCTCTTGTTTAAGCTGAGCGTCATTAATAATCCGACCGGATTTAGTATTAATAAAAAACATTTTTCCCGGCTCTAGTCTTCCGGAAAACTTAATCTTTTCCGGAGCAATATCTAAAACCCCCACCTCCGAAGCCATCACCACAAAATCATCATGCGTCAAAATATAACGCGCCGGACGTAAACCATTGCGATCTAAAATCGCCCCGATATTTTCTCCATCAGTAAAAGCAATCGCCGCCGGGCCATCCCAAGGTTCCATAAAACAGGCATGATATTTATAAAAATCTCTCAATTCTTTACTCATGTATTGATCATGCTCCCAAGCCGCCGGGACCATCATCATCATCGCATGCTCCAGCGGCCGACCGGACAAAACTAAAAACTCAAAAAAGTTATCCATTGCCGCGGAATCACTTCCACCCTCCACAATCACCGGCTTTAATTTTTCAATATCCATACCAAATAATTCACTGGCCAGCAAACGTTCACGCGCCCTCACCCCATTAATGTTTCCACGTAAAGTATTAATTTCCCCGTTATGTGCTAAGAATCTAAAAGGCTGCGCTAAATTCCAGGTAGGAAAAGTATTCGTAGAGTATCGTGAATGCACTAGGCACAAAGCACTTTTTAAACTTTCATCTTTTAAATCCAAAAAGAAATTACCAATCTGCTCCGGCATTAATAGCCCTTTGTAGGACAAGGTGCGGCAGGATAGATTAGTAATATAGAAATATTCTTTTTGCTTTAAAGCGGAGTTAAGAATAATTCCCTCTATCTGCTTTCTAATGCAATAAAGTCTACGCTCAAAAGTCAGCGTATCCGTAATCTGTTTACTGCGGCCAATAAAAACTTGCTCAAAAACAGACTGACTACTTTTAGCACCTTGACCGATTCCTGAATCATCGATCGGCACTTTACGCCAGCCTAAAAATATCTGACCTTGCTCCTGAATAACTTTCTGGAATACTTCCTGACAAAATCTACGTGCGTCATTATCTGGCGGTAAAAATATTAACCCGCAACCATAAGCACCCAGGTCAGGTAAATTAATCTGAATATCCTTAGCAACTTTTTTAAAAAAATCGTGCGGAGTTTGAATTAAAATTCCTGCGCCATCTCCGGTTTTAGGATCAGCCCCCACCGCTCCGCGATGCGCCAGACGATGCAAAACTTCCACGCCTTGTTTAACAATAGCATTGGAAGGCTGGCCTTTAATATTGCAGACAAATCCTACCCCGCAAGCATCATGTTCAAATTTTGGGTCGTATAACCCCTGAGCTTTCATAACTTAACCTCATTTAAAGAAATGCCCAACCTCTTTATTTTAGCGCGCAAGGTATTTCTATTTATACCTAATAATCTTGCCGCTTTAATCTGATTACCGAAAGTTACCGATAAGGTGTTTTTAATTAATGATTTATCTAGCGCATCAAGCATAATATGATAGATTTTACCTTCCTGTTCCTTAAGAAACAGCCGATCCAACTCTAAAAGCGCCTTTTCTATTTCTTTTGCCTTTTCATCAATCATTTTTTGTCTAAAAATCCATCACTTTCATTCAAAAAAATATGCTTCTTTTCAAAACACCATCACTAACTTCTAATTAATAAATAACATCTCCCGATATTTGGGCAGATCCCAGGTATCATCCGGAACCACGGATTCCAATGCATCCACATGTTTGCGAATATGCTCCATCAAAGGCTTAAGTTTTAAAAAATAAAGTTCAGAACGTTTTTCATTACTTACCTGCTTGGCCTGATTCAGCAGCTTAATCATCTCTAAAGCATTCTTGCGCACGTAATAAATTTTTAAAATTACGTCACTTAAGTGCTCCTTTTTATCAGTTAATACCGCAGCATTTATTTTTAGACTTGCACTCTTTTTAAGTCCGACTAATTCCTCTAATGTCGAAGCCAATAATTTTTCATATTTATAGCCCGCCGGGACCACCGAAGCGTTGACCATCTCATTTAAAGTATTCGCTTCAATTTCCAGAGTGAGATTATACATATGGATCCAAATATGGTAGCGTGCAATCAACTCTTCTTTGGAAAAAACCTTATACTTTTCAAAAAGCGCAATGTTCTCTTTTTTCGTCAGAGCTTCCAACGCCTCAGCTGTAGAACTAACGTTCGGAAGCCCGCGCTTCTTGGCCTCTTTAACCCAATCCTGCGAATAGTTATTTCCTTCAAAACGAATATCTTTAGTTTCTTTAACAATTTTAGAAATCACTTGCAACGTACTGGCATTAAAATCTTTCTTTACCGCGGTGGCGCGTTTAATCTGCTCGGCAACATAATCTAAGCTTTCCGCAATAATCGTGTTCACGATGGCAATCGGCGTGGAAATATTCTGCGATGAACCCACCGCCCGAAATTCAAATTTTGCCCCCGTAAAAGCAAACGGCGAAGTACGATTTCTATCCGTGGAATCTTTACTAAATGTCGGTAAGCGGCCAATGCCAAAATCCATAATATCCGCTTTAGAAACTTTAGACTTAACCCCTCTTTCAATCATATCTAAAATACTGTTTAGCTGTTCACCCAAAAAGACACTAATAATCGCCGGAGGAGCCTCATTAGCGCCTAAACGATGCTCGTTACCCGCTAAAGCCACCGAAGCGCGCAAAAGATCACCATGTAAATACACCGCCCTTAAAACTGCCGCTAGAACCGCTAAAAATTGCAGATTGTCTTCCGGGGTTTGACCGGGATTAAGTAAATTATTGCCCTGATTATCCGCCAGCGACCAATTAAGATGTTTTCCACTTCCATTAATACCAGCAAACGGTTTCTCATGCAACAGACAAACCATGCCATGCTTTAAAGCAATCTTTTTCATCAGCTCCATCAAAAGTTGGTTATGATCAGCAGCAATATTTGACTCCTCAAAAATCGGAGCAAATTCATATTGATGGGGAGCAACTTCATTGTGCCGCGTCATCACCGGTATGCCCAATTTATATGCTTCGCTGGCCACCTCAAACATAAAATTAACTACCCGCTCTTTAATCGTGCCAAAATACTGATCTTCCAACTGCTGCCCCTTAGGGCTAGGCGCGCCAACTAAAGTGCGCCCGGTCATAATTAAATCCTGACGCAGATTATAGTAGTTTTTATCAATTAAAAAATACTCCTGCTCTGCTCCACAGGTAGAAATAACCTTCTTAACCTCTTTATTATGCTCAAATAATTTTAACAACCCTACTGCCGCTTTATTTAATGCCTCATCTGAACGTAAAAGTGGTAGTTTCTTATCCAATGCCTCCCCATGATAAGAAATAAAAATTGTCGGAATGCATAATGTCTTCCCAAGCTTGCTTTCCACGATAAAAGCCGGGCTAGACGGGTCCCAGGCGGTATAACCGCGCGCTTCAAAAGTAGCACGGATCCCACCAGAAGGAAAGCTCGAGGCATCCGGTTCTCCTTGAATTAATTTATTACCAGAGAATTTTTCGATTACTTTTCCGGGACCGGTAAAAGAAATAAAACTATCGTGCTTCTCTGCGGTTAACCCAGTCATCGGCTGAAACCAATGCGTATAATAAGTAGCCCCCTTGGCCATTGCCCAATCCTTCATAGCATTAGCAATTTCATTAGCCTGAACTAAAGAAATCGTTTTGCCTTCGGCAATCCAAATCTTAAATGCCTCCAAGGTATTTTTAGAAATATGCTTTTGCATCGTTTCTAAGCTAAAGGTGTTCTCCCCAAAATATGATGAAACTTTTTCCGGCATCTCTAACTTATCTAATTCTAAACTCTTAATTTTAAATAAAACTTTCTGTCTTATGCTCATCTATTCCTCCTTATCTACCTAAATAACACCCGCGCAATTCAAATTAGCGCGGGGTGCCTAATCAATAATTATCCAATTGCCACTTTCCCGCGCTCTTCTGTGCGAATACGCACACATTCTTCTAAGTTCAAAATAAAAATCTTACCATCGCCGGTCTCTTGCGTCTTGGCCCCCTTAACAATCGCATTGATCGTTGGCTCCACAAAATTATCATTAACGGCAATCTCCAGTCGAATTTTACGCAAAAGATTTCCCGTTTCTTTTGCTCCGCGATAGATCTCGGTTACCCCCATTTGACGGCCATGCCCCAATACTTCACTTACTGTAATTAAATTTACTTCTGCCTTGTATAATTCTTCTTTTACTTCTTCTAATTTATTTGGCTGAATAACTGCAATAATTAATTTCATCTCTACCTCCTACTTTTATTCTAAAATTGTATACGCTCTCTCACGATGCTGAGTGAGATCTAGCCCCATTAATTCGGACTTTTCATCTACCCTAACGCCAATAAACAAATCGACTAACTTATAAATAATCATCGTAACTATAGTTGTAAAAATAATTGTAACTCCCACTGCAGCCAGCTGCACCAGAAACTGTTTAGGATTACCAAAAAATAACCCATTAGCACCGGCAGCATTTACGGCTTTAGAAGCAAATAAACCCGTCGCCAAAGCACCCCAAATACCCCCAACACAATGCACGCCGAAAGCATCTAAAGAATCATCGTAGCCGAATTTAGGCTTAATCATTGTAACGGCAATAAAACAAAATACGCTTACCAATAAACCGATAATTATCGCAGGAATTACACTCACAAACCCGGCAGCCGGAGTGATCGCAACTAACCCGGCAACTGCTCCTGAACATAAACCAAATATCGTCGGTTTACCATTATGCCACCATTCAATAAGCGCCCAGCTTAACCCAGCCGAAGCAGCCGCAGTATTAGTCACTACAAACGCATTTACCGCTAAACCATTCGCCGCCAAAGCACTTCCGGCATTAAATCCAAACCAACCAAACCATAATAGACCTGTGCCTAATACGACAAAAGGCATATTATGCGGAGTAGGAATATTTTTTTCTAAATTTTTTCTCTTACCTAATACAATGGCCGTAACCAACGCCGCAATCCCGGCATTAATATGCACCACTGTGCCTCCGGCAAAGTCTAACGCACCCATATTTCGTAAAAACCCTCCTACTCCCCAGACCCAATGACAAAGTGGAGCATAAACAAAGGTTGCCCAAAGCAAAGTAAAAACTAAAAACGCGGAAAATTTCATCCTCTCGGCAAACGCTCCAATAATCAAAGCCGGAGTAATAATCGCAAACATACATTGATAAATCATAAATGCCTGGTGAGGAATAGTACCTGCGTAATCTGCGTATGGCTCTAAACCCACCCCGCGCAAACCCGCCCACTGCAATCCTCCCCAAAATCCTTTGGCCGGAGCAAAAGAAAGACTATAGCCAATTAATACCCAATGTATACTTAAAACACACATCACGATAAAACATTGCATTAAAACGCTCAGCACATTCTTGCGTCTGACCATCCCCCCATAGAAAAAAGCCAGAGCCGGAGTCATCAGCAAAACTAAAGCGGATGACATTAAAACCCATGCGGTATCCCCTGAATTTATCATATTATACTCCTTTCATATTAATCATAAATTTAAAAATTTATATCTAGTTGAAAAGTTATCGTATCCGTTAAATTTCGATTATTATAAATATCATACGCCAGTATCGCGGAAATGTCCTTAGTAAAACTCCAGGCCAAGCCCGCATTCAAGGCGCCATAAGTAGACTGGGTGCCCTGATAATCCACGCACAACCATAATTTATCGCTAATCTCAGCCATGGTACGTTCCCAAGCGATCATTGGTCCGGCGTTACCCCTTAACCCATTCTTGTCTCTAAGTAACTTGCCATTACCTACGAAATATCCTCCTGAAAACCTCCCTAAATTAACTTTACCTATATTAACGGTTTTAGCAATCCTACCATACCAAATGTTATTGTTGGTCCGATTGCTTCTTGTGCCCAAATCATAAGCACCGATAGCAACCGCTGGCATATACTTAAAATAAGAGTCTTCAGCCGCCCCTAATTTAAAATGAAAATACCAAGGCGTAGAATCATAAAACGAACCCAGGCCTTTTTTATAATCAACTCCGGTTTCTGCCATGATCTTACCTAATGGTTTCCAAGCCTTACCCAATAAATTCTCTTCCGGCTTATCAGACAAGAGACTAAAGGTCGGCCCCCAAACCTGTAATACATAATTACGCTGATCATTAGCATTTTTACTCGATATCGGCGCATAAAGATCATACCCCATATGTATCTTCTTATAGGGCTGGATATCCGTAGAAGGTGCCCAAATAAGTGTTGTAGGAGTAGCATAAAGAACACCAAAACTAAGCAAACTCACTAACAGCATCATTAAAGTAATTCTAATTTGCTTCATTTTTCCCTTTCCCGTCCCAAAAAAAGAGACGACTTCTACCCACTAGGTTGAAGACGTCTCTGTCTTTAAAAAATAAAACCCTTCCTAAAGCTTTCTTTGCTTTAAAAAGGGCATCTTTGTCCTTGAAAAATACAAAAACCCCAAAACATTTTGGGGCTTCTTTGCCTTTGACTTAATTGTCAATAATAACTATAACATATTTTATCTTCTTGTCAAGATAATTTTCTCCGAGTATAAAATAAACGTTTTTTATTATGCCGATAATCTGAATTCTAAGGAAGATGGATTTAACCGGCTTAAATCAAATTGCAATTCATTATCCGGCTTGCCTGATTCAATTAAGGCTAACAGGTTCTTTAACCCCGCATCGGAATCAGAGACGCGGTCTTCTTCCAGGCGCATAACATCTGCAATACAACCCAAAACCTTATTCATTTCCAAAGTAAAGCTTTGTTTTAAACAACTCGCTAGCACATATTCTCTGATGCGTTCATTTGAAGGGATGATGCCGGCGTTAACCATATTTTGTATCTGCGCCCATTCTAAATCAAGATTAATATTATTTAACCTGCTCAAATCCGCCGCGTTTAATTTAAGCCTTGCTGTGCTTGCCGGTTGACTAACCATCGGCAACGCTCGAAAATCAATGCCACCTACCTTATCTTTTTGCTCTACAGACACTAGGTTGCCGGTTGCATCCCGCGCTTCTTGATCGATCATTCGGCCTTTGCCTATTTCTGCAACTACCTGATTATGCGCCTCTGTCCAGGATAATCCTTGTTTCCGGAACCTTATTTCTTGCTGTTCATGTTCCAGGGTATCTTTATTTTGCAGCTCCGATTCAAAACCCACAATCATCCAAACGCCCTCCTTAGTTTGGAAATTTATTACTTTCGCCCCTTCTTTAGGATTAATTACCCGCCTTCGCACCGCCGCAACAAATCTTCGCACTGCTTCATCGGGATGGTTCACGACGTTATTATTTATATCAATAACTATGTTTCTATCCTCATCCATTTTAGCTGTAATCAGGTCTTTTGTTTCAAGATATTTAATACAAAATTCCACAATTTCTCTGTCTAAAGCACCTTCCGGCACCTCCGGAACATTTTCACTTCTTCTAAGAACATTAATCAGCCGTAAAAAGAAATCCAAATATTTAATATTAGACACCTGGGCGCCAAGATTCGCATGATGAATAACCAGTTGGCTTTGCTCAGGACTAGCAGCAATAGTAAATGCAAAAGTATTAGAATTTTGCCCTTCTCCTCTCAATAAACTAGATGTTTGTCCGCCGGCTTCCCGAGGCAACGAAGATTCTTTTAATCTTTGATAATATGCCTTTATAAACAACGCCCCCAAATTCTTATGCGGCGGAACATATTTTAAAAAATCACCATTATTTCCAAGCTTATTTTCTGCCGCACTCCAAAAAATGAACCAATCAATACCCCCCCCTTTACGAATCTGTTCATTAAGCATTTTAAGCAGAAGATCATTCACGGTCATCGTACCGGTGCCTTTAGTAGATAAAATGTGCGCAGAAGGAGACCTGTCTAAAACACTGCTCATGCTTACATAACCCCCACAAGAACCCAAATAAACAACGGCCGCAGAAGAAGTAATTTCCGATACAGTTTTACCTAAGTGATAGCTGTGCCCGCGATGAACATAAACAGTCGGACTAACTTTTCTCACTTTTAATAATTTAGATATTTCTTCTCGGCCCTGAAATTCCTTATCCGGCAAATTAGCGTATATTTCTATTTTGTTATCTTTTGAGGAAACAAGTACATAGTTGCCTCTATCTTTTACATTCCAGCTAGGGTCATTTTTATACTGATTTAAAAAATTTGAAAAAGAAGACTGGCCGTCGGCATCATTGTAAAAAAAGTACTGTTGAATATTGACTCCGTTCTCAAACAAGCGCCGGGAAGAGATGCCGGTTACGCTCGATAAACGATACTTATCCGCCATCTGCTTAAACCAGGCTTCGTCTGTCGACGCCTTCTCGCTAAACATTCCGGCTAGAAGCCCATAAATTTCTAAGGCCTGCTTATTGCCTCCGCTTTCTAATCGTTTATATTCTACCCTTATCGTTTCTTGCATAAGCTTAATAATATCCTCATCTTTTAGAGAGCCAAAAGTGTCTGCTACGACAACCGCTTGCTCAAGCATATTTTTTTCACGATCGATGCCCTGGATAAACTTTACCAGCAAACTCTGCCTCTCTAAAAACGGCAAAGTACCGAGAAATTCGTTTAACCGCTGGTAGTTAGCCAATAATTTAATGAAACTACGGAATTTATTATAACCTAAATCATCGAATAGCTGGTTGCCAGAAAGTTTTTCTTCTTTAAGCTGCTTCATCAATCGCGCGAATAAACCATTAAAAGAAGACGTGAAAATTTCTTCTTCGCCATAGACCATTAAAATATACAATTCTTTAGCAGAAGCATTTTTAACGGACTCAAAGCGCACAGAATCGGGAGATAAATGCAGATCATTGATCCGCCGTATATTACGAAGAGAAATATCCGCTAAAATCAATTCAATATGTGCGCTACCAAGATGATCGGGCTTTGCTACAATTCTTACTAAAGCATTAAAAAACTCTCCATCATTACGGGAAACTCTATCTGCCTCTTCTAAGGACATCCCCTGATTAACGATTGCCTCCAACAATGCCGCAATTATTTTCTTTCTCCCTAATAAATATGCCGAATTATGTATGGCTTGAATACCTTTTAAAGTAGGAGTCGAAGATTTTTCTATGATATTCTTAATTAGCGAAAAATACTCTAAAGCGGCATGGGGGGCTTTCTCTGCTGCCGATTTAATTACTACGTCTGCCCATGGCTGGTCTATATATTTACCACAATACTGCAAGGCTCCTGCCGGAGCTCTTTCGGCGGCAGACTTAATCACCTCTTCTGCCCAAGACTTTTTTATATATCTACTAGCATATTCTAAGGCTATCCAAGGACCGCTTTCGGCGGCAGACTTAATCACCTCTTCTGCCCAAGACTGATCTATGTATTTATCCACATACCTAAAAGCTATCAGTGGAAGATTTTTGGCAACCGTTCTCGCCGCTCTTTCCAAAAGTTCTTTCCCATAAGGCTGATTTATATACCGATCCGAATGCTCTAAAGCTGCCCAAGGACTACTTTCTACTGTCGCTCTCGCCGCTCTTTCTAAAACTTCTTTTCCATAAGACTTATGCACATATTGGAGAGCATATTCTAAGGCGATTTCCGGAGATTTCTCTGTTGCAGACTTAATTACTTCTTCCGCCCAAGGCTGATTTATATATTTATAACAATACTGCAAGGCTGCCCCCGAAGATTTTCCGGCTGCGCGCCTGATGACTTCTTCAACCCAAGGCTGATTTATATATTTATCAGCATGTTGTAAAACTGCCTCCGGCGCTTCTTCTACCGTTGCTCTCGCCACCTTTTCTAAAACTTCATTTCCATAAGACTGGCCGATGTATTTGTCTGCAAATTCTAAAGCCGTTACCGGGACCTTTTCAGCAGCAGATCTAAGCACCTTTTCTGCCCAAGGCTGATTTATATATTTATCCACATACCCTACAGCTCCCCGGGGGTCACTTTTTGCTGCAGCCCGGGCGGCTTTCTCTAAAACTTCATTTCCATAAAACTGTTTTATATAGTTGTCCGCATACTGCAGGGCTGCCGTGGGAGCTTTTTCGGCTGCGAGTTTAATTACCTCTTCTGCCCAAGGCTGATTTATATATTTATCCGCATATTTTAATGCTTCTTCGGGATGGTAGTTTTCTGCTGCATACCGGGCGGCTTCCTCTAAAACTTCATTTCCATAAGGCTGTTTTATATAGTTGTCCGCATACTGCAAGGCTACCTGAGAAACCATTCGTGCCGCAGGCATAAACACTTCTTTCGCCCAAGGCTGATCTATATATTTATCCGCATATTCTACAGCTCCCCGAGCATCGCTTTTTGCTGCAGCCCGGGCGGCTTTCTCTAAAACTTCTTTTCCGTAAGGCTGTTTTATATATTTATCCGCATGTTTCAAGGCTACCGCGGGAGCTGCTGCCACTACGGATCTAATCACCTCTTCTGCCCAAGGCTGATTTATATATTCATCTAGGGTATCTAAAACTGTCCAAGGGTCTGTTCTTGCATGTGACCTAACTGCTTCTTCTGTTCTAACAATTCTTTCTGTTACAGGTGGAGCAACTATTTGAGCATTGGGTTGACTGGAATCGGGTGTATCAAGATTTCTTCCCTTGCTGTTGCTATCTCCGGATAAACCAAATAATTGTGCCGCCCCTAATACAGTAAGCGTTATCTTTTTACCCGTTCTTTGCACCCAAGAAGGAGTTTTAGCGCTTCCATCTTCTGCCGGCTCCTCTTCTATGCGCGCGTTAGATTCATTGATTTTTTTTGAAGAGGCGCCTGATTGAAGACCTCCGGCTGGCAAGCCTGAAGACGAGGACGCCTCTTCTGTTATCGTTACCTCAACTGCTGCTGGATCCATTGTGTTCCCGCCGATCGCTAAAGCACCGATAATATTTTCACTCCCAGTCAATGGATGATGTTCAAGATCGCCTGAAATAGCCGTAACTTTAGTCGGACCATCTATTCTTTCTACAGCAACTCCCGGTGCCGGGACCACCGGCATAGGCACATTACAAACAAACCCACCGCTGAAATAGCTTCTTATTGTTTGACCATACAAAGTAGAAACCGGCTGCCGGATATTATACTCGCCGTCATTAAATGATTTTTGATAAGCTTTAAAATAAGTAGATTTATCCCAAGGGACTTTAGACACTAAACCTCGAAGGTTCCTTCTATCAATAAGCCAGGAATACAGTCCGCTTTTTCCATAAAATCTAGATTTAAACCATTGTGCTAAGATCAAAGAATAATAAACTTGCCTTAAGGGAGCATAGCGTAAAGAAATATTTATCTCTTTAGTCAACTTAGGGATAACAAGTTCTCTCATAAGTTGAGCGGAATATTCATTAAGGATTTTTAATCTTGAATCATCAAAATTATAGGCAACAGAATCTTTAAGATAATCCTGCTCGAGCATTACCTTAAAAGTTGCTTTGTAAATATAAGCGTTATCTTTGGTTTCGCGGATGATGATCTCACCCGGGACTATCCAAGGACGAGTGAGAGTAGGAATAGTAATGTTTTCATAGCCAAAAAGCTCTCCGGCTTTTTGATAAAGCTTTTTCCAGTATTCCTTACCAATGGGGGTTTCCGGGGAAATAAATTTAGCGGTGTCTTTCTTTAACTGCAAATCTGCTTCTAACAGTATTCTACCGACATCGGTTGTTGCTAAATCAGAATCAACAATGTTGTTCTCTGAATCAGGCTTTAAATTGACCCAAAAAGCATCATTGGGCAAAGTTATTCCAACAAAAAAATAATTCAAAAGATCCTTTGTTGTGGTTTCTAATTCTAATTTTCTAGGATTTTTTATATCGCCCTTATCAAGCGATACCTTAAAGCTATTTTGACGATTATCGTAACCCAAAGAACGTAAATGTAGAGGCCGGAATTTATCTTGAACGAGGAAGCCGCGAAAAACAGCAATCTGCCCGGATATATCCAGTGTGCCGACAACCTGAGCAAACCCCGCCTGCTCAAATAAAAGACAAAAACATAAAAGAAAAGATAGAATCTTACTTTTTCTGAACATACTTTCTTACCTATAGTAATAGGATTTTCGACTGCCAGCCGTATTATTTAAAGTATATAATGTAGGTAAGCCTTTTTAAAGGCTGTTTGGGATAGTTTTGAAAGCGCTATCTTTTGGTCAAAAAAACACAAAAAAAATTTACTAAATAAAATTATTATTTACCATTTTGGTTTTTAAAAGAGGGTGAAACGAATTTAGGTAAGAAATTTATATCCCCCAAGGGCGGGCTTTTCTTAAAGAATGTGAAACTATAATCTGCCACTACTTTACATCTCGGAGCTGTAAGCTCCTTAATTTCGCCTGCATTTTAGGGCTTAATTGTTTTACAAGCTCTGCATTGTACGAACCAGTAGACATCGGCTTTATAGTTGGATCTTTAGTTGGATTAAAATTATATATATCCGCACCGACAATTTGCCCTGTCGCAATTGCATATGAACGCGATCTGGCAGCCAACGACCCATTTTTAACTGCCGGATCAACATTGGTTGTAACGATTGAAATTGTATTATCACTGTTGAGATAAATTTCAAACGTGCGAAACTGCTGAGGAAAATCCCTTAATGATGAAGTTTCCACCTGCCAAAAACCTTTCTCTGGAGCATTAATTGGATCAGGTGATATAAATGCTTTAACCGTATTTAAATGACGATGCCCCGAAAGCCACATAATTAAATTTGGATGGCTTTGAAGCTCAGCAATCAAATCCGGTAAAGTTACAGCATTTTGAGGATCAGTCCACCAACCCATCTCAGAAGTTGGCGCAGTCAGTTCGACATTTATCGGTACGTGCGCAGCGATAATCATCAATTGACCAGCAGCGTCACCATCCGCAAGTTCTTTTTTAAGCCAATCCCAACGTGCTTGGTCAAGAAAACCATGCCCGTGAATGTCCGTAGAGCCATCATCTTCCCTTTGAGTATCGTCGAGCACAATAACCTTAAGCGGTATGGTCGATTTTGGCACGAAGCTATAACAGGCAAAACCATTATTAGCATCAACCAAATTAAAACCGTGACCAATTGGATTTGTCGAGGTTGTAAAAAATTCTTTCATCCACTCATCTCTCTTAAGTGAACGGCGAAGCGGATCAGCTACAATCTTCGGAGAGCTCTTAAAGTCTGTGACCGGTCCCCCATATTTAATATCACCATACGAAGTCGAACCATCGAGTACGCCCATATAATAATCGAAACTATTTACTTTGGTCATATCTGCAAAAACATTTCCCATCGCCATTACCCTATCGCCAATATAAGTTTGTCGAAAATCCTTCCGAGGACCATTATCCACAGGCAAGGAACCAATCCAAAAATGATCATGATTGCCGAGAGTTTGATACCAAGGAATCGACTTATCAAGCCCTGCCGCTTGATAAGATTTCTGATAATCAACAGAACCAGCTCCAAGATGCGCGCCGGAACTCGGAGTAATGACCTTACCGTCGAGAACATCGATATACCATCTTAATTCGTTATACTGTGTGCTATTGCATGTATCCCCTAAAGAAATGCCAAAATCAAACGGATCTTTTTTGTGCAAAGCATTTATTGTCTGAACGGCCGCATCCAAAACTTGAGTAGTAAACAGCATGATACCTGAGTATAACGAAGCGCCCACTGGCAATGTTGGCCACAAGCGTTGAAGATAAATCAACTGATTAGGAGACTCTTTATCAGTAATATGAATGTCAGAGATGGTAAAGAAATTTAAAAGTTTTGTTTTTTTAGTCACACCTATTCCATCATAAAGGGCTGGCATGATCTCGGTTCGCGTTACAAATTCAAGAGGGTTGCCAAAGGTCCAGTTACCATAGCCATATTGGTTATATTTTGAAAGCTCATCGAGGCGAATTACTACTAAAGGTTTTGAACCAGGGACAATTGTCCTCTGAGCCGTTGTAAAAACTTCCAAATCTATTGGATATCTTTCGAATCGATTTTGATTTTTAACAACGGTTTTAGAATAGACAAAACATCCTGTTGAAGAAAAAATTAAAATACCCGTCAAAAAAACCAAATAAAACTTTTTTAATCCAGGGAATAGTTTCATTAAGCTCCTCTTGCGCTAATCATCCACAATTAAATATTTTTATAACCCGATATCCTCATGCCATAGCTGAGGCTTAGCAATAATAAAATCTGTCATCATCCGAATACATTCATCATTCTGCAACACTTCTATCTGCACGCCACGAGAGCCAAGCCATTTTTCTTCTCCCATGAAAGTACGATTCTCACCAATGACCACTTTTTGAATGCCATAGAGAACAATGGCACCGCTACACATCGGACAAGGAGAAAGCGTGGTGTAGAGAATTGACTCTTGGTAAACCTGCGCCGGTTGTCTTGCAGCATTTTCCAGGGCATCCATTTCGGCATGCAAGATAGCACTTTGCTTCTGCACTCTCCGGTTGTGGCCCCGTCCAATAATCCGTCCTTTATAAACAAGCGCTGAACCAATGGGGATTCCGCCTTCCGCCAATCCAATTTTTGCTTCTTCCAGCGCAGCTGTCATGAAAATATCCATCACACGATTCATAAATTATTCTCCTCTGTGCTATTTTTGTTTTAACAAAACAATGCCACTAGGCAGAGAAATTATAAACATTATGTAATTATAAACACTCCAGCAAGCATTATTATTAATCACCATACACACGATTGTAAGCACCGCCAAAACCAACAATAACAATCCGATTAATTTGCTATTTTTCATCATTCCTCCTATGTATTTATTGGTTTTTATAAGTGCGAATTACTTTATGTACACCTGCGGGAAGGTTAGTAGCAGGAGCCTTTTCAGAATCCAGCGCAATACCCTGGCCGAAGCGCACTGCCAAAGCACGCCTGTTATTCTGGCGACTTATATTATCACGATCACCGCCTTTTACTTCGCCATCATAAAAGTAGAAGCCAACCGCGCCAGGTATGGACGCCTCATTCCACAATTCCGATGTCCATACCCACTTATCACCAACACCAAAAACAGGATCGACATTGCCGGGCTTGGTTTTATCATACAAACTCTTAAGTTCTTCCCTTGTCGGCAGACGCCATCCACCTCCGGCAAGACTTAAATCTCGGGCATACCCCTCTGCTTGATAATGGTTCAAAACCTGTCCATCAGAAGGCGCCCACTCAAGTCCAAGTTGTGAGTCATAAATAACCCCATTCTCCAGACTGAATCTTCCTTTTTCTTTTCTCAGATCTTTCTTCAGATTCTCCTGTTCTACCCGATACTCAAATTTATAGATTTGCTCTCGGACCTTCGCTGCGTTAAAAGATTTAGGGGCAAGTTCAAGATAACGTTTATAATATCGCGTGGCCTCACCGTAATTCCCGGCCTTGGCCTGAACAGAACCAAGACTAAAATAAACGTCCGGCCAGCTCGGCGCGAGCTTCGCTGCCTGTTCAAACTCGCGAACAGCACGTTCGTAATCCTTCGGCGTCTTGGCCATCTCTATCGCGGCAGACCCACGCGCCATGTAACGTTTCGTCTCCTCGGACACATTCTCCGCAAACGTTACAGAAACCCAAGCTAACAATATAAACGATAACAATAGCTTTTTCATTTCATCTCCTTCTGCGTTATTCTACCACAAATCCCAAGATTGTAAGCAAACAAAAACCCATCAGCATATTGGTGGGTTTTTAGTTACGCGCAATGTTATAGGTAATAACAGTATCTTTTAACGCTATTAAACTAACTATATAAAAAATCGAGCGAATATCAAGAAATTAGGCATATTAGAGATAAATTTATTTTACTTTTTCCCTTTTTATAAAAACATTTCTCTGGCTTGATAATAACCGAGAGTTGATCAAAATTAATTTACTTAAACTTAGTTTGCTCTTGATATATTTATTATTACGCATATAATCAGATTGAAAGCTTAGGGATATTCTTTAAACTCATATTAACAAAATCACATCTTCATGCTACGCGAAGATCAATCTTTTACGGGAGGTTAACATGTCTAGTTTTATAATAAGCATTGTATTATGTTTTTTAATTATTTATCCTGCATCGGCAGAAATAACTAAAAATCAAACAAAAACAGTAACCAGGTCCACCACAGTAACAACCCCTGTTCCCACATCCACCACTAGCACTGTTCGAGCTCCTGCGACAGTTAATCCCTCAGCGACACAAAAAACAGCGATAAACGCTCGGATGACGAATGTACCTCGCGATATGGTTTTCATTAATTCACTACAATTTGCGCATGTCTCAGGAGATGTTTATAGCTGGCAGGCAACATTAAACAATCGTACTCAAGCTCCGATAAATAATGTAGTTTTAATGCTCTCAAAAAGAGTTAACAACTCCTGGTCTCCGGCCGGTAATCAGATAACCATAAACAATTTAGCCGCCGGAGACTCTAATCATGCGGGTTCTGGAGCAATGTCGGATGCCAGTAATATAAAATTAGATGTGCTGGCAAATTCACCTTTAACGGTTGTCGGTAGCAAAACCGTGCCTTTTATTGCAAATGGAGCTAATCTAGCCAACAATATTGATATTACCTCAATAACTATAGTACCTTTTGAAAACCGTTTTCAATGGTCGGCGACAATTATTAATAACAATAATATAGCGTTCAATGAAGCAATAACAGTAGGAATACAAGAATATGCTGGCGACCATTGGGATAATCACGGGGGCGTGAATATTCATCAACTAGCTCCCGGACAATCAAAAAACGCTTCTTTAACCTTTTGGCGCAATCCCGATAGTACACAATTTAGAATTACCCTTAAAAGCAATGATCAAATAATTAAAGAATCTGCACCAATTACACTAGAGCCAATAATTGCCAGTGTGAATCTTTCTAATGTCACAATATCTAAGCAGGGCACTATCGCTTCCTGGTCTTTAATGGTTACCAACTCCGGAAATATTAACCTAAGTAATGTGCGCATTAAAACTTACCATCGTCAGTCTGGAGGCCAGTGGGCAGTTGCTAGTAACAATGAAAATATTGGGTCGTTAGCAACCGGAGCAAGTTCATCCAAAAATGGCATCTTTACTCCCGGCACATCCACACAATTTAAATTAGAAGTAGTAGCTTCGAGCTTCTCAGAGAATTATGGGGATATAACTATCGGTATGCAAGAATTAAATTTTTAAGAAATTTATTTGATTGCCCGTGTTGGTGTAAGTAATAACTGTATCTCTTAATACTAACCCGCTAATTATATAGGGAATTAAACGAATACCATGAAATTCGGTAATCTGCCCTGTTTTATTTCTTTTCTTATTGCGGGACCGTACCGACTATCTCCGAAAGAAACGAGCCTCTACTACCATTCTCAAGACGCATAGTAACGCGAAGTTGAGGAGCGGAACCCTCAGGCATTCCCATTCGAAGCACTACCGTATTGTCCGAATTCGCAGTAAAAGCCAAAGTATGAAGGCTGCCATAAAACGGCACCCATGCCGAAGAAGAATCTCTCCTGCTCCAATAAGTAAAATCATACCTTGCGCTGGCAAAATTTTGAGATGTAGAATTACGCACTACGACCGTACAAGACCTAGAGCCTGAAGCGCCTGCCGCTCCTATCGAAAGATTGAAAAGCTTAAGCCCATATGCCACGCTCTCGCCATCCATAAGCGCGCTACTGGCATTTGCCTGTATCGGCCTAACCGACTTATTTTCCGTGCTAGTAGAACCAAGTGACTTACGATTATTCAACACCGCCTGATCCGCGGCCTGCGTGCTAGCCTGGACAGTAAGAACTATTAATAATACAAACAGAAAAATCGCTTTTTTCATCTCACTCCTCCTTTGTTAACTAGGCTTTTTTGTTTCTTCGTAGTAGGCCGATTCTAAATCTGACTCCGTTGCGTAGCTGCATTCATCTTAATGTAATACCACACATTAGTCAAAGGGTTTTTAAATTAGGACTATCCCCTTGTCATACCTTTCAGCAAACATGACCTGGCCCACATATATTTGCACTCTAATAACGCGGAATACCGGCAATAAAACCATAAACTAGACGATGTAAACTAAACCGCGATTCAGAGATAAAGAGATAAGCAGATGAGATTTATTCGGCTTTCTTTAACGAACCTACGATAGGATTAAAATTTAAATTTAACAACGGCAGAATAACACAAAAAATAACGCCCTAACTCTTTGACACATCAACACATAAAAAATACCCTGACTAGCGTTGCTAATCAGGGCTTGGATTATCTCTCTATTAGAAATTTGAGAGATTTATGTGGTTGCCCCGCATGGACTCGAACCATGGTAGTCAGATCCAGAATCTGAAGTCCTACCGATTAGACGACAGGGCAATAGTATAAAAAGTATATCGTGGATGAAAAGTTAAATCAAGGGAATTGTTATAATTAATAGGGGACACTCTTGCTAGATAGTTGATTATTAATGCAAGGGTGTCCCCTACTGCAAACAAAAGGGCTGAACGGTTAAGTCCAGCCCCTTTAATCTTATCTAATCTAATTACCTACTATTTTTAAAACGGTATCAAAATTACTCCCGATTAAACCGCTTTTTGTCACCTGTTATGCTTAAATACTGATACAACTTAAGTGAATCAAATCATTCAAGCTCAAAACTAACTTCAATATTAGCATTAACTTCAATCTGCCCAGGTGAAAAATACTCTTCTGATAAACCCGTTCCATAGCTTAGAACTTCATTCGAAATTCTCTGCGTAGCTACCTGTGCGAAATTATTATAACTTTGTGAAGTTGCTTCCGTAATAGAATATGGTCTACCAATATTTTGTCCGAGCTCTGCTGCTAAAGCCTGAGCTTTTTCTTTTGCAGCCTTCATCGCCATTTTGCGAGCCTCGTCTCTATACTTACGCAAACTTGTAGTACGGAATTCTACTCCATAAACACGATTAACTCCAAGATTAAGCGCCCCTGTAAGAAGTTCCTCAAACTTTGAGATATCTTTTAATATTACGGTTATATTCTCACTACAGGTATACCCCAAGAAGTTACTCTTTTTATAATAATCTTCATATGTCGGATCTATCTTAATATAATCAGTTTGAACATGTTTGGGGTCAATACCTAGTTTTTTAGTAAAATCCAAAACTTTCTTTACTACCGCTGACATCTTCTCCTTGCCGACAGCAAGTTCTTTATCCAAAATCCAAACACTCAAATTAATCACTACTTCGTCAGGAACAACTTTAACTTCTCCTCCACCTGTCACTGTAACAAGACGCTGCCGAGGAAGACACTCCGCAAAAGAAAGCTGAACGAAACAGAACATGAAGAAAATCAAACTAACTTTAATTCCAATAAACTTTCTGCACATATTCTCCTCCTTTTTAAAACATATTCTACCACAAATCCCAAAATTAAAAACAAACAAAAAGGCTGAACGGTTAAGTCCAGCCCTATTATGATTGGTAGCTCCTCCCCATTAAACGAGTTTCGCAATTGGCATGACAAAGAGGCGAAAAAATAAAAAACTACAAACCATTATTTTATAACTTTAATTCTTTATTTGCACTTGTATTTCTTTAAATTCATTTTGCATGTATTCAAGAAGCGCATAAATAAATAAAACAATGCCCGTCATTTCAAGGACTTCCTCAATCATTGCAATCATATTATAAGTAAAATTTATCTTACCAAAATGAAAAACATACCATCCTCCAATAAGCTCACAGCCCAAAACACCCCCCACATAGACAATTGCAGCAATCATAAATAACAGCCTTGACTTCAAAACGAGATTAAAAAGAAATCTATAGAAAAAGGCTGCTAACACCAAAACCACTACCAAACCAGGTATAACCCATGCAAAATAAAATATGCCTTTCGCATCGAAAATTATTCGCATCGATCTAATCCATGACTCATGAATACAAATCATCTCATCTATAGATAAATGTACAAAGATAATTGAGAGGAATACCCAGTGATAGGCGTATGGTTTATTACCTTTCTTTTTTATTGCTGCAATTATAGCGAGAAGAAATGCTGAAAATAATAAAAGTATTGATGAAAAATAATTTGGTATATTCCCTTCCCCATCTAAATCAAATCGGGACGCAAGACCATAAAGAGATTTAGAACCTGCTGCGAACTTCATCAGTTGAACAACAACGCTAGCAAAAACAAGAAGGATAATAATAAATCCTAAAATAAAGACAACTTTCTTCGGCTTAATATTTATAATGGCCAATTTTTCTTTTATGGTTGTTTAGTAATATAAAATAAAAGGAGTCAACCTACCCAACATGATAACGGAGTTTACATTTACATCAATTCCAACGAGTTACGATATTATCTTTAGTTGCCTCCAGAATCTGGATTCTTGCCGATTAGACGACAAAACAACAACACAAAAAGTATACCACAAAAAAGACACTGTCCAAAATAAATATAAAACATTTTCCCGATCAAGCGAAAAAACGTCTGTGTCTTTACGCTTGATCATGCAATTATTCAGTAGTAGAATATATTAAGTGATAAATTCGACATAATAACTACGGTGGGCAAAATGATATCCAAATTTTTAAAAAAAATAACTTATCAAGCAAACCGATTGGTTAATTATCTGGAAAATTTGGATAAACCTTTTAGCTATTTTATTCTTACTTTTGTTTTTATTATTGCACTGAGAACTCTTTTAGAGTTATTTGCCTATAATTATTTTCTCGTCGCCCGCCATACTCTTGCCTATTATTTGTGGTTTATCGTCTTGGCCATCTCGGTAATTTTAATCGCTTATCTTGCAACCAAAGAATCTATTCTAAAAATTTCAAAGGTAGTTTTATCTGGTTTTTGCCTACTGGTCATCCCACCTTTAGTGGATTTTTTTCTTACCTGCATGGGGGAAAAAGCGGTGCTTACTTATTTATGGCCTGAGACGCATAAAAATCTGGCGCTTTTATTTCTTACCTTTGGCGGACCATTAACGGAATCCGGAATGACCCTTGGCTTAAGAGTAGAATTAATCTTAGCGCTCTTAGCGGCGTTTATTTATTTTTATATTAAAAATAATCATATTTTTAAAAGCTTGTTCTTTACCTTCTTAATTTATACGGTAGTTTTCTTTTTAATCGCTACCCCGTTTATCCTAGAAAATGTTCCACTGTTACTAAGAGGAATATTTAAGATCGATCACACAGCCTTAAGAACTTATTATTTTCTTTTCTTAATTACGGTTTTAGCTATTCCTTTATTCTATCTTGCCCACAACCGACTTTTCAAGCTAATTTGGCGAAACTTGCGCTTTTCCAGAGTTCTACATTACGAATTAATGTTTCTCTTGGGAGTCGTCTTATCTTTACGCACGCCGTTAGCAAAAATTCCCGGATTGCCGGAAAATATATTTGTCCTCACGGAGAATAATTTAGCCTTTTTAATCTTTACCCCTTTTATTATTTTATGCAGCTTTACCTTTGCGGTTATCATCAACGACATCGAGGATTACCAAATCGACCTTATCTCCAATAAAGAACGGCCGCTAATAAAAAGGAGTGTTAGCCTTGCTACTTATAGAAAAATCTCCTGGGCCTTCTTTGCCATCGCCTTAACTTATAGCCTGATTATAAATTTCAGACTTTTCTTTATTGCTTTATTAATGATGGGAATATATTTTCTGTATTCTGCGCCCCCTTTAAGGTTTAAACGTGTACCGATCTTCTCGAAACTCGCCATTTCTTTTAATTCACTAATTCTAGTCATTCTCGGCCTGATGGCTATGAAGCGCCTGATCATACCCCAGCCGGATGTAATAATCTTCTTTTTGTCTTTTACTTTATCCGCAAATTTTATTGATTTAAAAGATTACGCCGGAGACAAAGAAGCGGGAATTAAAACTCTTCCCACGATAGTTGGCCTGAAAAAAGCTAAACTGTATATTGGGTTATTTTTTATCCTGAACTATCTTTTACTAACCAGGTTTGTGAAAGAATGGTATTTTGCCGTTCCTTTTGCCCTACTGGGCCTATTCCAATTCTATCTGATTAACCGTAAAAATTATCAGGAGAAATACGTGCTCTATTTCTATCTTTTAACGGTTTCATCTTTCATTATTTATCTTATTCCTTAGTTTTTTTAAAAATAAATAAGGGGCCAGACCTTTTAGGTCCTGCCCCTTATTTATTGAAAATTCAAAACAACTTTTCGTTATAACGGCGTAAGTACGCCGCCTGTGCTTGCTGTATAAGTAATCGTTCCCGTTGTTCCAAGGGTTACCGGAGTAGCCACGAAAGTATAACCGCCGGAAGTCATGCTACAGGAATAGTTAAATCCTTGCACCGCTGTTTGAGTGCCCACGGCATCAGCACAATAGTCCGGAGCGGAAACAATATACTGCTGTAACAACGCAACCGTCGCAGGATAAGTATAGCTTGCCGAGGTTGAATATGTCTCTGCTGCCGCAGAGAGATTACGTACCGTAATTTTAGCTGCCGCATTGTTTGCCGCAAGTCTTGCCGAAAGTAAATTAGGTACGGCCATAGCAGCTAACAAAGCAATAATGGCCACAACAATCATAATTTCAACTAATGTAAAACCTTTTTTTTCCATATTATAAATTCTATTATTTATAAACATACTTTTGCCGATAATCCCAAAATTATGAGCAATTTAATAACAAACTATTTTTATTCAGCTGTCTTTAATAAAAATAATCTCTAAAAAGAGCTAAAAAATATTAACTCGGCAGCTAGAAGACTAATCGCTAAGGTACATGCGAGGATCATGCCTTTTTTCGGACGCTAATTTAAAATCATTAAATTTTGCAGAATATAGTTCCGGAGGATTAATAAACTTAATTCCACATCTAAAATTTCTTTGTTTAAGCGCGGAGCAATAACGCACCTCTCCTTTAAGTCTAAAATATTTTTTTAACCCAAGTATTTCACCGGAGAAAGCAACTTCAATCCTTGAACCAATCGGCAGGAAATGTTTCGAAATTATGCCAATCCCGCCCGAGGATATGTCAAAAGCCGTCTCCCGGCAGGATTTTTTTATTTCCAATTTACAAGGCTGGCCCAATTTTTTTTCAATTTTCCAGACGACATCCAAATTTACCGGAATTCTAAGTGTATTTTCGATTTCCATTTTATCTCTTTTTGCTGCTTATTAATAAATTTATCCAAGCAACTTTGTTGTTTTTGATTCAAGTTGATAAATCTTACTCCCGTCCTATAAGTATATGTTTTTCTTGGTAATTTAAACCGGTAAACAACTTTGGCCTGTAGTCGAGGTAGAAGTTTAGTTTTAGGAATGATCACGATATCTAAACCTTGATCTAGCCGGCTAACCGCAGCCATACCCATGCCTGAACGACTGAGATCTAAAATATAGGCCATGCACTGCTTATTTTTCGCAAATTTAATTTGTAAAAATATCTTTTTCATAATCGCTTTATCTTACCAGTCTATAAATTACGCTATTCTTGTTCGGAACAAACAAAATCTAACAACAGCTTAATTTCTACTTTATTTTCGGAGCCAACGCTAACTCCCGAAAAATGGTTTACTTCTGCTTGTCGGCGGTAAGTCCGAACCACCACACCGGAAATCAAAATTTCCTCCTGATGATTGGGCAACTTAAAATTTACGCTTAATTCTGTTTGAGGATAAATCTTTGACTTTCCGGTCATTAATAATAAACCTCCCCCGGATACATCAATAATCCAAGCCGATAATTCTCTCTGCTCATCTAATTCTTTATAAACACATCTGCACTCTAGGCATTGCTTAACTTTAAAACGAGGATTCTTGCGACGGTTAAACGGGCTTAATTCATAAATTAAACCCGTTATTTTATTTATTCTCTTCCGCTCCATGTTGCTTTCCTAAATTATAAACAGCCCCGCAAACAAAAGGGGCTATAACATTTTAAGCCTAGCCCCTGCAGAAACATCCTGATGTTAACCAAGAAAATATTTCTATTCTAAATGTGTTAATTACTGCTTTTGATTTCTGCATTATTCTCACTTTTTATGCTGTGATATGCAAAGGTGCCCAATACCCCGAGAAAATACAATGAAAGAGAAATTAACGCCAGCCCTCCGATAGTCACTCCGATATTGTGCGTCCTTTGCCACATGTCGACTCTATTCATTAAGTTATAAATCAACAATATAATCGCACAGGTCCGGCTCCTTTTGTAAACGCCAAACGCCAATCCCCAAAACAAAGCAACGTCTAATAAATTCCATAAAGTAAAACCGTATTGCGCCAAAGAAGCGCTTTGCCGGAAAACTATCAGCATGAGCGTAGCCAGCCCCCCTAAAACAGCCACAATCACCGCGCACCAAACAAATATGTCCGCTACCTTCTTATTAATAATCCTAGTTTTCATTTACCCTCCTTTTTCTATTTATCCCCTTCATTATATTTTACCATAAATTTCAGATTTTTAAGCGATTTATTAAACTCAACAAAAGTAACAAAATAATTAAATCCTGCGAGAACAACAATACTAATTAAATTCTTTTTTTACATTGGGGCGAGTAAAATAATATACGAGCATAGCATTAAACAACAACAGGGCCATAAAAATCGGCGCCACATAATTTTTTGACCAGGATTCTGATCCTGCCCAAATTGCCATTAAAACAATCAGTGCAAGCGAAAACATATTAGACAAAGACAACCAAACTACCAGAACCCTTGACCAATTATGGTGCAACAATATACCAATACCTGTTAAAATTATTAACAGTCCCGGCAGCGATGCCAAAAATTTTAAATAGCCCCTGAAGTTGCCGATAGCTATGTCTCGAACAGGAAAATAAGCGTAAACCAACCCTAAAATAATAACCGCTACTCCTAGTAGAATTGTTCCTTTTGATTTTCTCTTCATCACTTATCCTCTCTAGGACATATTCTACTACAAATCCCAAAATTGCCAACAAAAAACTAACACAATTAAACTTGATTGCACGTAAAGATTAACCCGGCTGCATTTCTCCGGAAGATTAAAACAACTTAAAAAACATCAGAATAATAACCATAATTATGGTATTTGCAATGCTTTAAGTAAATAATAATATTTTTAACCTGCCCTTGAAATCATTCAAAACATATGTTAGACTTTTCTTACAATCAGGAACAGCTTTGAAAAAGGCTAACTAGCAGTAATGCTGGGGCGCAAAGTGACAGCTCCGAAAGTTTTCGGAGGGCTGCACTGCCAAAGGATGAAACCCTAAAACTATCCTTTTAGGGTTTTTTATGGCCCCGGCTCTTAACAAGCGGGGTTTTTTAATGGGCAAGGAGGTGTCAGATGAAGAAAAAGGGAATTTTAACGGGTTTACTGGTTCTTTTAGTGGTTTCGACAGTCTGGGCTGGTGATAGCGCAACCATCAGTATGTCTTGTACGATACCCTCAATTCCGGGAGTAAATGCTCCGGCGCGGGTTTCAGAGATATTGATGCGAGATTACCAAAGACAGGATATGGTTAATAAAAACTCCGCTGCCACGGTAGGGGAAGAAATCATAGAAAAGGAGGAGAGTAAAGAAATCCTTCTTGCCCAAGGAGAAAAAGTTACCGCGCAAGTAAAAACAATTTATACACGGTAACGCCCCCTCCTCCTATTTCTGTATTTTACGAATAGGAATGTTCCAAACGGAAGATTCCCCCTCTTGCAGGGGGAATTTCTTTTTAAGGGCAACTAAAGGTAAATAATAAACCGGTATAGAATCTAAATCTGCAACTAGCTCGTGCTCACCGGGCTGCGCTTGTGAATAAGCGTAACTGCCGTCTATCCCGGTAACCACTGTTTTATCTCCATCTAAAGTTATCACTACTCCGGAAACGCCTTTTTCTCCCGGAGAATATTCACCGTCTCCGTCTAAATCTTCAAAAACCATACCACGAATCTCCGAACGCGAAGTTATTCCGAAATAAACTTTTGTAGCCGCGGCATTAGCGATAGGAACCCCCTGGGTTACCGGAACAGTCAACATATAACCTGTTGGTAAAGTTCCGGTGTCTAAAGTTAAATAAGCTGTTTTACCATGCACACCCGCAAATTTAAAATACCCCAGCTCATCGGTAAGCTGAGATTTATTCTTGCCCAACCAGATCTTAATTCCAAAAACAGGAGGTTCTTCCCGATCCATCAATCCATTAGAGTTATAATCTTTAAAAACATACCCTTGAATAGTAGAAACCGCATCCCAACGTAATCCCGTATCCCAAAGCAATTTCATTCCTACATTAAAACTGGCCTCCACCCGACTATTAGCAGTAGGATTTTCTTTCCAGATGTTTCTAATCCTGGCAGAGGCGTAAACCTCTTGACCATCCGCAGGCCGAAAGGAAAGTTGACCGTAACCCTCAATATAATCTTCTCCGGAAAGAAACGACAACGGAGAATCTGCACGCTCTTCATCGCGATAGGTAAAACGCATCGCTCCCCAAAACGGAGACCTGCCGATACGATCGTACCAATCAAGTCCGGTTTCCGTAACATTTGGCCGTATATGATTACCGGTATCTCGTTCGGTAAGCCAATTTAACTCCCGATTAAAATAATAATACAAAGACCCGATAACGCTAAAACGTAATCCTGCGTAAAATTTATCATTTGTGTAATCCATCGCCGGAGCATAAAAACTCTGATTAATTTGATGCGAATATCTAACATAAGTAGAAACCTCTTTACCAAATATCGAGAACAATCTATTCGCGCCGACACCTCCAGACTGATATCTTACCTGCGATAGTTTACCAAGATCATTTTGCAGAGTATAGCTGGCTTCCAGATTAGTCAATGGATCCAACTTATAAGTAAGCGTGCTATCCAAATCTTCATTATAACGATTGGGGTTATCTTCTGCCGGATAAAGCCGATCACGATATATATCAAAACGCTGAGTATAAGTGAGCTTATCGGTAGGTCGATAATTTAAATTTAAAAGGGCCCCGAATTCTCCCTGACGCCACCCCGAACCGGTAATGCTCACAAACTGTTTATCGATATCCCTAAGTTGTAAATTTACATAAAGGTTCTCACCGTTATAACGACTATTAAATAACTGCGCTAAGTTTTTAGTGTCGCTGGCGATTTCATAGCTATAGCCATGATTTTTGAAATTTAAGCTCCCGATAAAATCATAAGCATAATCTTTAAGATAATCCTGCCGATCACGTCCCCAACCATGCGCTACGCTAAACTTATAATTTTGCCAAGTAACCGGTGAAAAGTTCAAATTAAATCCGCTGATAAATGCATGACTTGTTTTGTAGTCATCCATCGAGAGCGTTCCATAGCGTCCGCCATTCTCTCTGCCCCAAAAGATGGAATAATCAAGTTTATTATTAAAAGCCGGCGAATAAAAATAAACGCCCCTTAAATCTGTTCCCGGTATGGCCAAATTGTTAAAGTAAGGATTATAATCTCCGGCTCGGATATTGAAACCTTTGAAATCGCCTAGCTTCCCGTTAGTCAAACCCGCGCTAACATAGGTCATATCCGTGGTAGTTGATAAGGTGCGCTCAGTGATGCCCGCATCCAGCAACCCATAAGGAGTAGCCCCGTCCAAGCGCAAATTATGAAGCCAAGAATAACTCCCGCTACGCTGAATTGTGTCTAACCTATTCCCGGTATAATAAGAATACCAGTCTAGATTGTAGCGCAACTTGAAATTACCCATGTTTTCCTCTTCCTTACGCACTACTTCTTCCAAGTTCGGAGAATCTGAAATAGGCATAATCCCCGTACACTCCAGGCTCGTCCGTCCGGAATCGTCCCAAATCACTATCGAGGCTAAACCCCTATTCTTGGCCATAACCGAAATTTCGTTGTCATTTAATTTTTCTGCGTAAAGAAGATCCGGTTGGACCACTAAAAAGCGAGTGATATTGCTACCACTAATAATCACATACTTGCCTTCTTGGATCTCAATGGGTTGCTGAATTGAAATTCTCGGATCATTAAGAAAGTACCGAACTAACGGCTTCCTTTTCGCGTCCGTGCCAGAGGACTCAATGGCCCCTAGTTCCGGCATAAAAATATTCGCAGCGCTAAGCCCCTGATTGGTGATCAGCGTGTCTTTAATCTTAGCCTGATCCAAGGCATTCTCCATTACTGTCCGTCGATCTAATTTATCAGAAGAAGAATATGCCGGAAGGTTAAAATTGCGATTGCGAACGCCTTTACTTAATATTTCACTGATCAGTCCGAGATAATAAATTGCCGGAGGATAATTCGGTTCCGCCAAAAGGGCCTGATTAAATTCATCCTCTGCCTTCGCATAGTCACCCTGCTTAAAATCCTTAATACCCTCTTCGCAAAGATACTCGGGAATTTGGCTATAAGCAAAAGCCTGACGCGGAATTATAACGGAAGAAAAAAATAGATTTAAAACTAGAGAAGCGCTTCCCAGAAGATATGCGAATTTTTTAGAAAACCACATGCTACGGCGGGATTTTTTAGGCGATCTCCCAGCAAGAAGAGACATATTACTGAAGCTGGCCGATCTGAACAATTTGATTGTTCTCTCCTATCGTCAGCGAGGCTTCTTTGGTAATCACCGGCCCTCTGCCAATACCGGCATCCGTAAGCGCTTTCCCCAAGTCAACGGTAACTACCAAATCATAATCTCCCGCAGGAATCTTGTCCTTCCAAGTACCTAAGAAATTCCCTTTCCCGCCCGGAAAGGTATAAATACTGTTAAATGCCCCGCGAGCGCTAACCAAACCCTCTTTATTCATTAAACTAAAATTTCCGGAAGTGGTGATGTCCGTATTACCGGTGTTTTCAAAATCAAGCGTAATGTCTAAAGAGCCTTTTGATTCTTTGGAAGGCTGAATATTCAAATTACTAATTTTGGCTGTTCTCTTTATCGTTCCTTTAGCTTCAACATAAAACAAAGTAGCCACTCGGACATTAACGCTTAGTCCTGCAGAGCGATCAGAACCCGCAGAAAGAGCACCCTTGCCAATTAATGTTTCAAAAAATAGCGTGGCAAAACGCGCGCCGCTAGCATCCGCGGGAGCATTAACCGAATAGCTTATTCTCTGCTTTCCAAATGCCGGTATCGTCACATCTGCCGGAGAAAAGGTTATCCAGGAACAAGCCGAAGTCGGAGTAGAGTTTGCCGGAAGGAACTCCTTAGCTCCCGTTCCTCCCGGAAGATAATACCAATCCTCCAAATAAAGACGCATACTTTTGCTCTCATCCGTCGGATTATCAAGGGTGATCTCTCCGAAAGCACGTTCTCCCGGAGAAACCACCACCCGAATTTTTGACTGATTCATATAAGGCAACTTTTCTGCTTGCACGCTAGAGACAAAAAAACTCCCCATCAAGCATAACCCGATACCAATAATACGTAGTCGAGTAGACAAAATTCCCCCTTTAGTTATACTACAATTACAACCTGTTCGTTAATTACGGTGTAAGCGTATAAGTAACCGAACCCGTATACGTTCCCGTCGGTGTATCCAGACCAATCGGCGTTACGCCTGTAGCATCGGGCTTGGTTAAGCTTCCCGTACCAATACCATAATATACGCGTAACCAACCAGTTCCTAGCGCCGCTTTAGTATAAGCGATGCTATTGCTATTGCCAAAACTCAAATACTTATCCACTGTTTCAGTACCGGTAGCAACCTTCTTGATAAAAGAAACATTGACCTTATCATTTAAGTTGTTTGTCCCGTTAGCCAACGACGCACGTGTATGCGTTAACGTCCAGGCAGTCCCGGTATTGTCTACGACCGCAACATCTACCGCATAATACCTGTCCGGTAGAAAAATCTTGTTTACGGTATCCCAGACCAAAGTTCCGAAACCAATTGACGTATCAGCAGACCAAACCGTACCTGTAACCCTGCTAACTGTAACCGATAATCCTCCGGTTACGGGCGGAACATTTGCTGTTACCGTAACGGTTGAGCTTGAAGCCGCCCATGCGCTTGTCGCACAAAAAGCAACAACTACGAAAATCATACATCTAAGTATGTTTTTCATTTTTACCACCTCCTTGATTGATTGTTTTTGCCTAGCATTATTATTGTTAAACATCTCTCTTCCCCCTTTCTCTATATTTCAGTTAAAGTATAAGTTATGCGCGATGAATAATTGCCCGCCTTTAAATTGACCGGACAGGTTAATTCATAAATCACTTTAAATTTATCCGCTGCGCCGTCATTATCAGAAACAAACAGGAGCGCATTACCTTTGACTACCGGAACTTTATCGACAATTTGCAGTTTTCCCTTAGTATCATTTACCGCCAGAGTCTGAATCAAAAAGTTTTTATCCGGGATTTTTTCACCCGTGCTATTAATCAATTCCGAAAGAACGTTCTGGGTTACCTGATAAGGTCGACCAATATTGGATTTTACCTCAATCAACACTTCGTTTAAACGCGGGCCATCGCTAGATTTAAGATTATCAAAATCAATGCTATAGCGCTGATCTTGCGGAGAAATAGAAACCTCGAAAATCCGTTCCTGCCGAATCTCTAAATCTAGGGCTCCTAAGTTTATCTGCTTGCCCGCAGATTCCAGCAAATACTGAATACGCGAACGGTAATTACCGGCAACTAAGCTAAGTGGGTCCGCTAAGGAATATGCGATTGTAAAAGCTTTGTCCGCACTGCCATCGGGGCGAGAAGAATAAATCGTCTGAATATTATTGGAAACCGGGGTCGGTTGATTTATAGCTACCCCTTTTTGAGCGTCAGGAATATTAAAAAGAAGATTGTTGTTACCGATAAATTTACCTTCATTAGATTGAATCGGAGTAGGAAGCATCTGCATAATCCTAAATGGACCGTTAAAAGTACCATTGATCGTCGCTACAGCATTTGCTGCGCCACGCAAATCGTTGCTTTCCGAGGGATTCAGTATAATCGAACTTGCCCCTTCTGCCGGTGTCACAGAAACCGATAAGGATCCGCCGTCATTAGGAATATTTACATAAACCTCGATAACCTTGGTCACCGGCATAGCCGCGGAACTAATCGGATTTAAAACTAAACTGATCCGTCCGGTGTAATAACCCGGGGCTAACTCCTGCGAATTAATAATGGCGTATACCAGAGTAAATGAATCCGCTGTTCCGGCGGGATTAGAAACATAAATAAGCTCGTCATTTCTGACGACGATATCTCCGGTAGGAATGCGCAAATCCCCATATTTATTTGAACCGCGGAACCCGCGCACGACGAAATTATTCCCGATAGTTGCCGATGGATTATCGCGACTTCTTAGCGGGCTTTCAATGCGCTGGCGGATTTCATAACGATTGTTCGGAGTATCATTTGAAGTGGAAAATGTTATCCCGCGGGAAAAATTGGTCCGATCGAACTCCAACCGATAACCACCTTCATCGAGCATATAACTCAAATCAAAAGCAGCCTGCGCCTGATAACAAAAAATTACTGAAGCTGCCAGGACCAGAAAAAAAATAATTTTTTTTAATTCTTTTTGCATTTGCATAATTCTACCACCGTTTAGCTTCAAATACAACAAAAAAATAAAAAACCGGACAGATCAAATTTCGGTCTTATCCGGTTGAATCACGTGGCTCCTTTGCCCTCCAGCAAAGGATCCCGAATATATTACCTTAGCTTTGTATTGTAAATGTAGCACTCCTTACGCCCTTTGTCAAGAGAAAATTAGTCAAAAAAGAAACCGGTTTCTAACTAAACTAAATTCTAACAGGCTAAATTATTGATGCCGCACAAGCAGTTACATCTATTCATTAATATACTACCAGGATGGCAGGTCTAATCATACCTTAGCTTAAACTGCTTATTTACTACCCATCACCAAGCTGCAACAGAACCTCACCAAAAATCGCAATGTTACCAACCATGTATAAGTATAATAGGTAACATTGCCCATGCCTAAAATATTTTCTCAGTAATTATGAATCCTAGGGTTATAAAAGAACAGCCACTAAAATAAAAATTATTTATTGTGCGCCACTTGTAAATTAATAGAAAAACAGTGTATACTTAATCAGAAGGTAAAAGTGGCGACTTAAGTTGCTTCACCTTCATACGGCAAGAGTGAGGAGCGGGTGGAAATAGGTAGACGGCCTCACGCCTTGCCTCTTTTTTTTGGGTGTTAATATCACCGCGTTATAAAACAAAATAGCCGGAATTTCTCCGGCTATTAACAACACTTACGCAAAAACAAAGGCAAGGGGAAATTCTATTGGCTTTAATTTCTGGGCATTGCCTGCCCGCTGGTAGTTTGCCCCTTGCCTCTAACTTAGAACCTTACTAAGCAACTATAACATAAATTGCCATTGTTTTTCAAGGTCACGAAAAAAATAATTTTCTGTCTTTTTTGCGACTTTTAACTACGCTTTCTTCGAATCCTGAGCCTGATCATAGCTTTTAATCATCTTTTTAAGATTGCCGTCAACTCTTCGCAAGTTAATGGAAATATCAATAAGAAACGCCAAAACGAAAAACACCACCACCCCCAAACTCAAAAATATCACCAACATAAACCCTCCTTGGTTAAATATGTGCCTATTTTATAAACTTACTCAGCCTCCTACAGGTACGTTCTTTACCTAAATAATGAATTACTTCAAATAATCCCGGGCCAATAGTCTTCCCGGTGAGCGCAACACGAATAGGATGGATTAATTTTTTCGCTTCCGTGTTCAACTCTACGATTAGTTCCCGAAAACTCTCTTCGATATTAATAATTGCAAAATCATTTAAGTTATTTAATCTTTGAACAAATAAACTAAATTCTTTTGATAAATCCTGCGTTAAATATTTTTCTTTTGCCGCCGGTTCAATTACCGGATCATCTAAAAAGAAGAAATCCGCCCAATCTACAAAATCATTTATCCGGGATAATCTGGCTTGGAACAACTTAATTAAAGCCAATAAATAGACACGGTCATAGCTATGCTCATTAATATACTTTCTCTCCACTAACAAGGGAAGCAACTCATCCACTAGCTTTTCCGGATCAGCAGCTTTAAGATATTGGTTACTTATCCAGTCCAGCTTCTTCAAATCGAAAGTAGCGGAAGTTTTATTCACGTTTTTTATATTAAATATCCCCACTGCTTCTTTTGCACTAATGAGCTCCCGATTTTCCCCCGGAGCCCAACTAAGCAGTAAAAGATAATTTAGCAACGCTTCGGGAAGATACCCCATTTTACGATAATCGCTAATCGCCGTTGCTCCGGTCCTCTTAGAAAGCCTTCCACCGTCTACACCCATAATCAAAGGCAGGTGCGCAAATTGCGGCAAACTAAACCCTAAGGCCTGATAAAGAAGAATTTGCTTAGGCGTATTAGAAATATGATCATCGCCGCGAATAATATGCGTAATATTCATCTCCGCGTCATCCACCACACAAGCAAAATTATAAGTCGGAGTTCCATCAGATTTAATTAACACCTGATCTTTGATCAATGAAGAATCAAACTCAATCTTACCGCGGATTAAATCATCGAGCACGATCTTTTGCCCAAGAACTTTATAAATTATCGCCTCTTTGCCTTCCGGGGATTTTTCAATATAAGCTAAGCCAGCCTTAAGTAATTTATCCGCATGCATCCGATAGCGATCAAAACGCTCGCTCTGGTAATAAAGTTCATCCCAATTAAAACCCAGCCACTTAAGACTATCCAATATTTCATCCACAAATTCTTTTTTAGAACGCTCTTGGTCCGTATCCTCAATTCTTAAAATAAACTTTCCATTTTGCGATTGCGAAAAAAGCCAATTAAATAACGCCGTACGTCCTCCGCCAATGTGTAAGTTCCCCGTCGGACTTGGTGCAAATCTGACTCTAGTCATAATTTAACCCCTGCGCTTCATTTAAAGCCTGTTGATTAACCTCTAAAATTTTTAAATTCCCGGCGGGAGCGATAAGTTTAAATATTTTTAAAATATTTTTCACCTGTATAGTTCGCTTGGCCTTTGCATAACAACCTAATGCTACCATATTGGCAACTTTAATGTTACCTAATTTTATCGCTAAATCAGTAAACGGAAATTGCAGAATTTTTATCTGTGCAAGCGCATTCGCTTTGGCCAGTGAAGAATTAAGAATCAACAGACCCTTCTTTCTAATCATCGTTTTAAATTTGTCTAAAGAGGGCTGGTTTAGAATTATCAACGTGTCGGCTTTGGTTATATACGGCGAGCCAATCTCCTGATCGGAGATGGTTACCATACAATAACTCGTCCCTCCGCGCACCTCCGGCCCGTAAGCCGGAAACCAGGTAACCTGCTTACCTTCCAGCATAGCGGTCTGCGCTAAAACTTTGCCCAAGAGCATAACCCCTTGACCTCCGCTACCGGCGATAATAATACGTTCAATCACTTGATCCTTCCCAAGGGAAATTCTTTCTGCATAACCTCCCTAATCCAATCCAATGATTCCTTAGGAGACAACCCCCAATAAGTAGGACAAGATGAAAGTATCTCCACCAATGAAAATCCTAAATTATTAATTTGATTTTCAAATGCCTGCTTAATTGCGCGCTTTGCTTTTAACACCTCTATAGGACTTTCTAAAGAGACTCGCTCAATATAGCAAACACCCGGCAATAGCGCCAACATCTCGGAAATTTTCAAAGGAAAACCGTGAGCCCTTTTTTCTCTACCCTCGATAGAAGTAGAGGTCTTCTGGCCTAAAAGCGTAGTGGGAGCAAGTTGCCCCCCGGTCATGCCGTATACCGCATTATTAATAAAAATTACGGATAAATTTTCTCCGCGATTTGCCGCATGGATAGTTTCATTTGTACCGATTGCCGCTAAATCTCCGTCACCTTGATAGGTAAAAACAATATTCTGCGGACGCACTCTTTTTATTGCCGTGGCCACAGCCAACGCCCGGCCATGCGCCGCCTCCGAACAATCAAAGTTCCAATAATCATACGCCACCACTGCGCAACCTACCGGAGCGACTCCGATGGTCTTCTCGCGGATGTCCAGCGCATCAACAACTTCGGCCACCAGTCGATGCGCAACGCCATGTCCACATCCCGGGCAATAGTGTGTAGGCAGATCATACAAAGACGGACAACGTTTAAATATTTTTTCCATTATAGTAATTGGTTAACTTTATTAATAATTTGTTCTTCGTTAGGCACTCCGCCTCCGGAGCGCCCTAAAAATTCAACTTTTCTCATATCGCCAACAGTTAGTTTCACATCCTCAAGCATTTGGCCATAAGACATTTCGATCACTAAATATTTTACTTTTTTATTTTTTAAATTAAACGGTTTTTGTGGGAATGGCCAAAGGCTGACCGGCCGGATTAACCCTACTTTATTACCTGCGTTCCTTAACCGGCTAATCGCACTTTTAGCAATCCGCGCCATTGTGCCATAAGCTACTAAAATTACTCTTGCATCAGATAAAAATAAACTCTCAAAACGCTCTTCTTTTTTCCTAATGATTTCATAATTTCTTTGCAGCTTAAGATTAGCCTCTTCCAAAGCTCCTTCGCGTAAAAAAAACGATTTAACAATATTGGGCTTTCTTCCTTGACAACCCGTGAGTGCCCATTTTTTATAAGTACTAGCCTTAATTAACTTATTTGATAATTGTACCGGCTCCATCATCTGCCCCAAAATTCCATCACCCAAAATCATAACCGGAATACGATATTTATCCGCTAAATCAAAACTTATTTGAGTAAGATCATAAGCTTCCTGCACCGACCCCGGAGCCAAAACTATCAAATGATAATCTCCGTGACCGCCGCCGCGGGTAGCCTGAAAATAATCCGATTGCGCCGGAGCGATATTGCCTAAACCCGGCCCGCCGCGCATAATATTCACAATTACCGCTGGAAGCCGTGCTCCGGCAATATAAGATATCCCCTCCTGCTTTAAACTTATCCCCGGACTAGAAGATGAAGTCATCGCTCTTTCTCCGGCCGCCGCCGCCCCATAAACCATATTAATTGCCGCCAACTCACTCTCCGCCTGTATAAAAACACCATATTTGGGCATATGCTTTGACATATAAGCAATCAATTCATTTTGCGGAGTAATCGGGTAACCCGCATAAAAACGACACCCCGCCTGGATTGCTCCTTGGGCAATAGCTTCATTGCCGGAAATTAATATTTTTTTCTTTAACATGGTTATTTATATACCTCAATACAACAATCCGGACAAATCACTGCACACTGCAGACAGCCGATACAATCAGCATCGGAATCAAATTCCACAAAACTTAACCCCTGCTTATTTAATTTTATACTTTTCTTGATCAAGCCCTTAGGACAAAAATTTACACATAAAAAGCAACCCTTGCACCTATCTTGATTTATTATAATCTTAGCCATTGTTTTTTATCACCTGACGAATATGCGCGGCAATTCCCGTAGCATTAAGTTTATATTTTTCCAAAAGCAATCCTCTCGCGCCATGCGGAATAAACTCAAACGGCAAACCAATGCGTTCCACCGGCTGATCCAGCTCCTGCGCAATTGCGCTGCCAAAGCCGGCATTCTTTATCCCTTCTTCAACGGTAAAAATAAATTTTGTCTCTGCACAAACTTTTTTAATCAATTCCATATCCATGGGCGCAACGAACCGGGCATTAATTAAGCTGCCGGATAATCCTTCGAAAGCTAATAACTCCAAAGTTTTTATTGCTTCGCCAACCATGCTACCTAAAGCAATAATTGTAAAATCCTTACCCTCTTTAATTAGTTGTCCTTGACCTAATTTTAAAGGACACGCCAAACCATCAACCAAAGAAGTATCTGCGCGAGGATATCTTATGGCTACAGGTTTACCTAATTGCACGGCAAGTTCCAGCATCTGCTCCAGCTCCCGGCCATTGGCAGGGGCCATGACCACTAGGTTTGGGATACTCCTTAAATAAGCAATATCAAATATGCCTTGATGGGTAACCCCATCTTCTCCCACAATCCCCGCCCGGTCAATAGCAAAAATTACCGGCAACTCTTGCAAAGAAACTTCCTGAATAATCTGATCGTATGCGCGCTGTAAGAATGTTGAATATATCGCAACCACCGGCTTAAGCCCATGCTTGGCTAAACCGGCAGCAAAACAAACTGCGTGCGCTTCCGCAATCCCGCAATCAAAAAACCTGTCCGGAAAACAATCCCGAAACTTATCCAACCCCGTTCCTTCCGGCATAGCCGCAGTAATCGCCACAATCCGTTGATTTTGACCGGCTAACTGCACAATTTTATCACGAAATATTTCAGTATAGCTCACTGTCCCCGGTAAAGATTTCTTAATCAACACTTCGCCAGTATGTATATCAAAATTGCTAATACCGTGAAACCTTACCGGATCTTTTTCCGCAAACGCACAACCCTTGCCTTTCTTTGTTACGATATGCAAAAGGCGAGGACCCTTGATCTCCAGAATATTTTTCAATGTCGAAGTTAAGGCTCCGAGATCGTGCCCATCGATAGGACCAAAATAACGGAATCCCAATTCTTCAAACAATATCCCCGGCACAAACAACCCCTTTAGCCCCTCTTCAAACTTAATCATAAGTTTTATCAGACGGCTGCCGCGCGGCACGCGGGTTCTTAAAAAGTTCTCCACATTATCATGAAAACGATTATATACCGGCAAAGAAATTATTTTATTCAAATAATTACTAATCGCTCCCACATTCGGAGCAATGCTCAATTCATTAGTATTTAGAACCACTAAAATATCTTTTTTTAAATGTCCGGCATTGTTTAAACCTTCAAAACAAAGACCGCCGCTTAAAGATCCGTCGCCAATAACGCAGACCACCTTAAATTGCTCTTGCTTTGGCAAAAGATCTCTAGCGCAAGCAAGCCCTAGACCCAAAGAAACCGCATTTGAACTATGACCAGAGGTAAAAGGATCATGAGCCGATTCATCTTTCGAAGGAAAACCGCTTAGCCCCTGATATTGCCTAAGCGTGGAAAAATTGCTATTGCGGCCGGTTAATAATTTATGCGCATAGGCCTGGTGTCCGACATCAAAGATAATTTTATCTTTAGGGGTACCCAGAACATAGTGCAAGGCCACGATTAACTCCACTGCACCCAGGCTAGAAGCCAAATGCCCGCCGGTTCGTGAAACTACTTCCATGAGCCTTTGGCGGATCTCCGCGCTAAGACAACCTAGCTGCTCCAGAGTTAATTTCTTTAGATCCAAAGGCGAATTTATTTTTTCTAAAAACATAGTTATTTTTCTTCTATCTCAATATCGTCAAATTTCTCCAAAGAAACCTTGCCGTCTTTTTTCATTAATTGCTCTACTTTTCGTTGCGCCTCCTCTAAAGTCGCCGAACAAGACTGCGCAAGCTTAACCCCTTCTTCATATTTTTTAAGCGACTCACCTAAAGTAATTTTGCCGCTGGAGAGCTCTTCAACAATTTTCTGTAATTTTTTCAAATCCTCCTCAAATAAGGTTTTTTCTTTCATCGTTAAACACCTCCAAAACAGCGCTGGTAAATGCGCCTTTATATAAAATTGTTTTTAATCTATCTCCCGGCTTTATCATGCCGACATCTTTTAGAATAGCGCCTTGCGACACAAGCACGCTCAAGCTGTAACCGCGAGACAATATCGCTAGTGGACTCAATGCCTCTAGTCTTTGAATTAATGCGCTAGAACGCTGTGCCGCCAGCTCCAAAGCATGCCGCATATTATAATTTAATCCTGAAAACAATTCATCGATCTGTTGCTGCTTTTCAAACAAATGATCCCGCGGGCTTTTAAGCATATGCGTAAAAGCCGTAAGCCTGTTTTTTAAATCACTGATTGTATTGTTTATAGAAAAATTCATTTCATATTTAAACCCGGCCAACCGGGCTAATAAAGCATTTTTCTTATCCACAATAATTTTGGCTGCCGCTGACGGCGTTTCGACAAAAACATCCGCCACTAAATCCGACAAAGTGGTGTTAATCTGATGGCCCACCGCGGAAATAATCGGAAGCCTGGAATTATAAATTGCTCGCGCTACAATTTCCTCATTAAAGCTCCAAAGATCCTCGGTGCTGCCTCCGCCACGACTGACAATAATTAAATCCAGCGGCTTAAGATTGTTTAAATCCGTTATCGCTTGGGCAATTTCTGCGGCCGCCTGCTCGCCCTGCACGCGCACTGACCGCAAAATTACATCCACACCAGAAGCGCCTTTTTTAAGAATTTGTAAAATATCACGTACGGCCGCCCCCTTGCTGGAAGTAACGATCCCCACTGTAAACGGCATTTGGGGTAACGGCTTTTTATGTCGCGCATCAAACAAACCCTCTTGGTCTAATTTTTTCTTTAATTGTTCAAAGGCTAATTGTTGCGCACCAACTCCTTTGGGTTCAATTCTTTCAACAATAATTTGATATTGCCCGCGCGGCCCATAAACATCAACCTTGCCAAAACAAATAACCTTCTGTCCATCCTCTAATTTAAATTTCAAATTTTTGTTCGCATGCGCAAACATCGCTCCCAAAATAAGTGCCCCATGATCTTTAAGTGAAAAATAAAAATGCCCGCTAGTCGCAGCTTTGAAATTAGAAATTTCCCCTTCCAGCCAAATTTCACCGACCTTCTCTTCTAGAAGAACTTTAATCACTTGAGTAATTTCAGAAACAGTGTAAATGTGCTTCTGGCTTTGCCTAGAGGAAGGCAAACCATTGTTTTCCAACTTCTGGCTTTGCCTAGAGGAAGGCAAACCATTGTTTTCCAACTTACTTAATTTCTGCATTGCTTGGATCCTTAGGCGAGGCCTTCTCCGGCAACTTAACTTCGCTCGGCAAAACCACGCCTGGCAACTGGTCAGACAGAACCTTACTTGCGCCATTTAAAACTGTAACCGGTTTCGTTTCCACAACCGCTTCCCCCGGTAAAACCATGCCAGCCGGTAAACCAGATGACTCTGAGTTTTCCGCAGCTAAAACTAAATTAGGCTTTTTCTTAAAAACTAACAACTGAACCGAATAAGGGCTTAAATCTATTGTTTCAACATAGCTTTGATTAAAATCCGCATCTTTTTCAGAAATCGGTTTGAATTCACAATTTCGACTACAATTGTTATCAATCACATATTTGCTTAAAACGTAAATATCTTTTAAACCTTTTAATGAAATTTTAATCTTGCGATTCAGCGTAGAAAATTTATTCGCTAAGCTATTTAATTCTATAGCACGACTAAGTAGGATTTTAGTCTTATCGCTTAATCGCAAAGTAGCTAAACTTAACTGACCGGCGAGAATTTTCTTCATCCGGTCGGACCGAACAATGCCTAAAATCGCTTTTTGTTCGGCACTGTCTAAATTAACTATATTACGAGATATATAATTCATCGCCGCCTGAGGATCGATATAATTATAAACAAGCATCGTCAAATAATCGGCGGATTTAGTGGAAATTACTCCCACAAATTCATCGCTAAACTTGAGCGTGAACAAATCTTGACCGAATAGGCTAAACATCCGCCAAAGATTATAACTCGCCTTGGCATATCCTTTGTTCTCCGGCCGGCCGGCATCAAAAGAAAAAACTCCCAAATTTCTAATTACGCCGGATTGATTGTCTCCAAAATCTTCAAGACAAAAATATGTCTGATAATCTACCCCCGCTTCATACATATTTTTAAGCCGCGCCGGAATGTAGCTTGCGGAAATATGCGCAAGTTTAGCCCTTTCTGCTAGAATATTTGCTGCTCCATCAAAATTCCATTCGTCAACCAGTAACGGAATACTGCTATCGAATTTAAAATACGTCAACCATTCGCGAATAAGCTTAACAAAAGATTTATGGTAAATCGTCTCCTGCTTTTCTTCCAATGGATCGCTAGAATAAGCATGCCATGAAATAAAATCCAAAGGTAGCCGATAACTGTAACAAAATTTTATTAACTCATAGATTAAGCTGCCTTCAGGTGAAAGTACGCTGTTGGGGGTAATGTTCCTAAACCAGGCACTCGCCGAAGGCCCGCCCAAAGGAATATGAATTTTAGTTTCCCGACGCAATTCATTTACCGCTTCGCCGATGATCCGGTAAAGATTAAAATACTCGCTTCGACCACCCAAAAAGAAATCCCCTAAATCCGGGGCATTCCAAACCTCATACCAGATATTATATTTTTTTTCACAACTAAACTTACGAATCGTATTTTTAACTAATTCTTTATATATTTTTAAATTATGCGGAGCGCTGTTCTTGTCCAGCACTGCGCCCAAACCATCGGGAGTGCCGAATAAATCCAAAATAACCGTCCCCCCGCTATCGCTTATTTTTTTAAAAATTTCTTCATAATTGTTCAAGAGCTTCTGGTAAGCTTCTTGATCTTTGGCCAGTCGCTGAATCTCCCAGAGATTATACTGAATGCGATAAAAATTACGAAAACCTAAATCTGTCTGCCAGGCAATCAAGGCGTCCGGGGCCGCTAATGTTTGCGGCAAAGTTTTATCCTGCTGTTTACCCCGACCGCTTAAATCCACGCTTGGTCTATATATTTTAGGAAGGTCGACTACGGAAGAATTAAAATCCAGACTGAACTCTAACTCCTCTGCTAATTGGGCGTCAGAAAACGTCAAATTAAAAAATAAATAAAATATTAAGAATAAAAAAACTTTATTTAAATTAACCGGTGATTTTCTAACCATTTAATTTTCTTTGTATTCTTAAAATTGAGCGAGCCTTGCCAGTTGCTTCATCAATTTCTACCAACGCACCATGTAATTGCACATTTTCCTGGGCTACTTGGAATCTAACCGGTATCGAGCTTAAGAAGCGCGTAAGCACATCCTCCACCCTTCTGCCAATCACCGAATCATACGGGCCAGTCATACCTACATCCGTTATATAGGCTGTACCCTGAGGAAGAATTTTTTCATCCGCAGTTTGAATATGCGTATGTGTACCAAAAATAGCAGAAACCTTACCGTCTAAATACCAGCCCAAAGCTATTTTTTCAGAAGTAGCTTCCGCATGTACATCTACAATAATAATTTTAGTTTCGCCTGCCAATTCTTCAGCCGCTTTATACGCCGCACGAAAGGGACACTCCAGGGCTTCCATAAAAACCCGGCCGTTGATATTAATCACTCCTACTTTAATTCCGTTGCGCGCGGTAAAAACCTTTGCGCCGCGTCCGGGTGCCCCGCTAGGAAAATTTAGTGGCCGTAAAATTCTTTCCTCTTGATTAATTAATTCAAAAATCTCAATTTTCTTCCAAATGTGATCTCCAGAGGTAAGCACATCCACCCCGGAAGCGAAAAGTTCCGCAGCCACCTTGGAAGTAATTCCTGAGCCGCCGGAAGCGTTTTCGGCATTAGCAATTACAAAGTCAATGCCCAACTCCTGCTTAAGAGGAGTAACCAGGGTCTTAATTACCTCTCTGCCCGGACTACCCACAACGTCTCCAATAAAAAGTATTTTCATATTTATATATCTCCCAAACAATACTTATCTTGTCGCGGGACAGCCCCCTTCGGGGACAGTCCCTGCTGGCAATACTATTTAGCGTATTCTATGGTGCGCATCTCGCGAATAACCGTAACTTTAATCTGTCCGGGGTATTCCATGCCTTCTTCAATTTTCTTACGTATATCCCGACACATGGTCACAGCTTCAGAATCATTTATTTTTTCCGGCTGCACAATCACCCGGATCTCTCTCCCCGCTTGGATAGCAAAAGATTTTTCTACACCTTTAAAAAGATTAGCAATCGACTCTAATTTATCCAAACGTTTAACATATATCTCCAACGTTTCCCTTCTCGCCCCGGGCCGCGCAGCGCTTACCGCATCCGCGGCAATGGCCAAAACCGCATACATGCTTAATGCCGGCGCCTCCTCATGATGCGATTCAACCGCCGCAATTACCTCCGCGCTTTCATTGTATTTCTTAGCCAGATCCGCCCCTAATTTGGCATGCGTACCCTCAACCTGATGATCCACGGCCTTACCAATATCATGCAAGAGCCCAATTCTACGGCCCAACTTAAAATCTAAACCTAGCTCTGACGCCATGATCCCCAATAAGAATGAAACTTCTTTAGAGTGCTGTAAAGCGTTCTGCCCATAGCTAGTGCGATACTTGAGCCGACCTAAAAGCTTAATTATCTCCGGATGCAAACCGTTAACTCCGGCTTCAAATGCCGCCCGCTCTCCTTCTTCGCGAATCTTTTCATCCATTTCTTTTTTAGTTTTTTCCACAATCTCTTCAATCCGTCCCGGATGAATCCGACCATCAGAAATAAGTTTCTCCAAACTCAGGCGGGCAATCTCCCGGCGCACAGCATCAAATCCGGATAAAGTAACCGCTCCCGGCGTGTCGTCAATAATCACATCCACCCCCGTGGCCATCTCCAGTGCCCGAATATTCCTTCCTTCGCGACCGATAATCCGCCCTTTCATTTCATCATTAGGCAAGGTCACCACGCTGACGGTTGATTCTACGGTATGCTCAGCGGCACAACGCTGAATAGCTAAACTCAAAATCTCCCGGGCTTTCTTGTCCGCAATGCTCCGCACCTCTTCTTCTTGACGACGGATAAATGCCGCCTTTTCGTTATTTAATTCTTCATTTAAACGCGCCAACAAAATTTGTTTTGCTTCCTCTGCGGACAAAGAAGAAATCTTCTGCAAACGCTCTTTTTCTTCAGCAATTAAAGCTAGCAGTTGATTGTCCTTTAATTTTAAGGACTCCTCCTGCTTTTTAAGATGATCGTTGCGCTGCTCAATCTCTTTCTCTTTTTTCTCGACTAAATCAATTCGCCGATCGATATTCTCGTCTTTTTGAGTTAGTCTTTTTTCAAGATTGACAATCTCTAATTTACGATCCTTAATCTCGCGCTCAAAATCCTGACGCATGCGAAATAAAAGATCCTTCGCCTCCAGCTCTGCCTCCCGGCGCTTATCCAAAACGTCTTTTTTCGCTGTTTCCAGGATATGCTCGGCCTGTTGTTCGGCGCTTTTAACTCTTTTTTCGGCAATATGTTTTCTTAGGAAATAACCGCAATATACGGCAACCAGGGCAACAAACATGGGGACCACTATGTTAAAAATCATCTTGCTTTCCTCCCTTTTAACCTCAAATTATGAACTTGCTTGTAGGAGTTTAGGAAAAGATAAGCTGCTTGACGCTTACATCAAATATAGTGGTGGGGATTAGGGGCAAGATTTGGAAATCAAAAGCCAGTCCGATAGAGTGTGTTTTATTAGAAAGCGAACCCAAGAAGCGGTCGTAATAACCCTTACCGCGGCCTAAACGGTTACCTTTTCTATCAAAGGCTAAACCCGGAACAATAATCAGATCTAAATCTTCCGGTTTAACCAGATTTTCCGTAGCAGGCTCATAAACCCCGTAAGGGCCCTTCTTTAACTTCGCATTATTTTCTAATATGGCTGGCTGCATAATTTCTTTGTCTTTTTTACAGATTGGCACGCAAATAACCTTGCCTATTTTTTGAGCTTCCCTAATCATCTCTACTGTATTTACTTCACCACCAAAAGCGATGTAGAACATCACTATCTTGGCCTTTTTAAAAAACTTATTCCTTAAAAGCTTTCCTGTGATCAACCTACTTTTATGGTTTCGCTCTTCTTCCTCCTGTATTTTTAATCTTGAAATAATCTTACTACGTATCTTAACTTTTGTCAACCCCGTTACAAATTTTGAACTGGCTTGGATCATCTTATTTATTTATAACCGGATCAATATAACGATAACCTATAAACAAGTTTCGCCTGTATGCGTATGCCCTTTATCTTCAAAGGGAACAGCTAGTCCTTGTTTTTTATAATAATCTTTTAACGCCGAACGCAAAGCTTCTTCGGCTAAAACCGAACAGTGCATTTTCTTAGGCGGCAAGCCACCCAAGGCTTCAGCCACCGCATGATTAGTAATCGCTAAAGCATCGGCAATGCTTTTGCCCTTAACCATCTCAGTGACCATTGAACTGGTGGCCACTGCCGCACCGCAGCCAAAGGTCTTAAATTTCACGTCTACAATTATTTCGTTTTCTATTTTTAAATACATTTTCATAACGTCCCCGCAAACAGGATTGCCTACCGTACCAACCCCGCTAGGGTTAGCAATTTCACCGACATTTCGCGGATGATTAAAATGATCCATAACTTTTTCACTATAAGGAAGCTGGTCAGGCATGCTCTTTAACAATCAATTTATGCGGCTTACCGGATTTCTTAAAATCTTTTGGGCCGCGAATTTCTTTAAAAGAAGACAGTTTGTTATTTTTTTCTAATTCCTTATAAATTAATATCCAGGCGCAATCCTGCTGATTATCCACTTCACATTTGCCTTTGCTTACTCCGCCGCAAGGGCCGTTAAGTAAACTCTTCGGGCAAAGGGTTATCGGACAGATGCCGGCAGTAGCGCCCAAAACGCATTCGGCGCACATCGAACATTTTTCAAAAAAATTGCCCTGTGCATCCATCACTGCGCCGAATAAAGTATCGCAAGCAGGCAAAGCAGTTAAATTAAAACGATTATTATCTTTAAACGACGCCACTCCTAAGCCGCAAGCCAAAATCAAAGCTACCTCTGATTGGCGCAAAATTTCGATATTTTTGGCTAATTCCGTTTTAAGCTTAGCGGCGACACAAGGCGCAGACGGAATGCATGAACCGGTAATAATCTTACCCGCAGCCTCAAGATCCCGTTGCATTTTCGCGACCTCAGATTCTCCTCCGCTCTTACAAGCCGTGGCGCACTCACCGCAACCCACTAAGAATATTTTATTATACTCTTTAAGGCTAAGCAACAACTCCTCTAAGGGCTTCTGCTGGCTGATAATCATACCAAAAATTTTAACACATTTTTATCTCTAGCTCAAGGTAAAAAGAAAAGCAGTTTATTCATTACGAAAGTACTCTTCCATGGTCTCAAAAAACTCCTTATTCTTGTTTCGTTTTTCGCCAAGAATATCTTCTAGCTCTAAATCTAACAGCGCATCTGAAAGATTAGCGCTCTGCACATCTATCAATTTTTCCAATAAACCACCTTGCTCTAAAAATCGAGAGGTTTGCGTAAACACTGCGCCGCCGCCATCCGCACTAAAACTTCTCGGAGAACGATCAATATGCGGTTTTAATAAAAATAAATTTACTTTCGCCCGAGTTGCGGCAACATAAAACAAACGGCGCTCCTCCTCAATTTGATCTTCAGATTCTAAAGATAAATAGGAAGGCAAATGCCCTTCCGCAACATAAATTAAAAATACCGTATGCCATTCCAATCCTTTAGCCGAATGTATCGTAGAAAGAGTAAGCGGACCGCCTTCTTTATCTGACCTCGCCGACTCAATGAGCATCCTCTCCGGAGGCTCTAAGGCCATGTCCACTAAAAACTGCTCCGTTGTTTTATAACGCCCGGCAATTCTTAGCAGCGAATCCAAGTCATTTAAACGCTTATTGAAATCATCATATTTAATTTTTAGCAATGGCTGATAATAACCCAGAAACCGTGCAATAATTTCAGCGGGTGTATCGCGCTGAAGATCCACTTCTTTTAATAATTCAAACAGCTTCTTAAGCTCGTCATTCTTCTGCCACATCCCCTCCAACCTCGCGGGATCTAAAATCGCCTCAATAATTTTACTTGCCGTTTTCGGTCCGATACGCGGAATTAATTCCAAAGCACGCAGCCAACTAACCTGATCGAGCATATTATAGGCGATACGCAAATAACTCACCAAATCTTTAATATGCGCTGCCTCGACAAATTTCTGTCCGCCATACTTAGAAAAGGGAATATTCCGGCTCGCCAATTCAATTTCTAAATCATTGGAATGCCACCCGGAACGGAAAAGCACGGCGATATCTTTTAGAGGTACACCTTCTTCTCTTAATTCTAAAATTTTTTCCGCCACAAAAGTAGATTGCGAGTTCTCATCAGCACAATCGATAAAAACCGGAGCTTCTCCGCCTTTCTTTTTAGTATAAAGATTTTTTTGAAATTTTTCTTTAGCTTGCGCAATAACGGCATTGGTCAAATTCAAAATCGGCTGAGTGGAGCGGTAGTTTTCTTCTAAGGCAATAACTTTAGTGCCTTTAAATATCTTGGGAAAGTCTATAATATTTTTAAAATTTGCTCCCCGAAAAGAATAAATGCTTTGAGCGTCATCGCCGACCACCATAATATTGGTATGATCAGCAGCCAAAAGACAGGCAATGTGCGCCTGGAGCTTATTTGTATCCTGATACTCATCGACCATAATATATTTATACTTGGCCCCCAGAATCGCCCGCACATCTTCATGCTTGATAAGCAGATTTTTTAAAAAAACCAGCAAATCATCGTAATCCAAAAGAGATTTTTGACGTTTATATTTATTATATTCATCGCGAATTTTTTTTATCTCTTCAGAAAACTCCATAAACTGCGGATACTCATCAAAAAGCACGCTGGAAATTTCTTCGGATTTATTTACACTTTTAGAAATTACCTCTAAAATAGCATGCTTGCGCGGAAAACGTTTTTGAGATTTATGAAAATTTAACTGATTACGAATCAAATTTACCGTGTCTTCAGCGTCGGATTGATCAAGGATGGTAAAATTATTACTAATTTCTAAAAGCTTAGCGTATTTTCTTAAAATCATGTTTGCAAAAGAATGGAAAGTGCCACCGGAAACATTCCGGCAGCGCTCATCCAACAACAGACTGCTCCGGCGCAACATCTCTTGAGCTGATCGACGCGTAAAAGTAAGCAGGAGAATCTGCTCCGGAGCTATTCCTTGCTGAACCAGATAAGCAACTCGATGCACTAAAACACGCGTCTTGCCGCTCCCTGCACCGGCAATCACCAAATGCGGACCACCAATTGACTCTACGGCTTTTCGCTGTGCGGGATTTAATTCTTGATGATAATTTATTTTTTCCATGATTTAATAATTTTTTACCAAATATATTTTAAACGCTAGGTTTTATATACGCACGATTGATCTTTTGCTGGGAAACCGGGCGATCATCGCTATCCACAGCAGTATTTTCAATTTTTTGCAATACTTCCAAGCCGGAAATAACCTCGCCAAAAATAGTATGCCGCATATTCAACCAAGGAGTCTTAGCGCAAGTAATAAAAAACTGGCTGCCATTTGTATTCGGTCCACTATTGGCCATCGCTAAAATACCTTGAGAATCAAACTTTGCTTGCGGGGTTACTTCGTCTTCAAAATTCTTGCCCCAAATCGAAGCGCCTCCCATACCCGTACCCGTAGGATCACCGCCTTGAACCATAAAACCTTTAATCACTCGATGAAAAATTAAACCATTATAATAACCTTTCTCAATTAACTTTGAAAAATTTTCACAAGCCTTCGGCGCAATCTCGTTTTTTAATTCCATTTCAATGTTTCCTTGATTCGTTTCCAAAACCACAATTGTTCCGTTCATCGCAAAAATCCCTCCATAATAAAAAGTTAAACTAAATACCAACACAACCATAAACATTGCCTGTAAATGCATTTTCTTCATTATTGCCTTATTTATTCCTACTTGTCTGTTTCTTCCAGGGTTTTTCCCAGATTCTCTTCTAGATTTTTCTCTATTGACTGTGTTTTTTGTAAAACAATCTCCTGAGGATTGCGAATTTCAAGTGCAGTAGATTCTTCGGCCACAGCCTCTTCCGGAACAATTTTCGGTGAGCTAACCTCTTCTGCCAAAGAAGCTTTTTTGTCGATTGACTGACGCAAATGCGCAATTTCCGCGGCAAAACTTTTCAATCTTTCCTGACTAGTTTCTAACTCTTTTTCTAACTTCGTGTATTCTTGGTTTAATTGATTAAATTCTGTTTTAGGAACCCACTCGCTAATCTTTTCTTTACGGCTAAACTCCGCAATCGTCGCCGCCTGCTCTTGATTTTTTTTAAGCTGACTTTCGCTTTGATGTTTTTGCAACTGCAGCTGGTCATCTTGAAGTCGACAGGTTTTTTCTTTTCCCTCTAAAGCTGATTTCATTTCTTGCAGCTGGCGAGTAAAATTTACATTTTTAGCAAACTCTTCTTGTAGTTCATTTTCTTTAACCATAAACTTTTTATTTAAATCTAAAATCTCTGTTTTAGTTTTAGCTAGCTCTGCTTCGGCTTTCTTTACCCACTCTTCTCTGCGCTTTAACTCTATTAAAAACTCTTCCTCTTTTGCTTTAATCGTCGCTAATCCCGCTGTTTCTTCTGGCGCAACAGCTTTAACCTGTTCTAGCTGACTTTCCAGCTTTACCACCTGACTTTGTAAGCGTTGAATTTTTTGCTCTTTGCCAGGATCTTGTACGGACAACGGCGGAAACTGGATTCTTGACTTAAGAACAGGTTTCGGGCTCTCAGATGTAAACACCCCGAAAATAGCATAAATAACCATGCCTACGCCTAAAACCGCCAGGATCAGCATTGCCGTCATCATTTTAACTTATCCTTTTTTGCATGTAATTTTTCTAAACGTTCTTTAATCTTAGCTTCATGACCAATATCCGTAGGCTCATAATAGCACACTTTTTTACGCGTATACTTTTGTTTCACAAAATGTTCAGGATAATCATGGGCATATTTATACCCTAAACCATGCTTTAATTTTTCCGCGCCGCTATAATGCGCATCTTTTAAATCATCCGGGACTTCTTGCACTTTATTTTCCTTAATGTCTTGCATGGCTTTTTCCACCGCCAAATAACTGGCGTTGGATTTGGGGGCGCAAGTAACATAAATCACCGCTTGGGCCAAAGGAATCCTGGCTTCCGGCATGCCTACAAACTCAGAAATTTGTAAAGCCGCATTGGCTAAAACTAAAGCCAGAGGATCGGCATTGCCTACATCTTCCGCCGCTAAAATACAAACCCGCCGCGCAATAAATCGCGGATCTTCCCCGGCAGAGAGCATCTTAGCCATCCAATAAATTGCCGCATCCGGATCAGTTCCGCGCATAGATTTAATAAAAGCCGAAGCAGTATCATAATGACCGTCGCCGTCCCGATCATAAACCACTGCTTTTTTTTGGATAGACTCTTGGGCAATCTCTAAATCAAAATTAATATAACCGTCTTTAGCTGCCGGAGTAGTTAAAACTCCCAGCTCTAAAGCCGACAAAGCTCGCCGCGCGTCGCCTTCACAGCTTTTCGCCAAAAAATTAAGCGCGTTTTTATCAAGCTTAACTTTAAAATTACCTAAACCTTTTTCTTTATCCTTTAAGGCATAATTAATTATATTAACTAAATCCACGCTCTCCAGCGCCTTTAGCTCGCAAACAATCGATCGAGAAAGTAAAGCCGCAGTAAGTGCAAAATACGGGTTGTGCACGGTTGCGCCGATTAAAACCAAGCGCCCCTCCTCTACATCCGGCAAAAGCACGTCCTGTTGCGCTTTATTAAAACGGTGAATTTCATCAATAAATAGAATGGTCTTCTTTTTCCCCTCTCTTGTTCTTTGCTTAGAGACAGAAATAATCTTTCTTAATTCTTCAACATTAGAAATAGTGGCATTAATTGCTATATAATTTGCCTGGGTAATACTAGCAATACACCAGGCTAAAGAAGTTTTGCCGGTTCCCGGAGGGCCAAACAAAATAAGCGACGTTAATCGATCAGCTTCGATCGCGCGACGTAATAATTTATTTTTACCGATTATCTGATCCTGGCCAAGCAATTGGTCAAGCGTAGTTGGCCGCATGCGTACGGCTAAGGGAAGATTTTTATCAGGAATTTTAACCTCTGAAACAAATAAATCCATAAATTATCTATTTAATAAAAAATCCGTATCGATAAATCGTCGATCATAAAAATTGCCGGGTTAACCTTGCTGTTCACCTAATAAAATGCTTGGTCAAAAAAAATCCCCGCACAAGTGCCGTTGGACTGATAGTCTGAACCGATTTGGCTTCAGGTGGGTACCCTATCTTTGGACACACGTGCCTAAAGAATAATGGGGTTCCCGTGAAAATAGTGTTGGTTCAACAATTATCAAATTTCCAACGTGCACCGCAGGGATATCTCTAAAGAACTATTCGATTCTAAGAAAGTATAACACATGCTTAAACCCAAATCAATCCTAACGCGGTTTTATGCCAAATTTCTCTTCTAATAAAGCGCAAATAAAATTATGCTTTGGCGCCAGCTCTTCTTCGGTAAGCGTGCGATCCGCGGCACGATAAACACATGAGATAGTCAGACCCCTGAATCCAGCCGGTATTTGTTTGCCTTGATAATAATCTACAACTTTTGCCAAATAAAGCAGTGGCAGCCCCTGCTCCTCAATTGCTCGAATCAAATCCTTCACCGAGACATCTTCTTGCACTATAAAACTTATGTCTCGAGTAATTGCCGGATACCTCGAAATCTCTAAAAACTTCTTTTGTACATCGATAAATGCAAATACTTTATCTAAACTTATCTGCGCTAAAATAACCTGTTTATTTTTAATATCAAAAGCAGCTAAAACATGATTGCTTAAATCCAGCATGGTCCCTACTTCTTGCTGCCCCACAACCACGCTAATCTGCCCGACTCCCTTGTTCTTAAAATCATACCCCGGTATTCCCAGCTTATTAAATAACCTTTCTAAAATGCCTTTTAAATGTAAGAGGGTGACCTCCTCTTTAATTAAGCCCTGCTGAACCAAAGATGATTTGGCCCCGCATAAAGCTATGCCCAGAGATAGCTCCTCATGCGTAACCTGGCGATTACTTAAAAAGATATTCGCTACTTCAAAAATATTTACATACTCCTGCTGCTGATTTAAATTATAAGCCAGGCAACGAACCAAGCTGGGTAGAAGCGTAGGACGCAAAATTTCCTGCTCTTTGCTCAAAGGATTTAAAATTTCAATTAATCCTGAGGGGTTGCTAATTTCGAATCTTGCTAATAATTGGCGATCAACCAAGCTGTAGGTGATTGCTTCATTCAGGCCCAAGCTCGATAAAATATTTTTTATTTCAAAAACAACGTCCTGTTTATCCAAAACCTTCCGGCTGGGTTTTACCGCCGGGAGGGTTTGAGGAATTTCTCCGTAACCATAAATACGCGCTATCTCTTCGACTAAATCTATTGACGATTTAATATCTTGCCGAAAAGTTGGGCTCTTCACTAATAAAATATGTTTTGTTTGTATTTTATAAATAAAACCTAACCTGCTTAAAATTTGCTTAATCTGCAACGTGGTTATCTTTGTCCCCAACACTCTATTTACATACGTAACATCTAATTTAACCGACGCAGAGAGAGGCTTAGATGCGCCTAGGCTTTTTTTACCACTAGGTTTTCCATGCGCCAGCTCGCAAATTAATTTCTGAGCCATTAAAGAGGCGTTCTTTGCATTCTCTAAATCTACCCCTCTTTCGAATCGATATGCTGATTCAGACTGCAAACCTAATTTTTGCCGGCCCCGACGCACTAATACAGGATTAAACACTGCCGATTCCAACGCAATATTTCGTGTGCCAAATGTAACCTCTGTATCTTTCCCCCCCATAACTCCGGCTATCGCTACGGGCCTGTCCCTATCCGCAATCACTAAAATTTCCGGAGACAATAACTTTTGCTGATTATCAATCGTCGTAATCTTTTCCAGCGCCTTAGCTCGACGCACAATCAACGTTGCCAAATTTAACTTATCCAAATCAAAGGCATGCAGCGGATGGCCCAGTGCAAACAGACAATAATTAGTGATGTCCACAACATTGTTCACGCTACGGCACCCAAGAAGCTCTAGCCTCTTTTTCAACCAGCTCGGCGAAGGGCCTACTTTTACATCACGGATTACCCGCAGGCTATAGAAAGAGCATCCCTGTTGATCGAGAATTGAAATTCTAGCCGGTAAAATATCCTGTGTCGCTATTTTTGGCTCCTGAATATCGGCTATTTTAAGTTTTGCTTTAGTAATCGCCGCCACTTCCCGCGCAACCCCTAAAACACTTAACCAATCCGGACGATTGGAAGTAATCTCAATTTCAAAAATAAAATCACCTTGAGCTTCTTCTAAAGAAACCACCTCTAATCCGGCCATAGTTAATTCTTTAGCCAAAACCTCAGGTGAAATTTTAATATTTAAAAAATCTTTTAACCAATTATAAGTAACTTTCACCTCGCTACAACCTCCTCTAAACCGCGATTACCATACCCCTAATCGGACAAGTGATTTTAAAATTGTTTTAAAAATCTTAAATCATTCTCAAAAAACAGCCGGATATCGTTAATTCCGTATTTTAACATCGCAATCCTCTCAACCCCCATACCAAACGCAAAACCCGTATATTTATTAGGAGCATACCCCACATGCTTAAAAACATTCGGATGGATCATCCCGGCACCTAAAATCTCCAACCAGCCTTTTTTACCACAGACCGAACATCCCTTGCCTTTACAAATAATACAAGAGATATCCACCTCAACGGACGGCTCGGTAAAAGGAAAAAAATGCGGCCTAAAACGCATCTTAATATCCTGCCCAAAAACACTTTGCGCAAAAAGTTCCAAAATTCCCTTTAAATCGGAAAACCTGACCTGCTCATCAACTAAGAATCCTTCAATCTGATGAAACATAAACAAGTGGCTGGCATCTACTGCATCCGGCCGGTATACTCTACCCGGCACAACGCTCGCCAAGGGGGGCTTCTGCGTTTTCATCACGCGCACCTGAACCGGAGAAGTATGACTACGCAAAAGTAACTTAGAATAATCTTTTAAATAAAACGTGTCAAAGGCGTCGCGCGAAGGATGCTCCAGCGGAATATTTAAGCCCGTAAAATTATTATATTCTGTTTCAATTTCAGGACCCTGAACCACGGAAAACCCCATGCGCGTAAATATGCTGCAGATCTCATTAATAATCTGAGTAATCGGATGAATATGTCCGAGTTCCTGAGCAATCCCGGGCATTCCCAAATCTAAATTATTTTTCTTTAAAACACTACTTTGAGGTTTTAATGTTTTTTCTTTTTCGGTAAGTAACTCCAATAATTTATTTTTCAAAGCATTAACCTGCTTGCCCACCGTGCCGCGCTGCTCAACGGCGAGTCCGGAAATAGCACTCGTCAATTCGGCAACTAAGCCTTTGCGGCCTAAATATTTAACCCGCACCTCTTCTAAAGCAGCAACAGAAGTAGTTTTAGCTAAATCCTCTTCGATTTGTGTTTGAATAACATCAATATCCATATCAAAAACAACGCTCCTAATAAAATAAGGCTTAAATTTAATTTATCCGAGTTTAAATTCTCATTAACTATTCTTCCGTCAATAATTTTAACTAAAGCACGCGCGTGAATATCTAAATCTCCGCCATGCTCGAGGCAGGTTCGATGGAATATGCCGATAACTTCTAAGCGATCTCCCCGAAATTTATAATTCCCCGTAAATTTAATTTCCTTTGCCATTGCCGCAGTTATCCAGCAACCCAAAGCATTCTGGCCATCGTTGATATTCACCCAGGCAAACTCTTGGCGCAACATTACATCCCCGATGACTTCACCGGAATAAGCAATTAACTTACCGTCATATTCTTTAGCATTATTGATTAACTCGCTACTGCTTAAGCTTTGCGAAAAAACGGCTCTTTGTCCCAATGGATTAAGAATTAAGAATAAAATGACCGCGGTTAATTTAAACTTTTTTTTCATTTTCCTTTAATACTCGCAAATAAAAAACCTACAATAGTAAATACGGACATAAATTCTAACCGACCCGCCCACATCTGCAAGATATAGGTGACTTTTAGCGCAACCGGCATGGCAATATTAGTAATCCCGCAAGATAATCCGACATTGGCGGCGGCAGAGGTAGACTCAAACAGCGCCCCGATAAAAGGATAGCCATAAAACATCCCGATTATCGCACCTATTCCATATAAAATTATGTACGCCAAAGTAATGGTCAAAGCGCCCCTTACCAACTTATCCTCTAAAAATACTTCCTTAATATGATGAAATTTCTCAATGACAATTGCCCTTTCCGGCATAATAATCCTTTTAAGGTCCTCTTTAAGTCCTTTAAAAATAATACCAATACGCAACATCTTAATTGCCCCAGTGGTCGAACAGACTGCTCCGCCCAAAGCCATCGCTAAAATTACTCCTACCAACGCCAACTGATTCCAATCCGTCGCAAACTGTTGGGCATAAATAGTCTGAAAACCCGTCCCGGTATGACCGGAAATAAGCTGATAAAATCCTTTACGAAAGAGCACAGTTGCCGCCGGATAAATCCCCGTTTGTGCTAAACCCACCGCGACAATCGAAAAAGTAGTAATAATCGTAACCAGCAAGGTTCGCGTTTCTATGTTTTTAATTAATTCCTTGCGGTTCCCCATCCATAAATGATAATGCAATTTAAAGTTAAGCGCCCCTAAAATCATAATAATAATCGTGATGACCTCATAGGCAAAACTGTGATAATAAAGTATATTTTGCGACTGCGGGCTGAATCCTCCAGTATCAAAAGCCGCCATAAAATTACAAGCGCCGTGAAAAAAAGCGTTCAGCGGTTTCATTCCATTAAGCAGTCCAGTTATTCCTAAAGCAAGGGTGCCCAAAACCAAATAAACGATGCTAACCACCCAAATAAACCGAGAGGTATTGATAACATTCGGCATAATCTTTTCATCCCGGGCTTCACCGACATACATTTTAAACGCTCCCGAAAACCCGCGCACAAAGAAAGAAAGCGCAATAACGATAATTCCCTGTCCTCCTAAAAACATAATCAAATGACGCCAAAGATTGTGCGCATAAGAAAGATGATCCAGGTCCTGAACCAAAGCCAATCCGGTAGTAGCAAACCCGCTCATCGCGTCAAAACAAGCATCTAAAAAAGATTTCCAATGACCGCTCAAATACAACGGAATCGCTCCTAAAATCATCGCTACTAACCAAGATAAGCTGACGACAATCATCCCCTGCATCCAATTCAAATCTTTATCTGTCTGGCAGATTTTCATTAGCAATAATCCTAATAAAACCGCTATCTCAATACTAATGAAAAAATCCAAAGCAGGATTGATTTCGCCAGAACACAAAGCAAACAAAATGGGGATAACCATAGTAATGGCTAACCCCAGAATTATTTTACTCAGATAAAAACCAATAATCTTTAAGTCTTCCAGGCGAGGTTTAAGAATCATAGCTTAAAATATATTGCCCAGCAAATTAAAAACACGATCAACATAATAAAAAAAACGTAAAAGATTTCTGCAGCTATCCCGAAGACAATATTTAAGGCAGGTTTAAATCTCATATCTTTAAAGCTTTCCGGCTAAAAGACTCAAGAGTTGCGGTTCGTTGCCAATCAAAGTAAGCGCAATAACATCATCACCGGTTTTAAGCACCGTATCCCCCTTGGGAAGAATAACCTCTTCTCCCCGCACAATCGAAACCAACACCGCATCTTTAGGCAAAGCGATATCTTTTATTTGCTGGTTGATCACCGGGGCATCATTCGGAAGGTCTACGCGCACAATTGCCAGCTTCCCGCGCTTAAAACTCATTAAATTTACAAAATCCGAGAAAGAAACTTCTTCTTCAATAATTTTAGCGATGATTTTAGTAGAATCAACCGGCACATCAATACCCAGCTCATTAAAAGTATGCTCATTGTCGGGATTGTTTACACGGCCTACGGTACGTTGTAAATTAAATTTCTCCTTGGCCAGCTGGCAGATAATTAAATTATCTTCATCATCACCGGTCACGGCAGCTAAAACATCCGCCCGAGCAATCCCCGCTTCTTCTAATATTTTCGGATCACAGGCGTCGCCATTAACGACTAACGCATCCAGCTCTTTAGCGAGCTCTTCGCAAATCTGGCGGTCTTTATCAATAACGCTTACCGTGTGCTTACCCTGACAAAGTCTTTTCGCTAAAAAATAACCTACCTTGCCTGCTCCAACAATTAAAATATACATCCGGTTACCTGCCCCCAATTTTTCCCGCTACAAAATAATCCATAACGGGATACATTTTTATTTTTCCCCTAAACTAAACTTTTCCCTAACCGCGCGAAGGCTGGAAACTTTAACCACTCCCATCAAAATGTCTTTATTTTTTAAAACAGTTTCAGCTTCTGGGATAACCACTGCCTGCATTCTACGCAAAGCAACCACCATAAAATCTCCCGGAATATTTATATCCTGAATAGTTTTGCCGATCAAATCATTTTTAACTTCAATTTCAATGACTCCCAAGTCTTTAGATTCAATTAGATAACTAGAAAATCTACTCTCGATGATTTTGTCTCGCAACATCGCAGAAAAAAGCATCGTGCCGCTAATAATATCTAAGCCCAGAGCCGCGTAAATATGTGCGCGCTGCGGATCATAAACTCGGGCAAAAACCTTAGGCACAGAAAAAATCTTTTTGGCCACCTGAGCGCTGATTAAATTGGTATTATCCCCGTCAGTTACAGCGCAAAAAGCATCCGCTTTTTCAATGCCAACCTGTTTTAAAAGAGCCAAATCGAAACCATTCCCCAGCATAGTCAGGCCATTAAAAGTATCACCCAGCCGCTTAAATGCCTCTTGCTTTTTATCAATGACAACCACATCATGGCCTTCACCGGATAAAAGCTTGGCGAGCTCCGTTCCCACTCTTCCGCAACCGACAATAATTACATACATAATCTCTCCGACACAAAAGCCCTTAATTCTGTATAAAAGTCGTAAATTTTAAATTTGCCGCTTAGCGTTTGTTTATTCTTTAGTTTTTTCAACTAGTTTTTTAAAAGCGTTGCTATCTCTTACCGCTAAATCCGCCAAAACCTTGCGATCTAAAGAAATCTTGGATTTCTTAAGCCCATTCATAAATACGCTATAAGAAATTCCTAGCTCTCGACAAGCAGCGTTAATCCGCGCGATCCAAAGACTGCGAAATTCACGCTTTTTATTATGACGATCCCGGTAAGCATATCTCAGCGCGTGCACCAGTACTCTTTTAGCCTGCTGATATTGTTTGCTGCGATCACCCCAGAACCCCTTAGCCTGCTTTAGAACTTTCTTTTTTCTTTTACGTGTTGCGACACTATGTTTAGCTTTTGCCATAATTATTCTCCTTGCTTATAAGGGTACATCCGCGCAAATTCTAATCAGCGCGGGGTGTTTAAAAAATTACATATTCCGTCTACCCATAAGGTAGCATAGACTTGATGAACCTTACTTCTTTTTTGCCCGCTAACGTCCTACGCTTCCTCAAATTTCTTATTTTCTTTGTTCTCTTAGATGAAGCTAAGTGGCTTTTCCCGCCCGGCGAATACTTAACCTTGCCTTTTTTAGTAATTCTAAAACGTTTCGCTACCCCGCGTTTTGTTTTTAATTTTGGCATTTCTCTCCTTATCTAGCTGGACAACATGCGCGCAATTTTCGCCACCGGGCAAATACTGGCGCAATTCAAATAGTCACCGGTTATCTTTTTAACACCGGACGGCTTATTATATCTTACTTTGGAGCAATTACAAAGGACATAATCCTGCCTTCTAAAGAAGGCGTTTTTTCTACCTGCCCGTCATTCTGCGTATCCAAAATAAATTTATCTAAAACCTTTCTTCCTAAATCTAAATGTTCCATCTGTCGACCACGGAAGAAAAGGTTAACCTTAACTTTATCTTTTTTCTTTAAAAAACTTATTACCTGCTTAACCTTAGTTTCAAAATCATGTTCATCGATATTGGGCTTAAGCCGAATTTCTTTAAGCCGTCCCTGTTTTTGATGTTTTTTCGCTTCCCGCTCTTTTTTTTCTAAATCATATTTAAATTTACTGTACTCAATAATCCGGCAAACCGGCGGCGTTGCTGCCGGAGCAACCTCTACGAGATCTAAATCCTGCTGATTAGCGATTTCTAAAGCCCTTTGCACAGACATTACTCCCAACTGACTTTCATCATGACCGATAACTCGAACTTGCGGCGAACTAATTCTGTCGTTAATACGCGTAAACTTTTTTATAGCTTCCTCCTTTTTTATCCGGGAAAATCCTTGCCAACTTAGGCGAACAGGGATCGTCCTTTTTTACTTATGTTGCTGAATCTGGTTAATTAAATTGTCCACAAACTCCTGTAAAACAACTGCCCCTTGATCTCCTTTGCCTTTTTTACGCACGCTCACCGTGCCCTGCTTGGCTTCACGCTCACCCAAAATTAAACAATAAGGAATCTTATTAACCTCAGCATTGCGAATCTTTTTATCTAAAGTATCATTACGTAAATCCATCTCCACACGGATATTTTGATTTTCTAAAACGTTATTTACTTCTTGTGCGTAAGCGCTCACTGTTTCTTTAATCGGAATTATCAAAACCTGTGTGGGACTTAGCCATAAGGGAAGTTCTCCCTTGTAATGTTCAATCAAAGCTCCGATAAAACGCTCTAAGCTGCCCAATAAAACTCGATGCAACATAATCGGCTGTTGTTCTTTGCCCGCATCATCAATATAGGCCAACTTAAACCTTTTGGGAAGAGCAAAGTCGCATTGAATAGTCGCGCACTGCCAGGACCTTTTCAATGCATCTTTTAATTTTATATCAATCTTCGGACCATAAAATGCCCCATCGCCGACATTAACATCATAGGTTAAATTTTTCTCTTTTAACACATCTTCCAACGCCGCAGTTGCTCTCTGCCAATCTTCCTCTGAACCGATGTATTTTTCTGGCCGCGTGCTCAATTCTATACCCAACTGATCAAACCCGAAAACCTTCATCGTATCAAATACAAAATCAATGATCTTTTTAATCTCATCGCGCAGCTGCTCCGGCAAACAGAAGATATGTGCGTCATCCTGAGTAAAACCACGCACGCGTAAAAGCCCATGTAAAACACCGGCTTTTTCACGACGATAAACTGTACCTAGTTCGAATAAACGCACAGGTAAATCTTTATAACTTCTAGTTTTAGACTTATAAATCAAAATGTGTCCCGGACAATTCATCGGCTTTAAAATAAATTCATTGCCTTCTTTATCCGTAGAGGCCAATGCAAACATGTTTTCTTTGTAATAATCATAGTGCCCGCTGGTTTTCCAAAGCGCAACATCCATAATATGCGGAGTAATCACCATTTCGTAACCGCGTTTTAAGTGTTCTTTTTTTTCGTAATCCTCAATCAGCGTGCGTAAAAGCGCTCCCTTAGGATGATAAAAAACCAGCCCCGCTCCCGCCTCCTCATGATAAATATCAAAGAGCCCTAAACTTACACCAAGCTTTCGATGATCGCGCAGCTTAACTTCATCTAGATTTTTTAAATGTTCGTCTAATTCTTTTTGAGCATTAAAACAGGTCCCATAAATTCTTTGCAACATCGGATTAGTTTCAATCCCATGCCAATACGCCCCCGCTACCGATAATAATTTGAAGGCTTTTATTTCACCGGTTGATTTTATATGCGGCCCGCGGCAAAGATCTAAAAAACTTTTTCCAGTTTTATAAATAGAAACTGTTTGATTCGGCAAAGCTTGAATAAGCTCAACCTTATAGTTTTCATTTAACTTCTTGAATAACTCTACCGCTCTTGTTTTATCTGTCTCTTCGTACAAAAATGGCTCGTCTCGGCTGATAATTGTTTGCATTTTTTCTTCAATAGCCAACAAGTCTGCGTCCGTAAACGCAATCGCTTTATCAAAATCATAATAAAAACCATCCTCAATCGCCGGGCCAATGGCTAATTTTGTATCCGGCCAGATCTCTTTAACCGCTTGAGCTAAAATATGCGCACAACTATGCCGTAACGTATCTAGATCCATATTAGTCATTCACAAATATATTATCTGCAAGCAGTCCCATTTTTTGTAATTTCTGAAAAAATAAAGGATAGTACCGGATCGAAGATTTTAATGCTCCGATTACCTTGCCGCTTTCGTCGTATTTATCGAGCTTAAATGTAAATAAATCATTTAATATAATTTCAGCTTTATCTAGGCCCCTAATTTCGGTAATATAAGTTATTCTACGGCTTCCGTCACGCATACGCTCCTGATGCACGATTAAGTTAAGCGTAGAGGCAATCATTTTTCTAACATCCTCCAACGGCAGACGGATACCGGACATCAACACCATTGTCTCAATGCGCGCAATAACGTCTCTGGGTGAATTACCGTGCACAACACCCACTGTACCGCTATGACCGGTAGCCATTGCCTGAATCATATCGATCGCTTCTTCGCCGCGCACCTCTCCCACAACCAATCTATCCGGAGCCATACGCAAAGCATTACGAATCAGCTCTCTCAAACCGACGCCACCTTTACCGTTTATATCCGGAGTACGCGTTTCCAAAGAAACTAAATTTTCTCTTTCAATGTGCAATTCTGCGGCATCTTCTATAGTAATCACCCTTTGCTCTTCGGCGAAATAATGCGACAATACCTGCAGGGTTGTGGTTTTGCCGACTGCCGTGCCCCCCGAAAAGATAATATTTACCTTTCCCTTAACACAAGCAATTAAAAAATCTGCCGCTTTTTGTGACAACGTGCCGGTTTTTACTAAATCATCTAAACTATTTATCTCTTTAGAAAATTTTCTAAATGTTACCGCGACCCCAAAACGAGCCAACGGCGGAATAATCGCATTAATTCGCGTACCGTCTTCTAAACAAACATCTGCATAAGGAACATCCGACGCAATCCGTTTGCCTGCGGCAAGATAAATTTTTTCAATAAGCTTGTATACTTCATCGTCGCTAGCAAAATGCACATCAGTAATTATTTTCTTGCCGTTTCTTTCGATAAAAACTTTTTGACAACCATTGATCATAATTTCTGAGACCGCCGGGTCATCTAACAGTTTTTGAATCGGACCTAAATCAAGTTTTTCTGCCATATTACTCCTTTTAATTAATGGGCCCAAGAGGACTTGAACCTCTGACCTTTGCGATGTCAACGCAACGCTCTAACCAACTGAGCTATGAGCCCGAGCACAATAATCCGTAAACTAACAAGGCTTAAAAACGCACGTACCAAAATTTTAGTACGCTTGCGAATTAAAGCCTAAATTAACTGGGCAAGGAGGGAGTCGGACCCTCACGACCTTACAGCCAAAGGATTTTAAGTCCTTCGTGTATGCCATTCCACCACTTGCCCTTAAATTTTTACCGTTCAGCCGGCACGAATTTAGGCGACGAGCGGAATTGAACCGCTGAATAGTTGTTTTGCAGACAACTGCCTTACCACTTGGCTACGTCGCCAAAAACTACAATAATTTTTTAACCTCTTTTACAATCTGATCGGTCTCTGCTAAACAACCTACCCCCACCTGGCCACAAGCAAGCCGGCCCCGAGAAGGAACGATAAATTTATAACCACAGCTTTTTAATTTTGCAATATTGCTTTGTGTTATTTTATTTTGGTACATATTCTCATTCATCGCCGGAGCGATTAAAACCTTAGCTTTGCTTGCGCAAACCGTACAACTCAAAAGATCGTCGCAAATACCCGCCGAAAGTTTAGCAATTATATTCGCGGTAGCCGGAGCGATTAAAATAATGTCAGCTTTTTGCGCTAAAGAAATATGTTCGATATTCCAATCATCCAGCGCATCGAAAATTCCTCCGGGATGAACTCGATGACCACTTAAGCTCTGAAAAACAATCGGCTTAATCAGCTCTTGCGCTTCTTTAGTCATCACCACATGCACCGCCCAACCACATTCTCTAAGCCTACGAATCAAGCCACAAGACTTATAAATCGCAATGCTCGCCGTTACTCCTAAAATGATATTGATCTCTTTATTTTTCATCACTCTTTCGCTTTAATTTTCCTCGCCTCAATCCTACCCGCCTCAATTTCATGCAAGGCGACGGTGGAAGGTTTTACCGAAAGGTCATCCGCCACCAATTTTGGCTGACCCTCAGCAATCTCTAAAGCCCGCTTAGAAGCTAAAATTACTAATTTGTAAATTGACCCCATGCTCTTGTCTAAAAGTTTCTCTCTTCCCTGGTAACCCATCTTTTACCCCCAATGTAATGTGTCAAACGCTGCTTTCCTGCAAAAAAATATTTTTTAATTCTTTAAGTGCCACCGTCAAATTTTGATTCAAAATACAGTAGTCAAATTTCCCAACAGCCTGAATTTCGCTTTTTGCAAGCAACATGCGCTGTTTTATTTCCTGCGGATTGGTTTGATGACAACGATTTTGAATCCTCTTCTTAAGTACGCTTAACGAAGGCGGCAACACAAAAACTGTTATAGTGTTACTTGGATATATTTTTTTAAGAATTCCGGCGCCCTTAAGATCTAAACACAAACCAACGTTCATCGAACTCTTAAGTTGTTTCTCTAGCGGCCCCTTAGGCGTTCCGTAATAATAGCCCAAATACTTGGTCCATTCAAGAATTTTCTTCGCTTTTAACAAACGCTTAAATTCCGCTAATGTAACAAAAAAATACTCCTTGGCCTCTTTTTCTGTCGAACGCTTTGGCCGCGTAGTAATTGAGCAGGATTTTACCAGCAATTTCCCGATTTTTTTATCTTGAACCAAGCTTGTCAAAAGGGTGGTTTTTCCTGAGCCTGACGGCCCACTAATTACAAAAATTTTCCCTTGGCCTTGGCTGACGAAAGCCAAACCGTTATTTTTACGCTTAAACTTTTTTTGTCTTTTTGCGATTTTCACTACTCGATATTCTGCACTTGTTCACGAATCTTCTCGATCTGGCTTTTCATTTCTACCGCACGACCAGAAATAATCAGATCGAACGACTTCGCCGCCAGAGTGTTGGCCTCCCGCTGCATCTCCTGGGAAATAAAATCCAACTCTTTGCCCACCGGCCCACCCTGAATAATCTTATGCTGTAAATTATTAATATGAAAATACAAGCGGTCTGTCTCTTCGGTAACATCCGCGCCTTTTAAAAAAGCCACGCGTTCCTCATCGGCCTGAATCTTTTTTAGTTTATTTTTTACCGCCACTCCAAAACGATGCTTAATAAAAACTAGGTCTTTCTTCAATAAGGCGCTTCGTTTATTTAATAAACCCGACAAGGCTTTGCCCTCTTTCCTGCGTGCCTCTAACAAGCTCGTAAGCGCCTGCAAAAAAACAGGTTTAAGCTTCTCCCAGATATGTATACCCAGCGGATTATCCTCCTTAAGTGATAAAATACCCGGCAGTCGAATTAGCGAGTCCAAAGTCAAACCATCTTTAATTTTAAATTCTTTTTTCACACTATTTAATTCACTTAAATAATTTTTTAACAACTTACGATTGACAAAAATGCCCTGGTTCGGTTGACCTTTTATATTTATCGCACAATAAATCCTGCCCCTTTTAATTTTACTTTCGATTTCTTTTTTTAATTTATCCTCTAAAGAAAGCAGCCCATCCGGTAAATTAAAAACCGTTTCAGAAAATTTATGATTCGTGCATTTTAACTCCACGCTAATCCGACCGATTGAACCAACTTCGGACTCATAGCTACCAAAACCCGTCATGCTATTAATAATTTTCTTCATCATTTAGCCCAAACCTTGCCCGGAACCAATTTTGGCAATTCATCTTTAGTCGCATATAGATCAACGATAATTTCCTCGGGAGAAAACCAGAGCTTAATCTCTCTTTCTGCTTCAGAATCATTAGAGGAAACATGCACTACGTTTTCGTAAACACCATTGGTAGTAATCCGACCGTATGAACCCCTGATTGAAGTTGATTCCGCTTCCTCGGGATTAGTCGCTCCCGCTAAATCGCGACATTTAGTTATCGCATCGTTGCCCCAATAAACCAAAGCCATAACTTTTTTACGATCATGCAAATCTCCCTGCAAATATTGAATAATCTCGCCAAAAAAAGGTTTGTCTTTTAAATGCTTATAATGCTCCTCAGCTAACGCCTTAGATACGCGCACCATTTTTGCGGCGACAATTTCAAGCTTCGATTCAGATAGGCGCGTAAGAATGTTTCCGGTAAGCGATTTCTTTAACCCGTCGGGTTTAATCAAAATTAACACTGCCTGGCCCATTATTTATGTCCTCCCCTAATTACTTTAACAATGCGCTCTAAATCCTCTTCCGAATAAAATTCAATATTAATGTGTCCGCGCTTTTTCCTTTTACTAATACGCACCTTAGTCGCTAAAGCATGCTGCAATTGCTCCTCTAAAATCGCTACGAGCGGCTCTCTTTGTCCTGAGCCGACTCTGCGTTTTAGCCCTTTCGGCCGAATACTCTTAATTAAATTTTCTAATTCACGTACAGAAAGTCCCTTAACAATAATATCCTGCGCTAATCTACGCTGCTGATTGGCATCCTCAACTTCCAGCAAAGTACGGCCATGGGCAAAACTGATCCGGCCTTTTTTCATCTCTTGTTGAATTTCATGCGGGAGCTTAAGTAAGCGCAAAGTATTTGTGATGGTCACTCTGGACTTCCCCAGAACTTCACTAATTTTGTCCTGAGTAACTTGAAACTTATCCATCAGATGCTGATAAGCATGCGCTTCTTCAATGGGATTCAAGCCCTCTCTTTGAATGTTTTCAATTAGCGCTAATTCTAAAGAGTCTTGATCGGAAACATTGCGTACTATTATTGGTATCTCTTTGAGCCCCAATGATATAGATGCACGAAGTCTTCGCTCTCCAGCAATAAGCTCATAATTGTCCCCTTTACGTCTAACTAAAAGCGGCTGGATAACCCCTTTTTCTCTAATAGACTGCGCTAATTCTTCAATACTCGTTGCATCAAAATCTTCGCGTGGTTGAAAAGGATTTGGTTTAATCTGTTCAGATTGGACATAAATAATTTCTTCCTTGTGGTCGCTAGTTGTTAAAATCTTATCCGGTATCAACGCCCCAAGGCCTTTTCCTAATGCTTTTCTTTCCATTAATTCTCCTTATCTACCTAGATAACACCCACGCAATACCAATCAGCGCTATCGACGCAATTTTAATATGCGCCAGGTCATTCACTTAACGCGAATTATCTTAGGAAACTTTAGAATCTAAATTAATCCCTAATCCTAAAATTTCACTACATAGCTCTGCATATTTCTGCGCCCCAAGCGAACCGGCATCATATAAAACAATGGGTTTGCCAAAACTTGGAGCTTCGGTTAACCTGATATTGCGCGGTATAACGGTATTATAAACTTTATCTTTAAAATGATTTCGTGCTTCCTGAATAACCTCTTTAGTGAGATTAGTTCGAAAGTCCGCCATAGTCAAAAGCACCCCCTCAATAGACAAAGAAGGATTAAGATTTTCCTTCACAAGCTTAACAGTATTATGTAGTTGCGTCAATCCTTCTAACGCATAGTATTCGCATTGCACCGGGATAATTACCGAATCAGCAGCACATAAACCATTAATGGTTAATAACCCCAAAGAGGGTGGAGAATCAATAATCAGATAATCAAAATTGTCTTTTTCAGATTGTAAGGCTCTCTTTAATCTATACTCTCGACCCAGAGCTCCAACTAACTCTACCTCCGCTCCAGTCAGATCTAGATTAGAAGGAGCGAGCATAAGATTATCAATCGCGGTTTTTTGTAAAATATCAACAAGCTTTTCTTCTTCAAGTAAAATATGGTAAGTACTTTTTCGAATATCATGTTTATTTACTCCAATACCGCTAGTGGCATTAGCCTGAGGGTCTAAGTCTATAAGCATAACCTTCTTGCCAGCCATCGCCAAGTAAGCCGCAAGGTTAATGGAAGTAGTGGTCTTACCTACCCCACCTTTTTGATTACAAATCGCAATTATTTTACCCATTGATATTGTTCCAGTTACAAATTGTTCCCCGGGGAACATCCCGGTTCTTTATACCAATGCTTCCATCTAGAATGTTCCACGCGGAACATTCTAAGCTTAGCAAGCTTATTATCCTAAAATCTAACGGTTTGTCAAGCAGTTAATTTACTTTCAATCACACTAACGCGCACTTTCGCCGGTTTAGCCCCAGCCATGCCGAAAAGTCCCTTTTTCTCCTCAGACAAACTCTCTATTTTTACGCGATTACGCGGGAGCTTTAGTTCTTTTAAGGCTTTTTCCACTGCCTCTTCAACCGTCTTCCCTTCAACCTCAATATAATTTACTTTTCTCATTTTTGCCGATTAATACGAAATTGATAACCCAGCATCAATAAACTGTTGACAAACCAATAAAGCACCAATCCCGATGGCATTTGGTAAAAAATTACCCCGAACATAATCGGCATAATAATCGACATCAACTTTTGTTGTTGCGCAGCTTCACCGCTAGCTTTTACCGCAGAGATTTTCTGTTGAACAAACATGCCGATTGCCATTAAAATTGGCAATATGTTTACCTGGTTACCTATCAGCGGGATTGAATTTTTAAAAACAAAAATTTGATCCGGTGCAGAAAGATCCTTAATCCACAAGAAGTGCGCTCCTCTTAAAGCAACCGAACGAATTAAAGCTTGATAAAGAGCAAAAAATATCGGCATCTGCAATAAAAGCGGCAAGCAACCTCCGAGAGGGTTAACCTTATGCTGTTTATATAGTTCCATTATTTCTTTATTTAATTTTTGCGGATTATCCTTAAGTTCTTTACGTAGAGTTTCAATTTTCGGTTGTAGGAGCTGCATTTCTTTCATGGAACGCATCTGCTTAATCGAAAGAGGGAAAAGCAGAAAATATACCGCAATGCTCAAAACAATAATTGCTAAGCCCCAGTTATGTACAATACTATAAAAGAAACCTAATAGTTGTAAAAGTAATTGCGCTATAAAATCAATAAAATCAAAAGAACCGTAACGAATAATTGATGTCCATTCTGGTTTTATATTATCAATTATCTTTAAATCCTGCGGCCCCAGATAAATTCGATAAGAATGTCCAATCTGAGCACCCGGCTTTAAGTTAATCTTATCAATCAATAAACCTATTTCAGATTCCTGAGGAGTAATTTTCTTAATATAAGCGCTAGAAACTATGTTTACCGGTTCAACAATAATACAAAAATATTGATCACGCAAACCGATAAATTTTATGTCTGCGCTGTTAAAATCTTTACCGGCAGAGAGGTGCCGAGGCTTTTCTTTGTTTGCCAAAAAAACATCCTGAAATCGCGATTGTACATTCTTAGCCGATAAATCTAAGCGCCCCAAAACTAATTTCGGGTCAATTGACAAAGAGGAGGCAGATAAATTTTTAATCTGCACATCTAAGTCTATGGTATAACTACCTTTAGGAATGCTAAACTTCTTGATAATCCGTTTGTTTTGATCCTCATAAACAAATGAAATAGAATCTTGAGATATGTTTTGCTGCTTATATAGAAGACTGTCATCAGTAAGAAAGCCGACTTTTAACGGGAAGGGGTGTTTCGGACCATCCTTAAAAACCACCTCGACAATTGACGCTCGCAAAGAATTAAAATTTATTTCTCGATTATTTTGAATAAACTTTACCGGCTCTCCCGCAATATCTGCAGTGGACAGCGTTGATATTTCAGGCATGGCCGCCGAAAGTGGCTGCAATTGAGATGAAGATACTGTAGAGCTTATCGTTCTAACATTATTGCTACCAACTGGTTGCGATTTAGGCGCCAAAGCAGACCAACTTAATAACACCAAAAGAGACAAAGCAATTGCTAAAACTAGACGTTTTTCCATCGATTTTATATTAAGGGGTCATAACCAGACTTGCCAGAAAAAGGATGACAACGCAATATTCTGATAAACCCCTTTAATCCTCCTGTAATGAATCCGTATTTAAAAATAGCTTGTTTGGTAAATTCAGAGCAGCTCGGTTCAAAGCGACAACTTGCCGGAATATTCGGCCGCACATATCTTTGATACGCACCGATAAGCTTTAGCGCTAAATTAGCAAGATTAAACCGCACAATGTTTCCCGACTTACACACAAAGACGTTTTCTACCCTTGCTCCGTCGACGAGCCAAAAGTTTACGCCCATTCTTAGTCGCCATTTTACTACGAAACCCATGGCGTCGCTTGCCAACAATATTTGATGGCGTCTTTAAATTTTTTTTCATTCTCTAATTCTCCTTTTTCCGAGAGCCGTCAAACAAACAGCTCCTGAACGTGTGAAAAACATCCACAATTTGTAATGTATTTTTATGGATTTTGTGAATTGTAACATACATTTATGTCGGGGTCAAGTTTTTTATTGACGCCTGTGAATATTGTTGTATAATAATTCACGTTTATCTTTTTACTTGCTCTCGCGCAATGCTTATGTTATTTTACTGAGACGTATCTAAAAGGTTAGCAAGGTTTTCAGACTCTGTTATATTCGGCAAATATTGTCAAATCAGCGTCAGAGCGTTATCCACAGATTTATACAAGCTGTGCATAAACTGTTAATTCTGTGCGTTAGCTTGTAAAAACACAAACCTGCTGCCTGCATATTGCCTTTATTGATTAAGCTGCGTTGAATTATAGGATTGTCTTGAGGGAATCAATGTCGGAACTGACTAAAAACTGGGAAGAAACGCTCGCTGATTTAAAAATTAAACTCGGGGAGACTGTTTATGCGACCTGGATAGCGCCGCTTAAATTTACTAGCTCAGATAGCCAAAGCATAAGCCTAGGAGCGCCGGATCAATTTTTTAAAGATTGGGTTGAAAAACACTATTTAGGAATTATTCAAGAGGCTTTAAAAATACGCGGCTTGAATAATCTGTTGGTAAATTTAGTTGTCAACAGCGCTCCGGAGAAATCTACGGTTTTAAATACCCCACCAGAAACGCATCTTAAAATTTCATCAAACGCAAGTTTAAGTAATCTTAATTCGCGTTACACTTTTGAGAACTTTGTCATTGGCGGAGCAAATAGACATGCGCACGCCTATTCATTGGCAGTCGCTAACGCCCCCGCTAAAACATATAATCCTTTATTTATTTACGGCGGGGTGGGCTTAGGTAAAACTCATTTAATCCAGGCTATTTGCCATCAAATTAAATCCGCCTCCCCGGGAGCAAAAATTTGTTACGTCTCAAGCGAAAAATTTACAAATGAATTAATTGACGCCATTGTCCATCGCTCTACATCCGCTTTCCGCCAAAAATACAGAAATCTTGATGTTTTGGTTATTGACGACATTCATTTTATTGCCGGTAAAGAATCTACCCAAGAAGAGTTTTTTCATACTTTCAATACCTTGTATGATGCACATAAACAGATCGTATTTTCTTCGGACCGTCCACCTAAAGAAATTACTAACCTGCAAGAAAGACTAGTTTCACGATTCGGGTGGGGGCTAGCTACAGATATCCAGCCTCCGGACTTAGAAACTCGGGTGGCGATTCTCAAGAAAAAAATAGAGCGCGAACCCGTCGGCGTCCCGGATGATGTTATTTTTTTTATTGCCCAATTAATTAAAACCAATATTCGCGAATTAGAAGGAGCCCTTATCAGAACAATCGCTTATTCTTTACTAGAAGAAGCCCCAGTTACCTTGCAACTCACCAAAGAGGTATTAAAAGACCTGCTCCGGGAACCCACAAAACTTATCACCATTGATTTTATTCAACGTTGCGTAGTGGAAGAGTTTGGCATATCTTTACAGGATTTAAAAACTAAGAGACGAAATAGACAGGTAGTTTTTCCCCGACAAATTGCCATGTATTTAAGCCGAGAGTTAACAGAGCTATCTTTACCGGAAATCGGCGAACTTTTTGGGGGCAAAGACCATACCACTGTTTTACATTCTTGTAAAAAAATTAAAGAAGATTTAAATAAAAATCCTGAACTTAAAGAGCGTATTGATAAAGTTATTCAGATTATTAAACAATGATACCCAGGTTATCCAGTACTTGTTTTTGTTGTAAATTCTCTTGTGACAATAAATTACAAGCTTGTACACAGAATTAATTTGTATTATTACGATTATGATTTTAAGTTTTTAAATATATATATAAATAGAAGGAGAAATTAAAATGAAATTTAAAGTGAATAAAGGAGATTTAATTATTGCTATTCAAACCGTACAAAACGTTATAACCACTAAATCCGCCTTGCCGATTCTTTCTAATATCTTAATTGAGGCCCAAACAAATACTTTAAAATTAACGGCTACGGATTTAGATATTGGGATAACTTGTGTAATTCCTGTGGATATCCAAGAAGCGGGGGCGATCACTATTCCCGCCAAAAGATTTAGTGATATTATTAAAGAGTTTCCATTAGAAGTAATTAACATTTCTACTAAAAAGAATAATCAAATGACTATTGATTCGGATATGTGCCAATTTAAAATTATGGGTTTAGCTAAAGAAGAGTTTCCTAAGTTGCCGGAATTTAAAGATCAAAAAGTGATTAAAATTAATCAAAGTGCTTTAAAACAAATGTTGTCTTTAACCGCCTTTGCTGTATCCTTAGATGAAACGCGCTATGTTTTAAATGGCATTCTTTTTAAAATTAACAATAATATGTTGTCTTTGGTATCTACGGATGGCAAAAGATTAGCCGTGGCTGACAAAAAACTTGTTGAGGAATCGGATTATCAATTAAGCATGATTGTGCCGTTGAAAACAATCCAAGAATTAAATCGTAATCTTAAAGAAGAAGGTGAGTTGTCTTTGGTAGTGGGTAGTAATCAAGCTTTGTTTGATTTGGGGGGGGTGGGGATTGTTTCGCGTTTAATTGAGGGGGAGTTTCCGGATTATAAGCAGGTTGTTCCACCGGCCTCAGAAAACAAAATGCAGGTATTGCGCAGCCAGCTATTGTTGGCGGTAAAAAGAGCGGCGCTCTTAGCGACTCCGGATTATCAAGCAGTGAAGTTGGAGGTTTTTAAGAATAAATTAGTAATTTCGAAATCTACGCCGGATATCGGAGAGTTTCATGAAGAGTTAGAGGTAGAGTATCAAGGGAAAGAACTGGTGATTGGGTTCAACCCTGTTTATTTAATTGATATTTTAAAAAACCTTAGCGAGGAATCAGTGGGTTTGGAATTAGTTGATCAAGAGAAGCCCGGGGTTATCCGCTTAAGCGGTTATGTTTATGTAGTTTTACCAATGCGTCTTAATTAAGGCTATGGAGCTTTTAAAAAATACATTAAGCGGTCTTATGCGTCAGTTGAGTGAAAAAAAAACTGTTTTTCAAGAGGCGGGGCCTCAGCAGTGGTTAAAAAAAGTCTTGACAAAGAGGGAGTTGCAGCATATAAGGGTTAAATATTTCAACAAGGGAATTTTAGGTTTAAATGTGGACTCCTCGGCCTGGTTATATATGTTAAGCATGAAAAAAGAAGAGTTGCTTAAGACGTTAAAAAAAGAGAACCCGGAATTAAAAAATATTAATTTTCGTATCGGAGAAGTTTCGTAGTTTTTGTGTTTATCTTGGGAGTTGGGTGGCATTATTTATAGAAAGAAAAAGTGAAAAAAACTAAAGAAGAAAATAATAAGGAAAAACCGGTTGGCGTTGCAAAGGTTTATGATGCGACGAGTATTCAGGTTTTAGAGGGCATCGAGGCGGTTAGGCGCCGGCCGGCTATGTATATTGGAGACACTTCGGTGCGTGGGTTGCACCATTTGGTTTTCGAGGTAGTGGACAATAGCGTGGATGAAAGTTTAGCAGGTTTTTGTAATTCGATTATGGTGGCGATACAGCCGGATAACAGTATTACGGTTGTAGACAACGGTCGCGGAATACCGGTAGATATGCATAAAACTGAGAAGAAGCCGGCAGTCGAGGTGGCTTTAACTACTTTGCATGCCGGAGGCAAATTTGATCATCGTTCTTATAAGGTTTCTGGTGGCTTGCATGGAGTAGGGGTAAGTTGTGTTAACGCTCTTTCTGATTGGTTGGAAGTGGAGGTTAAAAGAGACGGTAAAATTTATCATCAGCGCTATGAGCGTGGGAAAACTGTTTCTAAGTTAACGGTTATCGGAAAAAGCACTTCTACAGGCACCAAAATTACTTTTAAACCGGATAAAACAATTTTTACTAAAACAGAATATGCTTATGATATTCTTTCTGGGCGCTTAAGAGAATTAGCTTTTTTGAACAAAGGGTTAAAAATTAAATTAACGGATGAACGTTTGGAAAAAGAGGCGATTTTTGAGTTTTCCGGGGGGATCATATCTTTTGTTGAATATTTGAATAAAAATAAGAATCCTTTGCATAATAAGGTTGTTTATTTTGAAAAACTTCAGGATGATGTCAATGTTGAAGTTGCGTTGCAATATAATGACGGGTATGCGGAAACAATGTTTTCCTTTGCTAATAATATTAACACAATTGAAGGTGGGACGCATTTATCGGGTTTTAAATCCGCTTTAACTCGAGGAATTAATCAGTACGCTAAGTCCAAAAATTTACTCAAAGACAATATTGCGATCACTGGCGACGATGTGCGAGAAGGCTTAACGGCAGTGATTAGCGTTAAGGTTCCTAATCCGCAATTTGAAGGCCAAACAAAAACTAAATTAGGTAATTCAGAAGTGGAGGGCTTGGTCGCCTCGACGAGCTTAGAGGCGCTCTCAAGTTATTTTGAGGAAAATCCTTCGGTAGCGAATAAAATTATCGATAAAGTTATTGTGGCTTCGCGGGCGAGAGAAGCGGCGCGCAAGGCGCGGGAATTAACCCGAAGAAAAGGGGCGCTTGAAGGTGCAGGGTTGCCCGGGAAATTGGCGGATTGTTCGGAACGCGATGCCGCCCTATGTGAATTATATATTGTGGAAGGAGATTCTGCCGGTGGTTCGGCTAAACAGGGGCGGGATCGTAGATTCCAGGCTATTCTGCCGATTAAAGGTAAGATTTTAAATGTGGAAAAATCTCGCTTGGATAAAATCTTATCCAATGAAGAAATACGTACAATTATTACTGCTCTGGGTACGGGCATCGGAGAAGAGTTTGATTTGGGTAAGCTCCGGTATCATAAATTAATGTTGATGGCCGATGCGGACATTGACGGGTCACATATTCGTACTTTACTTTTAACTTTATTATACCGGCAATTGCCTAAACTGGTTGAGGCGGGGCATGTTTATATTACTCAGCCGCCACTTTATAAAATTAAAAGGGGTCAACGCGAGGAATATATTCAAACCGAACAACAGATGAATGATATGCTTTTAGATTTGGGCCGCGAGGGGCACAAGTTAATTCGCGTAAAAGACAAGCTCGCTTTTACGGATAATCAATTTAAAGACCTACTCAGGTTGTTAGTGGAGCTGGATAAGCTTGGGCGTTATTTAGATAAAAAGGGAGTAAACTTTGTAGAATACTTGAGTTTTAGGAACCCAAAGACCAAGAAAATGCCTATTTATAGGGTTAAAGTGGATGGACTTCCCCAGTTTGTCTATTCAGATAAAGAGTTAGCTGCGATAACTGCCAAAGAAGGCAAGGAGACAGAAAGGGATGTTTTGCATTTGTATGAGGCTCAAGAAATAGATGAGCTAATTTTAAAAATTGAAAAAATGGGCATTGAATTTGGAACATATTTTAACAACATAATTATACCTAAGGCGGATGCGGTTAAAGGAGCGGAGAAAAAGATTAAAGCAGTTTATCGGATTGTGGATAGCGATGATGTTAAAGAAGTTTTTAGTTTAAAAGAAGCGCTGGCTTATATTCGCGAAATTGCCGCTAAGGGAATGCATATTCAAAGATATAAAGGTTTAGGAGAGATGAATCCGCAGCAGCTTTGGGATACGACCATGGATCCGGAGAAAAGAACAATTTTGCAAGTGACTTTAGAAGATGCCGTAGAGGCAGATAAAATGTTTACCGTTTTAATGGGCGACCAAGTTGAACCGCGGCGTGAATTTATTGAAAATCATGCACATCAAGTGAAAAATTTGGATATTTAATTTTTGAGAATTAAATTATGTATACACGAAACGAAAAAATAATTCAGGTTTATATCGAAGATGAGGTTAAGGATTCCTATTTAAATTACGCCATGAGCGTAATTGTCGGTCGCGCCCTCCCGGATGTGCGCGACGGGCTCAAACCTGTACATCGACGCATTCTTTATGCGATGCGCGAACTTAATTTAGAGCATTCCAAGCCTTACAAAAAGTGCGCACGTATCGTCGGTGAAACTATGGGTAAGTACCATCCGCATGGAGACGTGGCGATTTACGATACCTTAGTAAGAATGGCGCAGGATTTTTCTTTGCGTTATCCTTTAGTTGATGGCCAGGGAAATTTTGGTTCTGTTGACGGAGACGCCGCCGCGGCGATGCGTTACACGGAAGCGCGTTTAGCGGCAGTGAGCGATGAAATGCTCGGCGATATTGAAAAAGAAACCGTAAATTTCGGACCTAATTTTGACTCTTCTTTAAAAGAACCGTTGCTTTTACCGGCAACTCTACCTAATCTGCTCGTGAATGGTTCTAGCGGGATTGCCGTGGGTATGGCGACGAATATTCCGCCGCACAATTTAAATGAAGTTTGTGAGGCAATTATATATTTATTAGATCATCCGGAAGCAGAGATTAAAGATTTGATGCGTTATATTAAGGGCCCGGATTTTCCCACGGGCGGTTTAATTTGTGGTAAGAGCGGAATTAAGGATGCGTATATGACCGGCCGAGGCAAGCTTTTGGTGAGGGCGAAAGCTACGGTCGAGCATCAGAAAAACGGCAAAGATTTAATTATCTTTACCGAAATTCCTTATCAGGTACAGAAGTCCGGGTTGATTGAGGCAATTGCGGGTTTAGTGGACGATAAAAAAATTGAAGGCATTTCTGATATTCGTGATGAATCTGACAAAGAAGGGATGCGCATTGTTGTCGAGCTTAAACGCGATATTGAATCGCAAATTGTTTTAAACCAGCTTTTTAAACATACACAATTAGAAAATACCTTTGGAATTATTATGTTGGCGTTGGTGGATAACCGGCCGAAGGTTTTAAATTTACGTCAAGTGTTGGATTGTTACATTGAGCATCGTAAAGTAGTTATTCGCAGGCGCACGCAATTTGAATTAGATAAAGCTTTAAAGCGCGCACATATTTTAGAAGGTTTAAAAATTGCGCTTAAATTTATTGATCGGATTATTAAGGTGATCAAGACTTCTAAGAGCGTGGAAGCAGCTAAGTTAAATTTAATGAAGGAGTTTGAGCTTTCCGAGCTACAATCACAAGCTATTTTAGAGATGCAGTTACAGCGTCTTACGGCTTTGGAGCGGGATAAGCTTGATGCGGAGTATGCGGAACTGCTTAAAAAGATTGAACTATGTCAGGCGATCTTAGCTTCACTTAAAAAGATTGAAGCGATTATTAAGGAAGAGTTGCAGGAACTGGTTAAAAAATATGGAGATACGCGACGTACGGATATTGTCGGGGAGGCGGAAGAGCTGGAAGTTGAGGATTTAATTGCCGATGAAGATGTGGTGGTCACCATTAGCCACGGCGGTTATATTAAGCGGTTGCCGGTAAGCTCGTATCGTAAGCAAAAGCGCGGTGGAAGCGGCTCAATGGGGGCGGAGCTAAAAGAGGAAGATTTTAGTGAACATCTTTTTGTAGCTTCGACTAAAGATTACCTGCTTATTTTTACGGATAAAGGACAGGTGCATTGGCTAAAAGTGTATGAGATACCTCAGGCCAGTCGCATATCTAAAGGCAAGGCGATTGTTAATCTGGTGCAAATGGAGCAATCTGCCAAGGTCAGCTCGACTATACCGGTTAAAGAGTTCTCTGCGGATAAATATTTAGTGATGGTTACTAAGCTTGGCCAGATTAAAAAAACTAAACTAGAAGCTTATGGTAATCCGCGCAAAGGGGGAATTATCGGGATTACTTTAGATAAATTAGATGCGCTGATCGGCGTAGAGATGACGGACGGCAAACAAGAGTTGCTTATCGGAACCCGACAGGGTAAAGCAATAAGATTTTCGGAAGAAAAGGTTAGGGAAATGGGCAGGGGGGCGCGCGGAGTGCGCGGAATATCTTTAGCTAAAAAAGACGAAGTTATTGATATGGTCGTTCCGCAAAAGGCGTCAACCATTCTTACGGTGACGGAGTTGGGTTTTGCTAAACGCACGACCATTGATGAATATCGATTAACTAGCCGTGGCGGTAAAGGCGTGATCAATGTTAAGGTTACCGATAAAAACGGCCAGGCAGTAAATCTTAAAACCGTCAATGATAAAGACGAGCTGATGGTGATTACTCAGAACGGGATCTTTTTGCGTTGCGCCATAAAGGATATCCGCGAGACCGGGCGCTCATCGCAAGGGGTACGTTTAATTAAATTGCAGGACAAAGATCGTGTTTCCTGCGTTGCTCCGGTGATTGCGGAAGAAGAAGCATAAAATTCGACCCTATCGTCTAGCCTGGTCTAGGACAAGAGCTTTTCAAGCTCTCGACACGGGTTCAAATCCCGTTAGGGTCATTAAAATTGAAGGTGCTTAGATGTGCGGAATAGTCGGATATATCGGCGAGAATGAAGCTCAACCTATTCTTTTAGCCGGTTTAAAACGCTTGGAATATCGCGGCTATGATTCCAGCGGCGTAGCTTTAATCCTACCTAAAAACAAGAGTATCGGAATAAGAAAATCTCCCGGGAAAATTAGCGCTTTAGAAAAATTGGTTAAAAATAAGCCACTAGTCGGCGTAGTGGGAATTGCACACACGCGCTGGGCAACGCATGGAGCGCCGACGCAGGTCAACGCCCATCCGCATTGTGATTGCGCCGGGCAGATTGCTGTTGTGCATAACGGAATAATTGAAAATTATGAAGTTCTTAAAACTCAATTGATCAAAGAAGGGCATATTTTCCGCAGTCAGACAGATACGGAAGTAATCGTACACTTAATTGAAAAATTTTATAAAAACATTCCCTTAGAAGAGGCGGTATCTTTAGCGCTTAAACTTTTGGTCGGTTCATTTGCGGTGGGCGTAGTTTCTGCCGAAGAGCCAAATAAATTAGTGGGAGCCCGGTTAGGTAGCCCCTTAATTATCGGGGTGGGAAAGGGTGAAAATTTTTTGGCTTCGGATGTACCGGCGATCCTGGGCTTCACTAAAGAGGTTGTTTTTCTTGATGATAATGAACTGGTCGTTTTAGATAAAGATCATTATAAAATTAGCGATCTTGATCGAAAAACTGTTTTTAAGGATGTCACGCATATTAGTTGGGACATTGATCAGGCTGAAAAATCCGGGTTTGATCATTTTATGCTTAAAGAAATTAATGAACAGCCTAAAATTTTAGAAAATTTGATTAATTCCCGCTGGCACAAGAAAACCGGGAAGATATTTTTTCAAGAGCAAAATATTAACGAAGCGACGCTAAAAGATATTAAAAATATTTTTATTGTTGCCTGTGGTACGGCTTATCATGCCGGGATGGTGGCAAAATATGTGTTGGAATCCTTCTGTCAAGTTCCCGCGCAAATCGATGTTTCTAGCGAATTTCGGTATCGGGACTTATTAATTGGTCCGGAGACGCTGGTGATTGCGATTAGCCAGTCTGGCGAGACGGCAGACACTTTAGCGGGCATTCGGGAGGCTAAACGACATGGTTGTAGCGTAATTTCTATCTGCAATGTTTTAGGCTCCACGTTGACCCGAGAATCGGATGGCGTGATTTATATTCACGCCGGCCCGGAAATCGGAGTTGCTTCCACCAAGGCTTATACTGCGCAGTTGACGGCGTTATATTTATTTGCTTTTTATCTGGCTCAGATTAAAGGGGTGTTATCGAGCGCTAAAATTAATAAATTATTAGTGGAATTACGCAAAGTTCCTGAATTCCAATCTGAAATTTTAAAACAACAGCAGAAGATTGCCACTTTAGCCCGTAAACATTCGCACTTAGGTTCGTTTTTATATTTAGGTAGAAACGTTAACTACCCGTCAGCCCTAGAAGGAGCTTTGAAGTTAAAAGAAATTTCTTATATACCGGCTGAAGGATATGCGGCCGGAGAGATGAAGCATGGGCCGATTGCTTTGATTGATGAATATCGGGCGGTGGTGTGTATTGCGCCGTGCTCCAAGGTTTATGAAAAAATGATCTCAAATATTCAAGAGATTCGCTCCCGAAAAGGAAAAATTATTGCTATTGCCAGTGTTGGCGATCAAGAAATTAAAGAATTAACCCGGGAAGTAATTTATATTCCTAAAATAGAGGAAATATTTTCTCCGCTTTTAGTGGTTTTGCCGCTACAGTTAATGGCTTATCATATTGCGGTTAAGCGCGGCTGTGACGTGGATCAACCGCGCAATTTAGCCAAGTCGGTAACCGTTGAATAATGTTTTATATCGTCGCCACTCCCATCGGCAATTTAAAAGATTGCACATATCGGGCAGTTGAAGTTTTAAAAAACGTAGATTTAATTGCTTGCGAAGACACTCGGCATACTAAAATTTTACTTACTCACTACGCAATTACTACGCCCACCACAAGTTTTTTTCAGCATAACAGATTTACTAAAGGTGAATATCTAATTAATTTATTAAAAGCCGGTAAAAATATTGCCTTGGTTTCGGATGCCGGCACGCCGGGGATTTTGGACCCGGGATATAATTTAATTAATTTAGTGATAAAAAATAATTTAGAAATGACCTTTATTCCCGGGGCGGCAGCTTTTGTAAATGCATTGGTGCTTTCGGGAAAACCCGCGCATGAATTTTATTTTGCCGGATTCTTACCTAACCGTTCTGGCGCGCGCAAAAATCAACTGGAAAAATTAAAGCAGCTTAGCTGTACTTTGGTTTTTTATGAATCTTGTCATCGAATTTTAGCTAGCCTGGAAGATATCGGGATGGTGTTTGAAAATAAAGAAATTGCCGTAGCTAGGGAATTAACCAAGAAGTTTGAGGAGATTATACGCGCTACCCCCCAAGAAATCCACGAAAAGTTTCAGAAGACCAAGCCCCGCGGTGAATTTGTAATAATTATATAATACACTAGATTGGACATATTTTAGCTTCAAAAATGTCCATTCTGCTAGGGACACCCTTTTAGCTAAAGCTAAAGGTGTCCCCTTTTTTTGGGGACACTCTCCCGATTAGCTCTAAGGGTGTCCCTTTAGGTAGCGCTTTCTTGAAATGCTTGTTTTGGTCTTGTAATCACTTACCTATAGTATAGACTTTACCTGTAAATGGGCTGATAAACCTAAGATCAAATGAAGATAAAATCTAGTAAATTATTTAAGGTTATTGCTTTGTTTATTTGTTTCTCTTTACTTTTTGAGCAATCCGGTTTTGCTCAGATCGCTGGCCAGCTGGATATTTCCGGCCAGATTGTGGCTTTTCGTAATTCTTTTGTGCAGGATAAATTCCGTCCGTTACATTTGCGCTATCTGCAATACGATTCTAAATTAAATAATTTTAAAATGCTTTTAGATAAAGGCAATTTAAAAACACTGTCCGATGTTTTTGTTGAACAGTCTACAAAAACACTACTTGATTATTTTTTAGTCGGCGTGTCCTTGCCGAACGACGCATTTTGGGTGAATTTGCGTCCGGATGATCAGGAGAATATTATTGATCCTCTTTTAGCGCAAACGGATATCGGAAAAATTTTGCTTGAAGCGGACGTGCAACTGAAAAAAGATACTGCGCGTTTCACATCCCCGGAAACCCCGGAAGGTAAAGATTATTGGAATAGGTTGTATAAAAAAGCAGGAGAGGTTTTCGGCAGCCAAAATGTGACCATCCCGACCCTCACCCGGCCATGGATTGTGCCGGATGAAATCATTATTCGTGAAGCAAATGATAATGCCTATATTTATAAGGCGACATTAAAAGTCATGTTGGAAGAGGATTATTTGAAAGGCTCGGTAATTTATAATTTTGAAGATGAGCGCGCTAAAGAATTAAATGTTTACGCTGCACAAATTTTACGCGAAAAGATTATTCCGAAATTATCGCAAGAAATAAATATTTCTAAGCGTTATGCTGGGTTGCGCCAAGTTTACTATTCATTAATTTTGGCGCAATGGTTTAAGCAAAAATTTGTTCATCAGAATTCATTGTATTCAAATCTTATTGACCGGCGTAATCTTGCAGGGTTAACCTCAAAAGAAGCGTGGTCGAAAACCATGTATTTTCAACAGTATCAAAAATCATTCAAAAACGGCGAATATAATTTTAAAATACCCGTATCTACTGCTGGCGGACAGGTGGTTAGAAGTTATTTTAGCGGCGGAATTATGCTGGGCACCGGAGAAAATAGTATCGCCAGCGCCATAGGTCGGGGAGGATTTGTAGGCGGTTCTCGGAATATTTTTAAGACAATGGGGGAGAGAGCGGGTTATTTTAAGGCGCTACTTTTAAGGGGCTCTACAAATCCTAATAATCCTGCGGATATGGTAGCGGAAGGAATAGCTTTGAGCGAAGTGGAAGCGCCTACGCAAGCATCTACTATTACCACTCAGCCGGCCACCGTGATTGTGGATAGTAGGCAAATTTCTGAAAGCACTCGGGTACTTGATAGCGTCTTTAACTCTACATGGGGTTCTGCTACTCCGGTAGATACATCTGAACACTTAAATATCCTTCAGAATAAAGCAATGGTGGGTCCTAATGCTAGGGTGCCTTTTAGAGTTCCTGAGGTACGTAAGATTAAAGGCGGATTAAACGGTAACAAGGTTATCCGTCAAAGAGGAACTAATCAAGTTGTCGTAGATTCTGTTTATTGGGATGCCCTAGATTCCCTAGGGCAGCTCAATATTCTTATGCATGAAGCCATGGCAGACTGGCTGGAAAGAAATAATACTCCAGCCGAAGATATCCCGATGATGGTAGAAGGTCTCTTAAAAGACATGGGTGGCTTAGCATCCGATCAAGATAAAGCCAGAGAGTCTGCGCATCAAGGAGTAATAGTTGATGTGGCAATGGAGGGAGAAGATAAATACAAGCCTAAGGCTGCTGGCGTAGCTAAGATTGAGAGCGAGAAAAACAAAGAATTTTGGGTTGATCAAAATGGAAAGCCATGGTTTTTTATTGGCGTAGCCAAGATCGGGGGCGAGAAAAACAAAGAATTTTGGGTTGATCAAAATGGAAAGTTATGGATTTTTAAAGAAAATCCGTATGTAAATGAGGGTTATCGACCAATAGCTACAATGATCTACTATAAATTTTTAAGAAAATTCTTTGTTCGTAATATGGAAGCTTATGATATGGAAATTTCTGATAAACAAGGAAAAATAAGAATGGGGACAATAGAGAGAGTTTTATTAGATAAGGATGCTGGAGAAATCAATTGGTCTGAGCTTAGTGAAAAAGAGGCGAACCAAAAATTTAGAGAACTTGCGGTGCCTAATTTTAAGGCGCAGAATAATCAGGGGCTAGTTACTCTCCCCGGGTTAACGATTACTCAGATAAATCAGGTCCTAGAAGAGATGGTTGTTGATTGGTTATTTTCCAATCAGGATGGCCATATGGCCAATTTTCTCATAGATAAAAATGGGAATATTATAGGTATTGATAAAGAACAAGTCTTTAAATATTTTCCCAATGACAGGTTAGATTTAAGCTATCTCCCCAATGGCGCAGCGTTTACTCCGTTTTTTTACTATGTATTAAGGCGCTTAGCTTTGGAAAATAAACTTTCTATCGAATTAATTAATGGCGTGCTCAATAAAATTGAAAGCATTCCGGACGCAGAATTAGAAGAGCTTATTATGCCGTTGGCTAAAGAATATGTGCGAGCGCATCCAGACAGATTTAAAACTCCACAGGATTTCATCAAGGCCTTTCTTAAAAGAAAACATGAATTACGCAGAGATTTTCAAGCATTTTTTAACAAAGTTAATGCAGAGAATGTGAGCATTGCGAAAATCGAAGAGTTGATTAATTCACAGGGCATTAAAGAATTTAAGGCTAAAGACTTAAGCCTGTTTTCATCTCAACAGCAAATGGGAAAATTTCTTACCCCTACTTTTGATAAATCATTTTTCGCTAAAATATTGCAACCAGCCGTAATGTTCATAAGGACTATTTTTAATCGACAGACAGATATTAATGCGCAATTATCTAGCATGTATGAGTTGCCAACAGAATTATTAAGGAGGATACAGGATGCAAAAGGAGATTCAGGAGTAATTATTGCTCTTATCGAAGATCATTTTAACCAACTGGTTCAGAGGCTGACTCCGGAGGAGAGACGTGATTTAGAAAAAACAAAAGCAAAAATAATTAATAAAATCAGAGGTCCGCCAGAGAAAAAGACGGAGAGATTAAAAACTATATTAAGATTACTTACCTCTTGGATTGCTATATTAAAAGAGCAGAAATCAGATTACCATAGGCTATATTTAGCTAGAGATGGGGGTTTTTTTCATTTAGTAGATAAAGCGTTAGCGAACTTAGAGGGCGAGCCAACGAATTATGATGCGGGCTCATCGGTTTATCATTTAAGTCGCGCACGTATGTCCGGTGAGTCTTCTTGGTATATTTATAAAAAAATGCAGGGGATTATTGGTACAGCAGTATCCATAACACCTAAAGACGATATCATGCAGTTATATAAAAACATTCGCGCTGAATTTAAAAGAGCCCTTGAAGAAGATGCAACGTTTAAAAACATGGTTTCAGCGATAAAAGAAGAGCTTTTAGCTTTAGGGTACGACAAGAAAGAGAAAATTGTAATTGTTGATACGGGTTTTCTAGGCACGATTCCTCTTTTTATAAAGAATATCTTAGAGATGGGTAAAGAAGAATCTGAACTACTTGATGAATCAGGGAAAGAGAAGATTGAAATTGCCATTGTGCAGCCTTCGAGTATTTCCGCATTTGCAAAAGCACTTTTGGGTTTTGATGTAAATATGTTTACTGGAAAAGAAAGAAAAATTGTTGAGCGCTTGGCCGCCGAATTTTCTACAGGGAATTCAATTGGAGGTCATTTGGAAGCAATAGAAGATCATCCTATCGAATTTAATGAGGATAATTGGCGCATAGAAGAGGTCGATGCGAGTTCAAAACTTAGATTATTTTTTGAGCAAATAATTGCAGCGCAGATGGTTATTGCCTTTTATGAGCGTACAGAAGCAACCGGTGGCATGCCTGAAGAATTTAAGAGCATCCTTAATACATTTGTTATGAAGTCAGATTTTATGGATTTAGTATCAAGCGATGTTACAAAATATCAGGAAATTGGAGCAAAAGAGGTTTTTGTTGATTATGCTAAGTTTGAAAAGATGATCTCTTCCAGTATCAAAAAAGAGTCTAGATTAATTAAGCATGACTTTGCAACTTTACTTCCTTTATTTCCTTTGCTTGTGTCGTTTAACTTTTTGACTAATATTCTTATTCCAGTCACAGGCTTAGGTTTTTTTGCAATATTGAAAGCGGCATTCTCAGGTTTTGTTAATAAGTTGACGCTAGCGATAAAAAATAAAATGCAATTATTTGCTAATTTTATTAAAGGCGAAATTCATGCTTTTTTGGGGAAGAATGATTCTGTTTCTATCGGAAAGATTGTTTCAGCTGAAGGATTGGAGGATCAAGGTGATATGGAATTTGGGCCATCTTTGCGGTATTTTGTAAGAAATGGTAAGGTTGAAATTGGCGATTTAAGTTTGCAAGTAAAAGAAGCGCCCGATTCCTGGTTTAAGGAGAACGGTATTAATGGTAACGGAGTAATACTTTTGCAAAATGGCAATCTAGTTATTGTTATGCGCAAAAATATTGGAAGTTCAGCAAAAGATAGGGCTCTGCTTCATGAATTTATAGCAGCACTTTCACTTTCCGGGGGAGTCACCGCAACGCAAGAAGATGCACTTATACATCATATGGCTGATGGGAAAGGACTTGCCCCGGTTTCAGAAGAATCTAAAGAGATTTTCAAAAGAGCAAAAAAAGGTCTTGTGCAGCTTCCTCTATTTGGTGCTTTGATCGTTGCCACTGAAGAACCAGAGTCTGCACCTGTCGTTTCTAAGATCGGAAGCGTAGTTACAAAACAATGGAAATCTTCTGGTTTTAGGCAGGCTACTCAGGCAGGAATTGTGATAAGTTCAAGCGTTGTCTTTTTTTTGCTAGGAATGGCCTTATCAACAAATCCCTTTTTTGTTATAGCTGCATTTCTTTTTGGAGAAATTGCGGGAGCGTATGTGGCTATAAAAGTCGGCGACCGCATAGGGGCCTCCGCGGATTTATTACCCAATCCACTTAAGCATGCTATTGTGATTCGCGGCAAAGCTGGCACGGCGGAGATACATATTAGAAAAAATTTATCCGATTTAAGAAATAAAGAGAAAACAGAGAAGCCATATAATGCAATTTATAATGAAATCCTGCTCGCCATTGTTCAGGTAGCTCAAGCGAAAGAAGATAAGGATCCTCGATTTGAAGGTATAAATAGTCTGACTTTAGAAGCGCATCTACTTGCCGATAATAGACCAGACAGAAAAAAAGCATTACCTATTGAAGGTTTGCAAAAGTTTATTAGTCAGCTTAATGTATTAGGGATTACGGTAGAAGAATATAATATCGGGTTTTCTGAAAAAGTTAATTTACGCTTTGCAAGCGGAATTCCGGATGCTTGGAGCAAAAATAAAGGAGGTAGGTTCACTGTTTCGATCTCGGATGCCCAGGTTAGACAGAGATTATTGCAAAATATTCCTACGCTCGCTGCTTCCTGGTCTAATATTTCCGGTGCAGCTGCGCAGACCGTGCAAAAGCAAGATGCCACAGGTAATTATGCACAGAGGATTAAGATTAACGATGAGGGAGAAGTTTTATTTGATGGTCAGCCGTTGAGCGCATTAGGGGGAGGTGTTTTTAATGTTGTATTTGCTTTGCCGGATGGGAAAAGCGTATTACGTATAAGAAAAAAGCCGGGCACGAAAGTTAATCTTGATGCCTGGAGCTTTGCTCAACAAAAAGCAATATCACCGCAAGTCAGGGAATCTGGTTTTATCGACAATGATCAGAATGGGAACTTTTTTATGGTGACCGATAAGGTGGAAGGCAGCACCTTAGATAAATTTGGTGATCTTAATGCCAAACAACTAGAGGCGGTAGTTGTTTTGTTTGATCGTTTATTAAATCCATCTGGAGGCTTGGTGCGGATGATGGATTTAAGGCCGGACCAGATTATCTTATCTGGTTCAGAGAGTGCAGGGTATCGTGCCTGGATTGTTGACGCGGATTTTGTTTCTTTATATGAAGGTACTCGGGAAAATTTAGCGCAAAGTATATTGTCGGTAATATCTGATCCTCAAGACCTGCCGCCTTGGAAGCGCATTGATTCTCAAGGAGTTATTTTAAGTCATTTACGGAGCATAGCCTCAGGAAAAACATTACAAACTACTCCTCGCTTGCCGGAAACTGTAGGGCAAGGACAAAAAGAGCGTATAGAGAAAAATATGGCGGAAATAAGAAATATTTTTCCTGCGAATTTATTTAATGAGTTATTAGGTAGTCTTAAAAAAGAAATCGATCAATTCCGTTCTTTAAATAGCGGAGTAGCCGGAATTGCTAAAAAAATCAGGGGAATAGAAAACTTTGATTTAGTTATCAATCCTGCCAGTGGCGCGGATATCAACGCTGGTTTTTCTTTCGGTGATAATTTAGTAACTCTTGACCGGAATAATCTTTTTGAAAGGCGCGTAATTTTTGCCGGCATAGGCTTGGAGGAGTCTTTAAGGAACCAGATAACCGGATATCTGGAACGCAAGCTTGTTTCTGGTATGCACAGTTCCGGAGCAGAGGTTGGCTTTATTGAGTATGTTGCCGAGTTAATTTTAATGGGAGCAGACTTGAAAAGTTTTCAGGTAATTGTGGATCAGCAGATTAGTCCTGAATTGCGCATGACCCAAGTTAAATTTAATGTCGAGAAAAGACAATTAATACATACGCATTTTACTTATACTTTTAAAGGGAATGCGGAAGATTCTGCAGTGGTTGAGCCGTTGAAGCTTATTATATCTACAATGCAAGGTAAGAATATCTTGGTTCTTTCGAAAGCAGGTTCAGAGCTGAGTGGCGAGAATATGTGGAAAAAAAGTATTTATAATTTAAAGTGGGGTGAAAGCAACGTTATGGCGGTTTCTGATTCTGCTTGGGATCTGCCGGTTGCCCGGGACATAACTCCTCGGGAAGAGGTTGCTCAGTTGGGCTTATCTTCGACCAATCGATATGGCTACGCGCAAGTAGCGAGAACTTTACATTATTATGAATTATCGACTGCTGCGCCTGCGGTTGTAGCGCGGAAACCTGTGCAGCTGGAACTTGATTTTAATAGTTCTGCCGCCGAAGTTGCCGGGTTTAAGATTATGACATTTACAGAGATGGTTAATAGCGGAGTTAATCCTGAGGAATTAATTAAAGAGCTTGTTGATATAGAGCTTGCGGCTTTTGGTCAAAATGAAGTTGAGGGAGCGGTAGACAAAAGGGCGGAATTTGAGAAGAATATGCGGTGGTATTCAGGACGCGATAGAATATTAATTGCTCGCGATGATAGTGGAATATTAGGATTGGTTGTTTTAGTAAAGATGCAAACCGGCGAAGCGTACATGATGGATCTGGCAGTTAAGCCAGGGCGTCAGTTTGAGCAGGTAGGAACACGCATTATGGATCAGGCGAGGGAATGGTGCCGGCAGAATAAAATAAATACCCTGGTTTTTAGTGCGACAGTAATTGAAAGGGATGGAGTTGCGGCAGCATTTGGTTTCTATGAAAAATATTTTAAACGTTTTGGCGTAGAATTGGAAGAGATGAACGGTTCTGTGAATCGAAGAGCTATGAAATTTTTTAAGGTGAAATTACCAGAAACCGTTGCGTCATTGGCTAATGTATCTTTGATGCCGCGTAATGTGTCTACGTTGCCGGATGTGGTGGTGCGTATGGCGGAGGCAGGAGCAGGAATAGAATTTCTTAATGAGCAGCGCGCACACCAGTTAGCGGATGCGATTAATACTAAATTAGGCGGCCAGGGGTTACAAAGTTTCTTTTTAGATAAAGTTTTTGTTGATGGCGGAGAGTATGAAGTTGAAACAGGCATTGCACAAAATGGGGAAGTAAAAGTTATGCGTTTAGGTCCTCTGGTTTTTATCGTGCTTAATCAGCCTCCGGAAGCTACGGATCTAGCCAAAAGAATTAGGGCACTGAAAGATCAGCTTAAAGATTTAAAATTATATAAAGACAATGCCGCGAATGTTTTTTTTGTTGCCCCTGCTTATTATCATCAGGTTTCTTCGATAAGTCCTTTTGCGCGTTCGGTAATCGGGGCGATGTTGGCTAATGCTCAAAATTTTAAAGGAGCAGTAGTTTTTGACGTGGGAGCTGGCGATGGACTTTTGGCAAGGGTCGCCTTACGTTTAGGTGCACAGCGTATTGTGCTTATTGAAAATGATCGAGTTAGTTTAGAACGGGGGCAGTTTCTTCTGGCAGAAGATGAATGGGCGCAAAATGCGCAAAAAACACAGCGCTTGGCAATTTTACCTAAAGATTTAACTGATCCTAGTTTAGTAGATTTATTAAAAGGCGTTCAGGTAGGCGGCAAAACTTCGATTGCGCTGATAAATATAGGTTCACATTATAATGAAGATGGGAAAAAGCCTAATAATACCGCGCTTAATTTAGTTACGGAGTTACCGGAGGTAAGTTTGATAATTAATGGCGGACATAATAAACCTGTTGATGAAGATCTGGAAATGGAGAGGGATAAAGACTATCCGGTGTTCGAAGAAGCGAGGGTCGAGGCGACGCGTATTCTTCGCAAGAATGGGTTTAACGTTACCGGTGATGACGGCAAGATGCATGAAATAGTTTATATTACTTTGATCGCCAAGCGCGCTTCTTCTGCTGCTCAGCCTGTTCCTTTATCAGAAAAAGTCGGCGGTATTGATTTTCGTGTTTTGCCGATTGTGGCGCAGCCGATGATAAATAATCAAGCTATAGTTGGGGACACTCTGCGAAGCAGGGTATCTCCGATTGGCGTTTCTTTTGTTCAGCCGGACAAGGAATGGCAGCAGATTAAAAGTATGCTCAACGCTGGAATTATTCCTTCCGTAGAGCGCATTAAGAAATACATTGAGGTTTCATGTAAAGTCAAAGATTGTCAGGAAAGGATGGATGGGGTATTAAGCGGTATCGCGGATATATTAAGATTAGAAGAAGAACGCTCAACTTTAACGGACGCAACGCTGAAACAGATTCTCGTTTTATTGGAATCAAATAGTTCAGTTTTACAAATTGAATTGGCTTTGGCAAAAATTCAAGTTTTACCAAAGGAGCCGATACTTATAAAATAATATTCAGGGACAGCCCCTTGAAAGGGACAGTTCCTGTAAATAAAAGGGGCGCTAACCTTCCCAAAAGGTTTATCAGCCAATAAGAAGGTCTTTAAAATTAACGCCCCTTTTTAAATTTGACTAGATCTTCGGGATGTTTTTATCTTGACAAAAAAGGAGTTTGTGGTATCATTAGAAATAATTAGGACCTTTAATTCCGGCTCTGTGAAGTCGGCAAGGTAAAAAAAATGAATAAAATAAAGTTGCAGAATATGAACCCTTGGCAAACAAAGCCAGGGGTATTTTTTTGTCCATGAAAGAAAAAGCCAAGATACTTGATCAGGATAGTATTCAGCGTGCGATTATGCGCATTGCCCATGAAATTATTGAGAGAAATAAAGGTAGCTTTGGGCTATGTTTAGTGGGCATTAGAAATCGCGGGGTGTATATTGCTCAGCGGATTTCGGCGTGTATTAAACAGATCGAAGGCATGGATGTTTCTACGGGGGCTTTGGATATTACGCTTTATCGCGATGATTTGGCTCTAGCTACCGGTCAGCCAATCGTGCGTAAAACTGAGATAGATTTTGATATTAATGATAAAAATTTAATCCTGGTTGACGACGTGCTTTATACCGGACGCACCATCCGGGCGGCTTTAGATGCATTGATTGATTTTGGCCGGCCTAAATCTATACAATTAGCAGTTTTGGTGGATCGCGGGCATCGAGAATTGCCTATTCGGGCGGATTTTGTCGGTAAGAATATCCCGACTTCTAAAAAAGAATCTGTAGAAGTGTGTCTCAAAGAATTTGATGGCCGAGATGAAGTTTTAATTGCGGAGAAGGGATAATGTCTTGGACTAAGAAGGATCTTTTGGGTTTGGAATACCTAACTCCGGAAGAGATTGAATTAATTTTAAATACGGCTGAATCATTTAAAGAGGTTTCTACGCGGGAAATTAAGAAAGTTCCTGCTTTGCGCGGAAAAACTGCGGTGAATTTATTTTATGAACCTTCTACGCGCACGCGGGTATCTTTTGAAGTAGCCGCCAAAAGGCTTTCTGCGGATGTAATTAATATTGCCACGGAAACTTCTAGCGTAAAAAAAGGCGAAACTTTAATTGATACCGGTAAAAATATTCAGGCGCTTAAAGCGGATATAATTATTATGCGTCATAACTATTCTGGCGCAGCAAATATGCTTGCGCGTGCTTTAGAGATTAGCGTAATCAATGCCGGGGACGGTTGGCACGAGCATCCCACCCAGGCTTTATTAGACATCTTTACTTTAAAAGAAAAATTTGGAAAAATAAAGGGTTTAAATGTCGCCATTGTTGGAGATATTGCTCATTCGCGGGTTGCCCGCTCAAATATCTGGGGTTTGACGAAGCTGGGGGCAAAGGTTACTTTGTGCGCTCCGGAGATGCTGCTCCCGGTGGGTATAGAATTAACCGGAGCGAAGACCTCGAGCGATATCGATGAAGTTTTAAAAAATGCGGACGCAGTAAATGTTTTAAGAATGCAATTTGAACGCGATGAAGGCGCAGCCTTTCCTGAGCAGCTGGATTATTATAAAAAATTCGGTATTACCGAGGAAAGATTAGTTAAGGCGAAGAAAGGCATCGTGGTTATGCACCCTGGTCCGATTAATCGCGGGATTGAGATGTCTAGCGGGGTAGCTGACGGGGTCAATTCTGTAATTTTAGAGCAGGTTACTAATGGTATTGCGGTAAGGATGGCGGTTTTATTTTTAGTAAGCCAAGCGAAGGAAGCCAGGCAATGAGCATTTTAATAAAAAATGGCAGGGTAATTGATCCGGTAAATAAGATTGATGCGCAGATGGATATTTTGATTGAGCAGCATAAAATATCTAGGGTGGCTAAACAGATTAATTTTAGCGCCGATACGTTAATTGATGCAACCAATAAAATTGTTGCTCCGGGAATTGTGGATATGCACGTGCATTTGCGTGAGCCTGGCCGGGAAGACAAGGAGACCGTCGGTAGCGCTACGGCTGCGGCGGCTAAAGGAGGAGTGACTACCGTGTTAGCGATGCCCAACACTTATCCGGCGATGGATTGTGCTGAGCATATTGAGTTATTACAGGGGATTATCAATAAAACGGCAGTGGTTAATGTTTTTATTTGCGGAACAATTACTAAAAACCGACAAGGCCAAGAGTTGAGTGATATTTTGGTGCTTAAAAAAATTGGTGCGGTGGCGATATCTGATGATGGTTGCTCTGTGGATAGCGCGGAATTAATGTTTGAAGCGTTTAAAAAAGCCAAGCAAGCTGGTATTTTAATAATCTGCCATTCTGAGGATAAAAATCTTTCCGGAAACGGAGTAATAAATTTAGGTTTTAATTCTACGCGTTTAGGTCTACGGGGCATTTCTAATGAATCAGAGTATAAAAGAGTCAGCCGGGATATTGAGTTGGCCGAGCGATCTGGCTCCCCTGTGCATATTGCGCATGTAAGCTGCCGGGAATCCGTAGATATAATTGCTGCCGCTAAGCATAAGGGCATTCAGGTTACCTGTGAGACCGCTCCGCATTATTTTTCTTTGACTGAAGAGGACATCGTGGATTACGACACAAATATGAAGGTTAATCCACCCTTAAGAACTAAAAATGACTTGGTAGCGATAAAGGCGGGACTAAAAAATATGGTTATAGATGCGATTGCTTCGGACCATGCCCCGCATACAGAAAATGAAAAAGATATTGAATTTGACCGTGCGGAATTCGGAAAGATCGGACTGGAGTCCGGATTAGCAATAAGCATAATGGAGCTAATTGATAAAAAAATATTAAACTGGTCGGAATTGGTGGAGAAACTAGCGGTAAATCCGGCAAAAATTTTAGGAATTGATAAAGGTACTTTATCCGTGGGTGCTCCGGCGGATATTATGATTGTGGATGCGAATAAAGAATTTGTTTTGGATAAAAAAAGTATCGCTTCTAAGTCTAAGAATTCTCCGTTTATCGGTAAAATAGTAAAAGGATCAGTGGAATATACGATTTGTAATGGGAAAATAGTGTATCAAAATAAATCAAGCCCCTGTAGCGCAATGGATAGCGCATTAGCCTCCGGAGCTAATGGTACAGGTTCGACTCCTGTCAGGGGCATAAATAAGTCATTATGTTAATTTATATTGTAAACCCAAAATTTAGGTATAAATATAGTCAAAGTGGTTTGTTTAATCATAAATTTAGCTTTAAATATAGTTAAAGTGGAGTAATATCTTAGTTTAAACCCTTAAATAGGAGTAAGCAAACGATGAAAGCAATCTTGTTTTTAGAGGATGGCAAGTATTTTAATGGCGAGAGCGATCTTGGCGCGGAATGTTTAGGGGAAGTGATTATAAATACGGCAGTAGTAGGATATCAGGAGATGATTACTGACCCAGTTAATGCTGGAAAAATTTTAGTATTTACTTATCCTTTAATTGGCAATTACGGGTGTGCTCCTAAATTTAGCGAATCTGAAAAAATTTGGGTGAGCGGCCTAGTGATTAAAGAAAAAAGTAAGTTTTATTCTAATTGGCAGGCGAAAGAAAGTTTGGATGATTTTCTTCTGGCGCATAAAAAACCGGCGATTTATAATCTAGATACGCGAACTTTGACTGTGCATTTGCGGGAGAAAGGTCCGTTAGTGGGTATTATTTCAACAGAGGAATTTGATTCTAAGAAATTGTCGGAGAAAATAAATAAATTTAAGCAGCAACCGGTAAAAAGTTTTTTGCCGGAGGTATCCGCGAAAAAGCCCCATTCTTTGGGTAAGGCTAAAGGCGTTAAAATTGCGGTCTTAGATTTAGGGATAACCGCGGGTTTGATTAAACAATTAGAAGCATTGGGTTTATCTCTTAAGGTTTTCCCTTATTCGGCGAGCGTTAAGCAAATTTTAGCGGTTAAGCCGAAAGGCCTGGTGTTATCTAGCGGTCCGGAAAACGATTGTGGTTTAGTCGCAGTCGCAGAGAGTATTAAGCCGTTAATCGGAAAGCTGCCGATACTTGGAGTGGCTACTGGAGGATTATTGCTCGCTACCGCTTTGGGTGCGAAACTAATGCGCTTAAAGTTTGGGCATCGAGGAGTGAATTATCCGATCGCCCGACCCGGCACATTTAAAGGTGAAATTACCGTTCAGAATCATGAATATGCAATTGATAACAATTCATTGCGTAAAATAAAAGAAATAAAAGTTACGGCTTATAATTTAAACGATCATACGATTGAGGAAATTGAAAGCAAAAAATTAAAACTTATCGCCGTGGCGTATAATCCGGTAAGTGCGGGTTTTGGCCAGGTAAATGCAATATTAATAAAATTTAGTAAATTATTAAGGAGATAACCATGCCGAGACGCAAAGATTTTAAGAAAGTTTTAATGATTGGTTCCGGGCCGATAGTGATTGGACAGGCATGCGAGTTTGATTATTCCGGAAGTCAGGCCTGCAAGGCTTTAAGAGAAGAAGGCTACTATACAATTTTGGTTAATTCTAATCCGGCAACGATTATGACCGACCCCGGAATGGCGGATGTAACTTATATTGAACCTTTGAATGTGGAGGTGTTAACGAAGATAATTGCTAAGGAAAGGCCGGATGCACTTTTACCTACACTCGGCGGTCAAACGGCATTAAATCTGGCTTTTTTTCTGATGAAACAGGGGGTATTAAAAAAATATAAAGTTGAATCTATCGGTGCATCGGTAGAGGCGATCGCTTGTGCCGAAGATCGGGACCTTTTTAAACAAGCAATGCGGGAGATTGGCGTGGATACGCCTAAAAGCGGGATTGCTACTTCTGTTAAAGAGGGAGTAAAAATAGGACTAGGGATTGGTTTTCCTTTGATTTTGCGGCCGGCTTATTGTTTGGGTGGAAGCGGCGGAGGAATTGCTTACAATAAAGAGGAATTAGAGATATTGCTGTCGAAAGGAATTGAAACTAGTCCGGTGCATCAAGTGTTGGTTGAGCAATCAGTTTTGGGTTGGAAGGAGATTGAATTTGAGGTAATGCGTGATTGCGCGGATAATGTAATTATGATTACTTCTATGGAAAATATCGATCCGATGGGGGTACACACCGGAGATAGTATTGTAGTCGCCCCGGCTCAGACGCTCACTCCGCAGGAGTACACGGATTTTGTTTATCTTTGTAAGAAAATTATTCGCAAAATTGGTATTTCCGGCGGAGGCGCGAATATTCAATTTGGCCAAAATCCGGATAATGGAAAAATCGTAATTATTGAAGTTAATCCTAGGCTTTCGCGTTCTTCGGCTTTGGCCTCTAAGGCAACGGGGTTTCCAATCGCTCGCGTGGCGACTAAATTAGCCGTAGGCCTGACCTTACCGGAGGTAATGAATCAGGTTACCGGTAAAACCACTTCATTTTTTGAACCGACAATAGATTATTGTGTGTTTAAAATTTGTCGGTTTACCTTTGAAAAATTTCCGCATGCCGAAAGAGCATTAAACACTTCTATGAAAGCGGTAGGAGAGGCAATGTCGATCGGCAGAAATTTTAAAGAGGCTTTGCAAAAAGGAATGCGTTCGTTAGAAACTAAACGTTTTGGCTTTGGCGCAGACGGTAAAGATAAGATTACCGATAGCCAGCTTAAAAATCCAGATGCTCTTTTGATTAAGCAGATTAAAGATAAAATTCGTATCCCTAATGATGAAAGACTATTTTATTTAAGGTATGCATTAAGAGCGGGTTTAACCCTAGACGAAATTTTTGCACTTAGTCACATTGATCGCTGGTTTTTGCAGCAGATGAAACAATTGGTAGAGCTTGAGGATAAAATTAAACAACATAGAAATAAGTTGGTTGAGGATGAGCTGCATCTTCCGGCGGAATTATTAGCACAAGCTAAAGTTGACGGGTTTAGTGATGTCCAGCTGGCCTTTCTATTAAATACTAAGGAGGCGAAGGTGAAACAACTACGCAAAAAAAATAATGTTAAAGCCGTATATAAATTAGTGGATACTTGCGCCGGAGAATTTAATGCGCAACAACCTTATTTTTATTCAACTCAAGAGAGCAAGGATGAAGTCCGTTCGAGCAAGAATAAAAAAGTGGTAATTTTAGGCGGCGGACCGAATCGGATCGGGCAAGGTATCGAGTTTGATTATTGTTGCTGTCATGCCGCTTATGCGCTAAAAGAAGAAGGGGTAGAAAGCATTATGGTTAATTGTAATCCGGAAACAGTATCAACTGATTATGATACCTCTGATCGGCTTTATTTTGAGCCATTGACCTTTGAAGATATCATGAATATTATTGAAGCAGAGAAACCTTTAGGCGTGATTGTGCAATTTGGAGGGCAAACACCGATTAATTTAGCAGTAGCTTTGCGGCAGGCGGGAGTGAATATTTTAGGTACCAGTTCTGATAGTATCGATATTGCCGAAGACCGGAAACGTTTTAAGCAGATGATCGATAAATTAGGGCTCTTGCAACCAAATAGCGGAACAGTCTTTACCTTTGCGGAAGCTAAAAAAGTGGCGAGCGAGATTGGTTATCCGGTATTAGTTAGACCGTCCTATGTTTTAGGCGGCCGGGCTATGGAGATTGTTTATGAACAGGAGTTATTGGAAAAATTTATTCTAGAAGCCGCCGAAGTCTCTGGAGAGCATCCGATATTAATTGATAAATTTTTAGAAGACGCTATTGAGGTGGATGTGGATTTAATCGGGGATGGCGAAACTTTTGTAATTGGCGGGATTATGGAACACATTGAGCAGGCTGGAGTGCACTCCGGAGATGCGGCGATGTCTTTGCCTACGCACACGCTTGGTGCGGAGGTTTTAAAAAAATTAAGGGAGGCATCCTATCGGTTGGCCAAAGAGTTGAATATTATCGGCTTAATGAACGTGCAATACGCCGTTAAAGACGAAAAAGTTTATATTTTAGAGGTTAATCCGCGTGCTTCTCGTACCGTGCCTTTAGTTTCTAAGGTGATCGGAGTGCCTTTGGCTAAGTTAGCCACCAAGGTTATGCTCGGCAAAAAACTTAAAGACCTAGGTTTTACCGATGAAGTAATTCCTCCGTATGTGGCAGTAAAAGAGTCGGTGTTTCCTTTTAATCGTTTCCCGGGTGTGGATGTTATGCTTGGTCCGGAGATGAAATCTACCGGAGAGGTTATGGGCATGGATATGGATTTTGCCAGCGCGTATATTAAAAGTCAAATTGCTGCCGGACAAAAAATTAACACGAGCGGCAATGTTTTTATCTCGGTTCATGATCGTGATAAAAAAGAAATTGTGCCCATTGCCAAAAAATTAAAAAATTTAGGATTTAAGATTATCGCTTCTAACGGCACTGCGTCGATTTTAGAGAAAAACAATATACCGGCTCGCGTTTTGCCCAAAATCAGCGAAGGGCGGCCGAATATTTTGGATTTAATGAAGGACGGCAAAATTCAAATGGTGATTAACACTCCTTCAGGTAGAATGCCGCGCCAGGATGAAGTAAAAATCCGCTCGCAGGTTATTCTTTATAATATACCTTATACGACAACGATTTCCGGTGCGCAGGCTACAGTTAACGGCCTGGAGGTGTTGATTAAAAAAGATCTAGGGGTAAAATCATTGCAAGAGTACCATAAAATGAAGTGCAAAAAAGTTAAATAGGTTTTTATGCCTGAGCTGCCGGAAGTAGAAACAATTAAAAATGATTTGTGCAGGGCAGTTTGTGGGTTAAAAATTATCCGGGTAGAGATTTATAATGCTCGGGTGATCCGCCAACCCTCTTTGGCAGTATTTAAAAGGTCATTGATAGGCGCAAGCATTAAACATATTATACGTCGAGGAAAGTTATTGATTTTAGAATTATCCAACGATAAATTTCTTACGGTGCATTTTAAAATGACCGGGCAGCTTGTGTTGCGGCAATCTTGCCCTGCAGAAAAGAAATCAACGATTGATCTTAAGCCAGAAAAAACGATTACCCGGGCGACCCTTTATCTTAGTCAGGGAAAAATTTTAGATTTTAATGATCAGCGTTTGTTTGGGGAATTGCGCCTGATGGATGATTGGCGCCAGTTAAAATTTATTCAGTCACTTGGTCCGGAGCCATTTGATTTGACTTTTGATGATTTTAAAGATATGCTTCTTAAAAGAAAAACACAGATTAAACCGTTGCTGTTAGATCAGTCATTTATTGCTGGAATTGGAAATATTTATGCTGCAGAAATTCTATTTCACGCTAGAATTAATCCGCAGAGGTCGGCCCAGGGTTTGACTGCCGGCGAGCAGCTTGTTCTCTATAAAGAAATAAAAAAAGTATTAACCAGCGCGATTAAGCATGGTGGATCTTCGGTAGATGATTATGTGCGAGTTTCCGGTAAAAATGGAGACTATGCCCGTTTTCATCGGGTTTATGGGCGTGCAACTAAGCCGTGTTTTGTTTGTGCAAGTCTAATTAAAAGAGTGGCGCAGGGGGGCAGGGGTACTTATTTTTGTCCTACATGTCAGAGTGGTTGTTTATCGTGATTAAGTAGTTGGGGAGGGAAGAGTAAAGTGAAGAAGCGTCTTAAGATTAATGGAATAATTATGGGGTTGGCGGCCTTGGCGATTGTGTTTTTTCCAAGATTCTTTTTGAAAGCTTATTCTGGAGGTATTCGAGAAGAGATCTTAGAGGTTGCGGGTTTTGCTCTGATTTTGTTGGGACAGATTATTCGAGTTTCAGCGCGAGGATATAAAGCCGATAATTCCTTAGACAGTCGAGCATTAATTCAAGGAGGACCTTATCAGGTGGTGCGTAACCCGATGTATCTGGGGATATTTTTGATTGGACTGGGGGTAGTTTTGGCGGTGTTTAAATGGTGGGCAATTTTAGTTTTTGCGGTTGTTTTTATTATTCGTTATATTTTACTTATTCATCAAGAAGAAAAGAAATTGAATTTAATGTTTCCACAGGTTTATTTGGAGTATTGTCGCAAGGTCCCTCGAATTTTACCGGCATTACCAAGCTTGGTTAGGTTAGATATTAGTGAATATCTGCCGATCAGGTTGGCCTGGTTTAAAAAAGAAATTGGTTCAATTATAACGTTGTTAGCATTGGTTTTTATCGTTGAGTCTTGGGAGGATATTGCACAAGCAGGAGTATGGGTTTACTTTGGGCGGTCTATCTGGATATTTATAGTATTAATTTTATTTGTTATTTTTGTAATTTTACTTAGTCGTTGGACAGCTAAACAAAATAATTATGGTGCAAATTAAAGCAAAAATAATTACTAATTCAAAATTAAGTGGGAATTATTGGCATCTAGAATTTGAATCTGGCCCGATTGCTCAGCATGCAGTACCTGGGCAATTTGTAAATATTAAAGTGGCACCGGGTGTAGCGCCGTTATTGAGAAGACCGCTGAGTATTCATGCCGTTAAAGCTCGCAGGGTGAAAGTGATCTATGAGGTAATCGGCCAAGGCACACAAATTTTATCGACCAGAAAACCGGGTGAATTTTTAGATATACTTGGTCCGTTGGGTAAGGGTTTTGATTGCCGGCATTTGGTTAAGCCTCAAGCGGCTAAAAACATCTTGATTGCCGGGGGGCTGGGAGTAGCGCCGTTAGTTTTTCTAGCTGAAAAATTAAAATCAAGTAATCCGTTAATTTTAATCGGAGCGGGTTCTAAAAAACAGCTTCTTTGCTTAGCGGAGTTTAAGGCCTTAGGTTGTTCGGTTAAGCTAGCTACTGACGATGGCTCTGTGGGATTTTGTGGGAGGGTTACGGATTTGTTAAAGATTGTTTTAGAGCAGACTAAGCCTTTGGGCTTATTTTCTTGCGGACCTTACCCGATGTTAAAATCGGTTGCCCAGATTGCCAAAGACTATAAGATTAATGCTCAACTTTCCTTGGAAGAACATATGGCTTGTGGGATGGGGGCTTGTTTGGGTTGCGTGGTGGAAACTAAAGCCGGCTATAAAACTGTTTGTAAGGATGGCCCGGTTTTTTCTAGCGAGGAATTAGTATGGTAAAACAAAGCCAACCAAATTTAAATATAAAAATAGGAACTTTAGATTTAAAGAATCCGGTGATGGTTGCCTCGGGGACCTTTGGTTATGCGCAGGAGTTTGAGGGCCTTGTGGATTTAAGAAAATTAGGAGCGTTGGTTACTAAAACCATTACGGTTAAGGCGCGTCAAGGGAACCTTCCCCCCCGTACCTGTGAAACTCCGTCGGGCATGCTTAATTCTATTGGCTTAGAAAATCCTGGCATAGATAGATTTATTCAGGATAAGCTTCCTTTTCTGCAGAAGCTGGGGATTCCGATAATTGTGAGCATTGCTGCTGAAGAAACTCCGGAGGAATTTGCTATTTTAGTTAAGCGATTAGATAAAATACCCCAGGTATCGGCGATTGAATTAAATATCTCTTGCCCTAATTTACAGAAGAATAAATTGATCTCTCAGGATGCCCAAGAGACATTGGAATTAGTTGGCTCAGTGCGTAAGCTCACCGCAAAATGTTTAATTACTAAATTGTCGCCGAGTGTTTCTTCGATTACGCAGATTGCTTTAGCTGCGCAAAATGCCGGCTCAGACGCGATAGCTTTAATTAATACCTTAGGAGGGATGAGCATTGATGTTGATAAGCGCACTCCTAAATTAGGCGCTTGGGTGGGGGGCTTAAGTGGGCCGGCGATTAGACCGGTAGCGGTGAAGATGGTTTGGGAGGCGTACCGTAAGATTAAGATTCCTATTATTGGTATGGGTGGTATAATGGACGTGGAAAGCGCTTTAGAATTTTTTATTGCTGGAGCGACCGCCGTTAGCGTAGGAACGGTTAATTTTGTCAATCCTCAGGCCAGCTTAGAGATCATTGCGGGCTTAAGACAGTATATGTTAAAAAATAATATGCAGAATTTAAGTGCACTTGTCGGAAGATTAAAAGCATGCAAAAGTTAAACTCCGCTCAACTTATTTTAGCTCTGGATGTGGACACGTTTAAAGAGGCTAAGGGGTTTGTAGATAAGCTTTACCCGAAAATTAAGATTTTTAAAGTAGGAAGCCAGCTCTTTACGGCTTTTGGACCCAAGATCATTGAGTTGTTGCATAAAAAAGGTGCGGAAGTTTTTTTGGATCTTAAGTATTTGGATATTCCCAATACGGTTGCTGGTGCGGTAGCCGCCGCGACAAGACTTAAAGTAAAGATGCTTACTTTGCACATCTCCGGCGGTCAAGAGATGCTCCAGGCGGCGGTTGAGGCAGCTCGACTTCAAGCCAAAGCACTTAAAATAACTAAGCCCTTATTGATCGGGGTTACCGTTTTAACCAGTCAAACAACTAAGCCTGGTGAAGTTTTAGCTTTGGCTAAGCGGGCCATAGAGAGCGGGTTAGATGGAGTAGTTTGTTCTGCGCAAGAGGCGATGGATTTACGGCGAAAGATAAAAAAACATTTTGTAATCGTTACTCCAGGAATTAGGCCAGATAATTTTGATAGGCATGATCAGAAAAGAATCGCGACGGTGAGTCAAGCAGTCTCGGCCGGCAGTAATTTTTTAGTCGTTGGTCGACCAGTTTTAAAGGCGCTTGATTGCAAATTGCAAACAGAAAAACTGTTAGGAGATTTATCCCGCTTTTCAGGAAATTAAAATAAAATTGCTTGGCGGGATGTCACTAGTGCACTGGAAGGGGTGTTCCATATGGCGCAGGAAATTAAAGATTTAATTGCTAAGATTCAGCAGGAAGGGATTCAAGTAGCGCAAGAACAGGCCGCATCTATTAAAGTTCAAGCGGAGAGCGCGGCTTTGAAAATAATTTCTCAGGCAAAAATCGAAGCACAAAAAATTATTGAACAGGCTAAAATTCAAGCAAAAAAACTAGATGATTCTACACAGGCAACTTTGAAGCAAGCGGGCCGGGACTTGTTGATTAGTTTAAGACAAGAAATTACGGTGATGCTGGAGCGTTTGGTTAAGCTGGATCTACGGCAGGCTTTGACGGTGGAAGAATTAGCGCAGATTATTAGTGTTTTAATCAAGCAGGCTCCGTTAACTTTAGGCTCACAGATTATTATTTCATTAAGTAAATCAGACAAGGATAAATTAGAGCAAGGATTTTTAAAGCAGCTCGTGGAAGCCACAAAAAAACCCATAATTTTAAAATCTATAGAAGGTTTGGATAGCGGATTTGTGATTAGTTTTGATGCCGGCAAGTCTATCTTTGATTTTAGTGAGCAAGCGCTAAGCGATTATATCTGCGGCCAACTTAAACCGGAGCTAAGTAAAGTTTTTAATTTCAAATAAATGCCTGCTTATTATACATATTTAATTTCGAGTTTACCGATGCTTAGCTTTTTTACTCGGGCGCCTTTTAGTTTGGAAGTATTTTTTATGAAATGTAAAAATTTAATTCCGGAAAAAGAATTTGAAATTTTAAGTAGCGTTGGTCAGCAGGATTTATCCGTTTTAAATATTCAGAGCATTGATAGTTTAAAACAGTGGGGTAATTTTGAGATTGCTTTAAGAAACGAATTAGCTCGCGCAAGGAGTGCTCGTAAAAAAATTGATTCTTTAAAATTTTTGCGCCTCCCAGATTCAGCGCAGGCTGAAATTAGCCACTTGGCGATGGCCGCTTATCGAAGTATTTCGATTTTGGAAGCGGAGAAGATCTTAGATCAGGGTAGATGGAATTTTTTGGAAAATTTAAGCATTGGACACTATTTTGATTTTGATTATTTATTAGTTTATGCACTGAAACTCAAGATTCTAGAGCGTTGGGATAAAATACAGAATGCCGATAAGGAATATTTGTTAAATGCGGCAATCTTAAACTAAACTGATTATGGAAAAAATAAGAACCGGACAAGTAGTTAAAGTTAATGCCAACATGGTGACTGCGGAAGTAGTTGGACAGATTATACAAAATGAAGTGGCCTATATTATTCATGGGCAGGAGCGCTTAAAAGCTGAAGTAATCCGTGTGCGTCAGAATCGAGCGGAGATGCAGGTTTATGAAAGCACTCAGGGCTTAAAAGTTGGTGATCAGGTAGAGTTTAGTCATGAGCTTCTTTCTGTAGAGCTGGGCCCGGGGTTACTTGGGCAGATCTTTGATGGTTTGCAGAATCCTCTTCCGGCATTAGCCCAAAAATGCGGGTTTTTCTTAAAAAGAGGAGTTTATCTGGAGGCATTACCTGATGAAACAAACTGGGATTTCACTCCTTTAGTTAAGCCGCATGATAAAGTTTTAGCGGGTAGCTGGCTAGGTTTTGTTCCGGAAAAAATTTTTAAGCATTATATTATGGCGCCTTTTGATTTATCGGGAAGCTTAGAGGTGGTCAGTATTGCTGCGCCTGGTAAATATAATTTAAAACAGGTAATTGCCCAGCTTAGAGATAGCGCTGGAAGATTGCACGATGTTTTTTTGCAACAGATCTGGCCGGTAAAGATACCGATTAAAGCTTATGCAGAAAAATTAAGGCCGACGGAGCCATTGGTTACCAAAATGCGACTGATTGATTCATTGTTTCCGGTTAATCGCGGAGGAACCTATTGTATTCCGGGGCCCTTTGGTGCAGGAAAAACAGTTCTTCAGCAATTAACTAGCCGACATGCAGAAGTGGATATTGTGATTATCGCTGCCTGTGGAGAACGTGCCGGAGAAGTTGTGGAAACATTAAAAACCTTTCCGGAGTTATTGGATCCCCGCACGCAAAAGCCATTAATTGATCGCACGGTAATTATTTGTAATACTAGCTCGATGCCGGTAGCGGCTCGCGAGTCGAGTGTTTACACGGCAGTAACGATTGCGGAATATTATCGCCAGATGGGTTTGAATGTTTTATTGTTAGCGGATTCAACCTCGCGTTGGGCTCAGGCGATGCGTGAAATGAGCGGTCGCTTAGAAGAGATTCCGGGTGAAGAAGCATTCCCGGCATATCTGGAATCGCGCATTGCTTCTTTTTATGAACGTGCCGGAGTAGTGAGATTGCAGACTGGCGTTACCGGCTCCGTAACCATTGGTGGAACGGTTAGTCCGGCCGGAGGAAATTTTGAAGAGCCGGTAACTCAGGCCACCCTTAAGGTAGTGGGGGCATTCCACGGGCTTTCACGTGAACGCTCGGATGCTCGAAAATATCCGGCGATTGATCCTTTGATTAGTTGGAGTAAATATGCCGGTTTTGTTAATGCTGAATATAAGGAAAAAGCTCAGGCGATTTTATTCCGGAGCAATGAAGTTGCACAAATGATGAAAGTTATTGGAGAAGAAGGCACCTCTCTGAAGGATTATATCGAATACTTAAAGGGTGATTTTTTTGATTTTGTTTATTTACAACAGAACGCTTTTGATCTAGTCGATGAGGCGACCTCCAAAGAAAGACAAATTTATTTACTTGAATTTATTTGTTCTATATTAGATGCGCAGTATAATTTACTGGATAAGGCTAGTGCTTTGCATTTTTTCCAAACTTTACGCCAGCTGATGCGTACCTGGAATTCTGCTTCCTATGAGAGTAATGAATTTAAAAAAATTAAAGAGCAAATTTCAGTATTTTTAGAAACCAAACTGATTAAGAAGGATAAATAAGCATGCAAAAAGCTTATACTAATATTATTCAAATCGCTGGTGACGTAATCACTGTGGAGGCACAAGGAGTAGGTTATTTAGATATTGCTCAGATTACTACTCGTCGCGGGGTATCTTTAGCGCAGGTTATTCGCATTGATGCTAAAAAAATATCTTTGCAGGTTTTTGCGGGGACCCGTGGTATTGCCACCGGGGATGAAGTAAGATTTTTAGGTTATCCGATGCGTGTAGCGACCGGAGATAATTTGCTTGGTCGTATTTTTAATGGTAGCGGCGTGCCGTTGGATCATGGGCCGGTTCTTTCTGATGGTTTAATTGATATCGGCGCTCCTTCGGTAAATCCGGTTAAAAGAATTGTCCCGAGCAAGATTATCCGTACGGGAATCCCGATGATTGATGTTTTTAATTCGTTGGTGGAGTCACAGAAGCTGCCGATTTTTTCGATTGCCGGAGAGCCTTATAATGAACTTTTAGCGCGTATTGCGATTCAGGCCGAGGTGGATATTATTATAGTCGGTGGAATGGGCTTAAAATATGACGACTATCTTTTCTTTAAAGAGACATTAAATGCTCAAGGAGCGCTTTCTCGGTGTATCTTCTTTATGCATACGGCGAGCGATCCGACTGTCGAGTGTTTATTGGTGCCGGATATCAGCTTGGCGGTAGCGGAAGACTTTGCTTTAAAAGGCAAACGGGTGTTAGTTTTATTGACGGATATGACCAATTTTGCGGATTCTTTAAAAGAGATTTCGATTACCATGGAACAAGTCCCTTCAAATCGCGGATATCCGGGCGATCTTTACAGCCAACTTGCTGCTCGCTATGAAAAAGCCGTCGATTTTCAAGGCGCTGGTTCAATTACTATTCTTTCAGCTACCACCATGCCCGGGGATGATGTTACTCATCCGGTTCCGGATAATACTGGCTATATAACCGAAGGGCAGTTTTATCTAAAAGGCGGAGTGATTGAACCTTTCGGATCCTTAAGCCGCTTAAAACAACAGGTAAACGGAAAAACGCGAGCCGATCACCGTGTAATTATGGATACGATGATTCAACTTTTTGCTAGTTACCGAGAGGCCCGGGAGAAACAGTCCATGGGTTTTGCGATGAGTGCCTGGGATGAAAAGTTGCTTAAATATGGCGAGCTTTTTGAAAAAAATATGATGTCGCTTAAGGTGAACATACCTTTAGAAAAAGCTCTGGATTTAGGTTGGCAGATGCTCAGTGATTGTTTTACTTCCGAAGAGACAGGAATAAAGCTTTCCATCATTCAGCAATTTTGGCCTAAAAAGTAATGGCAAAGATTAAACTTACCAAGGGCGAGCTAAAAAGGCAGCGGGATGCTTTAAAACAATTTCAGCGCTATTTGCCCACCCTGCAATTAAAGAAACAGCAGCTACAGTTAGAAATTCTACAGCAAAACATAATCCTCCAGGAATTAAAACAAACGGTTATTAAAAGGAAACAATCAATTCTTACTTGGGCGGGTTTACTGGCTGAGCCGCGAGTTGAGATTAGGCTGTTTTTGAAACCGGAAAAAATAATTACACACTCTAAGAATATTGCCGGTGTGGATATCCCGGTATTTGAGAAGTTAGAATTTAGCGAGTTAGATTATGATTTATTTTTAATGCCGCTCTGGTTGGATGCGGCAATCGGCGTTTTAAGAGAAATGATTGTCTTAAATAAAGAGATTCTCACGCGGCAGAGCGGTGTAGATATTTTGCGTCAAGAGTTACGCGTTACTACCCAGAGGGTAAATCTTTTTGAAAAGGTGAAGATTCCATGGGCGCAGGAGAATATTCGATTAATTAAGATTTATATTGGCGATCAGATGGCTAATGCCGTCGGGCGTAGTAAAATTGCTAAAAGAAAGATCGAAGAGTTATTTTTAGAAGAGGCGCGCGTATGATTGTAAAGATGAAAAAAGTTTTTCTTTTTTTGCAGAGAGAACATGCTCAAGAATCTTTAACTGATTTAGCTGCTTTGGGTCTTTTGCATGTTGAACATCAAAATCCTCCTAGCGGAGATCAGATTAATGTTTTGGTTGATAAACTTGCGGTGGTGGAGCAGGCAATCTTAATTTTAGCTGCAGGTAATCAGAAGGCACCCGCGACTACTTCAGAGCCTAAAGATATAATTTTTGTCTGTCGTCATATTATTGATTTGCAGAAAAGGTTGGATCAGCTTAAAGAATATGCGATTACTTTGAATGCCTGGATTGATCAATGGAGCCCTTGGGGGGATTTTGATCCCGTGGAAATAAGGCAGCTCACCCAGAAAGATATTTATCTTAAGCTTTATCAGATTCCTCGGGAGCAGCTAAAGAATCTAAATCAAAAACTGATTGTAAAAAAGATATTTTCGCAAGGCACAATAGATAACTGCATAGTTTTTAGTCGAGAGAATATTGCGCTTAATTTTAAAGAGTTGGAATTACCCAAGATGTCTTTAACGCAGATGCGTCAAAGGTTGGCGGAAGACGCCCAGATTACCTTAAATTTAAAAAAACAACTTGCTGAACATTCTAATTATCAAGATAGACTGCTTATTGAAAAAAAATCTTTAACGCAACAAAAAATTTATTTTGAAGCATTGCAGGGGATGGGTCAAGCGGAGCAACTGGTGTATTTAAAAGGCTATATCCCGGCGGACGCTGAGCGAGCGCTGGTTATCGAAGCTAAACAAAAAGGTTGGGGGATTTTTACCGCAATTCCGCAAGAAGAGGATCAGGTTCCTACGCTTTTACGCAATCCTGCCTGGATCTCATTTATTAAGCCGCTCTTAAATCTTTTGGAGCTTATCCCGGGTTATCGTGAGTTGGATATTAGCCCATTGTTTATCATTTTTTTTAGTCTTTTTTTTGGTATGTTGATTGGCGATGCCGGATATGGGTTAGTTTATGGCTTGCTTAATTTTTGGCTGCACAAGAAGCTTGGACGGAAAATGCAGGACCAAAGCGTGTTTTTTCTATTTTACATCTTAAGTTTTTGCGCTATTATATGGGGTATCTTAACGGCCACATTTTTTGGACAAGGGTGGTTGTTAAGCTTAGGAGTTAAACCGTTAATTCCGGCTTTAGGTAGCGCCGCTTTTATTCAGGCGTTTTGTTTTTTTATCGGGGCGGTGCATTTATCTTTAGCGCATGGCTGGAGAGCAGTGCTTAAGGCTCCGGCTTTAATTGCTTTAGCGGATTTGGGTTGGATTTGTGTAATTTGGGCAGTATTTTTTCTGGCCAAGAACCTAATTTTGGGGGATAATTTTCCGGCGTTTGGCAATGGCTTATTGATTGCGGGTTTAATCCTAGTTTTATTTTTTACTAGTCCGCAAAGAAATATATTTAAAACCATCGGCGAAGGGCTAGGAACAATCGCCCTGGGTTTAGTGAATAATTTTACGGACGTCGTTTCTTACATTCGTCTTTTTGCAGTAGGTTTAGCCGGGGTAGCAATTGCCGATGCTTTTAATTCCATGGCTGTTGGTATAATTAAAAAGGGTGATTTTTTAACGATTATTGCGGCGGCGCTGGTGGTGGTGTTAGGGCATGCGTTAAATATTATTTTAGGGCCGATGTCGGTTTTAGTGCATGGGGTAAGGCTTAATGTGTTGGAGTTCTGTGGTCATGCCAGTGTGACCTGGAACGGTTTTGCTTATAAACCTTTTGGTCGAAAAGAATAAGGGGGATAAATATGGATACCGGAATGATGCCGCAGTTTAAGGATTTAGGATTAATTTTGGTTTTGGCTTTATCGGCATGCGGCTCTGCCGCAGGAGCAGGAGTTGCGGGAATGGCGGCGATTGGGGCTTGGAAGAAAAATTTTGCTCAGAATAAAAGCGCTTCTTTTTTATTAATTGCTTTGGTCGGGGCGCCGTTGACCCAGACAATTTATGGAAATATCGTGATGACTAAAATGTTTGAGTTGGCGAGTAAGGGGCATTATCTTTGGGGAATTGGCGCATTTTCCGGATTAGCGATCGGTCTTTCCGCTTATTATCAGGGTAAATGTGCTGCCTGCGCCTGCGACGCGATGGGAGAAACCGGCAAAGGATTTGGAAACTATTTAGCTGTTTTAGGTATCACTGAAACGGTTGCTCTTTTTGTAATGGTTTTTACTTTGATCATCTTGGGAAAGTTTGCTGGGGTTTAGAATTAAGGGCGATTAGCTCAGTTGGTTAGAGCATCTGCTTTACACGCAGAGGGTCAGGGGTTCAAGTCCTCTATCGCCCACCATTAAATATTGTAAAATAATTAGTAGACTTTAACGTAAAAACAGGTATATTAAATAAACTTAAGTTATTGGGGTCGTAGCTTAGCCTGGCTTAAAGCGCCTCCCTGTCACGGAGGAGATCGCGAGTCCGAATCTCGTCGGCCCCGCCAATAGAGAAAACGCCATAAGTTATTTATGGCGTTTTTGTATTTTAGCCAGGAAAATCCCGCAAGAATTCTTGATTTGTCTTGAGTTTTTCCCTCTCAAGTGTTATTATGGCACTAAGTTTTTTTAAAAGAAAGACTTATCAAGGTTAGGTAAATGTCGAAAAGAATCTGGTTTTTCCTAATTTTGACCCTTGGCCTTACTTCCTTAGCCTACAGCTATGAGCTGCTTAATACTGAGCAGCTCGCGTTGGGGCTAGATGCTTATCTGCGCACGGATTTAGTAAATTTTAAAAATGTTGTAGACCTAGATAGTCATCACCAGGATGATCAAGCTACTTATTTAGGGATTGATTATAGTCTTGCTTTTCGCGGTGAGCTTAAGGATTCTGGCAACAAATTTTATTTTAAACTTGAGCGTAATGGGCCGTATGATTACGATGCTCCGCTCTTTATTCAGGATAAGTTAAATACTTCCGGCGGAGAAATAGGGAAATATCGTAATGCCGAGTTGCTCCCGCAAGTCGAGGAGTTTTGGCTGGACGCTAAGCTAGTAAATAATTTTGGCCTTAAAACCGGATTGTTTATTTATGAAGTAGGAAATAGTTTTAGTTTAAATGGTGGTTATGAGAATTACGGAGCAGCTTTATACTATGAGAGTCAGAATATTTTCTGGCGCTTGTATTATTGTCGCCCGGATTTAGTTTATAAGAATATTTTAGGCCCGGATATTCCACAAGAAAAGGTTCAGGGTCAAAAATATGAACCGAATGCGGCTAATTTTTTTGCGACAGATGCTAAGATTAGTGTGGGTCAAGCAACCTTCTGGCCTTATGTAGGCATGTTGGCAGATTACACCTCTAGTGGCAAAAGAGATAATCTTTTTGCCGCCCCGGTAAAGAAAGATTTGTTGGGTACTTTTGGCATGGCTTGGGAGTATGCCGGCGATGATTTTACCTTGAAATTAGAGGCGGCACGTAATTTCGGGTATGCGCAAAGTGAGGATAGCGAATATAAGGATATCGAACATACGGGGTACATGTTTTATTCCGGATTTAATTATGTTTTAGGAAAATTTGTTCCGGAATTGCAATTTTTGTTTTGTTCTGGAAACAAGACAACTTTAGATGTTGCAGGGGAACCTGATGGAGTATATGTTTCTGGAAAGAATCGCGCTTTTAGTTATTCTTCTCCCACTAATCGGTATTTAAGTGATGCGGTGAGTAGCAGCAATGTGGACATGCTTCCGATTGTGGCCATGGGTGGAGGATATGGTTTAAATTACGGGGTGCCGCGGCCGGGCACATTTTATTCCGGTGATTTTGAAGATTTGATTATGCCGGCGATGGGTTTTGATTATAATTTTACCGACAAGCTTTGTGTAAGTTTATATGGTTACTATTTAAGGGCATTTAATCGTCCAGTGGGAATATGGGACGGTCAAAGCAAATATCTTTCGCGGGATTTAGGTTGGGAAGCGGATTTATTCGTTGGTTATAAAGCTAATGAGCATGTCAATGTAGGTTTTCTAGGAGGGTATTTTATTCCGGGGAGGTATTATAAAGAGAGACGTAGCGATGTGGAAGGAAGCCCGTTTAGTCCTTACGTGCGCGGGGATGGCTCGGCGAATAATGCTTATCAACTTGAATTTTATGTAGAATTAAAGTTTTAAAAGAAAGGAAAAAATGATAACTATTGATGATTTTAGGAAGCTGGAATTAAGAATTGCTCAGATTAAAGAAGTTAATGATCATCCGAATGCTGACAAGTTATTAATTTTAACTTTAGATTTAGGTGATCGGCAAAAACAGGTGGTCGCGGGTATTAAAAATTTTTATGCCAAAGAAGAGTTAATTGGTAAACAGGTAGTTTTGGTGGATAATTTGGATCCGGTGATTTTACGAGGGATAGAAAGCCAGGGGATGATTTTAGCGGGTTCTGATGAAAATATTTTAGGCCTGATTAGCCCGGACAAAAGTTTAAAACTTGGGAGCATTGTTAAATGATTAAACAATTTGTTCCGCAGGAGTTTTGTCTTAAGTGTCAGGGCTGCTGTCGATTTAAAGAAGCTAATTCTCTGTGGAGCCCCTGCCTTTTGGATGTGGAAATTCAGGCCTTGTTGGATAAACCCGGCATTCCGGTAGCCTCTATCTCTATTGATCGTCGGATACAGCCAGTTGCTAATCCGGCTGGCGCAGATTTTCTTTGCCCGTTTTTAGTTACTTTAAATAATCAATGTAAAATTTATGATACTCGGCCGTTTGAATGCCAGCTTTATCCATTTTTAATTAATTTACGTAACACTAAGGTTTTATTGACGGTAGATTTAAATTGCCCCTATGTTTATGAGCAGATTAATAGCCAGTTGGCCAAGGATTATATTGTTTATCTGACCAAATATCTTAACTCTGCGCCGCTTTTAGCGATGCTTAAAGATAATCCTCAAATCATTCAGGCTTATGAAGATTTGAGAGAGGTTGCGGAATTAAATTTCAACAGATGAAATTAAATAAATTATCTTTAAGAGATCAGAAATTATTTAACGCGTATTTTGATTTTATCCCTCAGGAACTAGCCGCCTTTTCATTTGTTAATCTCTTTATCTGGAAAACACTTTATACGATTAATTGGGTAATTATTGAGGATAGTCTGTGTATATTGTTTCGTGATGCCGTCGGTTGTTTTATGTATCTACCTCCGCTAACTAAGGGAGTGCCTAAGGCGCAAGTAATCCAACAGGTTTTTGAGATCATGGATAGAATTAATAAAAATAAAGATATTTCGCGGATTGAGAATGTTCCGCAAGAGGACTTAGATTATTATCGCAGATTAGGTTATCGACAGTATGATAAATATCCGGATTATCTTTGTTTGCGCAGTGATTTGGCGCAACTTAAGGGGAATAAATTTAAATCCCAACGCGCCGCTTGTAATTATTTTATTAAGCACAATGATTGCGATTCGCGTAAGTTGGACTTAGCGGATAGGGCGGGTTGTTTAAATTTATTTGATGCCTGGGTCAAGGAGAGGAAAACTCAATGTAGTGATGATGTTTATTGCGGCATGCTTGAGGACAATCGCAAAGTAATTAGAACGGCGCTGATTAATTATAAATATTTAAATTTAGAAGGCATTGTCGTTAGGATGGGTCGAGAGATTAAAGCTTTTAGTTTTGGTTATAAATTGAATGAGCATGTTTTTTGCATACTTTATGAAATAACGGATCTGGCGATCAAAGGGCTTGCCCAGTTTATCTTTCGTCAGTTTAGTCAAGTATTAAAGGATTATAAGTATATTAATATTATGGATGATTCAGGTTTAGAAAATTTACGTAAAACCAAGCTTGCTTATAAACCCGCGCGTTTGATTAACGCTTATATCATAACTCAAAATGGATGAAAATATTGAGAACGTAGAAATTACTATATTTGATACTGAAACTACGGGGTTAAATCCCTTTGCTGGTGATCGGATTGTGGAATTAGCCGGTCTTCGAATTAAGGGGGCGCAAAGATTCACGCAGTTTGAGGCGTTGGTTAATCCGGAGCGTGAAATTTCACCGGGAGCTTTTGCGGTGAATAAAATTACCTCCGATATGTTAATCAACGCTCAGAAAATAGATAAAGTGTTGCCTAATTTTTTAGAATTTATTCAAGGAAGCTGTCTTTGTTCTTATAATGCGGAATTTGATTTAAGTTTTTTAAATAATGAGCTTAAGTTGTTAGGTTTTCCGTCAATTACTAATTTTGTTGTCTTTGATGTGTTGTCGATGGCCAGAAAGCTTTTACCCGGACTGCCTCGCTATGCTCTTTGGTTTGTGGCCAGTGAATTAAAAGTAAAATTAACACAGCAACATCGGGCTTTTGCGGATGTGGAAATGACTTTAGAGGTTTTTAATAAGCTTAAATTTATCTGTCAGGCAAAGGGTATAACGGATTTTACTAATTTTTCAAACCTATTTGCTTACAAGCCCTTTAAGGCTTGAGGTTACATAAAATACGCATTGTATTAACCTTTATTTGTAATAAAATATAGAGGTGATATTTAGCTCGACTACAAAGGAAAATGCTGATGAAAGATAAAAAGCATATTGAAACTGAACAAAGAAAGTATTTGCGTTTGAATACTGTCTTTCCGGTACAGTTTCGGCTAGAGAGCGTGGATGGTAAATTTTTCCTTTCTGATTGGCTGCAGGGTTTTACTAATAATATCAGCTTAGGGGGGATTTGTCTTTGTGTGAATAATTTAGAACATCGTTTATTAAAATTATTAGAAGAAAAAAAAGCCAAGCTGTTGTTAGAGATTAATTTGTCAGTTAGCCGAAAACCGATTCCTGCCAGCGCTAAGGTTGTTTGGATTAAAGAGGGACACGGTGATTTGCGCCAGCATTTTATCGGCTTAAGTTATGAGTTTATATCTGCAAAACAGAATAACAAACTGTTGCGTTATGCCCAGATAAGGAAATTTTTCTCGCCCGTAGCTTTATTGTTGATTGTTGTTTTGGCTTTTGCTCTGGGAGTGAATAGTTTTCATAATATAAAATTAACCCGCAACAATAAACTGCTTATTGAAGAGCTGGTGAGTGTTTTAAAGGACTCTTCGATTGCCAATCAAAAAGTAAGAGAAGCAATCGCTCAGCGTCAGGATTTACAGCTAAAGTTAAAATCTTTAGAAGCGCGGATTGATTCCGCAGATGCTGAAAGAAATGCCAACCGGATGACTTCTTTAGACCAGGTTAAACGACTGAATGATTTAGTTGATAAATTGACATTGGAAAAAGTTCTTCTGCAGGAGGATCTGGTGGTTGTGCAGAAGAAAGAGAATGTTGCGGTTAAGGAGTTATCGGTTATTGACCGCAAAAAAATTGTTTTAGAAAGAGCAAACCTGGAAAAAATGTATCAATGGCTTAAGGTTCATCAGAATCCGCGCACGGGGTTGGTGATGAGCTTTGAAGGGGATAGCGCCATTGCTAACTGGGCATTTATTTATGACCAGGCTTTATTAATACAGGTTTACACTCAATTTTCAGATTTTGCACGAGCTAAAAAGATTCTAGATTTTTTTATTAAAGATGCCAAGAAAGACAAGGGCTTGTTTTACAACGCATATTATGTAAATGATGGCACGCCTGCTGAATATACGGTGCATATCGGACCGAATACTTGGTTGGGCCTGGCAATTATGCAATATACTCAGAAAACTCAGGATCAAAGTTATTTGCAATTAGCGGAGAACATTGCCCAGTTAATTATTAATTTGCAGAATACTGATGAGGATGGAGGTATTCGCGGGGGGCCCAACATTGCCTGGTATTCTACGGAGCATAATCTTGACGCCTACGCTTTTTTTAATATGTTGTTTAAGGTTACCGGAAAAAAGATTTATCGTTTGGCGCAAGAAAAAACAATAAATTGGTTAATTTTGCATGCTTATGACCGGCAAGATTTACCGGTTAAGCGCGGTAAGGGGGATTCGACTATTGCCACGGATACTTATGCCTGGAGCATCGCCGCTATCGGACCGCAGAAATTAAAAGATCTCGACCTTGATCCGGATAAAATTATGGAGTTTGCTGAAGAAAATTGCGGTGTTGAAGTTGATTTCATCCGGCCAAATGGTCAAAGCGTGAAGATAAAAGGATTTGATTTTGCATCGCAGCGGCATGCTGCGCGAGGCGGCGTTGTTTCTTCCGAATGGACAGCGCAGATGGTGGTTTCTTATAAAATAATGGCAGATTATTATGAAAAAAGTGATGTTTTAAAGGCGCGCGGTTATGAAAAGAAAGCAGAGATGTATTTGGGCGAATTGAGCAACATGATTATCTCTAGCTCTTCTCCGTCCGGGCAAGGAGAAGGTTGCCTTCCTTATGCTACGCAGGATTTTGTGGATACCGGGCATGGATGGTTCACCCCTAAGGGGATCCGTACAGGTTCGGTTTCCGGAACAGTGTATACAATTTTTGCTTATTATGGTTTTAATCCTTTGGAACTTAAAGAGTGAAGCAGAGATTAATGCGTATTTATCAAAAGCTTTATTCTGCGTTTGGTCCGCAGTGCTGGTGGCCGGCGAATAGTAGTTTTGAAGTAATTGTGGGGGCCATTCTTACTCAGGGTACTAATTGGGACAATGTCAAGAAGGCGATAGCCAAGCTTAAGAAAAAAAACCTTTTAACTGCGCGTAAGCTTTATCAGCTCCCGCAAAGTCAGTTAGCGAGCTTGATTAAAAGCTCCGGGTATTATAATATTAAATCTGCGCGGCTTAAAAATTTTCTTAAATTTTTTTTTGAGTGCTATGCGGCTAAGATGAAATTAATGGGCGAGCAAGATTTCGGCGTCTTACGTGAGCAATTATTAACCGTTAAGGGTATCGGGCCGGAGACCGCTGATTCGATATTGCTTTACGCTTTAAATAAACCAATATTTGTAGTTGATGCTTACACTAAAAGGATATTGTCTCGGCATGGAATAATTAATGCTGAAGCAAGTTATCGTCAGCATCAGGATATTTTTATGCGCAATCTTAAAAATGACGCACAATTGTTTAATGAGTATCATGCGTTTTTGGTAAAACTAGGCAAAGATTATTGTCGCAAGCAAAATCCGAAATGTGAGATTTGTCCTTTATGGTCAATAAAAAACGCCTGACAAAGATTCTTCAGAAATTGATTTCTTTGGATTCTCAAAACCCCCCGGGTGATGAGGAGAGGGTTGCTGAATTTGTCGGTAAGTATTTAAAAAATTTAGGTTTAAAAATTAAAACCTATACTTTTTGTCATAAAAGAGTGAATGTTTTGGCGACGTTGCCCGGGAGAAAACGCTTAAAATCACTTTTGATTACTCCGCATTTGGACACCGTTCCCGCCGGGATGAGTTGGAAAACTCCGGCACTAAAGGCTAGAATTGCCGGTAATCGGATTTATGGTTTAGGCGCTACAGATTGTAAGGGGAACTTAGCTAGCGCGCTTGAAGCAATCAGCGTTATTGTGGAAGACGGGATTAAACTGGATTATGATTTAATTTTTGCCGCTACGGCGGATGAGGAAAGCGGGTCAACCCTGGGGCTAATCCCGTTGCTTGAACGCAGAATTTTGAAAGCGGATGCGGCGGTTGTTCTGGATGCGGATGATTTTGAAATTGTAATTACACAAAAAGGATTAATGCATTTATCGGTGCGCGTAGCGGGGTTGAAAGCGCATGGCGCTTATCCGTGGTTGGGGGTTAATGCTATAGAGATAGCGGCTAGAATAATTATTGATCTTAAAAACCAACATCCGCGTTATGTCAAAAATAAATATTTGCACGGGCCTACGGTAAATGTCGGAACGATTAAGGGCGGAGATAAAGTTAATGTGGTTAGCGATTGGTGTGAATTTGAACTGGATTTTAGATTTCTGCCTGGCACTAGCGAAAGAGCAATCTTGCGCTCTTTAAGAGCAACAATTGCTAAACATGCCAAAAATTATAAAGTTGAAATTCAAGGGATTCAGAACCCGTATCATATTGACGCCTGCCATCCCTTGGTGAGTAGTTTAGTTTCGGCGATGAAAAGCTTAGGAATTAAGCCGCGGATCAGCGGTTCGGAGGGAGCAACGGTGATAACTTTTTTTAAAGCGATGAATATTCCGGCGATTGCTACGGGTTTTGGCACGGAAGGTTGCGCGCATATTGCCGACGAATATGCTTGTTTGGATAATTTGTATAATGGTGCAAAAGTTCTGGTGGAATTCTTAAAAGAATATCATTTTCGTTAACCGTGAAAATAGAAGTCTGCCGGCTGGCAGACAGGGAGAATGTATGGATGCCTTAATCATGACTAAAAAACCACGATTGAAAAAACCGTATCTTATTGTTGCCTGGCCGGGAATGGGTGAAGTAGCTTTTAAAGCTGCGGAGCATCTGGTTAGTGAGCTTAAATGTCAGGAGTTTGCGCGGATTATGCCGGATGAGTTTTTTTATCAGACTGGTAGCGTTATCACCGCCGGGATATTAGATATTCCGCTTCTTCCCCAGGGTAAATTTTATTATTGGAAAAGTTCGACGGCTAAAGGCGTTGTTACCGGTAAAAATGATTTAATTGTTTTTTTAAGTAACGCCCAGCCGGATTTATCTAAGGCGGATAGTTACGCTAGAATTATTATTAATTTAGCTAAAGACCTGGGTGTGGAATCGATTGTCAGCTTTGCTTCCATGCCCCAGGCTACCGATCACACGCAAGATTCCGGAGTATGGTTTGTGGCGACTGATCAAAAAATAAAGGAAAGCTTGAAAAAATATAATTTTTCTCCCCTAGTGGATGGTCAGATAAGCGGGATGAACGGCTTATTTTTAGGTATGGCTAAAAAAGCGAAATTAAAAGGATTCTGCTTGCTAGGAGAGATTCCGCTTTATACCATACAAATTGAAAATCCTAAGGCTTCCGCAGCGGTGCTTATGGCTTTAGGAAAAATATTAGACCTACAAATAAATGTAGCGTCGTTGAAAGAGCAGGCTGGTTTGATGGAAAATGAAATTAATAAATTGTTGGAATATCTAAAATTAGGCAATGTCGGGGTATCCGCGCCTATCGGCGAGGAAGAGGTGGAGTTGATCAAGAAAACTTTAAGTCAGCTTACGCATTTGCCGGTATCGGTAAAGGAAAAAATTGAAAAACTTTTTACGGAAAGTCGTTTGGATATTACCAAGGCCACGGAATTAAAAGTCCAGCTAGATAAGTGGAATGTTTACAAGGAGTATGAAGATAAATTTCTTGACCTTTTTAGAAAGAATACGGATAAGGGGAACTAATCAATGAGCCAGGAAATTAAAGTTTTACTTTTTGATTTGGGTAGAGTGCTGGTGGATTTTGATCATTCTCGATCAGCAAAGAGGATTGCCGCTTTTTGTGCGAAGACTCCGAAGGAGATTTATGAGCTTTTCTTTGAATCCGGCGTAACTGCAAAGTTTGAATCCGGGAAAATAACTCCCCAGGATTTTTATCTTCAGGTTAAAGAGATGTTGGACCTAAAGCTTAGCTATGCATCGTTTGAGCCGATTTGGAATGATATATTTTTCTTAAGCGCGAAGAATCGTTCGGTTTTTGGCCTGGTGAATAATTTGCGGGCGAATTACAAAACAGCGATGCTTTCCAATATTAATGTTTTACATTACGAGTATTTGAAGAACAATTTTCCGGTTTTTGAAGTTTTTGATAAAGTTTTTCTTTCTTTTCAGTTGGGTCTAATTAAGCCGGACAAAGAAATATATAATTTAGTTATTCGCCAACTAAAAGTTAACGCGCAGGAAATATTTTATACTGATGATCGACCGGAATTAGTGGAAAGCGCAAGGTCGCTGGGCATTAGAGGGTGTGTTTTTACTAATTTTAATCAATTATTTAGCGATCTTAAGGAAAATGAAATAATTTTTTCTCCGCTTGGAAAAATCCGCCCGGAATAGTTTTATAAAACATAGTTTTCTTGCCTTAAAAAATCGAATTTACCGACGATAATAATAAAAAAATCATATTCTGTATTTAAGCAGAAAATACTTGACAATGACAATATATTGTGGTAAAAAAAGAGCATAGCTACTATATTTTGCGTAAATTTATCGGGGGTTTATTACTAAGTTGGAAAAAATTGCATAGATATTTAAGGGCTCGCGCATAAGTAATTGAAACGGAGCCCTTTATTTTTGCAATAAAGGCGGCGCACGGCTAGTTTCATTAAAACTGGGCGCAATAGAAGCGGGATAATTTAAATAATATGAAAACCGTAGGATTAACATACGATTTAAAGACAGATTATAAGTTTAAAAAAGATGATCCTTTGGATGCAAATGCCGAATTTGATCATCCGGATACAATTGATGTTATTGCCGAGGCGATTGCGGCGAACGGTTTTAAGGTTAAAAAAATCGGCAATGCAAGCAACCTTTTAGAGATAATCGATAACTTAGGGGTGGATATTGTTTTTAATATTTCTGAGGGGTTGAGCGGAAGAAATCGCGAGAGCCAGGTGCCGATTTTATTGGAAATGGCGGGGGTGCCTTTTGTGGGGGCGGACGCCTTGACTTTGGGGCTTACTTTGGATAAGGTTATGGCTAAGAAGATTTTTATTGCCGATGGGATACCTACTCCTAAGTTTTTTGAAGTTAGCTCTATTTCGAGTTTGGTGAATCAGGATCATTGTGCGTTTCCTTTAATTGTTAAGCCGCGTTTTGAAGGTTCATCTAAAGGCTTGAGTGAAAGTTCGCGCGTAGAGAATACCGAAGAACTTGCTAAACAAGTAGAGTTTATTGTTAAAACCTATAAGCAGCCTGCCTTGGTTGAAGAATTTATTTCCGGAGAAGAATTTACCGTAGCGATCGTCGGCAATGAAAATCCGGAGGTGTTGCCGGTAGTGCAGATAAAAATAGACGGAGAATTAAAATTAAATGATAAATTTTATACCTTCGCGCGAATTACTTCTGATCGGTTGGAGTATATCTGCCCGGCAAAGATTACGGACAGTTTGAAGAATAATTTGCTGGATTTGGCTTTAAAGGTTTATCGTTGTGTGGAGTGTCGGGATTTCGGCAGAGTCGATTTTCGCGTTGACCAGCATGGCAACCCGTATGTTTTAGAAATCAATCCCCTGCCCTCTTTGTCTACGGAAGATGTTTTCATGCTTTTGGCCAAGAATATCGGCATTACTTATGAACAAATGGTAGGTAAAATTTTGAAGAGCGCGATGATTAGGAACAAATTAAATTAGTCGTATTAGGCGTTATAATTTATTTGGGTTGAAAATGGAGGTTGTCCTTTAAGTGAAAGTTGCCTTGACGTATAACTTAAAAAAGAAAGATCCCTTAAAGCCGGCGGATTATTTTTCCGAATGCGATTCCGAAGAAACGATTAATTCCGTAATTGCCGCGCTTAAAATCAAAGGCCATTCTGTTGAGGCGATTGATGTGGAGTATCCGGCCCTGTTTTCTTATTTTAGAAAAAACCGCGTAGATATGGTGTTTAATATTGCGGAAGGCAAGCATGGACGTTTTCGTGAAAGCGAAGTGCCGGCGGTGTTGGATTATTTGAATATTCCTTATACCGGATCGGATACTTTTTCTTTAGCTTTGGCGTTGAACAAGACTTTGACCAAAAAAATACTTAAGGCGGAAAATATTCCCACTCCTAATTTTCAACTTTTTGTAAAGGGGACGGAACTACTGGATTCGGATTTAAGATTCCCTTTGATTGTTAAGCCTAATTGCGAAGGATCGGCAAAAGGCATTAACAAAACCAATGTGGTGGGGAATGCGACGGATCTGATGATCAAGGTTAAAGAATGCATCAATATTTACCGGCAGGAGGCCCTAGTTGAGGAATTTATTGAAGGGAAAGAGTTAACCGTAGGTATTTTAGAAAACGGGAAAACACGCGTTTTACCGATATTAGAAATTGATTTTTCTAATTGTGAAAAAAGCGGAGAGTATTTTTATTCGTGGAAGATGAAAGAATTTCAAGGTAACCGAGAATTAGGACTGGTTCCGGAATTTTATTGCCCGGCGAGGTTAACTAAGGAGATTGAAGAAAAGATTAAGGATGTCGCTTTGCGCACGCATCGGGCGGTGGGTTGTTTGGATATTTCGCGCACGGATATTCGTTTAGATAAAAATAACGTACCTTATGTTTTGGAAATAAATCCCCTCCCGGGATTGGATCCCAAGGAATCTAATTTTCCGATTATGGCTTATGCTGCCGGGATGAAATACGAAGATCTTATTGAGGCAATACTATTAAGTGCCTCGGAAAGGAAAAGTCGGAATTGAATAATCCCACAAGTTTAGAAAATCAAAAAGTGCAGATGGATACCCCGGTTATTTATCGGCCTGCGAAACGCTCGCGGGATTATCAACAAATCGCTCTTTATAAAGATGTCAATCCTTTAGATTGGGAAGATTGGCATTGGCAGCTTAAGCATAGAATTCGCACTAAAGAAGAGCTGGCGCAGATTATTAAACTTACTCCGGAAGAGGAGAAAGGTATTGATAAAGCTAAGGGGCGCTTGGCGATGGCGATTACTCCTTATTGGGCAAGTCAGATTGATGCCGAAGATCCAAATTGTCCTATTCGACGCCAATCCGTTCCGGTGAGCGATGAATTTTTTGTTTCTCCTCATGAAATGGCTGATCCTTGTGCTGAAGACCGCGATTCTCCTGCGCCGCATTTGGTTCACCGTTATCCGGACAGGGTTTTATTGTTGGCTACGGATCATTGTGCGATGTATTGCCGACATTGTACTCGCCGGCGCTTAGTGGGAGACCATGAAGAGAAAGATTTAAATTCTGAAACAAAATTTGATGCGGCGATTGAATATATAAAAGCTAACCGCAAGATCCGGGATGTATTAATTTCCGGAGGCGATCCGCTTACCTTGGAAGATGAAGCGTTAGAGTCCTTGATTTCAAAAATCCGCGCAATATCTCATGTGGAACTGCTTAGGATTGGTACGCGCGTTCCGGTAACTTTACCGCAGCGCATTACCGAAAAATTAGTGCAAATGCTTAAAAAATATTCGCCGATTTGGATGAGTATACATTTTAATCATCCAAAAGAGATTACTAAGCGTTGTAAAAATGCCTGCGATCTGCTTTCGGAAAGCGGCATACCTTTAGGCAGTCAATCCGTGTTGCTGAAAGGGATTAATGACCGGCCGTTTATTATGAAGCGCCTGGTGCACGACCTTTTGCAAGTTAGAGTTAGGCCGTATTATATTTATCAATGTGATCCGGTGAGGGGCACGCAACATTTCCGTACCCCGGTAGCTACGGGAATAAATATTATTGAAAAATTACGCGGTCACACTTCTGGTTATGCTGTTCCGACCTATGTTATCGACGGCCCTGGCGGCGGTGGTAAAATTCCCGTGGGTCCAAATTACATTTTATCTCAGGCCAAGGGTAAATATGTATTGCGCAATTATAAGGGCAAGATTTATACCTACCTGGAATAATTTTTAGTTATTTAAAAATATTATTTATATTATGGCGGATGTTAAAAAAATATCTGTCATAGTTTTTATTAGTATCTATGGGGAAGTTAGCTTCTAACTTAATCTATCTATGAAAATAAGCGCGTTTGCTCTTAGCGAAATTACTTTAGGCAAACATAATATTAAGGATTTTAAGTTAGATCAGGCGGATAAGCTAGTTAAGGCTAAGAAGAAAACTTATCCGCAGATAGAGTTAGTTGCTCAGGAGTCGGCACTTGATGCAGATGTGATTATTTTGTTTCCCGATGCTCGCACGGATTTAATTCTCAGGGATTTAGATTTCATGGAAACGCGTTTGGCTAAAAATCCTTTAGAACAAGAAAAAATAGTTTTGGATAAAATGAAGGCTGTTTTAGAAAAAGAAGAATTTATATCAACTTTAGGTTTAACGGTTGCGGAGCGTGAGATTATTTCCGGCTATGGCTTGTTTACGCTTAAGCCGGTAGTGGTAATTAAAAAAGAAGAGCTGCAAGATTTAGGCGCGCTTTTTGCCAGGGTAATTGCGGAAAGTAAATATATTTGTTTTTTAACCGTCGGGGATAAAGAAAATCGCGCCTGGTTAATTAAACAGGGAACTACTGCCTGGGAAGCGGCCGGAGCAATTCATTCCGATATTCAGCAAGGTTTTATTCGCGCGGAAATTATTAGTTTTGCTGATTTTATAGCTTGCGGGGGAGAAACGCAAAGCAAACAAGCTGGGAAAATGCGCCTGGAACAAAAAGATTATATCATGCAAGATGGTGACCTGGCTAATTTTAGGTTCAATAAGTAGTTTTGTGTTATCTTGGTCACCGCAGCGACATAATTTGTATTTATTAAAATGATTAAAATTAAGCGAGCATTAATTAGTTTATCCGATAAAACCGGCATTTTAGAGTTAGCTAGAGAATTAATTAATTATGGCGTCGAGATTATTTCTACAGGTGGCACGGCAAAGCTTTTGCGTGATAATAATATTGCGGTAATTGAAGTTTCTACATACACGGGTTTTAGTGAGATGCTTGATGGAAGAGTTAAGACTTTGCATCCTAAAATTCATGCCGGGCTTTTGGCACTTCGAGAAAATTCGGAGCACGTAAAAACACTTTTAGAGCAGAATATCGGTCTGATTGATATGGTGGTAGTTAATTTATATCCATTTGAAAAGACTGTTCAGAAATCAAACGTAAGCATTAAAGAAGTTATTGAGAATATTGATATCGGCGGTCCGGCGATGTTGCGCTCGGCGGCTAAGAATTGTCAATCGGTAGCGGTAATTTGTAATCCGCAGAGCTATCCTCAAGTCATCGCTCAGTTAAAGAAAAACCAAGGTTGTTTGCCCGAAGATTTTATGTGGCAACTGGGGGTTGAGGTTTACGGTCATACAAGTAAATATGACGCGGCAATCTATAATTATTTAAGTGAACATTTTAAAACCGTTAAAGCGGTTGAAGATTTTCCCGAAGAGCTGGTTCTAGCTTTTCAAAAGATCCAATCTTTGCGTTATGGAGAAAACCCCCATCAACAGGCAGCTTTTTATAAAGAAAAGGGCAAATCCCAGGGACTGATTAATTTTAAACAATTGCAGGGCAAGGAGCTTTCTTTTAATAATATTTTAGACCTAAATTCTGCCGTGGAGTTAGTCAAGGAGTTTCAAAATCCTGCGGTAGTAGTTGTTAAGCATAACAATCCTTGCGGCGTTGCCGAAGATAAAGATTTAAGTAAGGCATATTTAAATGCCTGGAAAGCCGATAAGCTATCGGCTTTCGGCGGTATTGTCGCTTTAAACAGAAAAATGAATTTAAAGACAGCTAAGCTGATTATGAAAAGCGGATTTTTGGAATGCATTATTGCTCCGGGATTTGATCAAGAAGCCCTGGATTTATTTAAAGAAAAGAAAAATTTACGTTTATTGGAATTAAAAGATTGGGGTACAGTTAGCGATCTAGAAATGAAGCGCGTTAGCGGCGGAATGCTTTTGGAGAGTGCGGATTCATTTACTTTGGATAAGCAGAATCTTAAAGTAGTTACTAAGAAAAAACCTACTCCTGCGCAAATGAAAAGTTTAATTTTTGCTTGGAAAGTGGCTAAACATGTAAAATCTAACGCGATTGTTTTAGCGGTTGGTTCAAAGACCGCAGGTATTGGCGCCGGGCAGATGTCTCGCGTTGATGCGGTAATGCTGGCTAAAAATAAAGCTTCGAAACGAGGTAAAAATTATTGTTTGGCTTCGGATGCTTTTTTCCCTAAAGCTGACGCCATATACTGGGCGCATAAAGCCGGTGCTCAGGCGATTATTCAGCCGGGAGGATCGATCGCCGATCAGGAGATTATTGCCTCTTGCAATAAATATAAATTGTCGATGATTTTTACCGGTATCAGACATTTTCGGCATTAATGTATGACCTACCCGGAAGTTTTGAATTATTTAGATTCCTTTGCTGACTACGAAAAAAACACACAATATTCCTATAAAAAAGATTTAAAATTAGCGCGTATCCAGGGTTTTCTTTCTCTTTTAAAAGATCCCCAGGATTTTTTGCGCGTTATTCATGTTGCCGGGACAAAAGGCAAAGGCTCAGTTTGTGCTTTTGTCGCCTACATTCTTAGGGAATCAGGTTTTACGGTTGGGCTATTTACTTCTCCGCATCTAAATGATTTTAGAGAAAGAATTAGAATCCTTAGGCCGACGGTTATAAAAAACAGGAGCAAGGCCGCAGGGTTCGAAGGCATGATCTCTAAGAGAGAGTTAACGTATTTGGTTAAAGAGGTAAAACCGTTAATCAGTAAATATAACTATAATTCAAAATATGGCCGGCTTACTTTTTTTGAGATTTATACGGCTTTAGCTTTTTTGTATTTTAAGCGCAGACAAGTTAATTTTGTGGTTTTAGAAACCGGCATGGGAGGTAGGCTGGATTCCACTAATACTGCTTGTTCTTTGGTTTGCGGGATTTCCCCGATTAGTTTGGATCATATGCAAAAGCTCGGCAGGAGCTTAAGTAGGATTGCGATTGAAAAGGCAGGGATTATAAAAAGAAATAAACAGATTGTAATTTCTGCTTGTCAGAAAAAAGAAGTAAGTCGAATTATTAACGATCGATGTAAAAAATTTTGTTCTACTTTTTATGAGGTTGGCAAAGAGATAAAGTATTTTAAAAGCCGGCAAGGTTTTAACGTCCAAGGGTTATTTAAAAAATATAAAAATTTGCGTCTGCGCCTTCTTGGAGAGCATCAAGTGGCGAATGCCGCGTTGGCTGTTGGGCTAGTCGAGGCAGCAAGTCTTTACGGTTTTAATATTTCCGAGCCGGCGATACGGGCGGGACTTTATAATACCATTTGGCCGGGGCGATGTGAAATTATTAACCGAAGGCCTTTAGTTGTTTTGGATGGGGCACAGAACTTAGCCTCCGCGCTTGCTTTAAAAAAAGCAATAAGCGATAATTTTATTTGTCTGCCGAATAGACAGAGATCTGTATTTAGCGGTAGATATAAAAAAATTATACTGGTGCTGGGAATTTCAGCGGATAAAGATATCTCCGGAATTTGTAAAGTATTTAATTCTTTGGCGGATGAGATTATTCTTACTCAAGCAAATACTAAGCGGGCGGCTTCTGCGGAAAAGTTAGCCAAATATTTTAGGCGAAAACTATATTTGACGCAAAGCGTAAAAGAAGCTAAGATTCTAGCGAATAGGTTAGCGAAAAAAGAAGATTTGATTTTAGTTACGGGGTCATTATTTGTAGTTGGAGAATATCGAGATGTTTAAAGTTAATTTAAATGATACTATTGCGGCAATTTCTACTCCGATTGGAGAGGGTGGAATCGGTATTGTGCGCGTTAGTGGCAAAGATTCTTTAAACATTGTTGCAAAGATATTTGTTTCTAAAGACAAGCGTCATTTGCTTGAATTTAAAACTTATACGATGCATTATGGGAAAATCATCGAAAATAAAAAAGTTATTGATGAGGTAATCCTCACATTAATGCGCGCTCCAAAGTCGTATACTAAAGAGGATGTTGTGGAGATTAATTGTCACGGCGGCATTGTAGTTTTAAATAAAATATTAAAGCTAATTTTAACAAACGGGGCGCGTTTGGCGCAAGCCGGCGAGTTTACGCGTCGTGCTTTTCTTAATGGTCGCATTGATTTAACGCAGGCTGAAGCCGTGGTGGATATTATTCGCGCTAAAACTGATTTTGCTTTAAAGCTTGGCCAAGAGCAGTTGCAAGGCAGGTTATCTGGCGAAATTAAGCAAATTAGGAGCCAGCTATTAGATCTGCTTGTTTTTTTAGAAGCGCAAATTGATTTTCCGGAAGAAGATGATGTTTTAACTAATAAGCAAAAGATAAGAAGCAATTTATTGATTGCTTGGGAGAAGATAAGAAATCTATTGGCCGGGTCGAAATCTGCCAGGATTTATAAAGAAGGAATACACGTAGTTATTTGTGGCAAGCCGAATGTAGGAAAATCTTCGCTTTTAAATGCAATTCTTAAAAAAGAGCGTTCTATCGTTACTGCGATTGCGGGCACTACGCGTGATACTATCGAAGAGATGGTGGAGATCAGAAATATTCCCGTAAGGATAGTGGATACCGCAGGCATACTGAAAGCAAAAGATTTAGTCGGTAAAAAAGCAGTTTTGCGCTCAAAGCAACAGATAAAGCTAGCAGATTTAGTGATTATGCTTTTTGATGGGAGCAGGAAATTGACGGAAGAAGACTGGTTAATCATTGCCAAACTTAAATTTAAAAAAGTTATTGCGGTAATTAATAAAATCGATCTCAAGCAGAAAATAAATAAAGAAATTCTTAGAAATATTTTTCCATGTTTAGTTGAGCTTTCGGCAAAGAGAGCTAAAAATATTAATTTGTTAGAAGACGCCATTTTAAATCAAGTGCAGCAAGAAACGATTTTAGCTTGTGAATCAGTGATGGTCAGCAGTTTAAGGCACACTAGTGCTTTGGCGCAAGCAGAAAAACTTATTGCAGAAGCGAGCAATTCATTAGATAATAGATTGTCTACAGAGTTTATTGCCCAAGGCATTAAAGATGCGTTGGTATATTTAGATGATATTCTAGGTAAAGATTTCCCGGAAGATTTATTAGATAAAATATTCAGTCAATTTTGTATTGGAAAATAATTTAAGCTGATGGATAAAAAGAAGATTGAAAGAGCAGTAAGAAGCATCCTAGAGGCGATTGGGGAAAATCCTAAGAAAAAAGACCTTTTAGAAACTCCGCGCCGGGTTGCCGAGATGTATGAAGAGATTTTTTCAGGAATTGGCCAAGATCCTGAAAAGGAGCTGGAGGTAATTTTAGATCAGAAGCATCATGAGATTATTCTTTTACGCGGTATTCCGTTATATAGTATTTGCGAACATCATTTGTTGCCTTTTCTGGGGCGGGCAAATATTGCTTATATACCTAAGAACGGACGAGTAACCGGATTAAGCAAGCTTGCTCGGGTGGTGGATGTTTTAGCGCGTCGGCCTCAGGTTCAAGAGAGATTAACCACTCAGATTGCGGAGATTGTGATGAGCAAATTAAAGCCGTTGGGAGTGATGGTGGTTATTGAAGCGGAGCATTTGTGTATGTCTATGCGTGGTGTACGTAAACCCGGGACAATGACCGTAACTAGCGCGGTGCGAGGAATTTTCAAAGAAAACGAAAAGACTCGTTCAGAGGCGCTGGCTTTAATGCGTCCGTAATAAAAATTAGGCATGAGAATAAGGCAAAGGAGAGATAGTTTGAAAAAAATTTTAATTTTAATTTTTTTAGGGTTTATATTATCGGGCTGCGCTACTTATAAATTTCAAAAATCGGCTAATTCTAGCGTTCAGGGCTATTTGGCCTGCTATGATGGCCAGCCTATTTTAGAATACACCGTAGGAAAAGAAAAATCACTGCCGGATTTAGTCTTAGCTAAAGAGCGGTTTAAGCGGCGCAGGACCACGGTTGAATATTATTATAAGAAAATGGATAAGATCGAAACGCGTTTAAAAACTTTTTTTTGGGATCCGCCGGCAATGCTGGTGGATTTAATCGGTGGTATTTTCCGTTGGCCGTTTATGGCGGTGGCGGATTATAAATATAACCGTAATCTTAAATACAAGGAAAAAGAAGACAAGCTTGATGAGCAAAAAGAAGAATTAGAAAAAGCTCGTGTAAATACTTTAAAAGAAAAACTTGCTGTTTACATTGCGCAAGACTTAAACAAAGAATCCTCATCGCAAAATGCGGTTGCCGCTGCTTTTGAAGTGGCCAAGATTGAAGCTGCTCCAGAATCCTTGCCGATGGTCCCTGTATTATCGACTACTCCGGAAGTTGTGCCCAAAGCAGAAGTACCGATTTCTTTAGAAACGGTTTCTCAAATTCCGGTTGTTGAGCCGGTATCTGTTCCTGAAGTTGGTTCGATACCAGCCTTGGTTGTGGATCCGCCGCCCGTTTCGGCCGTTGAGGCAATATCGGCTCCGGTGGTTGAGCCGCCGATGGTTATTCAGCCGGTTATAAAAAATAAAGTCGTGGTTAAGCCGGTTTTAGTTCCTCCGGTTGCCGTAATTGTGGCTAAACCGTTGAAAGGTATTTCGCCGCTTAAAGTAATCTTTTTCGGTCAAAAATCATTCTCTAAATCCGGAAAGATCGTGGCTTATAATTGGGATTTTGGTGACGGGGACACTTCTACCAAAAAAAATCCCGAAAACACCTATTGGAGCACTACTTTTGGTGCGCGTAATTTTACCGCTACGCTTACGGTAAGAGATGACGTCGGGAACACTTCCAGTGCTAACGTAATAATTGAGGTAATTACTAAATAATAAATCAAAGTTTTTTAAAATCAATTATCAGGTTTGTTTGAATAAAAAAAGCTTTAACGCAAAATCTCGCCTTTTTAGGAAAATATCTGAATGCATAAAAAATTAAAATTTGCCATAATCCTGGTCTGTATTAATGCATTTTTAATCTTTATGATGCTTATTTTTTTAGAGATTAGATATGAAAACATCCATTTTCAACAACAAACGGAAATGGGCAAGCAGGTCAGCCCGTATTATTATTGGTCTTTTTATAGTAGTAATGGCGTGCCGATCGGGGCACATTACGGTCCTTTAAAATTAATGGCCTTTCCTTTTGTTGTTTATAAGAATATGTCTAATCAGAAGGAGGGCACTTTTTCGACCAATAGCTTAGGATTTAGAGGCCAAGAGATAAATAAAAATGCATTAGATCGAAAGCGTGTTATTTTAATCGGCGGTTCATCCGCCTTTGGTCAGGGATTAAAGGGCAACGAAGAAACTATCGCTTATCAGTTAGGGCAGATTCTCAATGCGGAAGTGATTAATGCCGGAGTTATTGGATATGGTTCTGGCAACGAGCTGGTATATTTGTTAACCGAATTAGTAGATTTAAAACCGGATTTAGTGGTTACTTTTGATGGTTGGAATGATTATTCGCAAATCGGGAGTAGCAAAAGAAGACAGTTTATCGGTTCTAATGGTCAGGAGCAAATTGATGCACACCTGGAATTATTAGCGCAATTTACGGAGACATCCTTTTTAAAAAGATTAACTTCTATCAAGTATATATTATTTCCGAGTATTGTTGATCGCTTGAATACTGTTTTTAAAAAAATTAAAAATAACGGCACGGAAGCGGATGTAGATAACGTAGCTAGCGTATATGCTAATAATATAATTAAAATAAGAAAAATCAGCAATAGTTTTAAATTTAATTTCATTTGCGTAATTCAACCTCAAAAAATAACGCCGGGTATGAAGCCGACAGTAGACGAATATTTGGGTTTTCGTAATAAAGTAAAAAAACATTTTACTCAGGAAAACGTAAAGTATATTGATTTAAGCGATGATGGCTTTAAGAATGATTTTACAGCAAATCGTTTCTTAGATAGAATGCATTTAACTGCACTTGGGAATAGGAGGGCGGCAGAGATTATTGCTCAGAAAATTATTGCTGAGAATCTTTTATAGGTTTGTATATTTATTCAAAACTTTGCTTTTTTTGCGCGTTTTTACTTACTTATTTAAAAAATTATTTTATTCCCATAAATTTTTATCTAGGCTTCGATATTGTATCGCTTCTGAAATGTGCTCGGAGCAGATGATTTCTGAACCTGCTAAATCTGCAATTGTTTGAGAAACTTTAAGTATTTTATCATAACCTCTCGCGGAAAGCCCTAATTCTGATAACGCCATACGTAGCAATGTTTTTGCCGCGTTATTTAAAATGCAATATTTTTTGGTTAATTTATTTGACATCTGGGCGTTATAAAATATTCCTGAGGATTGAAATCTTTCATGTTGAATTTTGCGGGCAGTTTCTACGCGCTGTTTAATTGCTTGTGATGATTCCGCGTTTTGTGTATCTGATAATTCTTGGTACTTTACTTGTGGCGTTTCGATATGTAGGTCAATCCTATCGAGCAGTGGCCCGGAAATTTTTCCTAAATAATTTCTAATTTTTGTGGGGTGACAGTGACAGGTTTTGTGCGGGCTGAAATAATTTCCACACGGGCAAGGATTAAGCGCAGCGACTAGAATAAAGCAAGCCGGGAAAATTAACGTTTTTTTACGCGACTGATACAGATTAAGTTATCTTCTAAGGGTTGCCGTAATGCTTCGAGGGCCTTGCGGTTAAATTCAGGCAGTTCGTCTAGGAATAAAACGCCATGATGGGCTAGGCTAATCTCCCCGGGTTTAGGTATGCTGCCCCCGCCGATTAAGGCGATATCTGAAATGCTATGATGTGGCGAACGAAAAGGCCGCGTTTCGATAAATCCGTTCTGGTTTAGCAGCGAGCCGGCTACGGAGTGGATTTTAGTTATTTCCAGGGTTTCTGCTAAAGATAAACTGGGCATAATGGTCGGGATTCTTTTAGCGAGCATAGTTTTACCGCTTCCCGGCGGGCCGATTAAAAGAATGTTATGCCCCCCGGATACCGCTACTTCTAGCGCTCTTTTAGCGAAATATTGGCCTTTGACTTCGGAAAAATCTAAAGCATAATTTGCGCTATTTTTAAGGATTTGGCCAATCTCCAGCCTGAGAGGTTGTCGAGCAGTTGGATCAGCTAAAAATTGCACCACTTCTTTTAAGTTTTTTAGCGGCCAAGCAGATATTCCCGGGATAATTGCTGCTTCCTTAGCGTTTTTTTCCGGGAAAATAAGATTTCTAATGGGTAATTTGCTTAGTGCTAAGCCGATTGTTAAAACGCCGTGTACCGGCCGTAGTTGGCCATCTAAGGATAACTCTCCCAGGAAAACGTAATTTTTAAGAGAACTATTATCGATCTGTCCGGTTGCCGCCAGAATGCCCAGGGCAATGGCTAGGTCGAAGCAAGAACCTTCTTTGCGGATATCTGATGGGGCGAGGTTCACGGTTATTCTCTGGGCCGGCCATTTAAACCCCGAGTTTTTGATTGCCGAGCGGACTCTTTCTTTGCTTTCTTTAATGGCGGCATCCGCCAGGCCAACTAGGTTGATTGCAGGAAGACCACTGGCGACATCAATTTCTATTTCTACTGGGTAGGCATCCAGACCTAAAAGCCCGAAACTGTAAGTTTTAGATAACATTTGTTCTCCTTTTAAGTTAATAGACGTATAGAGGGTGATAATCTAACTGGTTTTTAAGTAAAATAACTTGCTTTTTAAGTAGAGGATTATATAATAATAGTCTATGCATAAAAATATGGTCAAAAATCTAGCATTTATTCTGCTGATCGGCGTTACGGCTTTTAGCATGATCCGATATGTAAGTGAATTGAAGGAAAGATTCAGGCTTCAAGATAGCTTGATTCAGACCCAGAGTGAAGTTGCGGTATTAGCGCAAGAGAAACAAAACTTGTTGCAAGAACTGGGGAAAGAGAAAGAGCTTAATGTGCAATTAACGGCCAAGAACGTAAAGCTCAAGGCTTATTCAAGGGCAAGCAAAGTGCGAATAGCACGTCTTTTCCGAGATAACTCCAAAACTCAAGATGAACTTGAAGAGATAAATACTAAATTTGCTATATTAAAAGCGGAAAATAAAGCGTTAATTACTAGCCATAAGCGTAGTTATATAGAGAATGAACAGTACAGGTTAAAATTAAATTCAGTGGTTGAGCTAAAAAAGGCAATCCGAGAGTTAAAAACTAAAAGATCAAGAGTCTTGGGCTTGGAGTCAGAAGGAAACCAGGGGTTTTTGATCCGAGATGGCCGGTCGACTTTAGAGAAGATCAAGATTGAAGTTGTTCCTGCTAAAACTAAAGAATAATGAGGAATTTTTTTATAGAGGTATATCGGAATAAGATTTTAATGACCACTATCTCTGCCTGGTTAATTGCCCAGACGATTAAAGTGGTGATTGGGGTATTCCGGGTGAAGAAGTTCGATTTTCGTTTATTTATCGGAAGCGGAGGGATGCCTTCCGCACACGCCGCCGGTGCCGCGTGTTTAGGAACAAGCATTGGTCTAGAATGTGGATTTGATAGTGTTTATTTCGCCATGGCATCAGCCTTTGCGATTGTGGTGATGTTTGATGCTCAAGGGGTGCGTCGCTCTACGGGCAAACAAGCGGGAATTTTAAATACGATTATGGACGATATTTATTGGCGTGGAAAAATTCAGCAAATACGTTTGCGCGAACTTATCGGCCATACTCCGGTGGAAGTAATTATCGGGTCGTTATTGGGCGTTTTGATTGCACTGGTTTCTAGGATTAGATAAAAAGTGATAAGTGAGCTACCCCGCGCTAAGAGATTCACCCAACGCTAATATGTATTGCGTTGGTGTGCGCTAGGTAGCGCAATTGCGCGGGTGTTGTTTTTGTAGATAAGGGGGTCTTTAAGTGAATAAAAAACTTTTGGTTATAATTATGGTGGTGTTGATTGGAGGTTTGGGTGTTTTTTTAAGTAGTAAGAAAATAATTAAGGCAGTCGGAGTTTCCGGCCGCTTATCCGCGCGTTCTTTGTCGGCTCAGGCGCGCACGCTGGAGGCCAAAGGCAGTCTGTGGGAGGCGAAATTATTATATCAGAAATTAGTAAACGATTTTTCGGAATCGTCGGAGGTGTTGGATTGGCAGAAGAAAACAGAAGAATTGAACATTAAATTATTATTTTCGGGGGTGCTTACGCCTAAAAGCATAATTTACCAAATCCGTCCGGGAGATACGTTAAATAAAATTTCCCGTGAACATAAAACGACTACCGAGCTGATTATGAAGAGCAACAATCTTAATGATGCATTGATTGTTCCCGGCCGCAAGATTAAAATTTGGAGCGAACCTTTTAATATTTTAGTTGATAAATCTCAAAATATATTGTTGTTAAAAGATAATGAAGAGGTTGTTAAGAGCTATATTGTTTCTACCGGGAAAAACAATTGCACCCCCGTAGGTACGTTTAAAATTGTGAACAAGCTTTCTAATCCTACCTGGTTTAAAGCCGGTGCGGTAGTGCCTCCGGAAAGTGAGCAAAACGTGCTGGGCACGCGCTGGATGGGTTTTAATTTAGCGGGTTACGGCATCCATGGAACTACTGAACCAAAGGAATTGGGTAAGCAGGTAACTCAAGGATGCGTACGTTTGGCCAATGCGGATGTCGAGGAGCTTTATAGCATTGTGCCGGTAGGCACAGAAGTTATCATAATTGAATAATACTTATGGCTGGATTAGATTTTGAAAAACCGATTGTGGAGTTAGAGAAAAAAATTCAAGAGCTCAAATCTTTTATGGTTGAGAAGAAGATCGATTTGTCTAGTGAAATTAAAAAGCTTGATGATAAGCTGGAGCATTTAAAAAAAGATACCTATATTAATCTCTCTGCCTGGCAAAAAGTGCAGCTTGCCCGTCACCCTCTACGGCCGTATACTTTGGATTATATTGGTATGATTATGTCGGATTTTGTGGAGCTGCATGGGGATCGGCTTTTTAGTGATGATAAAGCGATGATCTGTGGTTTGGCTAAAATAGATAAAAAGAAATTGATGGTTATTGGACATCAAAAAGGCCGGGACACTAAGGAAAATCTGAAACGTAATTTTGGTTGTGCGCACCCGGAAGGGTATCGTAAGGCCTTAAGGGTAATGCAAATGGCGGAGGAGTTCAATCTACCGGTAGTCATTTTCATTGATACGCCCGGGGCGTATCCGGGTATCGGAGCGGAAGAGCGCGGGCAGTCTAATGCGATTGCACTTAATTTACGCGAGATGATGGGTTTTGCTGTGCCGATTGTGGCAATTGTTATCGGAGAAGGTGGTTCTGGAGGCGCTTTAGGGGTAGGAGTAGTTGACCGCATCGCGGTACTGGAGAACTCCTATTATTCAGTTATTTCTCCGGAGGGATGCGCAGCAATTCTTTGGAAGGATGGGGCTAAGGCTCCCCAAGCAGCCGAAGTTTTGAAACTTACTGGACAGGATCTTTTAAAGATGGGGTTGATTGATGAAGTAATTCCCGAACCATCGGGTGGGGCACATCGGGATGCACAAGAAATTGCTAAAAATATTAAGGAATCAATTTTAAGGAACCTCAAAGAGCTGGAGCTTTTAGATAAAGATAAACTATTGAAGTTAAGATATGCGAAATTTAGAACTATGGGCATTACCGCATGATTGAACAAGAACTTTTATTGTTAGGTCTTCTACGCGAAACACCTAAACATGGATATGAAATAAAAACTAAAATTCGCCAGATTCTTTCAATTTTTGCAGGCGTTGAACTGAAATCTATATATTATCCGTTAAAAATATTAGAAAAGAAGCAACTAGTTTTAAAACGGGCGGCGAAGCTGGGTAAAAGGCCTAAACGTTTTGTTTATCATCTTACTTTAAAAGGGAAAAAACGATTTGAGGAGCTTTTGAATAAAAGCTTGCTTACGATTAAGCGTCCACAATTTAGCTTAGATCTCAGTCTGTATTTTTTACACTATTTAGAGCCTGTTTCCGTAAAACGTAGGTTGCAAGCCCGGCTTTCAATATTAAGGAAAGTTTCTGGAGGCATCGAAAAATTAGCGAAAACAAAGCAGCGGCAAAATGCATCTGCGTTGATTCGTATTCTAGAGCACAATCTTTGCTTGCTTAAGGCGGAAGAGTTGTTTTTAAGGGGCTTGTTGAAGTCGACGGTAAACTAGGAGGAAAACTAAGATGAAAAGCCTGTTTATTTATTATTCGCATTCAGGAAATACCGCATATGTAACCGATAGATTTAGGGATGCATTTGCAGAATTAGGTAAGTCCGATATGTTTGAGCTCGACTATTTAAAAAAGCCGAATGCTTTTGTACGTTATCTCGCACAGTTTTTTACATATTTGATAAAAATTACCACTTTTCCGGTTGACCTTAAGGAATACAATGTTTTATTTTTAGGGATTCCGGTTATTGACAATCGGCCTTCTGCGGTGTTGATTAAATATATGGGTTTTTTAAAGAACATTTCAGGGAAAAAAATTATTTGTTGTTATGTGTATGGCGTAGAGTCTGTTGCGCGAAAGTGCGCAGATTTTACTCAAAAATTTTTAACCGGCAAAGGTAATAACAAAATTATTCATGTATATGCGCCTTATCAGACTATTTATAAAGAAGATTTTATCAGCAAGCTCATCGTGGACACGGTATCCCAAATAAAGTAATTTTTCTTTCAATTTTTCGCTTGACAAATTGGGCAATAATCCATAAAATTAATGTGTGGTTAATATAGTAAAATTTTACTATATACATTAGCGAGGTTTAATTAAAGGTCAGGATTAATTATGCTTTGGGAAGATAAAACGTTAGAAAAGTTTAAACTATTAATTAGCAAGATTCCCGTTTTTCATCGTCATATTACGGAAAGCGTAGTAAGCAAAGTTGCCGAGCAGAATGCTAGCTTGCGTAAATCCGCTTGCGTAGAAGAGCAGGATATTATCGGGGCATTCTTTTCTGATGTGCCCTCGCCGTTTTATAGCATGATGGTGCGTCTTTTAGGACAGAATGGTTTTGATTATCGGAAATACGGGTATCCTAAGAACATTAAAAGCTAATGCGTATTGCCGTAATTGGTGCCGGAGCTATAGGATGTTTGGTCGCCGGCTACTTTAAGGAAAAGGGCGAAGAGGTAACTTTAATTGGTCGCGACCAGGTAGTGCGCGCGATTAGAAAAAATGGTCTGGGTATCTCCGGTGTGCGGGGGGATTTCAAAGTAGATATTAATATTTCTGAGACCTTAAACTATATTCCAGATTTGGCGATTTTAGCTACAAAAACGCAAGATATTGACGTTTTTCTGCAAAGTAATGCCTATCTGTTAAAAAATTCATTGCTGTTAACAACACAAAATGGCATACAAGCGGACAATTTGGCGGCCCAATACTTATCTCAAGAAAAAATAATTTCTAGTATTGTTATGTTCGGTGCAACCTATTTAGAAGCCGGCAAGGTTGTGCATAATTTTGAAGGTAGTTGGGTGATCGGCAGTCAATTCCAGAACAATCTTTCGTTGGAGCTTATTAATTTAAGCTTGACCTTAGACAAGATTTTCCCGGCGATCATTAGTGAAGATATTAAAGGAATGAAATATCTCAAGATATTTATTAATGCTAGTAATTGTCTGCCGGCGATTATCGGAAAAAGCATGCAAGAAGTTTTCAGCGATTTAGAGATTAGCCGGATTAGTATCGGGATATGGAAAGAGGCCTTTGAGATTATTGAAAAAATAGGAATTAAGTTAGTTTCTTTGCCGGGTTTTCCGGTTGAAAATATTATTAAGCTTACTGCTATGCCGAGCGAGAGTGCTGCGAAAATTTTTTCCGGGATTATTCAACATCTTAGTAAAGAGCCGTTGTATGGCTCAATATTACAAAGCATAATGCGCGGCCGGATTTCAGAGATTGATTATATTAACGGGGAGTTTGTGCGCTTGGCTGAAGAGAATAATATGTATGCGCCGTTAAATAAGCTATTGGTGGAAATGGTGCATCAGGTTGAGAGAGAGAAAGTTTTTTGTAGCAAAGATATTTTAATGAATAAAGTTAAGGATCTGATAAATTAAGATGGACGAAGTCAAAACCCCTTTTCCTAAATTAAAGCTTACTGTAACCGGAGTGTTTGGCGTTTGTTATCATGGGTATAAAATCGGCGATGTGATTATTTTAGAAGATTTTACGCATGCACCGAAACATTTCTGTTTGGGATTGGCGCATGCGTTATTTCCGGTTATTTACGCTTTAAGTTTTAAGGCTCAATTTGGTTTTCGTGATAATCAGCGTTCACTTCTAGTAACTTGTCCGGATGGCGGAAAGTTGGAGTTTAAAGCGGAAATTTTAGATAAACAAGGTAATCTGGAGACTATCCCTAGGGATCCTAACCATAAAGGTCCGCAACCTAAGAAAATGATTCTAGAAGTGGTAGAAGCAAAAGGAAAGTGCACTTTTGGTTATAAAGTTGGAGATAAATGGGAAACAACCGGATTAAAATGTATCCCTAATTTTTGCGGAGCAGCTTTTCATACTGCTTTTCCTGCGCTTTTTGCTTTAAATTTTGGGGCCAAATTTCATTTTATGGATAATCCAGATGCCATTGATACCGTCACTTGTCCGGACGGAGGGAATATAATTTTTAAGGTTACGCGCATAGAGGAGAAGAAATAACTTATGATTAAGCGCAGAGTGGTAATTACAGGAATCGGGGTAATTTCTCCTAATGGCATTGGTAAAGTTAATGTTTGGCAGGGGATGTCTACAGGATTATCGGCGGTAAGGCGGGTAGATGGATTCGACGTTTCCGTTTTTAATACCAAAATTGCTGCCGAGGTGCGCGACTTTGACCCTTTTAAGTTAGGACTGACCCATGATGAGGCGATGCGCATGGATCGTTATGTACAATTTGGCGTAACCGCAGGAAAAATGGCGGTGGAAGATAGCAAATTGAACTTTATTAAAGAAGATCCGCAGCGTATTGGAGTTTGTTTAGCGAATGCCATCTGCGGCACAAAGTATATGGAAGAGGAGTTTGCTTTGGTTACCGATGATGGTAAGAAACCCATTGATCCAAGTTTAGTGCGGCCGGATTTATATGATGCGGCGATGTTTAATACTCCTTCCATAGAGTTGAGTGCACGCTATGGCTTAAAGGGAATTTGTAATACTATTTCTACCGGGTGTACCGCTGGCACAGATTCACTGGGGTTTGGTTTAGAAACTATTCAAGACGGCGAACAGGATATCATGATTTGCGGAGCAGCGGAAGCGCCGTTGACCCCGATAACTTTTGGAGCTTTTGATGTGGTGAATGTTTTGTCAGTTCAGAATGAATATCCGCAAAAAGCTTCTCGACCTTTTGATAACAAGCGGGATGGATTTGTTTTGGGAGAAGGAGCAGGTATTTTAGTTTTAGAAGAACTGTCTCATGCCTTAAAACGTAATGCGCCGATTTATTGTGAAGTGCTCGGTTTTGGTACCAGTTGCAATGCTTTCCATATGACGGATCTTCCTAGCGACGGCCGAGCCATGGAAACCTGTATTGGGTTGGCTTTAAAAGATTCCGGAGTAAAGACGCAAGAGATTGATTATATTAATGCGCATGGCTCGAGCACGCGGATGAATGATATCTTTGAAAGCACTGCTTATAAAGCCATCTTTGGTGATTATGCCTATAAACTTCCGATCAGCTCATTCAAATCTATGATTGGGCATCCTTTGGCGGCGGCAAATGCCATTGAGATGACGGTGGCCAGTATGATTTTTGAAAAAAATATTCTACCTCCGACAATCAATCAGGAAGAAAAAGATCCACAATGTGATCTGTACTATATTCCCAATGAAGCGATACAGAAAAAAGTAAATATTATTTTAAAAACGAGCAGTGGTTTTTCAGGAATTCATTCTTCTTTAGTCCTAAAAAGGTTTGGTGGATAATGGATAGAATTGCAATTACGGGTATGGGTGTAGTTACTCCTTCGGGAATTGGTAAACGACAGTTTTGGGCGAATATCAAAAGCGGCCGCTCTTTTATAAAGAAAATTACGCGTTTTGATGCTGCAAAATATCCGGCGCATATTGCCGGTCAAATTGATGATTTAGAAAAATATACACATTTATCGGAAAGGCTTTTAAAGAAGATAGACGCTTTTAGCCATATGGCTTTAGTGGCTTCCGAGATGGCCTTGCAAGACGCGGGTATTGATATAAAAAATGAAGACCCGAGTCTAGTGGGTATTTTTTTAGGTAACGCTATCGGCGGATGGCTTTATGCTGAGACGGAATTAAGAGACCTGTATTTAGAAGGTCGTGAAGGCGTCTCTCCGTATATGGCGAGCGCCTGGTTTCCGGCCGCTCCTCAGGGGCAGGTCTCTATTTATTACGGAATTAAGGGTTTTAGTAAAACGGTGGTTAGCGATCGGGCGAGTTCTTTAATGGCTTTGGGTTATGCCCGAAAGGTTTTATATAAAGATAAATTGAATATGATTTTAGGCGGAGGGATGGAAGCGCCGGTTACCCCGTACGCTTTATTGTGTTGTAATACTTATGGGGCTCTTTCTAAAAATAATCAAGATCCGCAGGCAGCTTATCGGCCATTTGATAAACAACGTAATGGTTTTGTTATCGGAGAAGGCTCGGGAATTGTAGTTATGGAAAGCGTTGCCCGGGCTCAAAAAAGGGGAGCAAATATTTTAGGATATATTAGTGGTTATGCGACTACTTGCGATGGAGTAGACAGGATTGATTGCGCTCGAGATGGGGAACAGTTAGCGCGAGCGATTCATAATGCATTAATTGATGCGCAAGTTAATGTTGATGAAATTGGTTATATTAGTTTAGATGGTTTAGCGGTTGATTTATGGGACAACTCTGAAATCAGTGCCTTAAAGTTAGTTTTTGGACCGAGATTAAAAGATATTCCTTTAAGTTGTCCGAAGTCAATGTTTGGCAATTTATTGGGGGCATCCGGGGCAGTGGATATGATCACGACTATTTTAACGATGGAGCACGGTCTTGTCCCGGTTACCTTAAATTTAGATGCGCCGAACGTTTTTGGTTTGAATTATGTTACCAAGGAAGCGAAAGAATATAAAATAAATAAAGCTTTAATTATCTCTCGTGGTCGTGGAGGTATTAATGCGGCAATGGTGGTTGAAAAATAAAGGGGGTTCTCGATGAAGATTTTGTTTGTTATGCCAAAAGTTGGTGCCTGGGCAACGCATGGAATACACCGTTCTCCAAATCAGTTGTATGCGCATTGGGCAGCATATGTGCGCGAAAGAGGATATGGGGATGTGGCGGTTCTTGATGGCAAGGCCGATCAAATCCCGATGGATTTATTAATTGAAAAGGTGAAAGCTATCAATCCGGATATTGTGGTGATGGGTGAGCAATTGCACGGTTATGGCGGATACGGAGTTTTGCGTCATTTTAAAGATGCGGCGATTGGGATTAAAAAAGCATTGCCTAAAACAAAAATTATTCTTGGTGGGTTATGGTATTCAGCGATGCCGGTGCCGACGCTAGAAGAGATCTCGGAGGTTGATTTTATAGTGATGGGTGAAGAAGAATCTTTTGGTGATTTGATCGAGGCGATCGATAAAAATAAGTCGCTGGCCGATGTCGGCGGGGTAACCTCACGCATTGACGGACAGATTGTTATGGGTCCGCATAAGCCGCTTTTGGTAGATTTAGATAAACTTCCTTTGCCGGCCTATGATTTATTTCCGATGGATAAATATGTCGGGCATACCTATTGGAAGCCGTTTGTCGATATGGTTACCTCTCGCGGATGTCCTTCCGCGTGTACTTTTTGTTACGAATGGGATCAGTTTGATCCGCGCTCTCCTTCGGATTTTTTGAAATGGCGCGCTAAATCTCCGGAAAGAGTAATGGAGGAGCTGAACCTTTTACATCGAAAGTACGGGGTTAAAGTTGTGGTGATTCAGGATGATAATTTTAATGTCGATCCGGAAAGAGTGCGCAAGTTTTGCGAACTTAAAAAAGCATCGAATAATCCCATTAAATGGGTATCTTTAGGGCGGGCTAATGATTGGGTCAATTGTGAATCCATTTTGCCTTTAATGAAGGAGAATGGTTTGATTATGGGAGTTTTTGGTATTGAGGTTACTACGCAGTCAGAACTTAAGAAGATTGCTAAAGGTATTACCATTGATCAGATCAAAAAAACCATCGCGATGTTTCGTAAGAATGATATTGCGATTGTCGCGGATATCATGATGGGGTTTGATTATGATACGGAAGAGATTATTAAACAGCGGTTTGAGTTTACGGATCAGGTTGACCCGGATATTCTTTGGGTGGGTTATGTGACACCTGCGCCTAATTCACCGATGTGGAGAATTGCCCTAAAGAAAAATTGGATTGATGTCAAAAAGGTAGATTTTTCACAATGGGATTTTCTCCATCCGGTAATTCCTACGGATCACTTAACGACTACGGATCTTGGTCGTTTAGGTTCTTGGTGTATGCGTGAATTCTTTTCTAAACCCGGTAGAATAAACAGGATTATGGAGAGTAATTTTGATCCATTGGCTAAACTCTGCTTTCAGGATGTCATGGCCGGAGTAGGGAAATGGGAAGCGGCGGCAACTAAGGGAGAGGTGCAAATATAAATTTGCGGGGTGGCGCAGTGGCAGGACCCGTGAATTTAATATTAGGAGGGGAAATGGATACAAAGACAAAAATAAAAGAAGTTTTAAGTAATTTATTAAAAGTTAAAATTGAGGAATTAAAGGACGGGGCTACTTTGATTGATAGTATTGGAGTTGATTCTACAGAGATGGTGGAATCGGTGATTGCTTTAGAAAAATCATTCGGGGTTAAGTTGAGCCCTAAAGAGATTACCAAAAATTCTACGATTAATGATATCGCTAGTAATATTGAACAAAAATTAATCAAATGAAAATAGTGGATTTAAGTTTACCTATCGATGAGACTGCCTTTGAGGTGCACAAGGTGGATATTGAGCGGGTAACCCATAAAGCTGGTGTGGCAAAATTTAATCGCGTGATTATGGGTAAGACCTTTTGGGGTAAAATTAAATATATTTTTGGACAACGCATTATAAAATTAGTAGATCTTCCTAACGAAGAGTTTCTTTCACTTGAGATTGTGCACGCACCGGTGCATATTGGCACACACCTAGATTACTCCTTTCATTATGGTTCTCAATCAGAAGGCCGGGCCTCTAAAACGGCGGATGAGATACCTCTAGAGTATTGTTATCAAAACGGGGTAAAGCTCGATTTAACTCATAAAAAGCCAAATGAAGTAATTAAATCAGGGGATATCGAAGATGCGCTTAGAAAAATAAATTATCAGCTCAAGCCCTTGGACATTGTATTGCTATATACCGGCGCGGATAAATTATATGGTGGGCCGAAATATTTTTCAGATTATCCCGGGGTTGATCCTTCAGCTATCGAGTATCTTTTGGAGAAAGGCGTTAAGATTTTTGGCGTAGATACGATGGGCATCGATCGGCCGTATCGGTTTATGCTTAAAGATTTTTTAGAAACCAAAGATCCTCAGAAGTTTTATCCGGCGCATTTTTTTGGTCGTCAGAAAGAGTTCATTCATATTGAAAGGTTGGCTAATTTAGAGCAGTTACCTGATTTTGGATTTAAAATTAATTGTTTTCCGATACGCATAAAGAATACTGGTGCAGCTTGGGCGAGAGTGGTTGCAATTATATAAGCGGGTTCTATTGATATGATTGTTAGGATAACGGGTCCTGTCTTGGGTGTTTTCTAGCGCATGACGCGCTGCGAAAATACCCAAGCCACCCGTTATCTAAACATAGTATATTTAATTTGCGCCATACGCTTATAATAAATTGCTTAATAGAGTGGAGGAGAAATGGGACACACGTGCAATTCGATAATAATTAATGCGCCGTATGAGTTGGTTTTTGATATTTCGAATGATATTACGCGTTGGACGGAGCTGTTTGGCACAGAATATAAAAAAGCGGAGGTAGTAAAAAAAGAAGCGAATAAAATTACCTTTCGTCTTACGGATGAAGATGATAAATCTTGGCAATCCTGGCGATTGCTTTTTAAAGATAAGTATTTTGCTTATGCCGAAAGGGAGGAGCCGAAGTTTCCTTTTAAATATATGAAGATTATCTGGCTATATACCCTTAAGCCGGAAGGGATTGAAATGACTTGGGTTCAACATTTTGAAATGGATGCCAAAGCCAAATTCAATGATTCCCAGATTGAAGGATTTATCAATGAAGGCTCGCAACATAATTTGAAAATTTTTAAAGAGATTATTGAAAACCAAGCGCGGAAGTGAAAAAAACGACATTTAGTATCCTTTGCTTAGAAGGGGCGGTTTTATCATTTAATGTAGCCGCCGCCGCGGCCTTGATTCCTTCGATTGCCGCTGATTTTGCTCTTTCTCAGTTTGTGGTGGGTAAGATTATTTGGCTATATATGCTCCCCTATGGCCTAGCGGCATTTTTTTATGGGCCATTGGTACGCGCTTTTGATGCGCGAAGGGTAGAGTTGATTTGTATATTTTTATTTTCTTTAGCAAATCTTTTAGCCGGGTTGTCACAGAACATCACCACACTTTTCTTTGCCAGGTTTCTGATGGGCCTTTTTGGCGCATCTGTTATTCCTCTGGGATTAATTCTGATCGCTAAGCGTATAAACCAAAATAAGCGTGGTGGTTATATCGGCGTATTTTTTGGTTCGACTTTTATTGCTTCTTTATTGGGCTTATTTTTAAGCGGGATTTTATCATGGCGCTTGATTTTTATTATCCCGGCAATTCTAGGTCTGATCCTTTGGGTTTTTATGTTTATTTATTTGCCGAGTTTCAAAGAGGATCTTGGGCCTTTGCGATTTGGGTATTTGAAGGCACTGGGTGATAAGAAAGTTATTAGAATTTTTATTTATATATTTCTGATTAGCATGATTTATCATGCGGTGCAGCAATGGTTAGGGGTTTATTTTTCTACCCAAAGATTCTTAAGTCAGTTTGTCATTAGCATGTTGATTACTCTGACTAGTTTTAGCGGGATATTTGGCGAATTCTTTGGTGGCCATTTGGCGGATAAGATCGGTAGGCCTAAGGTAGTTAATTTTGGAATATTGGCTATGGTTTTTTGTATCTTTTTGTTATTATTAAAATTACCTTTAATTTTGCTCGGTTTGATAATGGTTATTTGGGGGGCGGGTTGGACTTTTAATCATGTGGGTTTAGCGACGATGCTCTCGGATTTGCCGAGTGAATTTTTAAATGAAGCGGCCAGTTTAAATAGCGGAGTGCGTTTTATTGCCGGTGGGTTGGGTGTAAGTTTAGGCGGCTTAGTTATGCAACGAAGTTTTAATTTAAGTTTTATTGGTTTTGGTAGTGCGTTGTTAATAATTTTATTTTTTGGGAAAGTTTTCAAGTTTAAATAATAAAGGGGGTTTATGATGAGTATCGATTTAAAAGGCAAGGTTGCTATTCTTACCGGGGCGAGCCGTGGAATTGGCAAGGCGCTTGCTTGCACTGCGGCTAGTTTAGGGATAAATTTGACGATTGCTGCGCGCGGCGAAGGGCCTCTAAATGAAACGGCCCAAGAGATTAAGCAGAAATATAAGGTAGAGGTTTTGGCCGTTCCCACGGATGTCATGAAGCTAGAGGATTTAGAGAATTTAGCTAACAAAACAAGGGAAAAGTTTGGCAGAATAGATATTTTAATTAATTGTGCCGGAGTGTCTAGCCAGTCTGCATTTGAAAAGCAGCCAATTGAAGATTTTGAAAAGTTGGCGCATACGAATTACTTAGGATATGTGCGCTTAATCCGCTTAGTAATTAATGATATGATTCATCAAAAATCCGGGGCAATCATTAATATCGTTTCCGGTTCAACATTAGTGGATCCTGTGCCGAGAAATTTTATTGTTTATAGTTCGCTTAAAGTTGGTTTGCGGGCTTTTTCCAAGGGCTTATTTTGGGAATTACGCGATCATGGCATCAAAGTTACTTCTATTTTACCGGGGGTGACTGATACTGATCTGACTGGTAAGCTTAAAGACATAACTAATGATACTTCGCGTTTAATGGGCACGCAGGCGATTGAAGATGCTGTGCGTTTTGCTTTAACTGTGCCGGCGAATGTTTGTCCTTTGGAGATCTCGGTAATTAATCAACAAACACCCTGGACAGCTCCGGTAATACCGTTTAAACAGCAGCACCCTGATAAATAATAGTAAACATGAAAGGGAGAAAAAATGAGAAAATTAGCATTTTTGGCAGCCTTGATCATATTGTTAACTGCTCAAGTTTGTTTGGCTGAGGGAGGTAATTTATTGCTGGATGATTTTGAGGTCTCCGTTTCTGGAGGCCCGGAAGGAACCGTTGATTTTGGTTCGGGCAATGGTTCTACCGTAGAAGTAACGCAATCTACGGATATTAAGAATAGCGGTAATTTAGCGCTGAAGGTGGTTTATGATGCTGTGGATGGTGGTTATATCTATGTTGCTCGCGGTACAGGATTAGATGCTAAAAATGCTAATTGGGGAATTAATCCGGCGGATATCAAGTGGGAGAATTATAGCGAGATATCTTTTTATATGTACGGTATGGATTCTAAGGCCAAAATCGCTTTCGACATTAAAGATAGTAGCTCGGAGATCTGGCGTTTTATGGTGATAGATGATTTTAAGGGGTGGAAAAAAATTGTAGCTAGTTTTGATAAGTTTGTGGTGCGCGATGACTGGCAACCTAATGGCGCGGATAAAAATGGAAAAATTGATTTTCCGATCAAGGTCTTCCAATTTGAGCCGCTTCCCGGATCCAAGGGCACGCTTTATTTTGATACCGTAGAGCTGGCTAAAAAGTAGGTTTCTTTTTCTAGAAAGGCGGGAATAAATGGATAGTAAAGATATCAAAAATTTAAAGAAACGTTACTTTGTTTGGTTGTATAAAACCACAAAAGAGGCATTTGATAAGTATGAGCGTAAGTTTACCCAGGTGGATATCGATAAGGATGTTTTGTTGGAGATAGAAAATACGCTGATGGGTTCTTTTCTGCCTCACGAAAAAGTCGAGCTGGAGAAAATGGTAAATAATTTTCAGGAATATATCTCAGGTAAAGAAAAAGTTTGTTTAGAATTAAAATATCAGGGTTTAAGGACGAATCCGGAATTTATTTTTTTGGATGTAAAACTCAATGTTATTGAGAAATTAATTACTAAAGAGTTCGGACGTAAAGCCTTAGAAGAGATTAAGGAGCTTTATGAGAAAGAAATGACGCTGCGCATATTAAGGGGCGCAGAACACTAATGTTAATTGACGCGCATAGCCATTGGTTGCCTGATGAAATTATCACAAATTCCCACTTTTTTCATAAAGGTTGGGGCGATATTGAAGGGCAACTTAAAATGATGGATGATTCAGGTATTGGCGCTGCTATTTTAAGCTACCCGACAACGGATGCGCATTTAAAATTGGGAAGCATTAGTCAAGTTGCGCATATTTATAATGATAACGTAGGTAAAATTTTGAAACATTATGGGAATAGATTTATTGGAGCGGCAGTTTTGCCTGTAGATAATTCTATTGATATGGTAGGTGAGGTTAAACGCGCAACTGAGGAACTAGGATTTAGGGCTATTTCATTGGCTTCCAGTTATAATGGTATTTATCTTGACGATCGGATGTTTTTACCGATCTATAAGTTTTCAGAAGAAAAGAATATACCAATTTTTGTTCATTCTCAAATCGTAAATCCTATAGGCTATGAACGGGTGAAGGATCCCTTGCTTACTCCGGTTATTGAGTATGTTTTTGATTCGACAATTTCTATCGGCAAGCTTTTAATGTCGGATATCTTTCGTCAGTATCCTAAAGTGAAATTTATTTTTGCTCATTTTGGCGGAGCAATTTGTTATCTTAAAGGGCGGTTTGACTCTACTTATCAGATGTTGCGCGGAATGAATTTTGTTAAAGACTTGCAGGGAGCTCCTTCAGATTATTTTAAGAATATCTATGTAGATACAAGCGGGGATACAATTAAGGCAAATTTTTTGTTGGCCTTAGAACTAATGGGGCCAAAACGTATTTTGTGGGGGAGTGATTGGCCGGCTAAGCAGGATATTGCTAGCGGCATAAAAGCCGTCAAGGATTTAGATATTTCTCAAGATGATCAGCAAAATATTTTAGGTGGCAATTTAGAGAAGATGTTTGTTTTAAAATAGTTTATTTATTAATAAGGAGAGATTAATATGCAGATGCAAAAAAATGTTCACTTAACCGGAAGAGATTTGACCGAAATGGTCCAGCTTCGCGCGCAGGATGTAGGTAAATATGCTATTGTGCCGGGACCGCGAGATCGCTTGGATGTATTAATGAAGAAAATTGAAAATCCTGTACGTAATTTTTCTTTTATGGAATACACCATGTATACTGGCACCTACGAGGGGATTAAAGTCACCGGGATTAATGGGGGAAGATTCTCTACGGATACTTCAATTACTACCGAGGTAATGTGCAATGCTGGTATTGCGAATATTATTCGCGTGGGTACCTGTGGCTCACTGGATGAGAACATTAAAGTCGGGGATTTATTCGTAGTTGATGAGGTGATTCGCGGGGATGGGGTGACTCCTTATTATGTGGACAAGGATTTTAAGACCGCAAGTGATAAAAAACTTTCGGATCTTTTATTTAATATTTCTAAGGATATGGGATTAAATGTGCACCGTGGTAAGGCTTGGACAACGGATGCCTTATTGCGTGAGACACGTGAAATTGTCGAAGCTAAGCGTAAAGAAGGCGCGCGAGCAGTGGATATGGTCTCTTCCACGCTGTTAACTATTTGTCAGACATATAATATTAAGGCTGCTTCCATACTCGCGGTAAGCGACAATGTGATTACCGGAGAGATGGGTTTTATGAATCCGTTATATTACATGGCAGAAAGCAATTTAATTAAAATTGCATTAGAATTAGTAAAAAAACTAGAGAAAGGATAGATTATTTTACGGGTGGCTTGGGTGTTTTCGCAGCGCGTAATGCGCTAGAAAATACCCAAGACAGGACCCGTAAAATAGTAATAATATGAAATTTTCTCCATTATTTTGGCCGATACAATTAAAAGGTAATACTATTTATATTCTGGATGAGACACAGCTTCCCCAGAAACTTGTCTATATCCAGGCCAAGAATTATCAGCAGGCTTGCGTGGCAATTAAACAGATGAAAACCCGGGCTGTCGGCCAGGTGCTTTTAGTAATGTACACTTTTATTTTAAGCAAGCGGCAGAATAAGAATCTGCTAAAAGTTGCCGTAGCGATTAATGCTACGCGACCTACGCTTTCATTTAAATTTTTAACGGATATGGTTTTAGGTATGGAAAAAAGTGGCGCGCCGCTTGAGAAAAGTATTTTAGGTTTTCTAGAGATGCTTAAAGCTAAAAGAATTCAACAAGCGCGTGAAACCGCTAGTTTGTTGAAAAACAATGATGTTATTTTGACGCATTGTAATGTTAGCGGGTTGATGCCTTTAATTGCTCAATTTGCTAAAGAACAGGGTAAGGCAATAAGTTTTTATGTTACGGAAACCCGGCCGTATTTGCAAGGGTCGCGTCTGACTGCCTGGGAGATTATGCGCGCGGGTTTCGATGTAACGATTATTACCGATAATATGGTGGCCTACCTGTTATCATTAGGTAAGGTGACTAAAGTTATTGTGGGGGCGGATCATTTAACTTTAAATGGCGATATTGCCAATAAGATTGGTACCTATCAAATTGCGGTGGTCGCTAAGTATTTTAAAATTCCTTTTTACGTGCTTTGCCCGCCGGTTTCAAAATTACAAAGCGGTAAAGATATTAAAATTGAAATTAGGCCTCCGGATGAATTAAAAATTTATCAGGGATTACTTTTGGCGCCTAAAGAAGTTAAGGCGTATTATCCGGCTTTTGATGTTACACCGGCAAAATTAATTACTAAGCACATCTATTTAAAGGTATAAATATGTCTGAAAATGAGTTAAGACTAGAAATAATTGAAGTTGGCCGGAGACTTTATCATGCCCGATTAGCGGTGGCTAAATCTGGAAATTTAAGCGCTAGGTTGGATGCGGAAAATATTTTGATTACCGCTACTGGCACGTTTTTGGGTCAATTAAGTCTAAAAGATATTATTAAAGTAAATTTAGCCGATAGCAAATATATCGGTGATATCAAACCAAGTTCGGAGCTACCGTTGCATGTTTTAGTTTATAAAAATTTCTCTGCTAAAGTTGTAATTCATTGTCACCCGCCTTTAGTAAATGGCTATTTTGGGGTAGCGAAAACGCTCAAGGCGATGAGTTTTGAAACCAAGTTTTATCTTGGAGATGTGCCGGTAGTGCCTCAGGAAACTCCTACGGTGACGGATCCTGAACCGGTAATCGCCGCTTTAAAAACAAATAATTTGGTGGTCTTAAAGAATCATGGTAGCGTAGCGATTGCTGATAAATTTCAAGACGCCTTAAGCATTACTGAGGCGTTAGAAGAGGCAGTGAAGAGCGCCGCTTTGGCGCGTCTTTTTGATCAAAGCATTCTAGATAATTTAGATGTAGCTTTAAGAGAAGACCTGAAAAGCGATCAACCAGTTTACGTTATGTTTAGTCGACCGCATATTCAAGCGATTGTAGATTTAGTTAATCAGGATGAATTTATCGGGCAAAAAGGAAAAGAGCTGGATTTAACTACTAAGTTAGCGATTAAGCTTGATGATCGCGGCGAGGTTTTTAAATTTAATTTTGAAAAAGGAAGAATTATAAAATTAGATTCAGATAGCGATGCGCCTTTTGTTATCTCGGCTCCGGCCTTGGTTTGGGAGCAGGTATTTTTAGGAAAACTGGATTCATTTGTGGCGGTTACGCAAGGTAAGATGAAATTAAGCGGGCAACTAGGTCAGCTTTCTAAATGGTATGTTCCTTTTAATCGATTATTTGCTTTATTTAAAGAGGTGAAGATAAAATGAACCCTAAATGCCCGCTCTATATAAACGGTCAATTCGTGGAAACCTTAGAAAAACAAAATATTGTTAACCCTTCGACCGGCAAGGTGATTGCGGAGGTTTCGATGGCTTCTACAAAAGAGGTAGAACTGGCCTTGTCTAGTGCTAGAGCTGCTTTTGATCAGGGGCCGTGGCCGCAGTTTTCTTTGATCGAGCGTAAAGATTTTATCTTAAAGATTGCTCAGGGTATTTTGGATAATGCGGAGTTGTTGGCAGCTTTGGAAATGCAAAATACCGGCAAACCGATTAAAGAAACTACTTTTATGGATATCCCATCGAGCGCTAAAACTTTTGAATATACGGCGAATAATTTTATTGATTTTTTGGAGGAAAATGAATTTAATGTTTCCGCAGATGCAAAAGCTAAACTAATTCCTGAACCAATGGGGGTGGTGGTTTTAATTGTTCCTTGGAACTATCCGCTTTTGATTGCTTGTTGGAAACTTGCTTCAGCTTTAGCGGCGGGTAATACGGTGATTTTAAAACCCTCGAGCCTTACCCCGCTTACTGTTTTTGAATTAGCGAAAATTATTCATCAGGCAGGCCTGCCGGCTGGCGTAGTTAATGTTATTAATGCTAGTGGTGCAAAAATAGGCGAGCAACTTTGTACGGATAAGCGCGTGGATATGATTTCTTTTACTGGTAGTAATGAAATAGGCAAACAGATTCTTCAGTATTCTTCTAAAAATGTTAAGAAATTAACCATGGAGCTGGGAGGTAAATCTGCTAGCTTAATATTTAATGATGTGGATTTGGATGTGGCGGTGAATAGCGCACTGACCTCTATTTTTTTAAATCAGGGGCAGATGTGCACGGCCATGTCGCGAATTTTTGTACAAGAAGGCATCTATGATAATTTTTTAAACAGTTTCGTTGAAAAAACCAAATATATTAAATTGGGTTTAGCGGATAATTTCGAAACTCAAATGGGCCCTTTGATTAGCGACGCGCAGCGCAAAAAGGTTATGGCTTATATTGATAAGGCAAAAGCCGAAGGCGGCAAGGTTTTGTGTGGGGGAAAGATTCCGGAGAATGCCGAATTAAAAAATGGTTATTTCTTTGAGCCGACGGTCTTAGTGGATGTTGGTGCGCATTCGCACATATTTAAAGAAGAAGTTTTTGGTCCGGTAGTTTTAATTCATAAGTTTTCCGGAAGTGATGAGGCGGCGATCTTAGCCAATAGCGTTGACTTTGGTTTAGCGGCTTGTATTTGGAGTAAAGATTTATATTTGGCCCAAGAATTAGCTAAAAAATTGAATGCCGGCACAGTTTGGATTAATACTTATGGTATGTTTTATAATCAGCTTCCTTATGGAGGGTTTAAACAAAGTGGTTTTGGTAAGGAGTTAGGTAAAGAGGGTTTTTTGGAATACATCCGCATTAAAAATGTCATCTTAGATCAATCTCTGGAAGGTAAACCTTTAGTAAGTTACTGGTACGGGTTTTAAATGCAGATAGCGAACATCTTAGAGCAGTGCGCAAAAGTTTATGCACAAAAGAGTGCAATTATCTTTCGTGAAGAAAGTATCTCTTTCTTGCAACTTAAAGAGACGGTTTTTTCTTTCAGTCAGAGCTTGCTTAAGCTGGGGATAAAACGCTCCGATAAAGTCGCTATTTATCTGCCTAATTGGCCGGAATATATTTATAGCTATCTGGCAATCTGGTCAATTGGCGCTTGTTGCGTGCCTTTAGATTTTATGCTTACCGAAGAGGAATTAGTCACCTGCCTGAAACACTCCGAAACTAAACTTTTAATCACTAAACATAAAGCGAATATTTCATTTGCTAGCCTTAAAGCTAAGGTAAGTTCCCTAGAAAATATTATTTCTTGTCAGGATCAAGTGGATGCAACGGTCTTAAGTTTTAAAGAGCTTTCCTGTGGCGGAAAAAATGAGGCTCCTTTGGTGGAGGTCCAGGATAATGATTGCGCGATAATCTTTTATACCTCTGGAACAACTGGTAAGCCAAAGGGGGTTTTAATTGATTTCGCTCAGTTGGATGCCCCGCCAAAATCCATGGCTTTTTTTGTAAATTCGGATTTAACGGCTAAGGATACGGCGCTTTGTGCTTTACCGTTTTCGCATTTGGGCGGATTGATTTATATTCAAAATATGATTTCTTTTGGTTTGAAAGTTATTTTGATGGAACGTTTTATGCCGCTAGATTTTTTAAGGAATATACAAAATTATAAAGTTAATTTCTTTTGGATTGTTCCTTCAATGTATTATGCTCTTTTACAGTTAAAAGAATTTGAGACATTTGATCTGACAAGTTTACGCTGGATCGTTACTTTCGGGGCTTCTAACTCTCCGGATGCTCTACGTAGATTTCATCAATTTTGTCCAAAAACCAGTCTTTTGAATGGATGGGGTTTGACGGAAACCAATGCTCCGACCACGGTTTTGCCGATGGATTCAGAGAATATTGAAAGCGTGGGCCGGCCAGCCCCTTGGATTCAGGTAAAGATATTTTCAGAGTTTGATCAAGAAGTCGCTTGTGGCCAGGTTGGAGAAGTGGTTGTTAAAAGTTGGGTAGTTACTAAGGGGTATTTTAAGGATCAAAAATTAACTCAGGAAACTATCCGTAATGGCTGGTTTTATACAGGGGATTTGGGTAAATTTGATCAGTCAGGTTTTCTCTATATTGTGGGTAGGAAGAAAGAGATGATTAAAGTGGGCGGAGAAATTGTTTTTGAGCCGGAGGTTGAGTCGGTTTTGCAAAAATATCCGGATATTGCTGAAGTGGCCGTAGTTGGGGTGCTTGATAAATTAAGAGGAGAGGTGCCTAAGGCATTTTTGGTAGTCAAGGAAGGCAAGAAGATCTCTGAAGAAGATCTGCGTTATTTTTTACGGCAGAATTTGGCGCATTTTAAAATTCCGCATTATTTTGAGTTTTGTTTAGCGCTTCCTAAAAATCGTGTTGGCAAGATTGATAAAGAACAGTTAAGAAAGTAGGTTTATATTGATGCCGGATATTAAGGAACTAAGTTTAAAAGAGCTAGAAGATAAATTGCTCTCTTGGGGTACTCCGAAATATCATGCGCAAGTTATTTTTAATTGGATTTATCAGAAAAGTGTTTATCAGTTTAGTCAAATGAGTAATCTACCCGCACCTTTAAGAAAGGTCCTAGCGGCTGAATTCAGTATTTTAGGGTTAGCGTTGGCGGATTTACAGGAATCTAGTGACGGAACGACGAAGTTCCTTTTCGAGTTAACGGATAAAAATCTTGTAGAAGCTGTAAATATCCCTGCGGCGCGTCGAGTTACCGGATGCATTTCATCGCAAGTGGGTTGTAAATTTGGTTGTAATTTTTGCGCCAGCGCTTTAGGCGGATTTAAACGTAATTTAACTAGTGGTGAAATTTTAGACGAGGTACTTTATTTAAAGAATAATTTAAAAACCGGTCACCTGACGCACATTGTTTTTATGGGTACTGGTGAGCCGATGGATAATTATGACCAGGTAATTAAAGCTGTGCGCACAATTAATTCGGCAGAAGGTTTTAATATTGGGGCTCGGCGAATTACTATTTCTACTTGTGGAATTATACCGGGTATAAAAAAGTTACAAGATGAGGATTTACAGGTAGAGCTTTCTATCTCTTTACACGCTGCTGATGATTTAACCCGTAATCAAATTATGCCGGTTAATAAAAAGTATCCATTGGAAGCGCTGATGAAATGTTGTCAGGAGTATATCGAGCAGACTAATCGTCAGATTACTTTTGAGTACATTTTAATTAAAGGTTTTAATGCGGATATATCTTCGGCAGAGAGATTAGCTGCCCTTTTGAAAGGTTTAAGATTAGCTAAAGTTAATTTGATACCAGCGAATCCAATTAAGGAATTAAAGATGTCTCCTCCTTTAGAGAAAGAAATAGTTTTATTTAAAAACAAGCTTTTTGGTTTGGGAATTAATGTTACCTTAAGAAAAGAGAGAGGCCAGAATATTGATGCTGCTTGTGGACAATTGAGGTTAAGATATGCGTAAGAATAACATAAAATACGTTTTAATTATATTAAGCATTTTTCTTTTCGGGTGTTTTAAACCAGAGATTAAGAATCTTAATGCGCCCGGTGAAAATATTATTTGTTTTGGAGATAGCCTTACCTTTGGCTATGGGGCAAATCCTGGCGAGGATTACCCGAGCGCCTTGGGAAAAATGATTAAGTTACCGGTAGTTAATGCTGGTGTTGATGGAGATACTACCTTTGCTGCCTTAGAGAGGCTGGATAAAGATGTTCTGGCTAAAAATCCGCGCCTGGTGATTGTGGAGTTCTGTGGTAATGATTTTCTTAAAAAGATTCCTAAAGAAGACACGCTTAAGAACTTAAGTAAGATTATCGAGCGTATTCAAGATAAGGGCGCAATGGTGGCCTTGGTGGATATTAGTGCCGGGATGTTCTTTTGGGATTATGGCGTGGCTTTTAAAAAGTTAGCGGCGGATAAAAAAGCTATCCTTATCCCGGTAGTTTTAAATAGAATTATAACTAATCCGGCGATGAAAAGCGATTTTTTTCATCCGAATGCCCGCGGTTATCAGGTTGTTGCCAAACGTATTCATCAGGTAATCTCTGCGTATATTAAATAAAAATAGGGCCAAATTGAATCTGGCCCTATTATTTATGCCGAAGAAGGGAGTTGAACCCTTACAAGGTTGCCCTTATCGGTTTTTGAGACCGACGTGTATGCCATTCCACCACTTCGGCAGGAATTTTTAAGTTGACGTCGTCTATTTTATAATCTAAAATAGCAAAGGTCAATAGATAAGTTTGGGGCTGTAGCTCAGCTGGGAGAGCACTTGCATGGCATGCAAGGGGTCAGGAGTTCGATCCTCCTCAGCTCCACCAATTTTTTACCAAGGACGGAGATTCTCCGTCCTTTATTTTAAGTTATTGACGCTACTTTCCCGCAGGAGTATAATTTAACCATCATGATTCTCGGTGCGCATGTTTCCGCAGCAGGCAAAATTTATCAGTCGTTGGATATCGCCCATAATTTAGGGTGTGATACGATGCAAATATTCAGTCGTTCTCCGCAGGCTTGGCGTAACGGCAGTCAAATTGCCCCGGAAGATATCCAAGAGTTTATTCTTCGACGGAAGAAATATAAAATTAATCCGGTTTTTATTCATATATCCTATTTGATTAATTTAGCCTCTCCCGATGTACGCCTGTATCATGGTTCTATTCAGGCTTATCTTCAAGATATGCAGGAGGCAGAAAAATTAGGCGCCAATTATATTGTTACACATATGGGTTCGCATAAAGAGACCTCTGAAGATGCCGGTATTAAAAGGTTAATTGCGGCATTGAATATAATCTTAGAGAAGACCAAGGGTTCTAAGGTGGGGATACTACTGGAGAACACCTCCGGCAGCGGTTCCTGGTTGGGTTATAGATTTTATCATCAGCAAAAGATTATTAAGGGTATTCAAGAAAAATCGCGCGTTGGCTTATGTTTGGATACGGCGCATGCTTATTTGGCGGGCTATAATTTAGCAACCAAAGAGGGGTTGGATAGAATGGTTGATGAAATTGAGCAAATGGTCGGGACAAAATTAATTAAATTAATTCATCTTAATGATGCCGCTGGAGAGCTAGGTTGTCATCATGATCGCCACGATCATATTGGCCAGGGTCAGATTGGTTTGGCCGGTATGAAAAGAATTATTAATTATCCTAAATTTAAAAATATCCCGATGGTTTTGGAAACGCCTAAAAGTACCCAAGATAGCGATCAAGAAAATTTAGCATTAGTAAGAAAACTGGGCCGTAAATAAAATGCATTACGATTTTAAAAAGATTGAAGAAAAATGGCAGCAGATTTGGCAGCGCGACAAGGCCTTTGGCGCGCAAGTTGATCATCAGCGTAAAAAATACTATCTTTTAGAGATGTTCCCTTATCCTAGCGGTAAGATCCATATGGGCCATGTGCGCAATTACACCATTGGTGACGTGGCGAGCCGGTTTAAAACTTTAGAAGGTTATAATGTAATGCATCCCATGGGGTTTGATGCTTTCGGTCAGCCGGCGGAGAATGCGGCGATAAAAAATAGAACTAAGCCTGCGGAATGGACGCGTAAATGTATCCAAGAAATGGAAACGGAATTAAAGAAGATGGGTTTTTCCTATGATTGGGAAAGAGAAATCTCTACCTGCCAGAGTGATTATTATAAATGGAATCAGTGGATCTTTTTGAAAATGTTTGAGCGCGGTTTGGCTTATCGGAAGGCTTCTAGCGTCAACTGGTGTTCTAGCTGTCAGACTACTTTAGCCAACGAAGAAGTAATCGAGGGTTGTTGCTGGCGTTGTCATACAAAAGTAGAGCAAAAAGATTTAGAGCAATGGTATTTAAAGATCACCGAATATAAAGAAAGATTGTTAGAAGATTTAGGCCAACTTAACCATTGGCCGGTGCGAGTTTTAGCGATGCAAAATAACTGGATTGGTAAGTCCAGCGGAGTAGATATTTATTTTAAGTTAAAAAATAGTGATAAATTAATTTCGGTATTTACTACGCGCGTAGATACAATTTTTGGCGCAACTTATATTGTTTTAGCCCCGGAACATCCGTTAGTTCAGGATTTAATTAAAGACAAACCGCATGAAAAAGAAGCATTAGCATTTATTAAAAAAGTCGCCAGCGAAAGTAAAATTGTACGCGCTGCTTCGGATGTAAAGAAGGAGGGGGTTTTTACGGGAAGCTTTGCCGTGAATCCGGTGAACAATGAACGGGTTCCTATCTGGATTGCGGATTATGTTTTGATGGAGTATGGTACGGGCGCGATTATGGCTGTGCCGACACATGATCAGCGAGATTTTCTTTTTGCTAAAGAACATAAATTACCGATGCGTATAGTTATTTCGCCTAAGGAGGGTATTTTAAGCCCTGTTGAAGAATTAACTCAAGCTTATGAGGGTGATGGTCAACAGATAAATTCCGGTGAGTTTAATGGGTTGGCTAATCAGGAAGCGAAAACAAAGATTGCTCAATGGATGCAGGATAAAGGCATTGGTAAAATTCAGACGCATTGGCGTTTGCGTGATTGGTTGATTTCTCGGCAGCGATATTGGGGAACACCGATTCCGATTGTTTATTGTACTGTTTGTGGCGTTGTTCCGGTGCTGGAACAAGATCTCCCGGTAGAATTGCCGGCGGATGCGCCATTTACCGGAGAAGGTGGAAGTCCTTTAAATAAGGTTAAGGAATTTGTAGAAACCCATTGTCCTAAATGTCATGGTAAGGCTCGGCGAGAAACCGATACCATGGCGACATTTTTTGATTCTTCTTGGTATTTTCTAAGGTTTTGTTCACCTAAATTTAATTCCGGGCCGTTTGATTTACAGGAAGCTAAATATTGGATGGTGGTTGATCAGTATATCGGCGGCATTGAGCACGCTATTTTGCATTTATTATATTCACGGTTTTTTACTAAATTTTTCCAGGATTTAAAATTGATCGATTTTAGCGAGCCATTTGATAAATTACTTACTCAGGGTATGGTTTTAAAAGATGGGGAAGTAATGTCTAAATCGCGGGGTAATATAGTGGATCCGGATTCGATGATTAAAGATTATGGCGCGGACGCTTTACGTTTGTTTATTTTATTCGCCGCTCCTCCGGAGACAGAGCTGGAGTGGGATCAGCGCGGGTTAGAAGGAGCCTTTAAGTTTTTAAACCGCGTTTGGCGGATTCAGGATAATTTAAAAATTAAGACGGATCCCGAGGTATTAAAATGTTTGCATAAAACTATTAAAAAAGTGAGTTTAGATTTTGAGGAGTTTAAGTTTAACACGGCCATTGCTAGCTGCATGGAGTTAACCAATGCAATTTACCAATACGGTACGGATAAGGATGTTTTTTCTAAACTAGTGATCATGCTTAGTCCGATTGTTCCGCATTTTGCGGAAGAATTATGGCAGATTTTAGGAAATCCTGAAAGTATCTTTAAGGCGCGTTGGCCGGAATATGATGCACGGCTATTGGTAGAAGAGAATGTTGAGTTGGTGATTCAGATTAATGGGAAAGTGCGTAGTAAAATCGAAGTTCCTCGCGATATATCCGAAGCTCAGCTTAAAGAATTAGTGCAGAAAGATGAAAAACTGCTTCCTTGGCTCGCTGGCCAAACTCCAAAGAAAATCATTGTTATCCCGCAGAAACTCGTTAATATCGTAATATAATATTATATAGCTTTACAGCTTTTGCTGGAGGCACAGTTAGAATATTTTCGGCTTGTTACTATTTAATAGTGTGCAAGCCTGCCTACCGTCAGGCAAGGAATTACGTCGAGCGTAGGCGTTGTCTTGTTTTGCGTAAGGATCGCGCCGTAGCGAGACGTAAGCCGTAGCACACGGGGAAAATATTCGTGCCGAAGCAAAAGATGGAAAGCTTATATGTTTAGCACGTCTTTAATATCAAAAAGTAGTCTTTGGTAATCGATGGGTTTTTCTACATAAACGGTGATTCCGCTTTTAGCGGCGATGTGTTTATCGATATCTTCGTGTTTTAGGGAGGTAGCAATGATCGGGATATCTGCATATTCAGGCAGGGCGCGGATATCCTGGGCAACCTTAAATCCGCTTTCATCCGGCAAAACCAGATCTAAAAGTATGCAATCCGGTTTTTCCGTTTTCAATTTTTCAATTCCTTCCTTCGCGCTGTAAGCAATGACCACTAAATAACCCGCTTTAAGTAATTCTTCTTTGCTCTGTTTGGCGATATTGTAGTCATCGTCAATTACCAGGATTTTCTTGACCATAGAATAAGTATACACCAAAACATCAATGATTACAATTTGAGTTAGATTTGTTTTATTTTCACGTCTATTAAAGTGAAAAGATAGATCGCTAGGAGGGTGCCGCCATGATTAATTTTACTTCCGAAGAAAGAAAAGTTATTTTGTTTATTTTAGGTTTAGCGTTTTGCGGTTTGGTTTTAAATAATCTAGTCAAGGTTAACTGTCGGGTAGAGAGGCTGATTTATCCGGCGATGCAATTAGCTAAGTTGGATATAAACAAAGTAAGCTTAATAGAGTTAGCCGCTACCAAAAGTGTCTCTTTAGAATTGGCTCGGCGTATTTTAGAGTACCGTGATAAACGCCAAGGGTTTGGCAGTTTAGAGGAGTTAAAAGAAATCAAAGGTATCGGCGATCAACGTTATGGTAAATTGAAAGAGCTATTTTTTATTGAATGAAAAGACCGCTAGTAATTTTAACGGTATTTTATTGTTTGGGCATTATTTTTGCGGATTTCACCCGGGTTAACTTTTGGATAATCGTGGCGACAATAATTCTGTTTTTTATGATTGTAATTTCGCTTGGGAGAAATAAAGTAATATTTTTGACATGTGTATTATTTTTAGCAGTGTTGCTTGGCTGTTTAAGTATGCGAAATTCCTGGACAATGTCTAATTGCCATATCCGCAAGTTCGTTGTTTATAAAAATAATTCGTTTTATTGGTTGAATGGGCGAATAGTTAGTTATCCGGAATTTAAAAATAATCATCTCTGGTTTATTGTACAAACACGCCAGGTACAATTTGACAGAATAAGGTATAAATGTTGCGGAAAGGTGTTGATTAAAATGGATTTTCAATCGGCATTAAATTATGGGGACAATTTAATATTAGCGGGCAGCTTAAATCCGCCTCCGAGATTTGGCCGCCGTCAGGGTTATCGGGATTTTTTAGCGCGTCAGGGAATCTATCTGATCATGCCCATTAAAAATTCTCGCCAAATTATTCATCAGGATAAATCCCGCGGGTTTGGATTTATCCGTTGGTGTTTTTGTTTGCGCGTCCAATTAGAGCAGGTGATTAATCGGCATCTTTCGTCTTTACCGGCGAGCATATTGGAGGCGATGGTTTTAGGCCAAAAACGCAATATTCCCTGGTTGGTAAATGATTCCATGGTTAAATCCGGCACTGTGCATATTTTAGTGGTCAGCGGCTTTAATGTTGGCATTGTAGCGTTGCTAATTAATTTACTGCTTAAAATCTTGCGTTTGGGACGCAAGTTGCGTATTATTTTGATCGTAATCTGTCTGGTTATTTACTGTTTTGTAACCGGAGCGAGTAATCCGGTCATTCGCGCTACGGTAATGGGGCTGGTTTTTTTGATGGCGTATTTTTTAAAAAGGGAACCGGATGTATATAATTCCCTAGCGAGCGCGGCGCTTTTTATTCTAGTAATTAATCCCCGGCAAATTTTTGATATTGGTTTTCAACTTTCCTTTGTTAGCGTTCTGGCAATTGTATATTTTTATCCCAAGTTAAATGGTTTGGTGCGCTTGGAGTTATGTAAAATTAAACTGCTAAAATATATCGGTCAAGGCTGTCTAGTTTCTTTTTCTGCTTGGCTGGGCACAATGGTGATTATTGCCTTGAATTTTAAAATTGTTGCCCCGGTGACGGTTTTGGCGAATATTATAATTGTTCCGCTAGCTACTCTGATTACTTTGTGTGGGTTTACTTTGGTCTTATCCGGTTTGATTTATTCGGATTTAGCTTGTTTTTTCAGTCTGCCTACGGCGGTTTTAATCACTCTGCTTTTAAATATAAATGCCGTATTGATTAAGCTTCCGCTTGCCTTTTTTTACCTTTGACAAAGCTCTCTGGCTGTGGTAAATTCATAATATTATGAAACGCATAATCTTAAGTTTGTTAATAATTTCTTTTCTAACCATCCAGCCGGCACAGGCTTATTGGATTTGGACCCCGAAGACCGGCAAATGGGTTAATCCTAAGAATTTGCCTAAAGATAATCCTAAAGATCAATTTGTGTATGCGAAGTCATTTTTTGATAATAATAAATATGAGCTAGCTAAGCGGGAATTTCGTAAGCTGCTTAAGAGTTACCCGAAGAGCGCGGAGGCTGCCGAAAGTCAGTACTATTTAGGATTAACCGAAGAAAAAGAGGGTAAGCTGTATGAGGCTTATCAGGCTTATCAGCTGGTGATTGATAAATATCCATTTAGCGAACGTATCCAAGAAATTAATGAACTTGAATATAAAATTGCCGAAAAGTTTATGGCGGGAGAAAAGCGCAAAGCTTTAGGGGTAACGTTGCCTGTGGATAATCCGGCAATCGAGATATTTGGCAAGGTAGTAGAAAATTCCACCTATGGCGTTTTAGCTCCCAAGGCGCAGTATAAATTGGGCTTGGTTTTAAAAGGGTTAATGCGCTATTATGAAGCCGAGGAAGAGTTTAATAAAGTAGTTTCCCGTTACCCGGACAGCGAATGGTCGGCGGCAGCTAAATTTCAGATTGCTTCCTGCCGGGCAAGTTTATCCAAGGGGTTTGCTTATGACCAGGGGTCAGCTCAAGAGGCAAAAGAGAAATTTCAGGAGTTTGTTCGGGAGCATCCGGATGCTGTGCTTTCATTAGATGCGGAAAAAAATATCAGCGAAATTCGGGAGAAAGAAGCAGAAGCAAGTTTTAATTGTGCCGCTTTTTATGAGAAACAAAAAGCTTTCGCTTCCGCTAAAATTTATTATAATAGTATAATTAGCGATTACCCGCAAAGCCTTTGGTCGGCGAAGGCCGCGGCTAGATTACAAATAATGGAGCAAAAAAATGAAAAATAAGCTTAAGCGCTTTTTATTTTTAACTACGATATGCTTGTTTGTTTCGGGTTTAACCGGGTGTGGTTATACCACCCGTTCAATGCTTTACAAGCAATATGGCACTATTTACATCGCTCCTTTTTTGAATAAAGTGGATATAACTCAAGAGTCATTTTCTGCAAATAAGTACCGTATTTATCGACCAATGCTGGAAACAGATATTACCAAGAAGGTAATTAATCAGTATTTATTTGACGGGAACCTCAAGCCGATAAAAGAGCAGACTGCGGATTTAGTGCTCAAAGGCGAATTAATGGAGTACCGGAAAGACCCTTTAAGTTATACGGCGAATACGGAGAATGTTACGGAATATCGGATCAATATTTATGTAAATTTAAGCCTTTGGGATACTCGAGAAAACAAGTTGCTTTGGCAGGAGAATAATTTTAACGGCAACTATTCATATTTTACGAGTTTTGCTCCTGTAAATGTTTCAATGGGCAGGACGTCCGAAGATGCTGCCGTAACTAAAGCGATAGAGGATCTTGCTCGGCGCATTGTTGAGCGTACAGTTGAGCAGTGGTAATATGGTTTATTTACTCATCGGCCAGGATATTGCGGCCAAAGAAGTTCAACTAAAAAAAATAAAACAGGAATTTCTACCTTCCGAACTACAAGATTTTAACCTCGATACACTGTATGCCAAAGAATCAACTTTAAAGGATATTCAAGAGCGGCTTTTATCCATTCCATTAAAAAGCGTTAAGAGAATTATGGTGATTAAAGATGCGCATTTACTCGATGAAGAATCTCGAAATTTTCTCTTAGCTTTTTTTAAAAAACCACAAAAAGAATTGGTGCTCGTTTTAGATTTTGCTCAATATGACTCTCGGGATGAGCTGATTAAGAATATTTCTGCTGGCGGCCAGATATTGCGTTTTAAAGAAACTGTTAATCCGGATACGTTTGCCTTGAATCGGCAGATTCAGTTAAAGAAAACGGATTCTGCTTTACGTTTATTAAATCAATTGTTGGAAAATGGTGAAGCTCCGGAACGTATTCTTGGCGGTTTGCGTTATGCCTGGGAGAAGCAGGATGCTGCGAGTTTAAATGCTCGCAAGAAACTTAAACTTTTGGTGAGTGCGGATTTAGAAATAAAAACAGGCAGGTTAAAGCCTGCCTTTGCTTTAGAAAAATTGGTGGTTAATTTATGTAGTTTTGCCTAAGCGGCGCGCCAGGCGTGATTTTCTGCGGTTAGCGGTAGCCGGATGAATAATGTTTTTCTTGGCGGCTTTATCTAGCTGAGAAAATACTTTAGAAATAAACGTTTTAGCTTCGCTAATGTTTTTTCCGGTAAGTAGTTCTTGAAACTTTTTAATTGTTTTTTTGAGCTGTCCTTTTACTTTAAGATTACGGGTGTGTTTTCTTTTGTTTACCCGGTTACTTTTTAATGATGTTCTACGTCTAGGCATATATTCTCCTTCCCCACAGGGGACACCGGCGCAATTTAAATAAGCGCCGCATGTTAGTTAGCTTTATGAGCCATTATTATTAGCATAATTAACCGACTATGTCAATAAACAAATATTCGATTGGCGGTGATAATCAGGCGGTTGCGCGTTGGGCGGCGGTGATTGGCCTGGCTACTTTTATTTCGCGCGTTTTGGGTTTCATCCGAGACGTAATTATTGCCCGGTTATTCGGGGTTTATTTGTATGCTCAGGCTTTTGTGATCGCCTTCCGCATTCCCAACCTTTTCCGAGACCTAGTTGGAGAAGGTGCTTCCAATGCGGCTATTGTCCCGGTTTTGAGTGAATATAATCTTAAGCGTTCTCCTAAAGAGTTTTGGGAGCTGGTTAATATTTTGCTCAATATTCTGGTAGTAATTTTAAGCGCAATAACCTTATTGGGGATAATTTTTTCTCCTTTGATTGTGCGTTTGATTGCTCCGGGTTTTATCGGATCTACGGAGAAATTGCAAGCGACAATTAATTTAAATCGGATAATTTTTCCCTATATTCTGCTTATTGGTTTGTCTGTTTATGCCATGGCAGTGCTTAATTCGCTTAAAAATTTCGCGGTTTCAGCGTTTGCGCCCTGCCTTTTAAATATTGCCATAATTGTTTGCGCTTTACTTTTTGGAGAAGGCACTACCGGATTGGCCAGCGGTGTTTTATTGGGAGGCATTTTACAACTGGCGGTGCAGGTTCCGCTCTTGTATAAAAAGGGAATGCGTCCAAAGTTTGTTTTGAATTTGAAGCATCCGGCGATAATGCAAATTAGAAAATTAATGTTGCCGCGGTTAGCGAGCTCGAGTATTTATCAATTAAATAATTTTGTGGATTCAATTTTTGGTTCGCTAGTTGCTGTAGTGGGAGACGGAGGAGTTGCGGTGCTTTATTTTTCTTACCGGTTTATACAATTTCCTATCGGAATTTTCAGCAATGCTGTCGCCCAGGCAATTCTGCCGACTTTTTCGACCCAAGCATTAGAAGAAAATCAGGAAAATCTTAAAAATTCTCTCTCCTGGGGATTAAGGATAGTTTTTTTTGTGATGTTGCCCACCAGCGCGCTTTATATGGTTTTAGCGGGTCCGATGGTTTTGACTCTTTTGGGCGGCGGAAAATTTGATTTAAATTCAGCGCAATTAACCAGCAATGCTTTATTTTTTTATAGTATCGGACTGGCTGCGTACGGAGGCACTAAGATTTTACAGTCTTGTTTTTTTGCTCTGAAGGATACGGTTACCCCGGCTAAAATAGCGGGTTTGGCTTTGCTGATGAATATCATACTTAACGCGTTATTAATGTTTCCGCTTAAAATCGGCGGGTTAGCTTTAGCCACTTCTATTTCCGGGATAGTTTCCTTTTTATTTCTATTCTTTATGCTAAGTAAGCGTTTAAGCGGTTTTGGAGAGCGTCAGATTTTAAAGTCATTCTTGCGTATTTTGGCGGCTACTTTATGTGTGGCGGCAGTTTGTTTTTTAGTGAATCGGGCGTTAAATTTTGGTTGGGCATTGTTTTGCGGTGCGTTAACCTATATCTTTTTTTGTTTTATTTTTGGTGTTGTTGAGCTTGCGCAGCTTATGCATTGGCTAACCCATAAGAACTTAAAAACTCCTTTATGGAACAGTTAGCGGAACTAAGAAAAAAAATTTTACTTGCTCCGAGTTCTTGCGGCGTTTATTTGATGCGGGACCATTTGGGTCAAGTGCTTTATGTCGGCAAGGCCAAAGCGCTAAAGAAACGTTTGCTTAATTATTTTGGGCGGGACTTAGCCAAAAAAACTCAGATGCTTATGGCTAAGGTGGCCGATGTTGAGTTTAGATTGACTCCTAATGAAGAGACGGCCTTATTGTTGGAGTTTAAGCTAATTCATGAGTTCAAGCTGAGATATAATATTTCTCTTAAGGATGACAAGAGTTTTGCTTTTGTTAGGATTTCACGTGAAGAATTTCCTTCAATTCAAGTTGCGCGTAAAATAAATGATGCTGCTCGTTATGTGGGGCCTTACACTAGCGCTAAGCTTTTAAGAAGCGTTCTTAAAACAATTCGATTTGATTTTTCTTATCGTTCCTGTCATCGTTTACCTAAGCAAAGTTGTATTTACTATGCGATTAATCTTTGTCCGGCTCCTTGTATTGGCAAGATTAGCCAAAAAGAATATAAGCGGCGCATGGCTAGCATCCTTCTAATTTTAGAAGGCAGGAAGGATTTATTAATACGTAAATTAACTAAAATTATGCAAGCCAAATCTGCTCTTCGGGATTTCGAAGCGGCAGCGCGATTGCGCGATCAGATTATGATTTGGTCGAGAATTTCAGAGTGCTCGAGCGACTTTATCTGTCAAAATGGACTAAAAGAATTGCAAAAAAGTTTAAATTTAAAGGATCTTCCCGTGAGGATTGAAGGATTCGATATTTCTAATTTATCGGGTAAGCAGGCTACGGGAGCAATGGTAAGCTTTTACAATGGCCAGGCGGATAAAAATAATTACCGTCGTTTTCGTATAAAAAGCGTCTCAGAAATTGATGATTATAGAATGCTCGCTGAAGTACTGGCGCGGCGCTATGCTCGGCTATTAAAAGAAAATAAACCTTTGCCGGACCTTTTATTGATTGATGGAGGCAAGGGGCATCTTTTAACCGCTGCAAGCGAACTCAAGGCTTTAAATTTGTATATTCCGTTAGTGAGCATCGCTAAGAAAAAAGAAAATATTTACAGTAGTCAGCCTGGTAAGTTAACGGTAACTTTAATTAAGGACGGCGCGGCTATAAATTTGATCCGGCGTATTCGTGATGAGGCGCACCGGTTTGCTTTAAGCTACCATCATCTTCTGCGCAAAAAAGAAATATTTAAAAAATGTTAAATTTTCGTAAAACCAGGGGGTTGTTATTTTATTTAAGCGTATTCTCTTTTTTTGTTGGACTACCTTTTATTCTTGCCTTTGCTCTAGGGTATAAATTTAATTCGCGTACTTTAAAATTTGTGAAGACCGGATTAATTTTTGTTAAGACTCATCCTCCCGGCGCCAAAATTTATCTTAATGGTGAACTTTTTGCTGAGAAAACTCCCACGAGCATGCAGGAGCTAATCCCCGGAACTTATAGCGTTAGTTTGGAATTAACGCAACATTATTCTTGGAAGGCGCAAGTTGAGGTTGAGGCCGGTAAAGTTAGCCGGATAGACAAAGTAATCCTTTTCCCGGAAAGGCCTCATTTACGGCAGCTAAATCCGGAAAAATTCTCTTCTTTTCGCCTGGATCCCGAAAAAAAAGTAGTTTATTATCTGGACCAAGAAAAGAATGTGCTTTATCGATCAGATTTAGACGCGGATAGTTTCGAAGACATTGCCACTCTTCCGGAGAAGTTTACGCAGATTAACGGCTGGGATGTTTCTTTAGACCAAAAAAAGGTATTTATTTTTAACCAGCATCAAATTAGTGTAATTTCTTTTGACACCCAAATAGATTATGCAGATACTACTCCTGCTGTATTGTTGGATTATGCGCAGGAAAAAATAAATAATGTTTTCTGGCATTCAGATAGCTATCATTTAATTGTGTTGACTGATAAACACGTTCAAGTAATTGAATCTCGTTTGGGGGCAGTGCCGATTAATCTGGTAAAATTAAACAAGGAAAGCGCGGCTGCATTTTACGCGACAAAAGAAGATGCGCTTTATTTTAGCGATAGTCAAAAAGATCTCGATGGTAGTTTTTACAAAAATTTGTATAAATTAGAAATAAGCGTCGATCCGGATGTGTTTGAAAAATTAATCCGGCAACCTTTTGGGTTGGTTAAGACTTTACAGAAAGAGGAGCGGGAGTGAATCGGTCATTAATTTTAAAACGTATCCTCGAAATTATACCCGGTGGGCTGTCCTGGTGTATAATTGTGTCGCTTATTTTATTGTCTTTTTTACATCCGGTGTCTAGCGCGGTTATTATTATTTCTTTTGATTTCTATTGGATTATTCGTACTTTGTATTTAACTACTCTTTTGGTGATGGCTCATTCGCGGCTTTTTCGTCAAAAAAATGAGGATTGGCTGGGGCGTTGCGAAGGGTTGTCTTTAGATTTGGGTTTTTCGGATCTGTATCAGGTAGTCATCTTTCCAGTTTATAATGAAGATCTGGATGTTTTGCGTCCATCGTTACTTGCGTTGAGCGGGAGTCATTATCCTAAAGATAAAATTATTGTGGTGATGGCCTTTGAAAAGAGAAATGTTCATGCGTCCGAGCGCGCTTTAATTTTAGAGGAGGAATTTAGCGGGAAGTTCGGTGTGTATTTATCAACTTTTCATCCTGATGGTTTACCCGGGGAGAGTCGGACTAAGGGAGCGAACGCTACCTGGGCGGCAAAAGCGGTTAGAAAATTCTTGGACACTCAGGGGATTGCTTATGAGCAGGTAGTAATTTCTTGTTTTGACTCGGATACTTGCGTGGATAAGGAATATTTTGGTTGTTTAAGCTATCATTTTTTGACTTCACCGAAGAGAGATCAGGCAAGCTATCAACCGATGCCGGTTTATAATAATAATATTTGGCAGGCGCCGTCTTTTGCTAGATTAGTTGAGATTAGCAGTTCATTTTGTCAGATGATTGAAAGCATGCGTTTGGAGAAATTTGTTACTTTCTCCAGCCATAGCATGAGTTTTAAAACTTTAGTGCAAATAGATTATTGGCCAACGAATATGATTAGTGATGATTCGGTGATCTATTGGAAAAGTTATTTGTATTACAACGGAGATTATCGCGTAATTCCGTTATATGTTACCGTTTCTTTGGATGTGGCATACTCTAGCAATATCTGGCGGACGATGGTTGTACAGTATAAACAAAAAAGAAGGTGGGCTTGGGGAGTGGAGAATTTTCCTTTTGTGGTTGAAGGTTTTATTAAAAATAAGAATATTTCTTTATTAAATAAATTAAGAAGATCTTTCCAGCTTCTTGAGAGCCATGTAACTTGGGCGGTTTGGGCAGTGATTCTGGTAATCGTTGGTCCGTTACCAATACTTTTCGGTGGGACGTTTTTTTCTCAGACGGCCATTGCTTATAATCTCCCAAAGATTACTGGATTGCTGTTTAAATTTACGCTTTTGACTAGCTTAACTTGGATATTTTTAAGTTGGACAATTCTGCCCCCTCGGCCTAAGGGGATAAGCTGGTTTAAGTACGTCTGGCTTGTTTTGGAATGGATTTTTGTTCCGTTTATAATATTGATTATTGGTTCTCTTCCAGCAATTGATGCTCAAACTCGATTAATGCTTGGTAAATACATGGAATTTAATTCTACGTTAAAAGGAAATAAAGTGTTATAATCAAGCAAATGCCTGCCTATAGGCAGGCATTTAACAGGTTTTCTATTTCAATATTTTTTGGAGGATAGAGATGGATATTAAAAAATTAATGCAAGAGATGGTCGCTAAGGATGCTTCCGATCTTTTTTTTCGCGCCGGAGGCATACCCCGTTTACGCATTAACGGCAAGGTTGTGCCAGTGGATTCTAAAGTTTTAAGTATTGAGGATGTGGTCTTCGCTACAGAACAATTGGCGAGCGCTAAACAGTGCGAGGTTTTTAGGAATAAGCTGGATATCGATTTCGCTGTGTATCTGGCGGAATTTAATCGACGTTTTCGTGTAAGTATTTTTACGCAAAGAAATTGGCCTTCGATTGTTATCCGCAATGTGCGTAGCAGTATCGCTTCTTTTGAGGAACTAAATCTTCCTGCGGAGATATTAAAGAAGCTATCCATGGAAACTCGGGGCTTGGTGCTTTTAACCGGAAGCATGGGGAGCGGGAAATCCACGACCATTGCGAGTATGGTGGAATATATAAATAATAATACTCAGAAACATGTTTTAACGATTGAGGAACCCATTGAATTTACTTTTGAGGATAAACAATCGCTGATCAATCAACGGGAGTTGGGCATTGATGTGTCTACCTATCCGGCAGCGTTGCGCGCTTTTACCTTGCAGAGTCCGGACGTTATGTTTATCGGCAATATCCGTGATTACGATACAGTTTCATCCGCGATGGCGGCTGCGGAGACCGGAGTTTTAGTTTTAAGTACCTTACATACAATTAATGCTTCACAGACTGTGGAAAGATTGATCAATCTTTTTCCTCCGCACCAGCATCAAGAGGTTAAAAATCAACTTGCCTCGCTTTTAAAAGGAGTAATTTCTTTGCGTTTAGTGCCGGCAAAGAATGGTTTGGGGCGGGTTCCGGCTTATGAAGTAATGCTTTTGACCCCGACGATTAGTCGCTTAATTCGTGAAGGAAAAATTTGGGAGATTCCGCAATTTATTGATGATGGATCGGTATTTGGTATGCAGTCATTTAATCAGTCTTTAGTTAGGTTGGTGCAGGAAGGCAAAGTGGCCTTAGAGGATGCCGCGTTGGCTGCAGATAGTCGCGAAGAATTTATGTTGGCTTTTAGGGGGATCAAAAAATAAATTAAGAAAAATTCTTGTTTCTCAAACGGCGAAAGAAGCGATTTATTAACTAATTATTAAGAGGTGAATTGAGATGATTATGGCGGAAGAGATTAAGGCTAGGTTGGTTGAGATCGGTGTAAGGATAGAAAACTTAAGAGGTTATCTTTGACGTCGCGCATAAAAGGCAGAGAATTGATTGTTTGAGTGAGCAGATGTCGCAGGAAGGTTTTTGGAATAATACAGAGCATTCTACTAAAATAGTAAAGGAATTAAAGAATCTTAAGGCGACAGTCGAACCCTGGGAGTTAGCTTACAAAAAATATCAGGAGCTGGCTGAGATTATCCCCTTGCTTAAAGATGATGATCGAGATTTAATCTTAGATTTAACACAAAATGCCGCTGCCCTAACCGGGGTAATTGATAAATTGGAATTTCAGGTGCTTTTAGGAGGGATGTTCGATAAGAACAATACGATCTTAAGCATTAATTCCGGAGCCGGCGGTACAGAGTCTTGCGATTGGGCGGAGATGCTTTCTAGAATGTATAGCCGTTTCGCTGAAAGCCACGGTTATAGCGTAAAAACAATCGATGTGCTCCCCGGAGAAGAAGCCGGGATCAAAAATATTACCTTGCTTATCGAGGGTCCTTATGCCTTTGGTTATCTAAAGGCAGAGAGAGGAGTGCATCGATTAGTGCGCATCTCGCCGTTTGACGCGAATAAGCGTAGACACACTTCTTTTGCTTCCGTGGATGTGATTCCGGAAATTGAAGAAGAACTGGATATAAAGATTGAGGAGAGCGATCTACGCGTAGATGTTTTTCGCGCTAAGGGCGCCGGAGGGCAAAGTGTTAATACTACGGATTCTGCGGTAAGGATTACGTATTTGCCTAGCGGAATTGTTGCTCAATGTCAGAACGAGCGTTCTCAATATCAGAATAAGCAAACAGCTTTAAAAATACTTAAGGCGCGTCTTTATGAGGCAGAGCAAGTTAAAAAAGCCGCAGAATTAAAGCAGCAGGATTCAGATAAAAAAAGAATTGAATGGGGCAGTCAGATTCGTTCTTATGTTTTGCATCCCTATAATTTAGTGAAGGACCACCGTACGGATTTTGAAACCGGGGATAGTCAAGGGGTTCTCGACGGTGGACTGGATGATTTTATTGAAGCTTATTTGAAATTCAGTGCGAATAAATAAAGGAAGATATGCTGGGACTAATTAAAAAAGCAATGCTTAATAATAAACAAGCGAGAATTAGGAAAAAATTTCCTAATTTAAATATTACTTTACATAGCGAGATGCCCAGCCCTTCGATGAGCAAGATGGTTGAGGTAGCCCAGTTAGTGCAGCTGGTGAATTCTTTAGAAAGTCAGATAAGCGCTTTAACCGATAGCCAGCTTTCTGCCAAGACCAATGAGTTTAGGGAACATTTAAAAGATAAATCTAAAAATTTTCAGCAGGAGGCGGAGCATCTAAAACAGGCGATGCTTAATGTGGCGATGCCTGAAGAAAAAGAAAAGCTGAAAGAAAAATTAAAGATTAGTCGGAATAAAATTTTTGAGCAAATATTGCCGGAGGCTTTTGCGGTGGTTAGGGAGGCGTCTCGGCGAACAATCGGCTTGAGACATTTTGATGTGCAGATTATTGGGGGCATTATTTTACATGAAGGCCGGATTGCGGAGATGTCTACCGGGGAAGGAAAGACTTTGGTCGCTACGCTCGCGGCGTATCTCAATGCCTTGCTAGGTAAAGGGGTACACATTGTTACGGTTAATGACTATTTAGCCCGGCGCGATCGGGAGTGGATGGGGCCGATTTATGAATTTTTAGGTTTATCTGTAGGGACTATCCAGCATAATATGTCGGATGAGCTTAGAAAGATTGCCTATGCCTGTGATATAACTTATGGCACGAATAATGAGTTTGGGTTTGATTATCTGCGCGATAATATGAAATATTCTACCCAAGACTTAGTGCAGCGGCCTTTTTATTATGCGATTGTGGACGAGGTGGATTCCATTCTTATTGATGAGGCGCGCACCCCATTGATTATTTCCGGACCAGCGGAAGAATCTACTGAGAAATATTATACTGCTAAAAAAATTGTCGAACAGTTGGTTGGTCGGCGAGTTACGGAGCGCGATGAGATTGATGCGAAATATAAAGGGATAGATTTAGGCAAAGGTTTTGATTACGTTGCGGATGAGAAGGCGCAAACCGTAGCTTTAACTGAAGCCGGGGAAATTAAGGCTTCCGGGCTTTGGGGAGTAGAGACCTTGCATGCATTAGAGACAATCGAATACCGGCACCACACGATTCAGGCTTTACGGGCTAAAGAGTTTTTTCAGTCGGATGTAGATTATGTGATTAAGGATGGAGAGGTGATAATTGTTGATGAGTTTACCGGTCGATTGATGCCTGGGCGGCGATGGAGCGACGGACTGCATCAAGCGGTTGAATCTAAGGAGGGCTTGAAGATTGAACGGGAAAATCAAACCCTGGCCACGATTACCTTTCAAAATTATTTTCGCATGTATGAAAAATTGGCGGGAATGACCGGTACGGCTTTTACGGAAGCCAATGAATTTAAAAATATTTACCAGCTGGAGGTTGTGGTTTTGCCGACGAATCAGCCTTTAGTGCGCAAAAATTACCCGGACCGTATTTATAAAACCGAAGACGAGAAATTTGCGGCTGTAGTTGAAGAGATTGTTCAATTAAGCGATTTGGGCAAGCCGGTACTAGTAGGCACGATTACGATCGATAAATCTGAAAGGCTTTCTGAGATGCTTAAGCGCCGGGGGATTCCACATCAGGTATTAAACGCTAAATATCATGAAATGGAAGCCCAAATTATTTCTCAAGCAGGTAGTTATCAAGGCGTAACGATTGCGACAAATATGGCCGGCCGTGGCACAGATATACTTTTGGGGGGAAACCCTGAATTTGTCGCTAAAAATGTAGCGAAGCAGAAATTAAACCCTGAAGATCCGCATTATCTTGCGGAATATAAGAATATTCTTGATCATTACAAATCCCTGGCCGCTGTTGAGCATAATAAAGTAGTGGCGTTGGGGGGGTTGCATGTTTTAGGTACCGAGCGACATGAAGCCAGGCGGATTGATAATCAGTTACGCGGTCGATGCGGCCGCCAGGGCGATCCCGGGAGTTCACGTTTTTATGTATCCTTAAAAGATGATCTGATGCGCTTGTTTGGCTCGGACCGGATTATCGGATTAATGGAAAAATTGGGATTGGAGGAAGGACAAGTCATCGAACATCCCTGGATTAGCGGCTCGATTGAAATCGCTCAGCGACGGGTAGAACAGCATAATTTTGAAATTAGAAAACAGCTTTTAGAGTATGATAATGTTATGAATAAACAGAGAGAAATAATTTACGGCCAGCGCCGTCAGATTCTCGAGGGGTTCTCTTTGCGTGAAAATGTCATTGAAATTATCGCTAAACTAGTGGGTGATTATTTAACAATTTATAAGCAGTCGGATTCTTCGGAAATCGACAGCGTAGGTTTAATTAGTTTTATGGGGTTAAACTTCGGATTGCAATTAGGTGGGCAAGCATTTAACAATCAAAGCGATTCGGAGATTAAAGATAAATTAACGCAGGAGTTGTTGGCTACCTATGAAAATAAAGAGAAATTAATCGGAGCGGAATTATTGCGTAATTTGGAACGAATGGTTTTTTTACAGATCATTGACAGTAAATGGAAGGATCATCTTTATGCGATGGATAGTCTGCGCGAAGGTATTGGTTTGCGAGCTTACGGGCAAAGGGATCCTTTAATTGAATATAAGCGTGAAGCTTTTGAAATGTTTAGTCAAATGATTAACGCGATTGAAGAAGACGCCGTACAAACTATTTATAAATTAGAGCCGGTTAAGCCTGAGAGGTTCAAGGGGGCATTTAGTTCAGTATCCCAGCAGCTGGTACATCCGGAAGTTGCTAAGTTTGAGTCTCCGAGCGTAGAGCCGTTAGTTGCGCGTGATTCTCTGACGAGCGCGTCGCAGGTTACAGCTCCGAGCGCAGCTCACTCGAAAGTAGGACGTAATGCGCCATGTCCTTGCGGCTCAGGAAAAAAATATAAAAAGTGTTGCGGAGAATGATTGTTGCTGTCCTATCGATTATCGCTGCAGTATTGTTATCGCTTTCTTTCTCGAGTTTTAATCTTTGGCTGTTTGCCTGGTGTGGTTTTATTCCTCTATTTATTGCGCTAGAAGACAAATCTTTACGCCAATCATTTTTGATCGCTTTTTTTTGCGGAATAGTTTTTTGGAGTTTTACCGTTTACTGGCTTGTTCATGTCACTTTACTCGGTCAAATAATTTTAGTCTTTTATTTAGCCGTTTATTTTGGATTTTTTGGCTGCATAATTTATTTTTCTCGGTCATGTTCGATGAGCAGCCGTTTGTTCATTCTGCCTGCAAATTGGGTTTTATTGGAATATGTACGCAGTTATTTATTTACCGGTTTTCCTTGGTCTTTGGTTGGTTTTTCTCAGTATAAAATATTACCGGTCATTCAGATCGCTGATATTACCGGCGCTTGGGGGGTCAGCTTCCTAGTCGTTTTAGTGAATACTGCTTTTTATTTAATTTTGCGTAAACAACCAAAAAGTAAGGTTTTTTTTCTTTGCGCGGCAGCAGTAGGTATATCTTTAATTTACGGATTTTATAAGTTAAGTCACCAGCATGTTTTTATTGGTAAAGAAAAGTTGTGCAAAATTTCTGTGGTACAGGGCAATATCCCGCAATATTTAAAATGGGATAAACAGGCGGCGGATTTTATTTTAAAGAATTACAAGGAATTAACCTCGGCAGCGGTTATTAAGGATAAACCGGATCTGATTATTTGGCCGGAAGCATCGGTGCCGGGAGTTTGGGGCCGGGATGATGCGGAAGTGTCCCAAGTGCTTTTTTTGGTTAACCAGTTGCACACTCGTCTTTTGGCGGGGGCGGTTTTGTTTCGTGAGCAGAATTATTTTAATAGTGCTTTATTGATTAGTCCGCAGGGGACGCCGGATACAATTTATACTAAGCTGCACCTGGTTCCCTTTGGCGAGTATATACCGTTAAAGAATATTTTTCCATTCTTAGAGACGATTGTACCGATCGGGGATATTCAGCCGGGCAGAGAGTATACGATATTCAGGCAACCGGCTGATTTTGGCGTGCTTATTTGTTTTGAGGATCTTTTTCCGGAGCTTTCCAGAGAATTTGTAAAACGAGGAGCAAAATTTCTGGTTAATATTACTAATGATGCTTGGTATAAAGAGGGGAGCGCGCCGTATCAACACTTGGCTGCTTCGGTATTTAGGTCGGTGGAGAACCGTGTTTATTTGGCCCGGGCCGCCAACACGGGAATTTCCGGGTTTATTGAACCGACGGGAAAACTCTTCGGCGTAGTGCAGGATATTTCGGGCAAGGATATTTTTGTTCCGGGATATAGTAGCCAGGATATTTACAAGGCAACCGGTAAGCGCACAATTTACAATCGTTATGGAGATTTTTTTATCCTCCTCTGTCTGCTACTTGACAGCTGTGTTATAATATTTGTTTTAAGAAATAAAAAATGAGAAAAGACTTATTATTGATTATTCTAATTTTAATTTGCATTGCACTGTGTTTTGCCTTAACCGGGATTGACAGGCAATATTTTATTTGTCCAATTGAATATAAGAGCGACGTTATTATCCGTAATGACAATCGGGGTGATGGCGCGTTTGCTTCAAATAGAAGCGGCAAGCGGATACATAAAGGGTTGGATCTTTTAGCGGATGTGGGTACGGTAGTTTATGCGGCTAAAAGCGGCAAAGTAATTAGTGCGACTGAGAACAAGGGGATGGGTAAATATATAATTATTCAACATCGGGACAGCCTGGTTACAGTTTACGGCCATCTTTCAAATATTTTTGTGCGTCAAGATGATTATTTGCGACAAGGCCAGATTATTGGTAGTGTGGGTAAAACCGGCAATGCGAAAGCCGTTGATATGCTTGCGCATTTACATTTTGAAATAAGAAAAAAAGGTATTCCGCTCGATCCGTTGGAGTATCTTTAGCGTTCTAGGGGTTCCATGTGCACGACGACATCGGTTATCCCTTCAATCGCGGATTTGATTGCTTCTTCAATGCGGTAGCTTATTTGGTGGGCATTGTCGATATGCATGCGGGGATTAACTTGTACATGTAAATCGATATAGATGTCGTCCGTTCTGCCGCGGCTGCGAATTTTATGGCAGGCGGCCACCCCTTCTATTTTTAAGACAATATCTTTAACTTTTTGATCATCCAAGAAAACGGCCGTATCACAAAGGACGTCTGAGCTTTGTTTAGCGATTTCAAAAGCTGCATACCCGATAAATAATGAGATAAGTATGGTTACGATGGGGTCAATTAAAGAAAACCCTAACTTTGTGACAACTAAAGAAATAATTACAGAAAATGATGTAAAAATATCTGCTCGGGTATGCAAGGAGTCGGAAACTAAAATATCGCTTTTGAGGGCTTTACCTCTTTTATATTCATAACGCATGACGTAGATATTTACGGCTAAAGTAATTAGCATTACGGCGAAACTGCCCAGGTCTGCTTGAAAAGAGACCGGATGTTGTAAGCGTTGCCAGCCCTGTTTTAACAAATTGAAAGAAACAATAAATAGCATAGCGGCAATACCTAGGGAAAAGAGGGTCTCATATTTTTTATGTCCATAGGGATGGTCTTTGTCTACCGGTTGACAGGCGAGATGAATTCCTACGATTCCGATAACGTTAGAAGTTCCGTCGCTTAAAGAATGGAATCCGTCTGCAGTCATACTGAAACAGCGGCTGCTCAAGCCATAAATAATTTTAGCTAAAGCCACTGCCCAGTTGAGGATGAGAACAATAATCAAGATTTTTCTGATTTTTTGATAATGTTTATGTGTATCTATGCCCATAAAAATATTGTATAATAATTATTAGGTCTTGTAAACAATTTCCTCGATTAAAGATTAGTTAAATGCTAGAATAAAGACATGTTTAAATTAAAATTGTTGCTAGTAATGTTAGTTTTGTCGTCTTTTGGTTGCGCTGGCATACAGAAGCCTGATTCCGGTGTTCAAAATTATTTTACGGAATTAGAGTCGTTTAAAAAGAATGAGCGGATTCTTATTCTTGCCCCGCACCCGGATGATGAATCGATTGCTTGCGCTGGGATTATTCAAAAAGCGCTTAAGGCCGGCGCTCAGGTTAAGATAGTTTACTTGACCAACGGCGATCACAATGAGCTAGCCTTTATTGTTTATGAGAAGAGATTAACTTTCCGTCAGGGTGAGTTTATTTATATGGGTAAAGTACGCCAGAAAGAGTCGATTAAGGCTATGAAGTCTTTAGGGTTGTCTGAGGATAAACTCGTATTTTTAGGGTATCCGGATTATGGCACTTTTGAGATTTTTTGTAAATATTGGCAGACAGATAAACCTTTTCGTGACCGATTGACTCGCATATCTAGCGTGCCCTATAATGAAAATCCTTCTTACGGCGCGAAGTATGTTGGAGAAAGCATTTTAGCTGATTTGACTAAGCAGATTTTGAATTATCAGCCGAATAAAATATTTGTTTCGCATCCGGCGGATGTGAATGTTGACCATAAAACGCTGTATTTATTTCTTCAGGTAGCCTTAAGTGATCTGGAGGCGCGCATAGCTAAACCAACAGTTTATCCTTATCTTGTGCATTGTGTGGGTTGGCCTAAGCCGCGGCATTATCATCCGGAGTTGGCGCTATCTCCGCCGAATAAATTTATCGGCGCTGATTTGCAATGGCAAATTAGCGCTTTAACTCCGCAAGAGCTGGATAAGAAATATCGGTCGATTCTTTATTATAAGAGTCAGACGCAATCGAGCGCTTTTTATTTATTTTCTTTTGCTAGGAAGAATGAGCTTTTTAGTGATTATTCGATGTTGGAGTTAAAATCACAATCTGCGTTAAAAGATAAAAGCATTTTTTTTTCTAATGTTTCAGTGATGCTTAAGGAAGAGGATCACCCGATAAACTTAAAGCAGGTCGAGTCTCTAGAGAGCAAAGGAGATGTAAGTTATGCTTTAGATGAGGAATGTTTTATTGTGCGTCTGGATAAGCCCAATAAGCTGAGCGGTAGCTTTGGAGTAATGTTGCATATTTTTGGATATAGCAAAAATATTCCTTTTGCTCAAATGCCCAAAATACGCATTGTTACTCGAGGAAAGAATTATAAAGTATTCCGTTCCAAGAATAGAGTAATTGATTCAGGGATTCGAGTAAATTTTGGCAAAAATACTTTAGTTATCAGGATTCCGCTTAAACTATTGGGCGAGCCGGATTATTTGCTCACCGCGCTTAAAGATTATCATGGCAATCTGCCGATTGACGCTGTTGTTTTTCGGAAGATTAAAATTAAATAAAAAAGGGGAGAGAATGTTAGAACTTAAAATGGTTAAAATCAACAAGCCTTTGGATTTAAATTTTATTTTAGGTCAGAGTCATTTTATTAAAACTGTTGAGGATCTTTATGAAGCTTTGGTTAGTAGTGTTCCCGGGATAAGGTTTGGTTTAGCATTTGCTGAAGCATCCGGAGCGTGCAAAATCAGAAGCGAAGGCAATGATCCGGTTCTGGTCGATCTGGCTTCCAAGAACATGCTTGAGCTTGGCTGCGGGCACAGTTTTATTATTTTCCTTAAACAGGCATACCCGATTAATGTTTTAAATGCTATTAAAAATATCCCGGAGGTATGCAATATATATTGCGCCACGGCTAACCCTACGGAAGTAATTGTCGCGCAGGGAGAAGTTGGCCGCGGGATATTGGGAGTGATTGACGGATCAGCCCCTCAAGGGTTAGAGGATGAGGCGGATATTACTTGGCGTAAGAATTTGTTACGTAAAATTGGCTATAAGCTTTGAGTTGTCGATAGCGGGCGTTTCGCTAAATGTTTATGGGTGCTCTAGGTCCTTGATCTCACTAGCGTTCGATCAAGGATTTCGCTAAATGTTTATGGGTGCTCTAGATCCTTGATCTCACTAGCGCTCGATCAAGAATTTCGCTAGATGTTTATGGGTGCTCAATTTTTCTTGCAATTTATGAACAGTTTGCTATAATTTGTCTAACTTAAATTAATATGGATTTTAAAAAAATTCGCAAAAGTTTTAGCCGCCTTGCGGCTTGGTTGGGTATAAATACATGCTCTTTGATAGTTAAGGTTATCCCCTCGAGTTGTCTTTATGTTTTTGCCAAAAATATTGCTGCCTTAGCCTATTGTTTTGCTAAAAAACAGAGAAAAATAGCCTTAGATAGCTTAGGTATTGCTTTTGGCAAAGAGAAGTCTTCTTTAGAAATTGAACGCATCGCTAAAGATTGCTTCACATATATCGCTAAAAGCGCGGTGGAATTAATGTTCTTTTTTAATAAACCGCAAGCCTTAAGAAGCCGGGTTCAGATTCAGGGAAAAGAAAATCTTGATAAGGCATTAGCTAGCGGTCGGGGGGTTATTCTGGTGAGTGCACATTTTGGTAATTTTCCGCTACTTTTAGGAAGATTGGCCGTGGAGGGTTACAAGGTCGGTGGGATTATGAAGCCGATGCATGACCCGAGAATGGAAAGAATTTTTTTTAAGAAAAGAGAAAGATTCGGGGTGAGGACTATTTATAGTCAACCGCGTAATGCCTGCGTAAATAACTCGATTAATGCCCTACGCAACAATGAATTAATCTTTATACCGATTGATCAGAACTTCGGAACGGGGGGAGTATTTGTGGATTTTTTTGGCCAAAAAGCAGCTACGGCTACCGGTCCGGTAATTTTGGCGCAGAGGACCAAGGCGGCGTTGATTCCATGTTTTATTCTTCGGCAACCGCATGATCAGCATAAAATAATTTTTGAAGCGGAGCTAAAGTTGGAAGAAGGTAATAACCCCCAGGACGTTATTCTAGTGAATATTCAAAAACTCACTAGTATAATTGAGTCTTATATACGCAAATATCCTGCGGAGTGGGGTTGGATTCATCGCCGGTGGAAGAGTAAGCCCCGTTAAAATCGGCTAGGTAGTTTCGGGGGGAGGTTTAAGCGAAGTAAACCTATTAACCAGGAGGTGTTCCATGGCAGCAGAAGAAAAGAAATGTTGTGATACAGAAAAGAAATGTTGTGATCCTAAAAAGACTTTGGCTACACTTTTAAAGGTTGCTTTAGGATTGGCATTTTTAGTATTAGGTGGTCTGGCTATTTTGAAATGGTGGAAGGTGCTTATTCTGTTAGTAAAAGGTTGCATTGGTTTGTTTTTAATTTTAGCCGGTGTAATTACTTTAGCGATCGCTAAAGAATAATTAAGAGAATTTAAAGCTAAGCGCGTAAATAGTGGGGTTAGATCTTTAATGGATTTAACCCCATTTTCTTTTGCTATTATCCAGTTTTCATATATAATGTATGGAAATTACATTTATAAGTAAATACTAGGAGAAAAATATGGAAATAACAATTGAAAGAGAGTTAATTAGAGATAAGAGAGTTTGTCGATTATTATCTGTAGGAGCCTTTATTGTGTTAACTGCTTTATCGGCTTTTGTGCGCATTCCCTTGCCGTTTACCCCTGTTCCTTTTACCCTACAGACATTTTTTGTTCTACTTTCCGGCGCTTTGTTAGGCAGAAAGTTGGGTGTTTTTGCGCAGGCGGCCTATTTATTTTTAGGCTTAACCGGTCAACAGGTATTTACCGGTTTAGGTAGCGGGGGTCTTTATTTGCTGGGTCCTACCGGCGGCTATATTGTGGGTTTTGTTTTAGCTGCTTTTTTTGCAGGCAATTTATTGATTAAAGAAAAACAAAGTGGACTCGCTGTTTTTATGAAATTGTTGATTGCGGATTTTATAATTTTATTTAGCGGCATGTTTTGGTTAAAAGTAAGCTTATCCTGCTCATTAAGCAAAGCATTCTTGCTTGGCTTCCTACCATTTGTATTAGGCGATGTGTTAAAAGTTGCTTTGGCAACAGCTGTTTATCTTAAAATGCGTCTGCGAGTTAAAGCCGTCATCGATTAGCTTAAAATTTTACTGGGGCGTTATTTTTAACTAAAGCGCAGTTTGAACATAAAAATTATTCGGGAGATCGGACCTGTTAAAATTTAATAGTTTATTTTTTAAATGAAAAGTCTTTCGATAAAGCTGTTGTCTTTATTTTTGTTGGCCTTTTCTTTGGGAGCCTGCGCTAGTTTTTCCGGGATGAACGCGCATCAGGCCCTGTCCATAGGTATATTCTCTGCTTCCATTTTGGGGACTCTTTTCTTTTGGGATTTTCGCTTGAGCTTCGCTTTTATCGGCACCTCGGTGCTGTTAATGACTAAAACTATTGATCTGGAGCATGTCATTGAATTCTCATCCTTAGAAGTGATTCTTTTTTTAGTGGGGATGATGGTGATTATCGGACTATTAAAAGATTCCGGGGTTTTTGCCTGGATTGTTAGTCTGATTTTACGGATTCCCAAGCTGAGCGGTAAAAAATTTACCTTATTTATTGTATTTTTTTCTGCCTTGCTGGCCTGTACGGTTGATGAAGTAACTTCGATTATTTTTATGGTGACGGCAATTTTGGAAATTTGCGATTATTTTGAGGTTAATCCGATACCTTTTGTAATCATCTCTGTTTTGGCGACGAATATCGGGTCGGCGGCTACGGTTTTAGGAAATCCTATCGGCATTCTTATTGCCTCAAAATCCGGCTTGACCTTTGAAGATTTTATTACTAAAGCTTTTCCATTGGCTTTGCTTTGTTTAGTCGTTACAACTTTTATTCTTTTATTTTGGTATAGAAAATCAATAAAATTTCTTGATGGACAGATGGAAAGGTTGGGGGCCAATGAAATGCTGGTGAGATTAATTTCTGTTCCTCCGGAAAAAAATCTTAAAATAAGCTTGGGGATCTTTGGTTTGATGCTTTTTTTTATTTCTTTGCACCATCGTATGGAAGTTGCTTGGCAATTACCGGCAAATACTGTTTTATTAGTTGTCCCGCTGGTGACCAGTGGAATGGTAATGATCTGGAAGCATCGCAAGGCGAGAAAATACATTGAGAAGGATGTTGAATGGTGGACGTTGCTTTTCTTTTTACTTTTGTTTGTGCAGGCCGGGACATTGAAATATACCGGGGCAACCGTTTTTATCGCCAAACATATGTTGGCGGTTACCGGAAGCAATTTTAATTTTTTAACCACAGCGATATTGTGGATAAGCGCAATCGGTTCAAGTGTTTTGGATAATGTGGTTTTGGTGGCGGCTTTTATTCCTGTGGTTCAGGGTTTTGGGAGTCTAAATATTAATTTGCAGCCGTTATGGTGGGCCTTACTTTTTGGCGGTTGTTTAGGTGGCAATATTACTTTAATCGGCTCTACGGCGAATATTGTAGCGATTGGGATCTTAGAGAAAGAAAAGCGTCTTAAGATCAGTTTTTTGGAATGGTTTTGGGTAGGCGCGACCGTGGGCTTAATTACTACTTTAATTGTTATGTTGGCGTTAATTTTTCTGCCATTTTATAGATAACTTGACAAGCAAGAAAACTTGTGATAATTTGAAACAATCTTAGAGGAGGTATAAGATGTATTTTAAAAAAGTGATGATCTTTTCCGTTTTGGCGATTATCTGGATAGCCATGATAAAGATTGTTTTTGCTCAAGAGGGGACGGTTGCCTTGAAAGATTCTGGAACAGCTGTTTCTAGTCCCCAGGATGTTTTAGGAAAAGAAGGCGATCTGCAGTGGGTTTGGGGGGAGATAGTGAATTTAGATAGTCAGGCTAAAACAGTTACTTTAAAATATCTTGATTATGAGACTGATCAAGAAGAAGAGCTGGTTTTAATAGTTGATGAAAAGACGATTTTTGAAAACATTAAAGATTTTAATGAATTGAAATTAAGCGATACTTTGAGCGTTGATTATATAATTGGAGCGGATAGTAGAAATGTGGTTAAGAATATTAGTCTTGAGAAGCCGGAGAATCCTTCTGTTCCCGCGTTTCCGGAGACAATCGTTTCGGATTTAGTGCGGCCGATAGAACAACAAAAGGTAGCTGCCGAGTCGTCTGTTTTAACAGAAAATGTAGTATCTCCTTCGGTAGAGTCGGTCCTTGTACCGGTAGAGTCGGATTCAGTAGCAGCTGTTCAAGGGCAAATTCAATAGATAAAAAATAAAATATTATTCAATAGGCAGGGTTTTTTAATCCTGCCTAATTTTTATAAATCTAGTTTAATTTGTTATGCAAGATATAAAATTAATTATCTTTGATTTAGACGGTACCTTGATCGATGCTTACGCAGCAATAGCGAGCAGCTTTAATTATGTAATGCGCCGGCTGGCACTAGAAACACAAAGCATAAGTACTGTGCGGCGTTTGGTAGGATGGGGTGACTTAAATTTACTGAAGCCATATGTAAAGCGAGCAGAGTTGAAACATGCACTAAATTTATACCGGAAGCATCATAAATACAGCTTACTTAAACACTCTTGTCTTTATGCTCAGGCTCTAAGTCTTTTGCGACGACTTAAGAAAAAAGGTTATAAACTGGCTGTAGCGAGTAATCGACCAAGCAAATTTTCGCGCATTTTATTAAGGCATTTGAATATTGGAATTTTTTTTAATTATGTTCTTTGTGCGGATCAAGTTAGATATGGAAAGCCTCATCCGGAGATGTTGAATAAAATAGTTAAGCGGTTTGCGTTTGAAAAATCGCAAGTTGTATATATCGGTGACATGGTTATCGATGCTCAAGCCGGAAGACGGGCAAAAATTAAAACCGTAATTGTAACTAGCGGATCAAGCAGTCGGCGGGATATTAAAAATGAAAAACCATTCAAAATTATTTCTGCGATTAGCCGCTTAGCAAAGCTGTTTTAATTTTAGGGGATTATCCTTGACAGTCCAGTTAATCGGTAATATATTGAAACCAAGCATGAAAAAAAGATTAAAATTATTAAGTTGGGCGGTAATGTTTCTATTCTTAAGCGGTTGTTTTTCGATGAGACCGCATGCTCGATTAGATAAAAATTCTGCCGATGGACTTTTGAGTCTTTACCAGGGGCCTCAGGCTAAAATTGCAATTAATGATTTCGAATTAAAAACTTCCGGGTTGGATGCGCAAACTAGCCTGGCACTGAAAGAGTATTTCGTTAGCGTTTTAGAGGGCACTAGGCGTTTTTTGATTGTTGCGCCGCAAGATGCGGATCTTATTATTAGCGTCGGGGTAGTGGAATTTATACCGGAAAGTTCCGGCGGTAAATCTGGCTTAGCTGGCGGTGGGAGCAGCGCGAGTAGCTTTATGGGTGGTTTATTGGGTGAAGTTTTGAATAAAGCAAATATGCAGTTGAATTTACGGATCATTGATCGGGCTACTTCTGCAGTAATTGCCAGTCGGGATATTCAGAACCAGGCGGTAGAGCGTTCTTGGGGAAAAGCAAAATTAATTCAAGATAAGGTTTTTAAAGATAATTTGAGCGGTTATGTAGGAACTCCGATGGGGAAAGTTTTTTACGATAGCATTATTGAGGCAAGTCGTTTTACTGTACAAAATGTACCAAAGAATTATTATAGTACCCCGCGTTAAAAGCACTCGGCGCTAATCGGTATTGCGTTGGTGTGCGCAAGGAGAGTGTAAATTGCGCGGGTGTGCCCTTTTTAAGCAAGGAGTGAATATGGGAAAAAGAAAACGTAGAGGAAAGCTTAATTGGCGTTCTAAGAAAGCGAACAAAGGCAGAAAACCTAACTTAGGTTAAATTCCTACACATGGTTTTATTCTGGATCTTAGCCAGTACATTTTTAGTTAGCCTTATTTCCTTGGTAGGCATTTTTACCTTGGCAATTAAAGATAATTTGTTGCACAAGGTTTTATTTTGCTTAATTGGTTTTTCGGCTGGCGCGCTTATCGGCAGCGCTTTTTTGCACATCCTTCCGGAATGTTTAGAAAATAATAAAAGTACCGCGGTATTCTCTTATCTGATTTTAGGGATTATAATTTTTTTTATCATGGAAAGGTTTTTGCACTGGAGGCATTGCCACGAAGAGGGCGCTTGCAAGACCCACACTTTTACTTATCTGACTTTAGTTGGCGACGGGTTTCATAATTTTGTTGATGGCATGGTAATTGCTGCTAGTTTTATGGTTTCCATCCACTTGGGGCTAGTTACTACTTTAGCGATTATTTTACATGAGATTCCTCAGGAGTTGAGTGATTTTGCCGTTTTAGTTTATGGCGGGTTTACGAAGAGAAAAGCGCTTTTATTTAATTTTATTTCCGCGTTAATGGCCATGATTGGGGCTTTGATCGGTTATTTTATAAATGATTATATTCAGGGATTTTCGAATTTTATTTTACCTCTTACTGCCGGCGGGTTTATTTATATTGCCACTAGCGACCTTATCCCGGAGCTGCATAAAGAGAACGATCTTCGGCGTTCTATGGCCGCTTTTTTTGCCTTTTTATTAGGGATATTGTTTATGGCATTGGCCAAGAAATTCTTACCATATTAGCTAGATAATCAGATTAATATTTCAAGGTAAATTCTATGAAGATCAGAGCACTGGCTTTAATTTCCGGAGGTCTGGATAGCTTATTGGCTGCCAAGCTTATTGTTGATCAAGGATGTGAAGTTGTCGGTTTGCATTTTAAAATTCCTTTTTGTAAAATTAATATTCAAAAAAGTTTTCCGGATATAGGTATAAAAATAGTTCAAGTGGATTTAGGGCAAAAGTTTTTAAAACTTATCCAAGAACCGCATTATGGTTTTGGCTCAAACATGAATCCTTGTATTGACTGCAAGATTCTGATGTTTAGTCAGGCCAAAGAATTAATGGCGGAATGGGGGGCGAAGTTTATTATTACCGGAGAGGTGCTTGGTCAGCGTCCGATGTCTCAGAATAAGCAGGCCTTGAAGCTTATTCGGCATAAGAGCGGTTTAGATGATTTGTTGTTGCGGCCGCTTTCGGCACAGTTTTTTCCTCCAAGCTTAGCGGAAAAGGAGGGCTGGGTTAAAAGAGAGCAGCTGCTAAATTTTAACGGCCGGATGCGCACTCCGCAGATGCGCTTAGCCAAGAGTTTAGGTCTTCATGATTACGCTAACCCTGCCGGGGGGTGCTTGTTGACTGACCCTAGTTTTTCTAAAAGATTAACGGAACTTTTAAAACATAATGAATTAAATTTAGATAACCTGGAGCTTCTAAAGGTGGGCAGACATTTTCGTTTAGGTAATTATACCCGGCTGGTGGTTGGTAGAGATGAAGGTGAAAATAATCGATTGATACGGTTAGCTCAAGCCGGAGATTTTTTATTTAGTCCGCAGAAAGATCTCGCCGGCCCGACCGCGTTGGCGAGAGGACGGATTGATCAGGAATTAATTATCTTAGCTTCGCAGATAACTTCGGCTTATACGGATGCCCCGGGTTTAGAGGAGGTTGGTGTATTTTATCGTCAGTTGCCTGCGCTTCAAGATAATTTGCAACAAATAGCGTATCTGCCGAAAGAAAAGTTTGCGCATTTATTTATATGAAAGAAGCCCAGCTTTATTTACGTCTAGAAGATTTGCAAGTGCATTGTCAGCTTTGTGCGCACAGTTGCAAGATTTTAGATGGTAAATTTGGTTTTTGTGGAATAAGGCAGAATATTTCCGGCGTTCTTTATACGCATAATTATGCCAAGCTTTTAGCTTTAAATGTCGATCCGGTTGAAAAGAAGCCGTTGTATCATTTTCTTCCGGGCACAGCAACTTTTTCCATTGCTAGTGCCGGGTGTAATTTTACTTGCGGTTTTTGTCAAAACTGGGAACTTTCGCAGTTTAACTTTAACCATCAATATCTTGGTGAGGAGTTTAGCGCGGGGAAAGTTATAAAACTTGCCCAGCAGTCTGGTTGTCAGAGTATCGCCTATACTTATACTGAGCCAACAATTTATATTGAATTTGTCTTAGAGACAGCTAAACTGGCTAAAGAAGCAGGCTTACGAAATATATTTGTGACTAACGGTTATTTGAGCCGGGAGGCGATGGCGTTGCTCGTGCCTTATTTGGATGCCGTGAATATTGATTTAAAATTTTTTAAGGAAGATGTTTATCAAAGGATATGTTCGGCTAAGCTTGGCCCGGTTTTGGATTCTATACAATTATTAAGTGCGGCTGGAGTTTGGGTGGAAGTTACTACTTTAATTATCCCCGGTGAAAATGATACACCGGAAGAATTAACTGCCATGGCGAAGTTTATTGCAGCGGTAAATAGGGACATCCCCTGGCATTTGTCGCGTTTTCATGCAGATTATAAGTTTAAAAATTACGCGTCTACTCCGGAATGTACCCTTAAATTGGCCTATGACTTAGGTGTCGGCCAAGGCTTACGTTATGTTTATGTCGGAAATTTTGACGATTGGGGTCAAGACACCCGATGTGTTAAATGCCGTAAGCTTTTAATTAAGCGTGTAGGATTTAAAATATTAGAGTCTAATTTAACGCAGAATAAATGCGTGTTTTGTCAGACGTCTTTGCCGGGTGTATTTTATTGACAAAAGTAATTGTTACAATATAAATATGCGTAAAATTATTTTTCGTAAATTAATATTAATTTTTATTTATCTTATTGCAATTGTTTGTTTTAGCGAGTTGGTTTTGCGTTTTATAATTCATCCGCAAAATAAATTTTACCTTTGGTCGCCTTCACGTAAATATATTTTTAAGCCTTATCCCGGAGTTATGCCCGGAGTTGGTAACCGGGCTATCTTTCAGATTAATTCAGATGGAGTGCGCGGTGATGAGTTGACCAGCAAAAGCAGTTTTAATATCTTAGCGATCGGGGGGAGTACCACGGAATGTCTTTACATTGACCAGTGGAAGTCCTGGCCGTATATTTTACAGAAAAATTTGAGTGCTTTGTTTAAGCAGAACGTTTGGGTTGGCAATCTTGGCCGGAGCGGCCTGTCGACTACCGGTAATTTGATTGAGATGAAATACCTGTTGCCCCAATATCGCCAGGTGGATCTGATTTTAGTTTTAGCGGGTTTTAATGATTTCCAAAGTTCGCTTTTAAACACTTTTATACAAAATAGTTATAAAAGTGATCGGGAGAAGATAGAAATGGTTTTTGTCGGGCGTCCGCCCAAAGAACGGGCTAAATTTTATGAAAATTCCGTTCTTTGGAGTATTGTAAAAAAAACCATAATTTATTATTTTCAAAAAGATAATAAAGAAATTGTTGAAGATTCTGTCGGAAGCTGGTATATCGGAGCAAGGAATGATCGTAAAAGAGCCTTGGAAATATGCAACAATCTTCCGGATTTAAGTATAAGTTTAAAAATTTTCGAAAATAATATTAATGAAATAATTGACCTAGCTAAAAAAAGATCTATCCGGATTATATTTGTTACTCAACCTAGTATATGGAAGAATAATCTAACTGCAAGTGAGAAGGATCTTCTTTGGTTTGGTTTTACCGCAGATAAGAGAAAATATTATTCTATTGAAGCGCTTGCTGCCGGTTTAAAGAAATTTAATTCAAGATTAATGGAAGCATGTAAAAAGCGCAATATTGAATACATTGATTTAACAGACAGTCTTCCGCAAGATACAAGCGTTTTTTATGACGATGTGCATTTTAATGAAAGCGGTTGTTTAAAAGTAGCGGAAGTGATCACGAGCTACCTGGCTAAATAATATATTAAATTTAGGCGAAAAACAAGTTTTCGCGGTACTTAATAATCTTTTAAAAAAAGATGTCTACGGTATGCGTTATTGGAAAATTATACGGTTAGTATTAGATTATTAGCTAAAAAAGGGTGTTGACAGTTTTTATGGTTAGGGCTAGAATAGTTTATTAATTGATTTGGCCCACAATCCAGCCCCTATAAATCAATAGGGGTAAAATTTTGTAACTTTATATGCCTCTAGAGAGCAGCCAGTTTAATCCTAAAAAGTGCATTGTATTTTTTGATTTTGACAATACCATCGCTACTTGTGATGTTTTTGATAATATGCTTTTGCTCTTTTCTAAGGATGATCGTTGGGTAGAATTAGAAAAAAGATGGAAGAGCGGCAGAATCGGTTCTAAAACGTGTTTGGAGGGTCAGCTGCGGGGTATGGGTTTAAATAAGAAGGATTTGGACGCTTATTTGCCCAAGATAAAACTGGATCCTTATTTTAAGCCTATCTATAAATTTTTGTTAGCCAAGAAAGTAAAGACTTTTATTTTAAGTGATAACTATAATTATATTCTTAACCGAGTTTTAAAGATTAACGGAATAAATAAGCTTAAAGTTTACGCTAATAAATTAAGTTTTTCCGGGGATAAGATAATCACGGATTATCCTTTTAAGGATAAAAACTGCCAAATTTGCGCGCATTGCAAGACGAAAAACCTTTTGGCGAAAGCTCCGAAGGATTCGACAATCATTTATGTCGGTGATGGAGAATCGGATATTTGTCCGGCTAAGCACGCGCATGTAGTATTCGCTAAGGACCATTTGCTTCGGCATCTTAAAGAGAGTAAGCTGGATTATATGGCTTTTAATAATTTAAAAGACGTTTTCATTTATTTAAAAAGGAAATTAATGTGAATCCAAAACAATTGAATAAAGAACTTAAAGGGAAAAAGATTTCCGCTCATGATCAATTATTGAATCTGGAGGCAAAATATTGTTCTTGGGGAGATACGGTGCATTATGCCGAAAAGTTGAATATATTTAAGAGCGCAGAAGGAAGTTATCTTTATGATCATCAAGGAACGGAATATTTGGATCTACAAATGTGGTATTCGGCAGTTAATTTCGGTTACCGGAATAAGCGTTTAAATACGACCCTTAAAAATCAAATTGATCTCCTGCCGCAGTTGGCCTGCCAATATTTGCATGAGGAGAAGATTCAGCTGGCTGCGAAATTAGCGCAGAAGAATGAGCGTACTTTTGAAGAGAAAGGGCGCATTCATTTTAATGTTGGCGGTTCTAGCGCTTTGGAGGATTCATTAAAATTGGTGCGCAATTATTCCGGGCGCAGCTTGGTTTTTGCTTTTATGGGAGGCTATCACGGACGAACATTAGGCGCCTCCGCGATTACTTCAAGTTTTAGATATCGGGAGCGCTTCGGCCACTTTGGTGACCGGGCGATGTTTATTCCTTATCCGTACTGCTTTAGATGCCCGTATGATAAAAAAAGAGATTTCTGCGACCTGTATTGTTTAAAGCAGTTTGAGAGGCTTTTTGAAACAGAGTATTATTCAGTAGTGAATAAAAAGAACAATAAATGTGAATTTGCCGCTTTTTATGCTGAAGCTATCCAGGGTACCGGTGGTTATATTGTGCCTCCTCTGGAGTATTATTCAGGGCTAAAGGATATTTTAGATCGTTATGGGATTCTTTTTATAGATGATGAGATACAAATGGGTTTTTTCCGTACGGGTAAATTCTGGGCGATCGAGCATTTTAATATTACTCCGGATATTTTGGTTTTTGGCAAGGCCTTAACGAATGGATTGAATCCGATCAGCGGGGTTTGGGCTAAAGAGAAATTAATTTCACCGGAAGTTTTTCCTCCGGGTTCAACCCATGCAACATTTTCGAGCAATCCGTTGGGTACTGCTGCGGGCTTAGAGGTAATGAAACTGATTGAGGAATCGGATTTCTCAACTTCGATCCCTAAAAAGGGACAGTATTTTATTGCACAACTTAAAAAGCTGCAGAAGAAATATCCTCAGCTGGGGGATGTGGGCGGTATCGGCCTGGCTTTAAGAATCGAGATCTGTGAGAAAGACGGCTATACTCCGAATAAGGAACTCACCGATAAGATTACTAACTTAGGATTAAGCGGGACCTTGAACGTGGGTGATAAGCGTCGTGGGTTGATTTTGGATGTGGGCGGTTATTATAAAAATGTTTTTACGATTGCCCCGTCATTTTATATTACCGAAGAAGAAATTGATTTGGGGGTTGAGCTTTTTGAAGAAGCGCTCAAAAGAGCGCTAAAGAGTTATTAAGGTCTATATTTTTCAAAAAAAGCTAATGTTTTTGCCGCGACTTTATCCCTTTCCTGATCTGCAATAATAATATGGTAGGAATCTTCGAATAATACCACTGCTTTGTCTTTTGAGCCGATATGGTTATAAATGTAGTAGGAATTCTTAGGGCTGGTTACATCGTCGTCTTTGGCCTGGAGTAGTTGTATGGGCGTATTTATAGCGGGCAATATTTTTTTAACACGTTTTGCCAGTAATTGATTTTGATGCATGCTGGATACTGGAATTACCGGGTATCCGTAAAGATGAACCTTACTGTAATCAAATAAATCTGATTTTGTATAAAAGCCTTCAATTCTTGAGCGCAGTCGTTGGTTTTTAATTCCGTAAGGGTAACCTTCTTTAAGATAAAAATAATATTGTAGGGGCGTTTTGAAAACTAAAGGTAAAAGAAATCTCAATTTTGGGTTGGCCCAACCATCAAAGTACAGGGTAGGAGAAAAGCAGTTTAAGGCCTTTATTTTTTTAGGAAATTCATGCGCCAGCAATATTCCAATCAGGGCTCCAAAAGACAATCCCGCCACAAAGATATTTTCATAATCATTAGCGTATTTAATAAATTCTTTGCGCACGGAATAATAAAACTCTTCCCAGGTTGTGCGTTTAAGGCAGGAAATTGATTTATTGTGGTTAGCCAATAAAGGGCAGGCTACGGAAAATCCATGTTTGTTTAAATTTCGAGCAATCGAACCCATTTCCTTAGCCGTGCCGGTAAGTCCATGGATAAGTAGGCATAAATTTTTACCTGCCTGTCCCTGCCCGTTCGGCAAACGGGCGGCAGGCAGGTCTCCCGGTAAAAAAAAGCTAGTATCGGGGATATCGGTAATTAAGCGCTTGTCTTCTTGCATGGAAAAGATAATCATGATTTTTTTAATTTTGATAAGTTTTTAATAATATTTTTTAAATCGGATTCTTTTAAAAATTCGCTAGTGCTCAAAGTTATTGTATTTTCACTAAGCTTGCGGCTATTGGGGCATTCTGTATTTGGAATAATATTTTTTAAATAAGTATAATCGGTGATTGCCCGCAGGTATACTTGGGATATTCCTAAACCGGAATTTTTGAATAAATTTAAGGCAGAGTTTCTTTTTTTAGCGTCTTTAAAAATAAGAGCAAGGTATGGATAGCTCGCCTGAGTTTGTTCTTGTTCAATAATCGGATGAATTTCGGGAATATTTTTTAGCCCGTTTAAATAAATATCTACTTTTTTTCGCTGCGCTGCAATCCTTTTTTTCAAATGGCAAAAGTTAACGTGCCCGATATATTCTCGGAAATTAGAAACTTTATGCATGGGAAGATCAGATTTAAAATATTCTCCTAGCGCTCTTACCGGGTCATCGCGTAATTGCCAGAATAGCTGCGGTAATCTGAATGCAAACCAAAAAAGGCCTGGCTGATAGAAGATGCTGTAAGCAAAGAGTTCCGCAATTTTTAAGGACTCGGATAATGAATCCGAACGCATTATGCTCTTAGCGGTGTCATTTAAGACTCTTGCGTATTCGGGCAGGTTGGTTACGGCGATTCCGCCTTCATAGATTGTCAACCCTTTTCCTCGGCAGAGGCTAAAAAATGAAAATTCACCCAAAGTGCCGGTTTTCTTGCCGTAGTATTCACCCCCTAAACTCTGTGCGCAGTCTTCAATAATAAAAGCATTACATTTTTGAGCGGTCTCTTTTAGCGCCCAAAAGTTTACTGCCAGTCCGCCTAAATGTACGGCCAATATGGCAAGAATATCATTATTTGAATTGCAAATATTTTTAAGTTTATCTTGATCGAAATCGAAATTGTGTGCATTAGTATCGCAAACTTTTATATTCAAGCCGGCTTTTTTTATTGCCAAAGGCATTAAGGGGCAGATAAAAGCCGGGATAACCACGGTTTTTTTATTTGAAAGTTTCTTAATGCTTTCTAGGATTATATAAAAAGCTGAGGTGCCGGAATAGGTAAGTTTTGCTTCTGGCGCGCCAAGATATGTTTTAAAGTCATCCTCCAATAATCCCGAAGGATATTTTTTAAAAAGAGGCGCAATTAAACTCTTGATTGTAAGCGGCCAACCTGCTGTTGGCGGGATTTCTCGTAGGAGGCTCAAGTTGTAGGTCCTTTTCTCTATTATCTATTTAACCATTTTATGCTAAAATAACTAAATTACAAGCTAACTCTTTATGCAAAAAATAGATTACAAGATAATAGACAATATAGACAAGATAAAAAAAGATGAGTGGGATGCTGTTTTCGGTAGCGTTCCGGAAAGTTATCTTTTTTTTAAAGCGCTCGGGAATTCAGAGCTGCTCGAGTTTAAGTTTTATTATTTGGTTATTAATTTTGGCAATGAGATCGTGTCTATTGCACCGCTTTTTAGTGCGGATTTCAATCTAGATATCGCTGTAGAAGGCCGGCTTTCTGGTTTTATTAAATTTATTCGTAAGTTTTTTCCGCGGTTCTTAATTATTAAAGCACTTTTTTGCGGATCGCCTTTTGGTGAATATGGTGTCTTGGGGATTAAACAGGGTTTTAAAGATAATTCCGAAGTTACCCCATGGCTATTGCAAGGGATAAAAAATTGCGCCATTAGAGCCAATGCTTCAATAGTGATTTTTAAGGATTTTTTAAAACAAGATACGCTATTTTTGGATGTTTTAATAAAAAAAGGATATTCAAAAGTAGAGAGTTTTCCCACCGTGGCTTTGGAGCTTAACTTTATTTCTTTTGATGATTATCTTAAAAGCTTGGGTAGTTCTGATCGCAAATATTTAAATAGGAAGCTAAGGCAGGCTAATGAGCGAGGGAAGATTGAGGTTAAGATTGTTCAAGATGTAGCCAATGAAATTGATCAAGTAGTTAAGCTTTATGAAAATACCTATCAAAAGGGTGCGACTAAGTTTGAACATTTGACTAAAAAATTTTTCGAACAGGTTGCTTGCGATTTAGGCACGCATGTTCGTTTTTTTCTTTACTATTGTGATGGTAAACTTGCTGCTTTTAACCTCTGTTTTATTTATAATAATTTATTCATTGATAAGTTCATTGGTTTTGATTATGTAATATCTAAACAATTTAACTTGTATTTTGTTATCCAAGCCTATAATATTAAGTGGTGCTTGAGTAACTCTTTGCGCGATTATTATTCTGGGCAGACTAATTGCCAGACCAAGACCCGGTTAGGCGGTAAACTAATTCCGCTTTATGCTTATTTAAAGCATAAAAATTGGTTTATTAATTTTTTTCTTAAACTGCTTATTCCGTTTTTTAAGCCGGATAATTTTGATCAAAACCTAAAACATAGGTAAATTATATGTTCAAAAAGAAAGTCACCCTTAAAATATTATTATTGCTTATCGCCTGCGATATATTGGAAACAGCAATTCATTTTCTTTTTAAAAAAAGCGCTTTAGCTCAAAGCAGTGTAGTTGTAGTGGATATAGCTACTGGCGTAGAGTTTTTTAAGGGAATTCTTGTTTCGCCATTTCTGTGGGCAGGTCTGTTTACTGTGGTTGCGATATTTACAATTTGGTCGATGGTGCTTACAAAAATTGATTTAAGCGTAGCTGTGCCGATTGCCAGTTTTAGTTATATTTTAGTTCCTTTGGTATCGATTATTTTTTTACATGAACAAATAACTGTTTTAAGATGGGTAGGAGTATTTTTTGTTTTGATTGGAGTTATTCTGGTTTCTTTAAGTAGCAAAGAAAGATTGGAGCAGTCCAAATGAAACAAGGTTTGTGGTTAGTTCTTTCTTTAATTGCTTTAACTAGCTTGTGTGATACCGTAAATCAGCTATATTTAAAGTCGGCAATTGACTCTTTGAATTTTACGCCCACTTTTAATATTATAAAAATATTTAAATTTATTTTTAAGTTAATTGGCATGCCTCGGCTCTGGCTCGGTTTTAGTTTTAGTTTGATCTCTTTATGTATTTGGTTGATCGTGCTTTCGAAAGCGGATCTTAACTTTGCTTTTTCTGCCGACAGCATGCATTATATCTTTATTGCTTTGGCTTCCAGGTTTGTGTTGAAAGAAAAGATGAGCACTCGGCGTTGGCTGGGTACAGGTTTAATTATGGTGGGGATAGTTTTTGTTAGTTTAAGTTAAGGGGGCAGATTAGATGAATCCAAAAATTACAGCTTTAATTATTTTTGTAATTTCTTATCTGTTATTTGTTTGCTTGCCGCATAAGCGTACCTGGGTGGCTTTGGGAGGCAGCTTGTTATTGGTTTTGACTCAGGCCATCTCGCTAAAAGAAGCATTTTTGGCGGTTAACTGGAATGTAATGGGTATTTTTGTGGGCACTTTGATTTTAGCGGATGTGTTTATGCAAAGCAGGGTTCCGGCTTATATCGCAGAAATAGTTGTCGACCGAGCTAAGAGTACCGCTTGGGCAATTTTATTTATTTGTATTTTAAGCGGTTTTATTTCGGCCTTTGTAGAAAATGTCGCCACAGTTTTAATTGTGGCACCAATTGCTTTAGCTTTGGCTAAAAAGTTAAAACTTAACCCGATGAACATGATGATTGCGATTGCTATTTCTAGTAATTTGCAGGGTACGGCGACTTTGATCGGGGACCCGCCAAGCATGTTGTTGGGGGGGTTTGCGAAGATGAATTTTGGGGATTTCTTTTTTTATCAAGGTAAGCCAAGTATATTTTTTGCGGTAGAACTGGGAGCTTTTGCTTCTTTTTTTGTGCTTTATTTTATTTTTAGAAAGCATAAAATAAAAAGCCAGCTTGTTGCTGTTGAGAAAGTAAAAAGCTGGGTGCCTACGATTTTACTGATAAGTTTGATTGTTTTATTAGCCCTATCTTCATTTTTCGATTCTGGATTTAGTTCTTTGGCCGGTCAACTTTGCATGGTTTTTGGAATTATTGCTTTGATCTGGGAAAAATTTATTAATAAATCTTCAATAAGAAAAGGTCTAAAGAAACTTGATTGGGATACGACATTTTTTTTGATGGGTATTTTTATTATTGTGGGCGCCATTTCGCTTACCGGATGGATCCAGGTGCTTGCCAATTATTTGGCGAGTTTGGTGGGCGGTAATATATTTTTAGGTTATACGGCGATAGTATTTCTATCGGTAATCCTTTCGGCGTTTATTGATAATGTTCCTTTTCTGGTGGCGATGCTTCCGGTAGCCATGATTATGGCGGATAAATTACAGATCAATCCTTCTTTGTTTCTTTTTGGTTTATTGATTGGTACTAGCCTTGGCGGCAACATCACTCCTATCGGTGCTTCTGCCAATATTGTTGTTTGTGGATTGCTTAAAAAAGAAGGATATCCGGTTAAGTTTACGCATTTTATGAAAATCGGAATTCCTTTTACCATTGCTGCGGTAACTGCGGCTTATTTATTTGTCTGGTTTATCTGGAAATAGAATGTCCTCGACTCCCGCCTGTTGTCAAAAGAAAAATCAAAGCTTCTTTAGAAGCAAGTTGTTTTTAGTTTTTAGCATTACATTGATCCTGGTTTTGTTTTCATATTTCCTTGGGTCGCTAGAAGCTTTTCGTAAAGTTTTATTCCATTATTTAGGATCTATCTGGTGGGCAGTATTGTTAGGATTATTCTTAGGTGGAATAATCGAGCATTATGTGCCCAAGGAGTATATCTCTAAGATCTTAGCGCGTAAATCCCCGTTAACTATTTTTAATGCGGTAATCTTGGGATTCTTGATGAGTGCCTGTAGCCATGGGATATTAGCTTTATCTATTCAGTTACATAAGAAGGGGGCGAGTAATCCGGCGGTGGTAAGTTTTCTTTTGGCAAGTCCTTGGGCAAATTTTGCGGTAACCATGATGTTATTGAGTCTGTTCGGCATAAAAGGCCTGCTGATTATTGTGGCGGCGGTGATCATTGCCATAAATACCGGTTTGATATTTATGTTTTTGGATAAAAAAGGTTGGATTGAACAAAATAAAAATATTGTGTCGGTGGCTTTAGGCTATTCGATTTTGCATGATTTTCGTCAGCGTTTAAGCGATTATAAATTTACGTCAGCTACATTCATTACTGATCTTCGAGGTATTTTTGCGGGGATGCTTGCGCTTGCTGAGATGGTCCTGGGTTGGATTATTCTGGGGGTATTGTTGGCCAGTTTGGCGGGAGCATTTATTCCGGTGCATTTCTTTCATAATTATATGGGGCCAACTTTGCTGGGACTAATGGTTACTTTGATCGTGGCCACGTTAATTGAGGTCTGTTCGGAAGGTTCAAGCCCGCTGGCTTTTGAGATTTATCGACAGACAGGTGCACTGGGTAATAGCTTTGTATTTTTGATGGCTGGAGTAGTTACGGATTATACGGAGATCGGATTGCTTTGGAGTAATTTAGGTAGGCGTGTGGCCTTTTGGATGGTGTTGGTTTCGGTGCCGCAGGTAATTGTTTTAGGTTACCTCTTTAATTTATTAATAAAATAGGAAAAATTTTTCTTGATAAAAGATACTAATATGGTATCATTAATACGAAGGGGGTGATTTAGATATGGATATTACAATTAGATATATGCTCAGAGCGGTTGCGCATTGTAAAGAGGGTTGCAGTAGATAGTCCTGGGCACGACCTAAAACTACCCACAGTTTTTATAGATTAATTGAAGACATCCCGCGCTAATAAAGCATCCGGCGCTCATATGAATTGCGCCGATGTCCGCTAGGTAGCGGAGAATTGCGCGGGTGTCGTTTTCGTAAACGAGGAGAATAAATTTAGTGAAATTAATTACCAGAAATACGGATTATGCTTTGCGGGCAATTTGTTATATTGCTAAACAGGATAAGCTTGTCTCAGTAGCACAGCTGGTCAGAGCGTTAGGTATTCCGCGACCATTTATGCGCAAAATCTTGCAGCAATTAAATAAAAATAGAATACTTAAATCTTATAAGGGGCAGGGAGGGGGATTCAAATTAAATTTACTTCCTAAGAAAATTTTTATTATTCAAATTATGGGTATTTTTCAGGGGCAAGTGAGCCTAAATGGATGTTTTTTAAAAAAAGATATTTGTCCTAATAAAGGTAAATGTATTTTAAGAAAGAAGATACGCCTGATTGAAGATAGCCTACTTACGCAACTCAAACAGATTAACATTGCTGCTTTAGTTTAGGGGGAGGAATAATGTTTTGCTATCAATGTGAACAAACAGTCAATGGTACAGGTTGTACTAAGCTAGGGATGTGCGGTAAAAATGAGGATATCCAGAGTTTGCAGGATACGCTTTTATATGGACTTAAAGGTATCGCTGCTTATGCTTATCATGCGCGCGAATTAGGGGCGTTTGATGCGCAGGTAGATGCTTTTATGCATGAAGCACTTTTCAAAACGGTGACTAATGTTAGTTTTGATTTGAATCAATACTTAGAGTTAGTTTTAAAGTGCGGGGCGATGAATTATCGAGCTCTAGAACTGTTGGATAAAGCACATACACAAAAATTTGGGATCCCCGTTCCTACGCTTGTAGAGACTGGAACTAAAGCTGGTCCGGGAATATTAATTACTGGTCATGATCTGTTGGATCTTTATGAATTACTTAAGCAAACCGAAGGCATGGGAATAAATATTTATACGCATAGTGAGATGCTTCCGGCGCATGGTTATCCGGAGCTAAAGAAATTTAAGCACTTGGTTGGTAATTATGGCTCGGCTTGGCAGGATCAGAAAAAAGAATTTAATGCTTTTAGCGGGGCATTGTTGGCGACGACTAATTGCGTATTAATTCCTCCGGAAAACACTTATTTAAATCGACTTTTTACGATTGGGATAACCGGGGTATCGGGAGCAACGCATTTAAAAAATCGTGATTTTAAAGTTTTGATTGAAAAAGCTAAATCTCTGCCGCCTTTGCCGGAGGCTCCCGGCAAAAAGATCCAGACGGGTTTTCATCACAGTAGTGTTTTAGGATTGGCGGATAAGATTGTTAGTTTGGTGAAAACCGGAAAGATTAAGCACTTCTTTTTAATCGGCGGTTGTGACGGCGCAAAACCCGGTCGTAATTATTATACCGAGCTTGCTGAAAAAGTTCCTCAGGATTGCGTTATCTTGACTTTAGCTTGTGGAAAATATCGTTTTAATAAGCAAGATTTTGGGGATATCCAAGGGGTTCCTAGATTGATTGATCTTGGTCAATGCAATAATGCCTATTCTGCAGTGCAGATAGCGGTGGCTTTAGCTAAGGCGTTTGATTGCGGGGTAAATGATCTGCCGTTAACCCTAGTGCTCTCCTGGTTTGAACAAAAAGCAGTTGCCATTCTGTTGTCTTTGTTGTATCTTGACATCAAAGGTATTTATATTGGCCCGACACCGCCTGCTTTTATCAGTAAGAATGTTTTTAGCGTTCTGCAGGAGAAATTCGGTCTAAAACTGATTAGTACCCCGGATGAAGATTTAAAGAAAATATTAAAGAAATAAGGAAAGGATAAAGGCTAATGGCAGATTTAAGAGACTTATTACAGAGTGCAGATTGGAAAACGGAGAAACATGTTCCGGTCATTCAGGGCCCGGATACAATCGGTAAGGGGCAGGTATTTGAGTTTGAAGTTAGCGTGGGTAAGCAGATTGCACATCCCAATACCACGGAGCATCATGTTAAGTTTATCGAGGTGTATTTCTTGGCTACTGGTGAGAAGTTTCCTTATCAGCTGGCACGTTTTGAATTTAATGCGCACGGAGAGTCTGTGCAAGGGCCAAATACTAGCTCAATATTCTCGGAGCCCAAGGTAACGACAACTTTTAAGACCGAAAAAAGCGGTATGCTTATGGCCATTGCTGCTTGCAATATTCATGGACTCTGGAGGAGTGAAAAGGAGATTAAGGTAACATAATTAAAGGGAGGATTAAATGGATAAAAAGCTACAGAAAGTTTTTAATGACCAGATTAAGCATGAACTTTATTCTGCCTATATTTATTTAGCCATGGCGGCACATTTCGAGGCTAAGAATCTAAGTGGGTTTGCGCATTGGATGAAGATTCAATACAAGGAAGAGGTTGCCCATGCGATGAAGATGTTTGATTTTCTGAATGATCGGGGAGTGAGGGTTTTATTGCAAGCCATCCCTCAACCGACTTTGGAGTATGCTTCTACGCTGGAGGTCTTTGAGGAGACTTTAAAACATGAGCGAAAAGTAACGAACTTAATTAACGCGTTGTATGATTTGGCAAAAGAAATAAATGATCAGGCTGCGAGCGTTTTTTTGCAGTGGTTTATTACAGAGCAGGTCGAAGAAGAGAAAAATGCCACTTATATTATTGAGACTTTAAAAATGATTAAGCCGGAAGGTCCGGCGTTGATTATGTTGGATCGGGAATTAGCTAAAAGAGAAGGCTAAAGGTTTTGCCCCTCGCAGGAGCTCGGGGTCATTTTTCCCCAAGCGCCAGTGGCTGGGGAAAAATGAAGAGGCATATATGTGTTGTTTATCTAGAATAGGACCAATGATTATGGTTATTCCGATCTCGTTTCTTTTGGCTTTAAGTTTTTTTGTTTTGCTTTCCATAGACAAAGCTCAGACAAAAAAATTGAAAAATTTTGGTTATTTAGTTGCGCTTGTTTTATGGTTGGCGGTTTTAGTGATTGTTTTAGGCGGAGCCGATAAATTAGTCAAAGGCGGATCTTCGGCACAATGTATGATGAAAAAGAAGATGTCCATGCACAGTGCTTCCGGTATGCCTGGGATGCGCCCGGAGCAGATGCCTGCAGCGATGGATGCCAAATAAAATAAGGAGAATTTAAGATGAGTAAATATAAATGCTTAGTTTGTGGCTATATCTATTATCCTAGCGTAGGAGATCCGGATAATGGGATAGCTGCCGGAACGAGCTTTGAAGATCTACCGGATGATTGGGTCTGTCCGGAATGTGGTGTGGGTAAGGATCAATTCGAAAAAGTAGTCTAAGGAGAATAAATCATGGCCAGAATCGTTACTTTTAAAGGTGCCCCTTTGACTTTAACCGGTAAACTGGTTAAAGTTGGCCAGCGGGCTTTTGATTTTAAGCTTATTTCTCCGGAACTAAAAGTGGTAAAGTTGTCAGGTTTTAATGGCAAAATTAAAGTGATTAATTTCTTTCCTTCGCTAGATACTCCCGTCTGTGACCTGCAGGTTAAAGAATTTAATCAAAGAGCTACTCAGCTTAGTTCGGAGGTTGTAGTTATCGGGATAAGCAAGGATCTTCCTTTTGCTCAAGCACGGTTTTGTTCGGTCAATGAAATAAAAAATGAGATCGTGCTTTCGGATTATCGGTTCTCATCTTTTGGTCTAAATTATGGTTTTTTGATTAAAGAGTTAAATTTATTGGCGCGCGGCACAATAATTATCGATCGAAATCAGCGCATTCGGTATATTCAGGTAGTTGACGAAGTGACCCATTCAGTTAATTTCCAAGAGGTTTTTAGTGCGCTTGAGGGATTGCTCAAGGTTTAAAAATTTATGCCCGCGGATATAAAAGTTAGTATAAAAGAAATTATTCAGCGTAACTATAACGTTAAAAGTTTTCGTTTAGAAGTCAAAAACCCCCTGGATTTTAAAGCTGGGCAGTTTTTGTCAGTTACCTTGAATAACGATTTAAAATTAAAAAGATATCTTTCTATCTCTAGTTCCCCGACCGAAAAAGATTATTTAGAGTTTACTAAGAAATTAACCGAAAGCGATTTTTCTAAGGCACTGGCTAATTTAAGGGTTAATGATCAATTAACTATCCAATATCCTTTTGGGAAGTTTATTCTGGATGAAACTTTTCCTAAAATTGCTTTTTTATCCGGGGGTATTGGGATTACTCCCATCCGGAGTATCTGTAAATATGTAGTGGATAAAAATTTAGGTAGTGATATTGTTTTGGTTTATTCGAATCGTTCAGCCAGGGATGTGGTTTTTAAGGATGATTTCGATAGTTTCCAGAAGATTTATCCGGCTTTAAGGGTGGCGCACGTATTATGTGAAACTGAACCCGGATTTATTTGTAGCGTTGGCCGGATTGATGCCGAAACAATTAAGCATGAAATTCCGGACTATTTAGAGAGAAAGTTTTACCTTTGCGGCCCCCCGCCAATGGTGGAAGCGATGCGTTTACTATTGGCCGAAGAACTTGGGGTGTTACCGGCATTAATTGTGAGAGAAAATTTTCAAGGTTATTAGAGGATAAGGTTATGGCTGCAATAGAAATATTACCGGGAATATATTCAGTAGGCGTGGTGGATTGGAATGTACGTAATTTTCACGGGCATACCTATACGACTAAAAGAGGATCAAGTTATAATGCCTATCTGATTATTGACGATAAAATCGCTTTGGTTGACACCGTCTATACTCCTTTTTCTGAAGAACTAATTAATAATATCAAAGAAGTTGTTCCTTTGGAAAAAATTGATTATATTATTGCTAATCATGTGGAAGTCGATCATTCTGGTGCTTTACCGAGGATTATGCCGCTTTGTCCGAAGGCCAAAATTTTAGGCACGGCTAAATGCCAGGAGGGGCTTTATCGACAATATTATAAAGACTGGAGTTTCCAGACGGTTAAGACTGGCGATAAATTAGAATTAGGTAAGCGTTCGCTTAGTTTTGTTGAGGCGCCGATGGTGCATTGGCCGGATAGCATGTTTACTTATTGTCCGCAAGATGCTTTGCTTATGCCTAATGATGCCTTTGGTCAGCATCTTGCATCTACAGAGCGATTCGACGATCAGGTTGATTCAGGGGTGTTAATGGAGGAGGCAGAATCTTATTATGCGAATATCCTCTGGCCGCTTAATTCTATAATTGCCAAAAAAATTCAAGAAATACAAAAATTAAATCTACCCATTAAAATGATTGCCCCCAGCCACGGGATTATTTGGCGTAAGGATCCGCAGAAGATTGTGGAAGCCTATGTTTCTTGGAGTAGCGGGCAAACCAAGAATAAAGTGGTGATTGTTTATGAAACGATGTGGGGAGCTACGGATAAAATGGCTAAGCAGATTGCTTTAGGCGTCGCTCGTCAAGGAGCAGAGGTTAAGCTTTATAATATTGCCGAGAGTGATCGCACCGAAGTAATTACCCAGATGCTTTCTGCCGGAGGTTTTCTTTTTGGTTCTTCCACGCATGATAATGATATGTTGCCGAATATTGCGGCATTTCTTGAAATAGTCAAAGGCTTAAAGCTTAAAAACAGAATGGTCAGTTTCTTTGGTTCTTATGGCTGGGCAGGCGGGGCGGTTAGCGAAATGCAGGAGATGCTTAAGAACAGCGGCGCTGATTTTGTCATGCCGGGAATATCTTTTAAATATAATCCTGATGAAGCGGAATTAGTTGGCTGCGCTGAATTTGGGTTTAATTTTGCAGAAAGTTTGAAATGAAACCGATATCTACGATAATTATTGATTTTTTGGATGCACAGGATTTTGTGGTTGTTTCTTCGATTGACAAAATTGGGTTTCCCCATAGTTCGGCCAAAGCCATTGTGAAGATCGATCCGCTCGGAGAAATTTATCTGATGGATGTTTATCATGGGGTAACGCGTGAAAATATACAACGCAATCCGCAGATTAGCATTAGTGCGATTGATGAACATAAATTTATCGGTTATTGTCTTAAAGGCAAGGCGCGCCTGATTCAGGATGGAAGGATTAGCCAGGAGATTATCAAAACCTGGGAAAAGAATATTGTTTCTCGCCTGACGAAAAGATTGCTGAAGAATTTAGTTCAAGATCGGGCGCAGGGACATCATCCGGAAGCCAGCCTACCGCAACCCAAGCATCTTATTGTTTTAGAAGTAGAAGAGATTGTGGATTTAGCTCCGTATAATTTAAGAAAACCTGTTTAGTAGCAAGTAAGCAGAGAAGGAGGATATGTATGGTCAAGAGCGTGAAAGTTTATGGCACGGCAACCTGCCCCTGGTGTATCCGGGCTAAACAATTTTTAAAAGAAAATAATATTGAGTTTCAAAACATGGATGTTTCTAGCGATCAATCGGTGGCGGATGAAATGATGGCTAAGACCGGTCAGATGGGGGTCCCGGTGCTGGATATTGACGGCGAGATGATCATCGGATTTGATAAGGAAAAAATTAAGCAAGCTTTAGGGTTATAAAATAATTAAGTTGCAGGCATTTTTCATGGTGGTACAATCAAATAGAATGTGCTAATGTCGAAGGGGAAATAATTTAATAAAGGAGCTAAGAATGAGAGAGAGAATCGAAAAGGCGTTGGACAAAGTGAGACCGATGTTAATGGCGGATGGCGGGAACGTGGAATTGGTTGAGGTTACTAGCGATGGGATAGTTAAATTAAAGCTTAAGGGAAGCTGCGGATGCTGTCCGATGAGCTCGATGACCTTAAAGAATGGAATTGAAAAAATTCTAAGACAGGAAGTTCCGGAGATTAAAGAAGTCGTGGCATTGTAATGTTTCATAGCTGATGACTTCTCAAAGCAAATTAAACCGTCTTAAGCGCATAATTTCCGGTTATCAATCATGCGTAGTTGCTTTTTCCGGAGGTCAAGATAGCGCTTTTTTGCTTAAAATTTGTTCTTTAGTGTTGCCGAAGCGCAAAATTCTGGCAGTTACCGCTGTTTCGGCTACTTACCCTAAAAGTGAGTTGGTCAAAGCAAAAATATTGGCCAAGCAAATTGGCGTTCGGCTTAAGATAATTAGGACCAAGGAGTTAAATAATAAAAAATTTACGGATAATCCTGCGCAGCGTTGTTATTTCTGCAAACAGGAGCTTTTTTCAAAGTTAATTGTTATTGCTAAACAAAAAAAATTAAATTTTGTTTTAGAAGCCGGAAACCTTTCGGATAAAAACGATTTTCGTCCGGGAAGCGTCGCTAAACGGGAACTTAAAATTAAATCGCCGTTAATTGTCGCGGGTTTTAATAAAAAAGTCATTTGTAAATTAAGTAAAAAATTAGGCCTTTCAAGTTGGAATAAGCCTAGCTTGGCCTGTTTAGCTTCACGTATACCTTATGGAGAGAAAATTACCTTTTCTCTGCTTAAGCGCATTGACCAGGCTGAAGAGTATTTGAATAGTTTGGGGTTTACGCAGGTGCGACTGCGTCATCACAATAGTCTTTGTCGCATTGAAGTAGATAATTGCGATATTTTTCAAGTGTTGAATCTGCGGGCGCGAATAATTAAGAAATTAAAAGCCTTAGGTTATCATTATATTACTGTAGATTTAGAAGGCTATCGCACAGGAAGTTTAAATGAGGTGATTAAAAGATGAAAAAAGTATATTTAGATTATGCGGCTACTACGCCTACTGATCCGGAAGTTATTGCGGCGATGCAGCCATATTTTTTTGATAAATTTGGCAATGCCTCAAGTCTGCATGCTTATGGCCAGGAGGCCAAAAAAGCTTTGGAGGATAGTCGCCAGACGCTAGCCGATTATATCGGAGCCCAGTCGGAGGAGATTGTTTTTACTTCCGGAGGCACTGAGTCAGATAACTTCGCGCTTTTAGGGGTGGCTTATGCATTAGAGAAGAAAGGAAATCATATTATTACATCGGTGATTGAGCATCATGCAATTAGCGAACCGGCAAAATTTTTAGAAAAAAAAGGATTTAAGCTTACTTATTTAAAAGTGGATAAAGACGGCTTGGTTTCTTGCGACGATTTAAAAAAGGCGATTACTGATAAAACTATTCTTATCAGCGTTATGCACGCGAATAATGAAATTGGCACGCTTCAGCCGATTGCCCAATTAGGTAAGCTGGCTAAAGATAAAGGGATTTATTTTCATACTGATGCTGTCCAGAGCGTGGGGCACATTCCTATAAATGTTAATCAACTTAATGTCGATCTTTTGTCGCTTTCGGCGCATAAGTTCTATGGGCCAAAAGGGGTGGGAGCTTTGTATGTTAGAAAAGGCACGCGCATAGAGACATTTATGCGCGGTGGAGATCAGGAAAGAGGCCGGCGCGCTTCAACGCATAATATCTCCGGAATAGTGGGCTTAGCTTGCGCGATCGGGCTCTGCCGAAACAAAATGGCCGATGAAATTAAATTTCAAAGTGCTTTGCGTGATAAATTGATTCAAGAGATTCCGTTGAGAATCCCCGAGGTTCGACTTAACGGACACCCTAAACAAAGATTGCCCAATAGCGTTAATTTCTCGATTAAATACATCGAAGGGGAATCGATGCTTTTGAGTTTAGATATGTTGGGGATTGCCTGTTCTACTGGTTCCGCGTGCACCTCGAGTTCTCTTGAGCCATCGCATGTATTATTAGCGATTGGTTTAGATCATGAGACAGCGCATGGTTCGCTTAGGATAACTTTAGGGCGTTGGACTAGCGAAAGTGATATTGATTATCTTTTGGAAAAATTACCTTTAGTGGTGCAAAAATTACGTGCGATGTCCCCGCTTTATGAAAAAAAATAAACTACTTAAACTTGGTAAGATCCATCCGGATTTTTTTAATCAGCATATCTATCGAAAGTTAGGCAATCCAGATAACTCTGTTTTAGTTAAGCCGCAAAATGGCGTAGATTTTGGGGTAGTGGACTTAGGGAAGCAGGTTTTAGTTTTATCTACAGACCCTTTTTTTATTGCTAAAGAACTAGGCATGCAGAAGGCCGCTTGGTTTGCGGTACATATTCTAGCCAGCGATATTGCCGTAAGCGGTATACCGGCTAGATATATGGCCGTTGATCTCAATCTTCCTCCGGAGATGACTGAGGGTGAGTTAGTTGAAATGTGGGAGGCAGTGCATCAAGAATGTAAAAAATTAAAAATCAATGTAATCACCGGTCATACGGCCAGATATGCCGGGTGTAATTACCCGATGGTCGGTGGAGCAACTATGTTGGGCTTAGGGAACAGAAAAGAGTTAATTATTCCTAAGGCTAAAGTTGGGGATGCGGTGATTATTTCCAAGGGGCCGGCGATTGAAACCACCGGCCTGTTGGCGGCATATTTTCCAGAATATCTGGAAGCCAAATTCGGCTTAGCCTTTGTGAAACGTGCTCAGAATATCTTTTATCAGATGTCTACGGTAAAAGATGCTTTTATTGCGTCCAGCGTCGGCGGCTTAACCGCGATGCATGATGCTACGGAGTGTGGGATATGGGGCGGACTTTTCGAGATTGCTCAATATAGCCGAGTGGGAATGCATATTGATAAAAATAAAATAATCCTGCAAAATGAGGTTAAGTTAACTTGCGAATGTTTTGATATCGATCCGTATAAATCTATTAGCGAGGGCACTTTATTGGCCACGGCTAATCAGAAAAAAGCTAAATTCATTGTTGCCGCTTTGATCGATGCGGGGATTCCGGCGAGCGTTGTTGGAGAAGTGACCGCGCAAAGTAAAGGTATGCGCGTTATTGATGCCCATAAAAACATGGAACTTAAACATCCTCGGATTGATCCATTCTGGGGGAAGTTTCAAGAGTATTTTGAGAAAAGAAATGAAAGAAAAAATACTTGATTATCTAAATAAAAAACATGATTATCTTTCCGGAGATCAGATCAGTAAAAATCTGGGGATTAGTCGCCAGGGTTTATGGAAGCATATTCAGGAGCTTAAGGATTTAGGTTATCAGATAGTGGCGGTTCCGCACTTAGGTTATCGTTTGGAAGCTTGTCCGGATCGGCTTTTTGTTTTAGAAGTCGCCCGCAATCTTAAAACAAAATTTATTGGTAAGAAAATCCATTATTTTGATTATTTGACTTCCACAATGGATCTGGCTATGCAATTAGGCATAGAGGGGGCGGTGAGTGGGACATTGGTCTTGGCGGAATCGCAATCTAAAGGCCGGGGTAGACTAGGCAGGGACTGGTTTTCTCCAAAATATAAAGGAATTTATTTATCTTTAATTTTAAGACCCGAGATTCTACCGGCGGCTTGTCCGATATTAACCTTAATGAGTGCCGTGAGTATTTGCGAAGCGCTAAAAGATGCAGTGGACGTAGATGTTCAGATTAAGTGGCCCAATGATCTGTTGATGCATAATAAAAAGGTCGCGGGTATTTTAACGGAGATGAATGCGGAGGTGGATAAGGTTAATTTTGTGGTTATCGGCCTGGGTTTAAATGTAAATAATGATAAGAAATCTTTAATTGCCGGGGCGACATCATTAAAGGAGCAGCAAGGCGTAGAAATAAATCGCGTAGTTTTATTACAGGAGATTTTATGCAAATTAGAGAGTAATTATTATCTCTTAGAAAACAAAGGAAGTAGTGAGATTATTAATAAATGGCGTAATTTCGCGGTAACTTTAGGCATGCGCGTTAAAGTTGATTACCAAAATAAACGCATTGAAGGTCAAGCTACCGATATTGATTCTGACGGAGCCCTGCTTATCCGTAAAGACTCCGGAGTTATTCAGAAGATTTCTAGCGGGGATGTAACGGCTTGCCGTTAACGTAAACTTGAAATATTTTATTAGTTGACAATTAAACCACCGGCTTTATAATTATTGCATGTATAAAATAAAGCTCTTGGTTTTTTTTATTATACTCTCCGTAATTTTTCCAGGGACCTCATTTTCTGCTGTAGATGAATCACAAAAGTCCAGCAGCAACGGCCTGTCTATATCTAGACAAAGCCAAGAGCTCGAGCCTCTGGTGATCTCTAAGCAAAAACAATTTTTGTTAAGTAGTTTATCTACGGATCCTCGCCAAGATAGCGCTTTTAATTATCAATCTAGCGTGGAAAATTTAAGTAACTTACCGATAGACTTACAGGCCCGATCATTACGTAGCGGTATGCAAACGGATTTTTCCTTACGCGGCTCAACTTTTCAGCAAGTTTTAATTTTGCTTAACGATCAAAGAATTAATGACCCGCAAACCGGACATTTTAATTCGGATATTCCGTTTACTAAAGAAGATGTTAAAAGAATTCAGGTAATTCCCGGAGCGAGCTCATCATTATTTGGCATGGATGCGATTGGCGGAGCAATAAATTTTGCGTTGGTTTCTCCTAAAGAAAGAAAGATTGCCTGGGAGTTTGCTGCCGGCAATAATCGTAATGGTTATGGGCTATTTAGCATCAGCGATAAAATTAAAGCATGGGGATTAAGATTTTCTATTGAAGATGCGCAATCCAAAGGGTTTCGTTATGATGCGGATTTTAAGAAATTTACCACGTCGCTTGGGGTATATTTAGATTTGCCTAATGGGGGAGTTTGGGAGAATAATTTTGGCTATCAAGAAAAAGCTTTTGGGGCGTATGATTTTTATACTCCGGGAATGGGATTTCCTTCACGGGAATGGACGAAAACTTATTTAATTAATAGCGGACTTTTATTTAATATTGACGGTCTATTGGTTAAACCAAATTTTCTTTGGCGCCGGCATTACGATAAATTCCAACTGAAAGAAACAGTAGATAGTTATAACAGTCATCGTAATGATATGTTTACTCCGAGTATCTATTTCCAGAAACAAGCCGGATTATTCGGTAAAGTTGGTCTAGGTGTCGAATATGGGCAAGAAAGGATTACTTCCACTAATTTAGGTAGGCATGCTCGTGATCATCAAGCTTTGTTTTTAGATGATAGCTTAACCATTGGACAAAACTGGGAATTAGGTCTTTCTTTTCGTTTTGATAATTTTTCTGATTTTGATCCGGTTTATACCGGTTCGGGTAGCGTTAAATTCAAGTTGACAGATAACGCTGCTTTTAATTTTGGAATTTCAAGAAATATGCGCATTCCTTCATTTACCGAGCTTTATTACAGCGACTCTACAACAATCGGCAACCCTGATCTTTCCGCGGAAAAAGCCTGGAATTATCAACTTGGTTTTGAATATAAACAGGAGGAACTTCTTGCGGGGCTGGTTTTATTTTTACGCCAGGAACAACAGATGATCGATTGGGTTAGATCTACTCCCGCTCCTACCCCTTGGCAGGCTAAAAATTTTACTCAAGACGATGTGTTTGGCGTTGAATGTTTTTTTAAAAAAGATCTTAATAAATTAATTAGTTTAAATGCACATTATGCTTATACGAATAAAAGCATAAATAATCAGGGGTATCAGTATAAATACGGCCCAAATTATGCGCAACATTTGGTAAGCACGGTTTTTAATTTTCATTTACCGTTTGGTCAACAGGAAATAGCATTTATTTATAAGAAACGCCCGGCTAGAAATGGTTGGCTACTTTTGAATGCCGGATTAAATTATAATCTAAGTAAAAATTCTAAGATTTTTTTCAACTCTACCAATATTTTTAATGTGAAGTATCAGGATATTTCTGGTATTCCTCAGCCGGGTAGGTATTTGGAGACCGGATTTAGGCTAGAATGGTAGAAACAAAGTTTTCTTTTTTAACAGGTAATAGTATATAATGATTTGACTTTTAATTTTCCGGAGAATCTATGTTTATTCATGTAGTTTTATTCGTCGTAAAGCCCAAAGAGGTTGCTAAATACCGCAAAGATAGCTTGATGTGGGCGCGTTATACTAAAAAATATTGCGGATTTTTAGCTTATCAAACAATGAAGCGTTATGGGTTTAAAGACCAGTATGTTTCAGTCTATCAATGGGCTAAAAAGTCGGATCATGACCGTTTTATGCATAAATATCATGATTGGTTGGTGGGTAAATCCAGGGCTAAGGTTAAGGTTTTAGATTATTATAACCTTAAGCAAGTGGATAGCTTGAAGTTATAATAATTATTGACAGGAAATTAGGTTATTATATAATTTCTTCTGTAGCGAACAAGGGAGTAGGACTCTTATTCCGTAAGGAGAAAGAATAGCGCGCCTTACGGTTTTTATTTATTCTATCTTAAGGTTTGCTATAATTCACGGGAAAGGAGGAAACAAAGAAAATGGCGAAGGGTAAAGTAAAGTGGTTTTCCAATCAAAAGGGTTATGGTTTTATTACTCCTGAGAACGGTGCGGATGTATTTGTGCATCATACGGCAATTCAGGGTGAAGGCTATAAAACTCTCGAGGAGGGTCAGGAGGTTGAGTTTGAGGTTGAAAAAGGCCCCAAGGGTGAACAAGCGACGAAAGTAGTGAAGTTATAATCATTGTTGGTAGATTAAAAAGCCCGGCATAAAGTGCCGGGCTTTTTATATATTGCATTTTTATTAAGTGTGGTATAATAAAAGTGGAGGTGAAATAATGAAAATACTATTTAGGGTTTTAGTAATTGTCGGTTTATTTTTGTTGGCCAGTGCGGCATTCGGAAGGTTTATGGGGAATCGAGGCGTGGTAGTCGGTTTAAAATTAATTAATGCCATTCTTCTCGCCAACACCGCTTTATTATTAGCGATTATTGTTAAGACATTCGAGAAAAAATAAGCTTAACAGAAATTAATAAATTTTTAACACATCAAGGGGGATGCTTTTATAAAATTAAGAGTTTCCCCTTTTGGCTAATTTTGAATAATACATACAATTTCTGATATAATGAGAATATGAAAAAGCGCGTGATTGTCGCTATGAGCGGGGGGGTGGATTCATCGGTTGCTGCCGCTATGTTGAATAGCCAGGGTTATGAGGTAATTGGCTTAACGATGTGTTTTAATTTAGCGGAAAAACATAGTAATCGGCCTAGCTGTTGTGGTTTAACCGGGATTGAAGATGCGCGTAGAGTCTGCCAAAAGCTGGGGATTAAGCATTATGTTTTGAATCTTAATAAAGTTTTTTACCAAGAAGTAATTAAAAATTTTTATCAAGAGTATCTTTCTGGCCGAACCCCTAATCCCTGTGTTCGGTGCAACCAGTTTATAAAATTCGGTATTTTACTTAAAAAAGCAATTAATTTAGGCGCACAATTTTTGGCTACCGGTCATTATGCTAGAATTGTGAAATCTACGCAGGGGAATTTACTTAAGAAAGCCAAGGATCTTAAAAAAGATCAGTCATATTTTCTTTATCGTTTGAACCAAACTCAGCTTAAACATGTAATTTTTCCTTTAGGCAATTTTATTAAATCTGAAGTAAGGCAGTTGGCGAGTGATTTTGGATTGCTGGTGGCAGAGAAACAGGATAGTCAGGAGATTTGTTTTTTGCCGGATGGGGAATATGGCGATTTTATCAAAACTAATTGGCCGGATAATGTCAAGCCGGGGGAGTTTGTTGATCGAAACGGGGATATTTTAGGGGTGCATCAAGGAATAGCTTTTTATACCATTGGTCAGCGTCACGGAATAGGGATTGCCGCAGAGCACCCGCTTTATGTCATTCAGATTGATCCTAAACATAACCAAGTCGTCTTGGGCAGCCGTCCGGAGGTTTATAAAAAAGCGTTCATTACCAGTAAGGGGAATTTTTCGGCCAAGTTTCTTAAAAAGATGATTGAGATTAAGGTGCGTATACGTTATAATCATCCGGAAGCGCGCGCTACTGTTCATTCGGTTAAAGAAGGGTGGAAAGTTATTTTTAAACAACCGCAGTTTGCCATAACTCCCGGCCAATCTGCAGTTTTTTATGATAAGGATACGGTTTTAGGCGGAGGAATAATCCAAAAAATTATTTATTAATATGATTAAGGAAGATTTAAGAATAGTTGCTAAGATTAAGGAATTAAAGAAAAAACGCAAGGCCATTATTTTGGTCCACAACTACCAACTACCGGAAGTGCAGGATATTGCGGATTTTCGCGGAGATTCTTTGGAGCTTTCCCGGATTGCGGCGAAAACCGAAGCGGAAGTGATCGTTTTTTGCGGAGTTTATTTTATGGCGGAGACCGCTTCTATTCTTTCGCCGGAAAAACTAGTTATTATGCCGGATATATCTTCGGGTTGCCCGATGGCGGATATGATGAATGCCGAAGATTTGATAAAGCTCAAGCTTAAGCATCCTAAAGCAGTGGCGGTAGGCTATGTAAATACTTCTGCGGCGGTTAAGGCAGAGCTGGATTATTGCTGTACCTCGGCTAATGCGGTGGCGGTAGTCAATGCGCTAAGGCAAGAAAAAGAAATAATTTTTGTTCCGGATAAATATCTGGCGGATTATGTTTCTAAGCAGAGCGGTAGAAAACTGATCTCTTGGCATGGGTTTTGTCCTACACATGCTAAAATATTGCCTGAGGATTTAAAGCGGGAGAAAAAGTTTCATCCTCAAGCCAAGGTGATGGTGCACCCGGAATGCTTAGCTTCAGTGGTATCTTTAGCGGACGTTGTTCTTTCTACCAGCCAGATGGCAAAATATGTTAAGGAAGATTCGGCGAGAGAGTTTATTGTCGGCACGGAGGCCGGATTAATTTATCGGCTTAAGCAAGATAATCCGGATAAAGAATTTTATTTAGCCAGTGAACGTGCGGTTTGTCCGAATATGAAACGTACTACGCAGGAGAAAGTGCTTTGGTCTTTGGAAGATCTTAAAGATGAAGTGAGGGTTTCCGATGAAATTAGAAAGAAAGCGCGTTTGGCTATCGAGCGGATGTTAGCGATTATTTAATTGAATATTCCGATTGTTTTTGAGGATGATTGGTTGTTGGTGGTGAATAAACCTGCGGGGCTGTTAACTGTTCCCACGCCCAAGTGTGAATCACGTACTTTGACTAGTATTCTAAACCAGAATGCTCAAGACCAGGGGCTAAAGTATCGCTTGCATCCTTGTCATCGTTTGGATCGGGAGACCTCGGGACTTTTGATTTATGCTAAAGGCAAGAGTATCACACAAAAGATGATTTCTGCTTTTAGGGATAGATTAGTGGGTAAGAAATACATTGCTTTTGTACATGGAAAATTGCCGCAGTTGCAAGGAACAATTAGTTCAACTATTGAAGGAAAAAGCGCGCTGACTAAATATAAGGTTATCCAGGAAAAAAGTAACTATAGCGTTGTGGAGGTTGCTCCGCTTACCGGGCGGACTAATCAAATACGCATTCATTTTAAAAATATTCAACATCCTTTGGTCGGAGAAGATAAATTTGCATATCGTAAAGATTTCGCCTTGCGGTTTAAACGCGTTTGTTTAGAGGCCAAGGAATTAAATTTTAAACATCCGGTGACGGGCAAAGAGTTAAAGATTAGCATTGATCTGGTTGCGGAGCTTAAGGATTTTCTTCTTAAACATGATTAAATATATAATATTGGGAATTGTACAGGGATTAACTGAGTTCTTACCGGTAAGTTCAAGCGGTCATTTGGTTGTTTTGCAGAAAATTTTAGGAATAAATGCCCATGAAGTGGCGATTTCCATTACTTTGCATCTGGGTACACTTTTAGCGGTAGTTATTTTCTTTTGGAAGGATATTTTAAGTCTATTGAAGAATTTCAAGTTGCTTGTTTTAGTAGCCATAACGGTGATAATTACGGGCGCTATCGGAGTTTTGGGGAAGGATTTTTTTGAAAGCGTATTTACTTCGCCGAAATTGATCGGGATAGCATGGATATTTACAGGACTATTGCTTATTTCTACTAAAAAAATTACTCAATACAATAGGAATAAACTTAATGTTCAAGATGCGCTTATTTTGGGCCTGACTCAAGCGTTGGCGATTATTCCCGGAATCTCACGTTCCGGAACAAGTATTGCAACTTTATTTTTTAGAAAAGTCGATCGTACACTGGCTTTTACTTTTTCATTTTTGGTTTCTATACCGATTATTTTAGGTGCGGCAATTTTAGAGAGAAAAGAATTACAAGTAATTCCTAAAAGCGATATGTTGAATTTGGTAATCGGACTGATTTTTAGTTTTTTTGCGGGGTTAGTTGCGCTTTTATTTTTAAAAAGATTTATCGCTGAAGCTAAATTTTATTATTTTGGTTATTATTGTCTTTTTTGCGCAGCATTTACATTGCTGTTTATAAAATGAGTATAATTGTATTGGGCACAGTAGCGCTGGATACCGTGAAAACCCCTTTTGGCAAAAGAAAAGAGTTGCTTGGTGGTTCTGCGGCGCATTTTTCTATGACTGCTAGGCTCTTTGATAAGGTTAATTTAATTGCAATAGTGGGAAATGATTTTCCGCAAGAACATCTTGCTTTTTTGAGGAGTAAAAGGCTTAACCTTAGTTCTTTGATTGTAGATGCGGGTAAAACTTTTCGCTGGGAAGGGGAATACAGCGGAGATTTGAATTCCGCGCTTACTTTAAATACTGAATTGGGGGTGCTTTCCGCGTTTAAGCCTCAAATTTCAGAGTCGCAGCGTAAAATAGAGAATATTTTTCTGGCAAATGTTGATCCGGATATTCAGGAGCATCTCTTGCATAAGATGCTTTCTCCGAAATTGATCGGCTTGGACAGCATGAACTATTGGATTAATACCAAGCGTAAGAAGCTGATTAAATTGCTTAAACATATAGATATTTATGTGGCGAATGATCAGGAGTCTAGGGATTTATCGGGCGAAAATAATTTGATTAAAGCCGCTAAATGTTTGTCTTCTTTCGGCCCGAAGATGGTGTTAATTAAAAAAGGCGAACACGGAGTTTTATTTTATACTAGAAACGGATTTATTTTTTCTCTTCCGGCTTATCCGGTTGAAAAAGTAGTTGACCCCACCGGAGCAGGGGATACTTTCGCCGGCGGTTTTATGGGATATCTGGCTAAAGCCGGTAAGATAAATTCATCAACCATAAAGAAGGCGCTGGCTTATGGAACAGTGGCCGCTTCATTTAATGTAGAAGATTTCGGTTTGCATAGGACAAGCCGGCTTACCCGATTGGACTTAGAAAGACGCTTGACTGAATTTAAGAACTGTTTTTCTTTTTCATAGATATATTTTAAAAAGACAGAAGAGAGGAGAATGATCATGTTAGTCGAAAAGATTTTTAATGATTACAAAGAAGCAATGAAGTCTAGGGATGGCTTGAAAAGCTCAGTTTTGAGTTTTTTACGCGCGGATATGTTGAATCTGGCTACCACGAAGAAAAAAGACAAACTGGACGATGCCGAGGTGGTCACGGTAATCAGAAAGCAGATTAAACAGCGTCAGGATTCTATCGAACAATTTACTCAAGGCGGGCGTTTGGAAATGGCCGATAAGGAAAAAAAAGAATTAGATATTTTGAAAAATTATTTACCTGCGGAATTATCAGCTCAGGAGATCAGCCGGTTGATTGAAGAGGTGGTTGTGGCTATCGGAGCTAATGGTTTGAAAGATATGGGCCAGGTGATGAAAGAACTGACTGTAAAGCTTGCTGGAAAAGCCGACGGTAGATTGGTAAGTGATTTGGTTAAACAAAGACTGAATAATCCTTCCTAAAGAATTTAAAACCATGTTTTCTTCATTAAAAATAAAATATTTCCGTATTTATTGGTTGGGGATGTTTGTGTCTTTGGTCGGCACCTGGGTGCAGACTGTGGCGCAAAGTTGGTTAGTGTTTCAGCTGACGAATTCGGCTTTTTTGTTAGGGGTAGTAGGCTTTTTAGGTTCAATTCCGATATTTATACTTTCTTTGTTCGGAGGAGTTTTAGCGGATAGGATAAACAAAAGAAACATCTTAATTTTTACTCAGGCCGCTTTTATGTTGCTGGCTTTTTTGCTCGCCGTGCTTACCCAGTTTAAATTTATTACGCCCACACAGATTATGTTGATCGCTTTGCTTAATGGGGCGATTATGGCTTTTGACGCCCCGGCTCGACAATCGATAGTCGTGGAACTAGTCGGCCGTGAGCATCTTTTTAACGCGATTACTTTAAATTCGGTGGCTTTTAATTCTTCGCGGATTATCGGCCCGGCGATTGCCGGTGTGTTAATTTCAATAATCGGAATGAGCGGGTGTTTTTATTTAAACGGGTTTAGTTTTTTGGCGGTGATTATTGCGCTTTTTTATATTAGAATCGGCAAAAGTAAAGTTCGCAACAACAATTCCGCGCTTAGAGATATTCAGGAAGGTTTATTTTTTATCCGTCAGAATCGACTCATTTTAGCTTTAGTAAGTTTGGTGGCAGCGCTTAGTCTTTTTGGGATTTCTTATATTATACTTATGCCGGTTTTTGCTAATCATGTGCTTGGCGTAGGGGTAAAAGGTTTGGGGGTGCTCATGTCGAGCACGGGGATCGGGGCGCTCTGTGGAGCTTTAGGTTTAGCGCGGTTAGGAAATTTTAAATCTAAAGGCAGGCTTTTGATTTGGTCAGTATTTTTATTTTCTATTTCTTTAATTGCCTTTTCATTGTCTAGGGTTTATTTTTTATCTATTTTTGCTTTAATTTTTGTCGGTTGTTCAAGTGTTATCCCGATTGCTTTAGTGAACACATTATTGCAAATTAATGTTCCGGATGAATTTCGCGGCCGAGTAATGAGTTTGTTTATGATTACTTTTGCCGGAATGGTGCCGTTTGGAAATTTGATTTCTGGAACTTTGGCGCAATCTTTGGGGGTATCGAGCGCTCTTTTATTCTGTGGAGTAGCTTGTTTAGTTTTATTTAGCTTGGTCAATTTTTTATTTCCGGGGTTAAAGAAATTGTAGTGAGAATTTTATTGTCAATCATACTTCACAGGATTATTCTTGATTTATTTTTATATTTTGCTAGAATTAACGTAATTAGCCTAGCTATTGGTAGGCAGGGAGGTGATTGAAGTTTCTAAAAAATTAATAAGTAATAAAACGTTTTAGTAATTAATTTAATAAATTAGAGAGAGGAGATCGGCATGAAGAGGTTGTTAGGTTTGGGGGTAATATTTTTAGCGATTATGGCATTATCAGGTTGTGGTAAAAAACAGGAGATGGAGGAGCTGCAGCCGATTACTATGGAATCTTTAGGTACGTTTAACGGTTCTACTCAAGGTGCTCAGGATCTCAAGGTTCCGGAGGCTAAAACTTCAACGACTAACGTTGTTGTTCAGGCTAAAGAAGCGTTGCCTTTACCACCGCAGGGTCCGTATAAACCAACGGGTATTGAAATTCAAACGGCTTTAAAAAACGCGGGTTTTTACTCTGGTAATATTGACGGGAAGATCGGTCCGAAAAGTAAGAAGGCAATCGACGATTTTCAAAAGGCGAATGGTTTAAAGGTTGATGGTAAGGTTGGACCGAAAACCTGGGAAGCGATGGTTAAGCCTTCTAGCGCAGCCGTTGAATCGATCAAGCGATAATTAGAAAGCTTCATTTGATTAGTGTAGTTTTAATTTAAAAGAAATCCCAGCATTTTATGTTGGGATTTCTTTTTTCCGGTGTTATAATATTACTCTAAATGAATAAATTCCCGCAAAAATTTCTTTGGGGCGCAGCGACTTCCGCGCATCAGGTTGAGGGCCAGAATATTCATAATGACTGGTGGCAGGCGGAGCAGGAGCATTTTATAAAAGAAACTTCTAATTCCGCCTGCAAGCATTATGAACTTTATCCGGAAGATTTTACAATTGCTCAACAACTTAATCATAACTGTCATCGTTTTTCCATAGAATGGAGTCGGATTGAGCCAATTGAGGGCAATTTTCAGGTTTCGGAAATTGAGCATTATCGTAAAATTATTGCGGACTTAAAGAACAAGGGGATGGAACCGGTAGTCACCCTGCACCATTTTACTAACCCTCTTTGGTTTAGTCAAAAGGGCGGTTGGACTAAACTCAAACTGCAAAAATATTTTTTACGTTTTGTTGATAAAATGGTCAGGGAGTTTGCTGATCAGGTGAAATTTTGGATAACCATCAATGAACCCTTGGTTTATTCAACGCATTCCTATCTTTTAGGTGTTTGGCCTCCTGGCGAGCACTCATTATTTAAGACAGCCAAGGTTACTTTGAACTTAGCTAGTGCGCATATTAAAGCCTATCGGATTATACATCAGATTTATCGGCAGAAGAATTTGCAAGAACCAAGGGTGAGTATCGCCGCTAATTTGCAGGCATTTGAGATTTGTCGGCCGACATTAAAAAATAGATTTGCCGCTTATTTGCGGGACAGGGTATATAATTTTTATTTTATCGAAGTGCTTTTACGTAAAAAAACACTGGATTATATCGGGGTAAATTATTATGGCCGGAATTTGGCGGATGCGCGTAGCTGGCGAATCCGGCATTTGTTGCTGGATACCTGTCAGGACAACCATTATCCATTGCGTAAAAATTTTTTAGGCTGGGATATCTATCCGCAGGGTTTGTTTAAACTTTTAATCTCTTTAAAAAAGTATAACCTCGATGTCTTAATTACGGAAAACGGTGTTTGTACTTTAGAGGATACCCTTAGATGGGATTATATTCGTGAACATTTAAAAGAATTATCCCGGGCGATTAACTGTGGGGTGAGAGTTATCGGGTATATTTATTGGTCGTTGATTGATAATTTCGAGTGGGCAGAAGGATTCGCTCCGCGATTTGGGTTGGTGCAGATGGATTATCAAAGTTATAAACGTACGATTAGGCCAAGCGCAGAAAAACTGGCGGAAGTTATAAAAAACGGTGAAATCTAAATGAACCTAGAGGATAAGAATTTTTTAATTAAAGAGTTGTCGATTTTTGCGGGTTTAAGCAAAAAAGAGTTAGCGGTAATCGAAAGTCAGAGTCAGATTGTTGAGTATTGTAAAGGCGCGACTATTTATGAAGAGAATTCCCCACCTAGTGCTTTTTATTGCATTCTTTCGGGAAGGGTTCAAATTTACACTAAGGATAATACTGGCAAACGATTAATTTTAGAGTATTTGCATCGGGGTAAGTATTTTGGCATAATTTCCTTGCTCACCAATGAAACGCATTCGGTAACTAGCGAAGCGATGAATGATTGCGTGCTTTTAGTGATTCAGAAGAATGATTTTAATCTTTTGCTGCAAAGTATACCGCATTTAGCGATTGATTTTAGCCGGACATTGTGCCGTCGGCTTAAGCGCAAAGATATTCATCAGAAGAAAATATTTGAGAGTACGGTTGTTTCGGTGTTTAGTTCTTATGCGCAGGCCGGAAAAACTGTTTATGCTTTGAATCTTAGCTTAAGCCTTAATCGGGAAACCCATAAATCTGTGATTATTTTAGATATTTTACCTAAAGGCAAGGTGCATACTCTGCCGCAGAAACTTCAGATTTCACAACCTACGGTATTCGATCTATCCAGCCCCTTGGATATTTATACTCTGCCGAAAGATTTTATCTCTAAAAGTAACTTTGGCGTAGATTTGATTTGTTTTTATTATCAAGAGGATAACGATGCCTGTCTTAAAAGATTAATTGAAATTGTAAGTATTTTGGTCAATGATTACCATTATCTGATTTTAGATCTGCCGGCAGCCATGGATCGTTCGATTGTGAGCATGCTTAATCAGAGCGACTTAATTCATATCTTAAGTAGTCCTGACTCGGGAGATTTAAGACGAACAAATAATTTGATTAAAAGATTGAAGACGGATTTTAATTTTGATTCGGCTAAAATAAATACGATTATTAATGAATATAAATTATCTAAGATTGGTTATGCTGATCAATTGGAAATTTTGGGGCAGGATATTTTTGCTACAATCCCGAAAATAAAATTTGATGATCCGTCGCGTTTAATTATTGATGCACCGGATTGTGAATATTCTTTAGCGGTCAGGCGCATTGCTCGGCAGCTTGGTGATTGTTTAGTGGGTTTAGTTTTAGGGGTAGGGGTAGGATATGGTTTTTGTCATGTGGGAGTGTTAAAGGTTATTGAAGAAGAAAATATTCCGATTGATATTATCGTGGGTTCGAGCATTGGCGCACTGATTGCTAGCCTTTGGGCGGTGGGAAAAAGTAGTCAAGAAATTTTAGAGATTACCCGGGAATTCAGAGAGCCAAAGCATATTTGGGGATTAATCGATATAACTTTTCCACGTTTAAGTTTTATTAAGGGTAATAAATTGTATCGATTTTTAAAGAAACATTTGGGTAATAAAACTTTTTATGACGTAAAACTCCCCTTGAAAATTATTGCCTCCGATGTGCATAGGAAGGAACCGAAGATTTTAGACAAAGGGCTCCTGGTTGATGCTATAATGGCCAGCTGTTCCATGCCGGGGGTGTTTGCGCCTTTTAAATTCAAGGAAGAGGTGCTTTTTGACGGAGGAGTGACCTATCCATTACCGACGGAGCCCCTAATGCAAATGGGAATTAAAAAGATTATTGCCGTTAATGTCACGCCTTCCCGGGAGGATATTTTAAAACAGCTAAAAAAATTAAAAGAAGAAGCTCCTTTAGTGCTTAACGGAAATATTCATAAAATTAAACCCTTGGGCTTGTTCGGGCGTTTAAAAAATATTTTTAGTTTTAATATCGTAGACATTATTTTTAGTAGCGTAGAAGTCCTGCAATCTGAAGTCGCCAGGCGGGAAGGTGAGCTGGCGGATATTGTTCTGCATCCGGACACGACAGGTTTATTCTGGTTAGAGTTACATAAAGCTGATGAATTTGCTAAACGCGGAGAGGATGAGGCGCGTAAGCATTTGGATAAGATCTGGCGACTGATTAATGAGTAGCTAAGTTGAAAAAATGAGGAGGATTAAATAATGAAATATCAGGATTGGTTTTTTCGGGTGTGTAGCGGTTGCTTGGTATCCGTTGTTTTTTTAGGATGCGCAACCGTTAAAGAGGTAGGCAAAGGTTTTGCCGGCGTGTCTACGCGGGTTTTGGAACAAAAGCGCAAGGAGTCCTTAAAGAAAACTTTTGCTTTAGAGTATAATGATTGTTATGCCAAGGTTAAGGATATTTTAAACTTAAAAGGCAAGGAGTCTTATATCTATGCGGAAGATATCCATAAAAAAATGATTGCTGTTTATCTATCTTCGACCGATACTACTCCGGTGGGCATATTTTTTACTGACCAAGCAAAATTAGGTACTTTAATTGAGGTATCCAGCCTGAGTGTTTATGCTAAAGAAGAAATAGCTAACCGAATTTTTGGTGGTTTGGCTTCCGACAAACAAAGTCAAGAGGAGAAGCGTACTGATGACAAAGAAAAAATTAGCAGTTAGTGATTTAATTAAAATTTGCCACCGGGTTGCCAAAAGCAAGGGTTGGTGGGATGATTCGCGCAATGATGGTGAACTAATCGCGCTGATGCATTCGGAGTTATCGGAAGCGTTAGAGGCAATGCGTAGTCATGATAAGGAAAACAATTTAGCGGAGGAGTTAGCCGATTGTTGCATTCGTATATTTGATTATTGCGGTTCGCGAAAGATTGATTTGGAAAAAGCGCTGTTAAAGAAAATTCAATATAATAAAACCCGGCCTTATCGGCACGGAAAGAAATTCTAAAAGAAAGGAATGTTTAATGCCCTACGATAGCAGCTTGGATACACAAACATTTACGCGTTTTTGGGAAAATGATTCCGGTAAGATTGTGGTCAGCGTTTATTCTTATAATAAAGGCGCTAAAAAGATTCAAATTGTTAGAGAGATAAAGGATAAAAACGGTGAATATGCTTTTGCTAAGCTTGGTCGCCTAGTAAAAGAAGAGGCTCAAGGCATATTACCGCTCATTCAGGAAGCGCTTAAAACTATGTAGTAAAATTATGGCTGAGAAGAAACATAGAGATAGCTGGGGGTCGCGTCTGGGAATTATTATGGCGGTGGCCGGTTCGGCCATTGGTTTAGGAAATTTTCTGCGTTTTCCAGCTAAAGCGGTGGCTAATGGCGGGGGAGCGTTTCTGATCCCCTATTTTATTTCTCTGCTGCTTTTAGGAATACCGCTGATGTGGATTGAATGGACCCTGGGCCGCTACGGAGGAGGATTTGGACACGGTACTGCTCCGGGGATATTCCATAGTCTTTGGCAGAAAAATCGTTTTATTAAATATTTCGGAGTAATCGGAATATTTGGTCCGCTGATTATTTTTATTTATTATATTTTTATTGAATCCTGGACGTTGGCTTATAGTTTTTTTGCTTTAACCGGTAAGTATACCACTCTCTTAGATCAGCACTCTTTACGCAGCTTTTTGATTGGTTTCCAGGGGTTGGAAAAGAATCAATATTTCAATAGTCTGGCGACTGCCTACGTATTTTTTCTAATCACATTTTTATTAAATATTTGGGTAATTTATTATGGGATAAAAGGGGGGATCGAGAAGCTTTGTAAGTGGGCGATGCCGCTTTTGTTTATTTTTGGTTTAGTACTTATGATTAGAGTGCTTACTTTGGGTACTCCGGATTTAAGTCGACCGGGTTGGAATATTTCTGCGGGATTTGGTTTTTTGTGGAATCCGGATTTCTCTGCGCTTAAATCGGCGAAAGTTTGGTTGGAAGCCGCTGGACAAATATTTTTTACTTTAAGCGTGGGTATCGGAGTAATTCTTACTTATGCAAGTTATTTGAAAAAAGTTGATGATGTTGCACTTTCTGGGCTTACCGCCTCGGTAACCAATGAAGTGGCGGAAGTTATTTTAGGGGCAAGCATTATTATTCCGGCGGCATTCGTATTCTTTGGCCCTGTAGATATTAAATTAATTGCTCAATCCGGAGTTTTTAATTTAGGCTTTGTAACTATGCCGCTAGTTTTAAATAAACTACCCTGGCCGCAACTCTTCGGATTTTTTTGGTTTTTTTTATTATTTTTAGCCGGAATAACTTCCTCGGTTTCTTTAGCGCAGCCGGCTATAGCTTTTTTAGAGGATGAGTTTAATATTCAAAGAAAGTTTGCGGTTTCTGTTTTTGGCGTAGTTTCCTTTATTTTATGTCAGCCAGCAATATTTTTCTTGGGTCGCGGGGTGGTTGATGAATTGGATTTTTGGGGCGGCACATTCTTTTTGGTTGTTTTTGCGACTATTGAGACCGTGCTTTTTGTTTGGGTCTTTGGTATGGATCGAGCCTGGGAGGAGATGCATAAGGGCGCCCAGATGACTATTCCGAAGGTTTATAAGTTTATTATTAAGTATATTACTCCCTTATTTTTATTTATTATCTTAGGGATGTGGTTGGTGCAAGAGTGGTTACCAATAATTTTAATGAAAAACGTATCTGGCCAGGACAAGCCGTTTATTTTCGGTACGCGTCTGGGTTTGTTGTTGATTTTTATAATTTTATCAATTTTAGTTAAGATCGCCTGGCGTGCTAGATTTTTTAGACAGCGGGAGCATAAATGAAATTGTCTGGCTGGATATTTCTAATTTTTTCTTGGGGATTAATTTTAACTCTGGCAGTTTTTTGTTTTGTTAAGGTTTTATTAAAAAAAGGTAGATAGTAAGGCGTGTTTATTAATGCGTTTTTTTCCTTTTCTTTTCAAGGATTTTGTGTACAATAGATCAAAAGATTAGAGGATTTTTAGCCGAGATAGCTCAGTGGTAGAGCGCGGCCCTGAAAAGGCCGGCGTGGGGGGTCCGATTCCCTCTCTCGGCATATTATATTTATAGAGGGTTTTTGTAAGTCCTCACAAGCATTCAAATTAGGTGTAATTACCTGTGAAAACAGGTGGTTACACCTTTTTTGTTTGCTATGGGTTTTTAGTGATGCTTAGTGAATTTTAGTGTGTATTGGATAGCTTAACTGCATTTAACTGCACTAGAATTTAATGAGAGGATGTGAAAATGAAAAGACCAGGTTTTTTAAGTAATAAGGTAATAACTTGTGATTTCTGTATGGAAGAATTTTATGGCAACATAAATACTGAGAACATAGTTATGTGTTGGAAGTGCGTAAATAGACTACTTAGGTGGTCAGATGTTAAGAAACTAAAATTTCTTGATAAGTTCAAGCGTGATAAGGGAAAAGAAAAAATAATAATGGGATTCATAAGCGAGGAGGCGTTAAATGGCGGAGAAACCGAAAAGCATACAGAGTATATTAACAGAGAGTATGATAATAAAGAATTATCGTTTGCCAAATTGCAAGACTGGCAGAAGCAGGGTAGTTTCGTCTTGGATAATGAATGGGTTGAAGTGTCTTGAGATTACAAACGGTAATAGGTTGTTTCTTGAGGAAGATTTGGTGGAATTCTTTTTCAAGCTATACAATGAGCAAAATAAGTGATGGGACATTTAAATTCAACCATACTTTAATATGATTTTAAACTATGCTTGGGTAGGTTTTAGGTATGCCTTATAAAAACTTTTCTTTGAGTGCGTAGTGGAACACTACCCGCAAGCCAAGGAGGCTAGCAATGCAACTAATGACATTAGAAGTCGCAAGAAATTTTACAAAGGTTCCTAATGAGGTGCTAGAGATATTGTCTGGAAGCGATATGCCGAAGAATCATAATCGATTGCTTATGTTTTTGATACGTCATCTCTATGGCTATAGAACAGCGAAGAATTCATTTACCGCCTTCTACATAGTCCAAAAAACAGTTTTACCTTTGGAAGAACTGGATTGGATTCTAAAAGGTTTAGGGGAGACAGGAGCTATAAAGTATGAAGTAATAAAGAATGACCCACTCAATAAGGGGTATTTAATAGCTATAAATACTAATTATAATGAGTGGTTATTAGAAAATTTACAAAACTACTAAAGAAAACAGAGGAATAAGATAACTAATAAAGATAACTATTATATATAACTTAATATAATAAAGAGAACTGGTAAGTAAGGTAAAATCTTAAGAACAAAGAAAACAATAAAGATAACTATACTTAAGCTGGGAAAGGGGTTTGATTATGCTAGAGATTTTTATGTCAGTAGGGGTTCTTCGGAAACGGAGGTAAATAAGGCTCTGGCTGGTTTTAAAGAAGAAGCTTGTTAAAACTTGGTATTTTGAGTCTCATAAGGATACTAAAAGCAAGTATAACTATGTAAAACTATGTGTTTTGAGATTGATAAGGGTGGTAAAATGGTGCGTTTTAAGTATGAAAAGGTAAGTTTCATTACGAAAACTTACGATTTTATAATGCAGAATATACGCATATATACGCAGAAAGCACACAAAAGCACACATAAAAAGCTACAAAAAGACACATAAGAGCACATAGGGCTGTTGAGAAATGTTGATGTTCGGCTGAACTTAATAACTAAAGGAGGAGGTTAAAATGGCTAAACGTAATTCAATTAGATACTTTACCTATGAACAGAAAAAGAGATTCTTAAAGACGCTTGCAGATAGTAAAAAGGTTTGGAGGGATTACTTTATGTTTGACCTTATGCTTAACACTGGTCTTCGGCTTTCGGAGACGGTCAACCTTGATGCCAAGGATGTGCATAACGGTTATTCATCGAGAAAAGTTTTAGAGGTTAAGGGTAAGGGAAATAGAATAAGACAGATACCTTTAAATAAAATTATAAAAGAACACATAGAAAGATACATAAAACATAAAAAAACATATGAGCAGGATTTTTCTTTGTCTTCTCCACTATTCCTTTCAAGGAACCGAAGAAGGATTACCCCAAGAGCGGTGCAGTTAAACTTTAATAGGTGTGTAAAAGTGTGTGGGATTGATGGTAAATACTCTCCCCACGCCTTAAGACACACTGTCGGGACTGAATTAATGAAGAAGACGAATAACATTAGAAAGGTGCAGGAGTTTTTGGGTCACAAGTTTGTTTCAACAACACAAATTTATACAGGTATTACGAAAGAGGATTTGGTGGAGTGTGCGGAGTTATTGTCAGTGTAGTTTGTGACAAGGTAGTTGAAAAGTGCAGAATTGGTAGTAGAATATACAAACAGGAGAGTCAATCTATGTCAGTTATTAAATATAATAAACCAGAAAGCCAGCTGGTCATTTCAGATATACACAATCCTAGTTTCATTCCTATTGATTATTCAATAAAAGGGAATAGGGAATATTTTGGTATGGATTTATTCGCAGGAGCAGGTGGACTGACAGATGGTTTTATAAAAGCCGGCTTAAATATGCTATGTGCAATTGAATTTGAAAAGTATGCTTGTTTGACTCATAAGAGAAATTTTCCGAATACTTTTTTATTTGATAGAGATATAAGGGGAATCAATACAGAAGAGATAAAAAAAATTATTGGAGATAGGGAGCTGGATGTTATTAGCGGAGGTTTTCCTTGCCAAGGTTTCTCTATGGCTGGACGGAGAGATATCAATGATGAAAGGAATACTTTATATAAGGAATTTCATAGGATAGTTAAAGATTTGCAGCCTAAATATGTTGTAATGGAGAATGTTCCCGGTCTTCGTTCTATGCAAAAAGGTAATGTTGAAAAGAGGATTTTAGCAGATTTCTCTGATATAGGCTATCCGGGTATATTGGTGGAAGTGTTAAATAGTGCTGATTATGGCGTTCCTCAATTAAGGCGGAGAGTGTTTTTTATCGGAAATAAACTTGGATGGAAAAATAAATTTCCTTATCCGCTTTATAGTGAGGATAAGTATATTACTACCGAAGAGGCAATTAAGGATTTAGAGAAGATTAATGAGAAGCCAGAGTGGAATCACGAATTTACCAATCATTCAGAAGATATGCAGAAACGTTTACTTGCTGTTCCTGAAGGAGGCAATCTTTATCCGAAATATTCAGATGCTTGGAAAAAATGTCCTCGTAAGAAACCTTCTTGCACAATTAAGGAAAATCACGGTGGAGTAAATATACATTATAAACTTCCAAGAGTTCTTACTGCTAGGGAGATGGCAAGGTTACAAAGCTTTGATGATGATTTTATTTTTGAAGGAGCAAGAAAGTGGCAATTAGTTCAGGTTGGCAATGCTGTCCCACCTTTGATGGCAAAAGCAGTCGCTCAATGCGTTAAGCAATTAATAATAGGATATGAATTAAAAAATTCAGATAAAAATAAGAGCAATAAGCAGTCTTCTAAAAAAAGAATACAATACGCCTTTTCTCGGTAATAAAGATAATTCTTAATTGCATAATTCTCGCCAAGGTAATATTTCTAAAGTTTCAACATCAATCATTACTGGAATTTGTCTGGATTTAGAATTCTGCCAAGGTCTATACCTTGGCGCAAATGGCTTATCTCCTTTACGATATTCTAGAGTTGGGCTATAAGTATGTCTTGTCCAACAGTCAGTGAACTTTATTATAAAATATATAGGGAGCTCGAATTCTTTATAAAGTCTTTCCGCAGTTTCAATCTTTGCATATGGGAATTGAGTATTTCTATAAGCGTTCAATGTGTTACTTCTTTCCTTGATTTCCATAAAGTGGATTATTTTATTAGATTCATTTAATATTTCTCTGTCAATATCATCAGCACTTTTTCTTTTTTTGCTTGTGCAGCCAGGATGATATTTGAGGTATATTGGGAGCAATATATCTTCTCTTGATTCTCCGTGTTGCACGGTTTCAATTTGGCTCGATTCTGTTCTTTTTGTGGTAGGTTGTGCAAATATAACACGACTACATTTTTGGCAATTACCCAATTTCGTTGCTTCTTTAATTCTATTTGGGGTTGGAATTGACGTATTTACAAAACCACATTTTGGACAAATCATATGCTGTATTTATTCCCCCATCCTTTTCTATGTTTCTTAATCTCTCTTAACTGTTCTTTTGTTCTTGTTTTAGCGCTCTCACAGCAAAGACATTCCCAGGAATTATTATTGTATTGATGCGTTGTTGGCTCGCCGCATTTGTTACATAGAAATATTTTTCTTTTGCTTTGTTTTTCCATAATTTCTAAATTTTATTAATAATTATCTATGTTGAATTATAAATTCTTAGGAATAAATATTATTTTTGCAAGCAAAGTTAACCCATTGCTTATTTCAATCTTGAATGGGGAATCGTTTTTTATTGTCGTTGCTTTATGAAAAAGATATTCCAATGCTTTTTTGGGTTTGTCTAACCAGATATCTTCATATTCTGCGATTACATAAAGCCTATTATTCCCCCAATTTTTATGCATTCCTTCTGCTTGTTTTCTCATTCGTTCAACATCTGCACCTGCAACTAAGAATTCAATAAAGGTTTTTGGTGTATTATTTGCTCTCTCAAAAGTCCATCCATTTGGGATAACGCTATTTTTTAAGTCATATGGAATATCCCCGAAGATAAAATCGATTACCCCTCTCGAGGCTATGGATGGGATTGCATCTTCAAATTTTTCAATAAAAATATTCTCACAAATATCAGCAACTGCAACAATGAAATACTCGTGTTTCATTATATCGCTACCAGTTTTTATTAAATCATTTATCGTTTTGCTTGATTTTTCTGAATTTGCATAATCCCTTATCATCGCTTGCAGGGACAGGTGTAAGGTTGATGGCATTGTTCCATACCAACCGTGTTCTTTTAAGACCCCAGATTCTAAGTTCTTAATATGCTTATCAATCGGTGGTTTCCGCCATTTACTTCGTGCATATTTATTAATTCCACCTAAGGTTATTTCTTGGTTAATTTTTTCGAGAGAATCAATAAACTGATTCTTGTTTAGATTTCTAATACTACTGGGCACTTTAATTTCAAGATAATCTAAAAGAGAATTAGTCTGTTCTTTGCTAAACATATTTTTTAAAATGAATTTAATAAGTTCAGCTTTTTGTTCTTCAAACATAAAATTAGTCTCCATATGGCAAAGATATTGTTCAGATAATCCTACCATAGCAAGCATAACAAGTAAATGGGCTTCGCAATTTATACAGAATACGAAGTCTATGAGTGGAGTTAAGCACGGAATATACCCAAGATTTGGGTAAAAAACGAAGTTCATTTAGTATTTTCTTTTACCATCCACACCCGCTATCAAAGCCATACCACCCCCAGCCACCCCTTGTTGTATCTATAAACCCGCTCACTAAATTACTTACAATTTTGGGATTTGTGGTAGAATATCTTCAATAGCCTTTTATGGTGCTGGAAGCAATGGAGATGGATGAGAAAGTTATGACAAAGAAGAGATTTATTATTTTAGCCGGTTCTGTTATTATTATTGTTTGCGTAGTTTTATTTACTTTTAGAGGTTTAATCCTTAACAAATTGGTAGGGAATCTCGTTTTAAAAGCAGGAAAGCCTATAAAATTTGGTAGTTATATAGTATTAATAGATAGAATAGAAAATAAAAATTTATATGGTATAAAAATCAGTTCCAAAAATATAAAAATAGAAGCAAAAAGTGGTGCATATGAGTATATTCCAAAAGAGAATGTTCTAAAGTTTGACTTAATTAATGGTGTTGGTGATAATATTAACCCTAAAAATCCAAATATGGTTAGTAGGTTAACATTTAAAGAATATCATATTAAGATAAGATTAGAATCATTATTACCAAAGTAAAGGAGCAGTATGCCTGCTCACTAAACTGTTTACAGTTTTTGAAATTGCAGTAGAATGTGGTACAGTTTGTTTCTGTTTAAATTATAATAAACTTAATTTATAATTTAAGGAAGGATAAGAATGGCTTTAAGAGAAGATTTGGAAAAGCAGGGGAATTGGTTATTTAGATGGAGAAGTTATTCGCCGCTTTTAGGAGTTCCGGTTTTTATTATTGCTATAAGACAGTCTGGAATCATAGAAATAAAATTCGGGGATAATGTAGGTGATTTTTGGGGAAGTTGCGCAATTGTCGTATCTTTTTTAGGTTTTATTGTTCGTTGTATTACTGCCGGGTATGCTCCACGTGGCACATCAGGGAGAAATGCGCAGTCGCAGGTAGCAGAGGTGCTTAACACAACCGGCATGTATTCTATTACAAGAAATCCACTTTATCTGGGTAATTTTATCATTGTTCTAGGTGTTGCACTATTTATCCAAGTATGGTGGTTAGTTGTATTAGTTTGCTTTGGGTTTTGGTTTTATTATGAACGTATTATCTTTACCGAAGAAGAGTTCTTGAGGGGTAAATTCAAGAATCAGTTTATGGAATGGGCTGAAAAAACACCTATCGTATTTCCTCGTTTTAGAAACTGGAAAAAACCCGAGTTAGGGTTTTCATTTAAAACAGTTTTGAGAAGAGAGTTTTCTACATTTTTATCTATTGTTGTAACATTTTTCCTTTTGGAAATAGTAACCAATTTCTTAACTCAAAAACGTTTTACGTTGCGTATTTCGTGGGTAATATTTTTTGTTACAAGCCTAGGTATATATTTAACATTTTTTATCCTAAAAAAGAGAACAAAATTGCTGAATGTTTCTGGTAGATGATTTCATTGGATATCAAGTATTTCTTTATACTGTTTTTTCGTTACTCAATAGGTAGTATAAAGTAGGATTTAAAAGGTTAAGAAAGGTTATATGAAACTATCTAAAATCAGGCAAATGCTTAACAAGGTTCCGGAAATTACAATTTACTTTTGGTTTATTAAGGTTCTGTGTACTACAGTAGGTGAGACTGCAGCAGACTATCTAAATGAAGCACTTCATTTTGGGCTGACTGGAACATCACTGGTTATGAGTGTACTGCTTCTTGTCGTTTTGTTCTTTCAGTTTAAGGCGAAAAAGTACATTCCATCAATCTATTGGCTTGCAGTTGTTCTCTTGAGTATCGTTGGTACCTTAATCACAGACAATCTGACAGATAAACTTGGAGTTCCCCTGGAAACGACTACCATCATATTCTCTATTGCACTAGTGTTAACCTTTGCAATATGGTATGTGGTTGAGAAGACGTTGTCCGTTCACTCAATTGTTACAATTCGTCGTGAGGTTTTTTACTGGTTGGCCATCCTGTTTACTTTTGCTCTGGGTACTGCCGCAGGCGACCTTACTGCAGAAAAGTTTAAACTAGGGTATTTAACTTCACTATTTATATTTACCGGTCTAATTACGGTTATCACTATCGCACACTTTACCATTAAAAGAACCTTGGCTGTGGAGAATAGGCACCAGCCTAGGAACGCAGTGCTTGCTTTTTGGCTGGTTTACATCTTAACTCGACCACTCGGCGCATCTATTGGTGATTACCTCTCACAGGCTCGTACTGAGGGAGGCTTAGGTCTTGGGCCGACTACAACAAGTGCACTTTTCCTCATTACAATTTTAGGCATGGTTGTCTATCTCACGCTTACGAGAAAGGATGAGATTCCTCTTGAAAAAACCGTTTAGGCTGATATGGATTAAAAAGTTCTAAATTCATACATAAAGAGTAATAGTTTTACAGGGGGCTGGACTTAACCGTTTAGCCTTTTTTGTTTCTGAGCTATCTAAAGAAGGTTGTTGCTTGGATTGAAGGTTAGGGGTATAATCTTTCTAATATCACAAAGGAGTGGTAATGGGGCTTAAGTAGTTAAATCTAAAGCAATTCTCTAATATAGGGGGTTGCTTTTTTGTTTGAGGAGGAGGAAATGAAAAAACTAAGCTCTATAGCTTCAGGAATTGCGGGGGTTTATAGTGCTGCTGCTGAACTAAGTATGCAGGGATATATCGCATCTATGACATCAAGAAATACTAAAGGTATTGATATTTTTGTTGCCAATGAAGATGCTACAAAAACAGTAGGTGTTCAAGTTAAAACAAATCAAGGGAGTCTGTATTGGTGGCTCTTGAACGAAAAAGCAGAAAATTATTTTGCGGAAAATTTGTTTTATGTGCTTGTTAATTTAAATAATGGAGGTAAGCCGGATATGTTTATAGTTCCAAGCAAAGTCGTGGCTACTTACATTAGAGAAAGCCATAGTAAATGGTTAGCTACTCTTGGTAAAAAGGGACAAAAACATAACGACACTACTATGCGTCAATTTAAGGATAAAGATAAGCAATATTTAAATCGTTGGGATTTGTTAGGATTAGATAAATGAATAAAAAACAATTAATAGTTGTTTTGGGTATGGCGTTGTTATTAAGCGGGTTTATGAATGCTTTTGCTAAAGATGTAGATAACGATTCCAGCTGGAAAACGACTGCTGGGGCTGCTGCTATGATAGAAGCAGATATTAAGAAAGTTACTGGCTATAATTGGCTTGAGTGGTCTAAAGAGAAGAAAATAGCTCTTATGGTGGCTATGTTCGAATTTTATAATTTAGATAAAAATATATATAGTGTTGACAATGCCGTAGATTCTTTGGATATTCATTACTATGCGGCTCATACAAAAGATGGTGAAGGATTGGCGGATAAAGATGCGATAGCTTATTATGAGGCGCCTTGTTTATTTACATTTGGAAGCATTGTTGGGGATAAAGATAGTGATTGGGGGCTGAAATCACTTCGTAAGGATGCGGCTTGGAACATTAGACAGGAAAAGAAGGATGCTAAAAGATGAACAATTCTGGAACTACTTTTCAAGAAATTAAAAACCGTATTAAACAATTTATTAAAGAGCGAGATTGGGAACAGTTTCATTCCCCTAAAAATCTGAGTATGTCCATAGCAATAGAAGCCGCAGAGCTTATGGAGCATTTTCAGTGGCTTACTATTGAGCAGTCAAAGAAACTTCTCAAGAATAAAAAGAAACGAGAAGAAATTGAAGATGAATTGGCTGATATAGCGATTTATATAATAGATTTTTGTAACTTATTTAATATTAATATAGAAAAAAGTATTATTAGCAAGCTAGATAAAACTGCAAAAAAATATCCAACCCACATTGTTAAGGGTAAAATTCATAAATATACCCATTATAGGAAATTAAAGAATGGATAAAGAACAATTAATTAAAGATGTTCTTTCAGTAGCGCAATCTGATGCAATAAAGTTTTATAACTCTGCTAAGAAAGGTGTTGATTATTTTCTGGATAGAGAAGGTCTCAGGCACGACATTAAAGAGCGTGACCTCGAGTTTAGAAAGGTTATTAAGGATGCTGAAGCCGATGCACATAAAGAATTAGAGGGGAAGTTTAATTTTAGAAGTGATATGAAGGCTTTCATTCGTGCATTAAGAAAAGAAACAAAACGTATTTTGAAGGATAAATACGGGGTAGATTGGAGAACTACCGAAGAAATGAATCCGTATTATATTAAATTTGGTTAGGACGCTGAGGGAGGAAAAATGAAAAAACTAATATTGTTATTAATGATTGTTTCACTGCTTCCATTATCTGGCTGTGCGAGTGCAGTAAAAAGTGAACCAAGCATTACAAATAGTGAATCGAGCAGTGGAACACTGAGCAAAAGACAAAGCAAAAGACAAAGAAGGGCTCAAAAGTTACAACTTAGGGCTCAAAAAGAACAGATTCAGACACAAAAAATTGCAGATGAGCAACTACGCCTTGAGAAAATGAAAGGCTGGGAGTATGTAAGAGTTGAGAAGCGAGTTCCCAGTAAGGATTGCGTTTATAAACTTCAATTAGCTTGTGGCGAAAAAGATGCTGCAACTTGTTATACTTGGTATAAACAAATGGCAAAAGTGTATGATTGTAACACTGTTGTTGTAACTGAAGATGTAAGAAGCGAAAGTAGTAAAGGTGGTTTTGGATACGTTGCTGGACTTGGTGGCGGAGGAGGTTACAAAACCAATCAATCTATAGCTGCTTTAGCTGATTTTTATGTTTGTCCACAAAATGAACAGCCGAAATAGAACATAAAGGAGAAATAATGAAGCTGACTAAAATTCTTTTCTTAATCGTTGGGATTATCGTTATGCTTATACTTCTTCTATTTGTCTACCTTGCTTTACTCAATAACAGATATACCAAAATAACTGATTATGCAATACTTGATAAATGGACCGGAAAAACGAGCGTAACTTCATCAAAACGATAAGCTGGACTATAGACTACGCTAAATAATTTTAGGTATTCTTACAGGGTTGGACTAGACAAGGAGAAATAGAATGAAAAAATCTAGGATTTTTTTTATAGCGATTTGTTCGTTAGTTATATTTTCGCTAACAGGATGTATTTCTACTAAAAATGTAAAAATGTTAGAGCAAGTAGAGATGGGGATGAGTAAAGAACAGGCTCGTTTATTATTTGGAGAACCAGAGTCAATAAAGGGGATATCTAAGGGGACAGATGGCAAAATAACAGAGATTTTAGTATATTCATTTAAAAAGCCAGGACCACATCAAAACCGTTTATATTGGTTTTATTTTACTGATGGAAAATTAGTTAAATGGGAGCAGGTTGGAAAAATCCAAGGGGACTTATCATTGGGTAAGTAAATTACCTGGTTAATTTTGCGAGAAAGAAGCGGCAAATAAGGGGGAATTAAAGAGACCTCTTTGTATTAAGTATCAGCAAATCTAAATAAGTAGCAACTTTTAGAGCGGACGATAATAGCTAAAAACTAGAGTCGTCCGTTTTTTTGTGTAGTCTAATCCTGAAATAGCTAACAATTTATATTGAAAGGAATCTGTTGTGGGGTATTGGAAAGTCTAAAGCATAAATTGATGGTAAGGGGGTGTCTGCTGATTTAGATAAAAAATAATTGACAATCAAGTTCGTATTAAGTATAATGTTGCCTATGTCAATACTTCCTAGCGAACTTACGCTTATTGAACTATGTGATGAACTTAATACGACAGCCCCTTGGGTAAGTAAGGCTCTAAGGGATTTTAATTTTCCTAGAGAAGGGCGAGGTAAATTAAGGAAATTCCGTCGGGAAGAAGCGGTAGTTTTGCGTAATATAAAAATGCTTCTTAAGCTTGGATTTTCTTTGGTGTATTTACAAGACTTACAAAAAGAAGAGGCTGGTGTCAGGAATCAAATAGATAAGGCAATTAGGTTAACCGAGAAAAGCGTCAAAGAAGGAAAGGAAAAAACATCTTCAGTAATAGGTGGCAAGTATATTATTTTTCTTCTCAATTTTCCATTAGAAACAAACTGGGATTCTTATTCCCGATTGGTAGACGGAAAAGAAGAGTGGGTTGATTTTTGGGATGAAGTTGAAGGCTCGCTTAATGAAAAATTCCCATTTCATTACCTAAAAGATATAAGCGATAGAATAGATAAGTTGTCGTCGGAAATGAAAACATTTAAAGATAATTTAGAATTCACCTATAAACCAAATTTAAACGAAGTATAAATAAAAACTTGACAATAACTAGTTCGTATGTTATATTGTAGTTAATACGAATAAACAAGAAGCCTAAGAAACAAGGGCTATTTATTTTAACCTAACTTCGTATTTAATACGAATTAAAAAAACACATTAGTAAATTTTTTTAATCTGAAATAGCAAGAGAATTTCTACGAAAGGAGATAAGATGAGAAATTTAGAATTAAAAAGAGCAAGAAATAATAGGCTCTTAACGCAACACGAATTGGCAGAGTTAGTGGGTTATGGCTTACGAGAAAAAGATATTTGTCTTATGGAAACGGGTAGAAAGCAACCAAATGAAATTTTAGCTAAGCGTATTGCAGAAGCTCTTGAGATTGATGGTCGATTATTGTTTCCTGAAATTGTAGGGAATATTAATTAATAAGGAGGGGAAATGGTTAAAGCATTAACAGTTTATGATGTAGCTGAGAAATTACAGGTGAGTAGATGGTTGGTTTATAAAATGGTTGAAAGGGGGGAACTGAAGGGGGTAAAGAGGGTTGGGGGTCTTTTGCGGTTTCCGCCTGATATTATTGATAAGTTGTTTAGTGTTGGGGAGAGGATTGAACAGTTATGAGGGTTCGATTACGCAGACCAAAGATTCGTAAAAGAAATGGCAAGTTTGTCTTTCGTATTACCGATTCATTAGGGAAGCAAAAGCAATATTCCTTCTTGAGTAGTTCTGAGGCTCAACTGAGACTTGATAATTTTCTCCGCCAGGTGGGGGGAATGACAGGTAAGGATCCAATAATTCCGATTGATTTAGAAAGTGGATTTGAGTTTTTCTTGAGAACTAAAACCAATCTCAAGCCCAATTCTAAAACAAGATATAATGAACGAACTGCTAATTGGTTGAGATTTTTTAAGGAACGTCATCCAGAAGTCGTAGGCTGGACTAAAATTACGAATGAGCATCTGCTTGACTATATTGTTTGGCGTCAAGGCATGGGGAGAGCGAATAAAACAATAAATGCAGACTGTAATCACTTAACTACTGCATTTGAAACTTTAGTTAAATATAAGAAGGTATCTGAGACTATCCAAATACCCAAATTACTTGAACCTTTAGTGAAAAAACCCGTAAGAGTAGGTAGGTCGCTATCTCCTGAAGAGCGGTATAAGTTTTTTAATCAAGCAAAGAAAAGTAGTAGAAATTTAGATTGGTATGCTATTTTCCAAATTCTTTATGCTTGTGGGAACAGAGTGAGTGAGCTGATAAATGCAAATGTTTCAGATGTTGAGATAAGTCCACAAGGATATGAGTGGTCTATACCTGAAACTAAAATGAATAAACCAAAGAAAATACCTATTCACCCTGATATTCGGGAGCATTTTAAATTAGCGTTGCAAATGGCGAATAAAGGCAATAATAGTATACTTTTCCCTAATGCTGTGGGGAATAGACTTGAGAGGAGAAAGATTAGAGATAAGTTTATTAAAATATGCGAACTTGCAGGCATAAAAGAACATCACACTACACATGACTTAAGGAGAACTTTTGCCAGTAGAACTGATTTAACTATTGAAACACGCAGAAATATTGGGGGTTGGAAATCAATAGAGGTAATGAATGAGATTTATAATTTACCTACAGAAAGAGTAACTAGAGATGACTATTTTAGTGTAAGATTTATAAAATAATGAAATTAACTGCACGCTTAACTGCACAGGAGGATAAAAAATGTTTGTAACACATTATAAAATAAGGTATTATAGCAATCATAATACTGATTCCCTCTCTCGGCATATTATTAAAGAGGGGACCTTAACAGAAGTTCCCCTCTTTCTGTTGTTATGGCTAGAATTTAATAGTATAATTATAGCGGCAAGGAGGAATGATCAAAAATAAAAGCCTTTTGAAATTTGTGATAATTTTTTCACTAGTTTTGTTAATTTTTTGTTTGTGTGTTGCAACTGCATTTTATTCATCCCCACGCATGTATAATGATTCAGCATTCGGATTTATAATTCTCAAGTCCATGGAAAATGGTGCACCATTTAATTACGTTAAGTACCCTGATCAGAATGATATTTCTCAGGATAAGTTAGTGTTTACTACATGGTGGTCACCCGGCCAATACGCAGTGCCGGGCGCAATAAAACATTTATTTAATTTAAAGTTAGGCCAAGCGATTATATTCACTGTAATTTTATTTAGTGCTTTAGGATTGTTGGGATATTATA